>WNFQ01001310.1_pt1 | contig 34752 bp, 42 predicted proteins | sample 5400171 | NCBI WGS metagenome assembly WNFQ01 (sample SAMN13153356, study PRJNA577476) | soil metagenome | isolation source: 20 cm soil under Madrone tree | place: USA:California | collected 2016-06-14
AATAGATCGATTACTGTTCGGTCTTACCAGCCTATATCTGATTATTTATTCTTCTTTCCTCCCAAGTTTCTTACCTCCGTTCTTTTTTTCTGTTTTCATCGGCTATCAGATTATTAACCACGACCCACTTACCGGCCCTGAGTTGTGCCGCGATGATCTGTTCCGTCATAACCCCCTCGAAAAAAATTGGACAATACCAAAGAAACAATTGCAGCCTCATGTCAGTGTACAATAACCTCCATGATCACGCACGTGCGCAGGTAATGGGGGCTCCAGCTCCCGGACGCACCGGTGCTCAGCTAAGCTGTGCTGTGATGAAGTTCCGAACTCGTTCCATTTTCTCTAGCTGATGATCTAACGCAAATGGGTAATGATCGCAAGGACATTACACAAAAAATTTTGCAACGAAACGCAAAAAGGTTTTTCAGGCCAGCCAGAAGACCTGAAATTATCAAAAGTGTTGCTTCAATCCATGGTTGATGGCAATCGATCAGTGTTCAACACGAAGTTGTGTAAGATAAGAATAAGTTTAGAAAAAGCCTCTGAGTCCCAGACCCGAGGACTGGTGGTAACCTGAGGACCAATAAGTTGAAAAGATTGTACTTGTCCGAAGCAACGGTTGAATACGTTGAATGTTGAATGCATGCCCGCATATCATAGTAAAGTAGGTCAAAATAGCAGGAATATAGAAAAGTGGGGCACATGCTGGTCATATACAAGTGTGGGGCGTAAATAATGGATATACCAAACATAGATATTACTGTAAGGCAAGAAAAGAAAAAAAAGAAATAGCGCCCCAAACCCAGGGTATCATGTGCAACTTGAGAGAAGGCCTGCGGGGTCACTTACTGGATAATACCAGAATGTGACTGCTACTATTGCATAGAGGCCTATATAACGTGTTTATTAGCAGTCGTGGAGCAGGAAGGGTTATCTGCATGAGATAGGTTTATACGCACACATGAGGATCATGCCCTCCAGCCAATTTGATTTGCCATCTTGTACAACGTAGTTCACAGTCAAGACTAACCAAAAATGCCGTTAGTGGACATCTGGTTTGCAACGGTATCAAGGTGGGGGGTCTCACCCGAGAGGAAGAGAACGATAGATTCAAAGGGATCAAAAAGGAGTGTTAATGGTTTGCCTAGGGTCCATCCTAGTATGACGATGAAACTGCAAATGGGTTCAGTGCAATGCCACGATGCCTCACACATACACGTACGGAATGACGAAAAGCGCAATTTGCTGTCAATAAGGACAGAAAATCAGTAGATATTGGTAGCGAACGCGGTATACGTCAATACGCACAATACTTGATCCCACTGCGACCCCAAGTGACAGCGTTATTTTATCTTTGACCGAAACGGTAACCGCAGTGACATGTTCTACAAGTAGAACAAACCACGTTAAGTCGCAGGAAATAAGTGACGATCGAGATGACCTACCGGCCGCGTTTCCTACGATTGGCAAAAGGATGAGGCCAACGAAACCTTTGCTAATGTGGCCACTCGAAGTAAGACCGTCGATGGAATCGACGAGAAACTCAGCTGTGATAGCAACGAGCTATTCCGCACGATCAGATCTCGGGGCAGTTAAGGAAATGAACCATCGACAGACCACAGTGACGACAGCAAGGAGTACGATAGTCGTCTGCAGGCCCATTTCAGGCTTCTCGACTTCCTCCCCATCCTTCGAGCCCGCCTCCAATGAGTGTGTGTCCTGCTGAGCAGGATTCGTCACGCCATCAGTTGGAGAAGGCAAGCTCGAAGCGTGAGGCTTTCGTTCAGGAATGTGGAGCCTCTTGGCAATGTTGGCCGGATATGCAACAGATACCTGGACGTCTGAACCGCGGTCGTCGTACAAATTCTTGTGTGAGAAAAGCTGGAACACAAGGTAACAGAGATAAACTAGAAACCGTGAAAATAGGTATGATAAAATGGCTTGACCCTAGAGAGAGGGCTCACTGAAAAGCAAGATAACGGCAACCTGAGTAAATGGTCATCAGTTTACTAAGTTACTACATCAGAGAGATCTACAAACGCCGTGGCTGATCGAAAGAATATCGCGGCCTTCTTGCTGATCTGTTAAAGGATCGACACCACTCGTAGGCTGTACGGCATTGTGGAATGCAGCAGGGAGCAGCACGGCGGTCACGCTCAAAGTTAATAAAGATGAATTTAGTTGAACGGCACCTGCGATGAGCCGAGAAAGACATAGCCTGAATTAAATGGTACTAGACAGGCACGCTCAGAACACGCACTGATGCCAAAGCCTTGTTCCGAGAAACGAGTACCACCGGCAAAGAAGCACATCCCGAGTACCAATACTACGAGTATCCGTCAGGTTGACAGGAGTGGCTTCATCAATATACACTTACACAGGTTGCTGAGGATAGAGCCAACCACTGGGAAAAGTAATCGAATCAGTGAACAAAAGGTACAGGAGAACAAACACAGAGAATTGCAGTGCTTGGCAAGGCACAGCCCCGAGGGAATGTGCCCTGGGCGTGACGGATGACGACCGAAAACGGCATGCGCGACGACATTTGGAGCCACATGACGACAACAATATTTGCCGCCAGTCTCTCGTTCCGTCCATTGACAGGCGGACTTGGCCGCATTTAGCAGTCAATGAGAGGGGGCACAGCCTCACAGCATACAAGCGAGAATGGACGCTCACGGGACGATTGTACAACGGTGAGTTCGCACTTCACCAGTGCAATAATCTGTAAGGACAATTAAGTGCCGAAAAAATACCTCGAGGTGCAGGCACCACTTACCGCAACAATCAATTCCACACTAAGAGTAACACGCCGCGTCAGCGCACAGATGGTGAAAAATTAGGATCGAGACACGTACGCATTACCCTAAATGATATAATCACATCAGAAAGCAGGTTTCAGCGTTGGGTGCAGTCAGCCTCACCAAGGTGGCGTTGAGCAGACCAGCTAAGGTCTGTCCGAAACGCAGCGACAGGTCATCTGTCGCAAAGGCGAGGAGCTACACTTCCGTGAGCAGCTCCCATGTTGTCAAGAACAGGATGATACACACCTTGGCAAGGGGAACGATAGCAAGGAATGAAACTATAGACGGTTTAGAGGGGGAATGGGGTGTGGGGAATCGTAGTGAATTGTCTCACAAACAAAAACTAGGGTATTACTGAGCTTGACGTAGTGGAATATCCACTACGTGGATAATCAGTCACACGATCCAACGGAATTTTTGCCAAAAAAAAACACGCACGGAAAGCGGTATGAAGACTAGCAATACATTCAACCCTAACTCAGACAGGGCACCGAACGGTCAGAAAGTGGGTGGAGAATGCCAGCGGTTGGATACTCACAAGAGGTCTTAACTATCGCGATGATGCTCTCATAAACGCCCGGCGCCTCGCCGAGCGGCTTTTCTCGCTGATGCTGCTTCCACACTCTATTGAAGAAGGCGGTGATGTTCCGAATCCACCGTCGTTTGCGGATGTTGGATTTCGGCTCTGTTGACGGTTCGGTCATCTCTTGTTTGGGAGTGTCGTGATCGGGGGGCTGGTTGGGGATGTGAACAAGGCTGGACGTGGGAAACAATTGAGATTGGAAAAGAGGGAAAGGGGAGAAAGGAGGAGGGAGACGAACGAGACAAGTTGATGGGATTCGTCAGAGGTTGCTGCGGTCGAGGCGAAATGGGAAACGCTAGACGTGGGACCTGTGCCAAGCAAATGCCAAGACTTGTATATCAACCAACAGACTGTCAGAATGAGCGCGTACTCATGCCTGATCAGAGGGATCGAACTCGGATTCGAGGGGATCCTGAGGCAGAAACAGGAACGAAGTGGGAGGGTTCTGGCATGCTACTCGGGTCGAGTGCCTTTAATAGAACCTGTGGCGAACTAATGTCTTGGCCCTGCGCCTTGGCACTCCCATTGGAACGGTCACAGCGGCTCCACATTACCACTTGTACCACACCCCACAACCAATAAATTAAAGAGAAGAACACCACAATGACGCTTTTGACACTCTCTACCCAATCTCATCTCGCCTATCCTTGATAGGCAAAAGTACCCATCTTCCCATCCTAGCATGCCGTGGCTATACAATCGGGAAATTTCGGTCGCCGTACCAAATAATCCGCAAGGGGCTGCGACGCAAGACGCACTGACCTTCATCTTCTTGGCGTGCCACCCAATTCCACTGCTGAGACATGTCTCATTACAGCATTTTCAGCGCTTGTCTCCAAGGATGGCACTTTTACAGACCCCCCCACAACAATGCCAGTGCGCCCCATTGTCCTGCCACCCCCATACCACCCGTGACCACCCCAGTTGTGAATTATGCGCCACGAGCTGACACCGGAACCTAGTGCCGAAAGCAATGCCAGGGGTCTAAGCTTGATAACGCACAGCCACGTCGGAATCTGCAAGGAATTATTGTCATGTCAAGTTCAAAATGCATTCAAAATGCACAGCAGACGGATAATTCTGCTGATGTAACGCAACAGAGGCTTGCCGCGGCCGCGGACATATAAGCTAGGCCGATCCCGAGTGGTGTAAGGAAAGGACCCGAAGCGCCAAAGCGTAGTGTTTATATGCCCCCCGGGAAATAGGCAAGGACGTATGAGGGAAGAGCAATCACCTAGACCACTGCACCTCAAAGAACCAAAATATAAATGAGGCTACGTAACGTCGTTAGTGCGGTCAAAAGGGAGTCTTAGGGGACGATCGAAGTCGTGGCACACCTCCAATTCAAAATACAATGTCAACCCTGGATTAGACAGAGAACGGCAGGCGTTCTTCTGATATGAGATGTCTTATGATTTATGGGACCGATCAGAACGGAGAGCCTAAGGAAAGGACCTCAACTTACTCGTACTCGCGGTACGTGCGTCGTCTTTTTCCACGTACTCCCCCGCCATACTCCCGTCCGAAACTCTAGGACGGGCTACAGGACGAGGCTCCTTCTCGACATCTGGTCATAATGACTGGTGGTCGTACCCATTCACAGAAGCTTCATTTTGAACCCCCTGGCATGGGAGAAGATGGGAAATTCTGAACACTGCAAGCGTTCCAACACGACGGTCCCCCATGGTAACGTTGCATATCAGCTTTCAGACACTACAGAAGCGTGCTACAGGGTAAAAAAACGGTCACATTGTAGGGGAGGACGTGATTGAGGTGGTGCAAGTTGGGCTTGCTGGCTCCTATGCGACCGTATGGGTGAAGAGTTTTTTCTATTCATCAGCCTCATGGAGGTGAATCGACCTGTTATTGGAGCTTGAAGCAGCATCCCCACCTGGCGTGCGTAGTGCCGCCTCAGGCTCTTTGAATCCCCGTTGCGTGCCTCATGTATTGCCATTGCATCAGTTGCTTGCTGTTTCCTCCATCACAGGCAACTTCCATCAGCAGGCCGCCACTGGCGCGCTGCATCTGCATACATAATACTGCAGTCTGCAATTTAAACTTCCACACCAAGTCATTCCCTTTAACCTAGTATGTGTTTTGCATCCAGTAGATTTTCGTCACCCATACGTTCATGGCTTAGTGTACTACCATCTTGATATCTTGTTAAATCGTTGGCTGCAACGACCTCGATCTATTGCAGTGGCGTACGACGATTCCTTTTAGCATTCTCCATTTGATCATGGCACCAGTTTGGTGCTGCATTCCGTCGTTGTACCCTCACCTCACGCTGCATCCACATGTGCTATACTGTATCAGCCTGTTAATATTCTGTTTGAATCTAGAGTATTTAGAGTATTACACGTCCAGGGAATTCTCATCAAGGAGCGTCGAAAAGATTTTTTTTTGTTTCGTTATTGATTTTGACTCAGATCCAGCCCTCGTGGGAATCTCGCTACCCCCCAATTACAATCTTGTCTCACCTATCCCTGATAGGCAAAAGAGACTGCACCATAAAGACCATCTTCCCGTCCAAGCAGGCCGTGGCCATGCAGAACCTGTACAATCGGGGATTGTCAGTCGCCGTACATAACCAACACAGCCACTGGCAAGGGGTTGCTGGGCAAGACCGCACTCACCTCCATCTTCCTGGCGTGCCACCCAATTCCACTGCTCACATTCCCATTGGCCTCCGCGAGGATCTCCAGCGCTCGTCTCCAGGGATGGCCCCTTTGTAAATCCCTCCGCAACAACGCGCCACCTTTCTCCGCTACCCACCCGCTGCCTGTGTCAACATACCACCCACGACCGCCTTTGCTACGAATTACGCGCCACAAACCGGCACCGCCACCTAGTGCCGAAAGCAAAGCCGTCGTAAGCTCGATAACACGCAGCCGGGTTGGGATTTGAGAGGTCAGGGCATCTCCTGTCAAGTCGAGTTCAAATGGCGCTGTGCACAAGGGACGGACAATCTGCCCATGTAGAGCAAGACACGCCTGCCGGGGCGGCGCACGTACAAGCTCGGGTGATGTCCCAAGTAACGTAAGTACCTCGACCCGCGTAGCTTTGTTTCGTAAAAATTCCGAGATAACACCAAGAGAAAGATCTGGAATGAAGGACAGCCCCAACGAACGCAGTTTTGGTTGCGCCGGCATTGCGTCTAGCAGTTCTTGAGTTAAGGGAGCGCTGGATAGATCTACGTACACCAGCTCGCCGGACGTAAAGCATGGAGCTCTTGTGATGATGTCCCGAAGCTCCTCCGCTGACATGGCGAGAGGGAAAATGTTGTCGCCGTAAAGATTAAGTTCTGTTATGCGGGAGGCAGCAGGTGCCGACACGAGGAAAGCTCGAATACTCGATGCGGTCAAGCGGACGCAGCGTGCCAGTGATAGCGATTGCAGACGCAGGCCGGGAGATGCAGCTAGTCCATCGAGGATGTCCGGGCCGGCACGTGTTGATGATAGGTCGAGATGAGTGAGCGATGGGAATGCGGCGATGAAGGTGCTCAGAATGTGGGGTGGGATGGATTTTGCACCGCGCACGCTGAGTCGCTGTAGCCCTGGAAATGTGACCGGCTCTTCCGAGAGAAGTCGAGCAGAGCGACTTCGACGATGAGCGCGATTGTTCTCGTCTTCGCTTGAATCAGGCTCGGAGATCAGTGGGGATGGGACCATATGGGTGTTCACAAAGTCGGTGAGGGCGTTGACGAAAACGACACTGACACAGCCAGTGATATCTATGGCATCTAGTTCCTTGCACTCGCGACGGCGCGCTCTATCCTCCGCCTCCTCACTTGCATCTTCGACCACGAGACCCCGTCCACGGAGGGGTTGGCCACGGCCCCTTGATGGCGTGCCACGAAGTAAAAGCTCCTTAAGCACGGGCAATGTCAAGGCGCCGTCCATATACTCTGTTGCACCAAATGTAGTGAGGTTGGGTGTTTCCTTCGGTACAAGGTGAGACGGAATAAAGAAACGCTGTGGGATGGACCACATACCTTGAGCATTGCTTCGAGGCGCTCTCCAGTCACAAACCGATTATTGACGCTTTCGCCGACCAAACGGCGCATACCAATGGTCCGAAAATGATTAAAGTCCAGGTGACGGACAAAACGTCCCGGTCGTCGGTCTTGAATAGCCGGCACTAAGGGACGGCGGACATCTCAACACGGCTCTTGGGGAAGAATGAACCGAAAGTTTACTAACCATACATGCCGTTTTCGCGTCCCATGAGGCCTTGGACAGCATCGCTAATGCAGCGCAGTAGTTTCCACCGTGCGGGGCTTTTGCTCTTTTGACGCAACCGGCGTGGAGACGGGTCACGCGATGCGGGGGGTGAAAGTAGCTCTGGTGGGATGGAACTATCGGGACCGCCAAGTTCCTGAATGATTGACTCCTTCAATTTCTTCTCTGCCTCGACGTCAGGGGTAGCGAGAGGTCCTGTCTTGGCTGCCAAAGCAGCATGAGCAGCTTCAGTGATGGACTCTTCGACGGTGCGAGCAGTGTCTTCCTCTGCGGCTTCGGCATCTTCCCCGCCTGAGATCTCTTCGACGAGCGAGAGCCAACCGCGAGGAAGACGTACCTCAATCTTCCGCCACAGCCAAGGCCGAGCAGCCTCGGACCAGGCACGATTCACAAGTGTGAGGTTTGCGAGAGTCTTTCGAGAAATAGGCTCCGACCAGCTAGAAGGGGGGTATGACGAGGGTGACCCCGTCGGTATCCCGGCTTCCAGGAGGCACAGAGGATCCAATGACGAAACACGACTCGGGATGGAGGCGACGTAGACATATGCACAGATGAGGGAGAGTAGCTCGGGAGGATACTCCAAGGGAGAGGACATGGGGTTTTTTGGGCGAGGAAATGATACACGGCTGTGTTGTGCTCCGGAGTGGATGGACCATGGCTTATAAGAGGAGAAACCTGATCACGTGCCTCCGCACCAAGGAAATACGGAACGGAACCAGGTGACTCCGTTCCTAGCGCTGCCCTGGAAAACCATCCGACTCGTCTTACGTGCTTTCATCGAACACTTGACTACATACTATGGAATGATGCCCTGGTCTAGAGCAAACGTGCATCGGCTCTGGTGCCAAACGTTCTCTTTGTCCCCGTTATTGGTAATCAGCCTTTTCAGTGACCTTCGGAGAGTAACGAGGGTCGTCCCCCGCTTTACAACATATATATTACTACGCTGCGGTGGACGGACGTGACTGGTGTCTCGAGTTCTAAAGGTTAGTTTGCCGACACGTAGTACGGGAATCACTAAGAAAGGAGAACTCCTCATTCCGCCTCGATGGCAGTACCACCAATCAGCCGCCCTATTCCTCCAATTGTCATGTCCAATGAAAAGTTTTAGGGTGAACAAGGTTCCCATTAAAGGACGCCCGCCGTCGTGGAGGTACTGGCCCCAAGGAAGGTTTACGGTAACCGCCGGCATTGGTTGCTAGTTCGTGGACATTTTGCTCAGAAAATATAACGTGTCGAACCTGGCCGATGGTTATCGTGTGCACCTTCTGGCCGCCTGTTCGCCGACGTTACAGCGACAATATATAACTCGTGTGGGTCTCGACAAGTGCCTCTACACACGTGCACATAAAGGGTTGTACCATAAATTGGCTTCCAGGGTCCAGTCAAAAGTGCGCGCAATGACGTGACCTTCGAAACGCCAGTCAGTCGCGGAAATAAAAGCTGTATTGTGCTGTAACGGGCAATATCGACATCACACATGACCGCAAAATCTTGCGATCAACTCCCATCACGTGCATCGGCTTGTCACAACTTGAACTAAGGGATCGTCTCGAACACGTTCAAAGCACCCTAAAAATAAATGTACAGTCCCAGCCTTGCGATAATCTCACGCCGACTATCTTCCCATTTCCCTGCGAATTGAGTCCATCGGCTGCATCTTTTGAGGGGCGATCACCGGTCGAGTTTCCCCCGCACTTCGACCCTTGTCGACCATTTCACACAGTTGGTGAGCAGCTCTCATAGCCTTTAACCTTCAGAAATCCAACGAAGCCTGCCATAACGTTCACATGTGTCAGTCATCCGACGTGTCAAGCTTTTGTGACGAGAGATTGGTCGGTCATGGCTTGATAAACATAGCAAGAGAGATATCGCGGGACTTGCTCTCCACGGCGAGAGGCCCTACGTCGATAGTTCTGTACCGTTTGGACCACACCTTTGGACACACATGTCTGTCAAGAGCGTCGGTGTATGGCTTGTTGAGAAAAGAATTTCTGTCAAGAAACTGCATCGGCATCCGACCTAATTCCAAGGTCGGAGCGAAGGATAGAACTGAATTGGTTTATTAGAGGAACTGGCCACATGTAGGCGAGCTGGTGTCATGCTTTTACGTAGAAATCGTATTGCAAGATCATCCATGCAAGTGAGGTAGCTATAAAAAAGGGAGGTCATGAGACAAACAGTCAGGTCACGCAATACTGACGAAGAAACGATACGCACTAGCCACTATGACAGGGGAGAGGACAGGAATACTTATCTTCGCAGTGCGAAAAATAAGGATCTCAGAGGAGAAATGGGCAAATGCGAAAAGATAGGTGAGTAGAGCCATGTCGTAGATACTGAACAGGTAATTCAATCGATGCTAGCCAGCTAAAAGTGGGACGATGTCACGTACGCCTTATCGTGAATGTTGTAAGCGGCATACAACCGCACTACGGACGCGGTCAACGTCCAGATCCCAAACGTACGCGCCTGCAATGGCGTTACTGGAATATAAGATTAGCCCAAGCGCCACGGAGTTGCGAGCGGATAATACCCGGGTGTGCGGCAGGCACATTATTGTAGAGACGCTTCGTGAGATGTAGAGTGACGAAATTCTGCACAGTATTGAATAGCGCTGCGGCAGCTACGAGGATCTGCCAGATAGGAAGCTTTCCATCGCCTTGAGGAAGGACTAAAAAGATGATTCGGTGTGAGGCAGATGTGAGCATGTTGGACATACAGTTATTCACCATCGTTGAAACCAACACGCTTACTGGACGCGTAGGAAACACGCTAGGCGCAACAAACAGAGGCAAATTGAGTGGATCCGGTAGAATGGCGCCTGCGAAGAGAGCGTGGGAACGCACTGAAAGAAGGATAGGCCGTGGCCGTCGTTGTCAAACACCTTCACTGCCCGACGACGTCGACGACAGCTATGGCCGCCTCGTCGTCGACGTTGCCCCCATTATCCCCCGCTCCTCCCCAGGTTCACCGCACTGACTCTCAGGGTAGCAACATCAGTGCTGGTAGCGTCACTTCCTTGTCGCGTCGACCGCGCACGAAGAGCCGCCCACGCGCCGTCACGGTATCCTCTCGTCGAGACAGGAGCCCTGCGAGTGCCAGGGGCCTCGAGGAGCCAGTTGCAACGACTGAAGAGCTACTCGGAACCACCTCAATCTCCCCTCCCTCCACCGTGTCGCCCGATCCCTCCCCTCTGCCTCTGCCTTCCCGTCCGGCGCGCTCCCCCTTACGTGCCGCATCGTTGCCAAAAGATGATATCTCTCACCCAGATATCGTGCCTGGTGCAGGCTGGAAAGCGATGGATGACATGGAAAGCTCGTGGCGTTCCCGAGCCTTGAAGATTGAACATTCAACGGTACTTGTTCACTTATTCCTCGCTCTGGAAAAATCTGTGCCAACGCGTTTTTTTTCTAGCCCCACCATCGTAAGCGCGGCTCTAGTGTTCCTCGTGATGCATTTCGTCTTTCGGTGCTTTCGTCATCGTCGTCTGCACATACTAGTGCATTTTTCACCACGGTCGGGCAAATGCAAACGGTACCTCACTTTAGTTCGCTACGCGAAGCACGCCAGCGACTTCGGGAGTCAAATGTGACCGTTCGGTCTGGTACAGCATCGTCTGTGTACCCCTTATCTTCGTCAACTGTCTCTGGCACAGAGTCACCTTCTTCGCCACGCTCCATCGCTGACTCCTTCCAGGACCATCATATCTCGTCCGTGGATCCCGATGAACCATACGATGACTATCAGGCATTCCATACTGATGATGTCTCGTATCGTCTCCGTCTCCTCCTCAGCAATAACTATTTTTTACCCCCTGCCCACTCCAAGCCATCCCCATCCGATTTCGCGTCCCCCGTGGCTGCACCATACAAGAAGGCGACAAAATCTGCTGCTCCTGCCTTTCTAGATCTTTTTCGTGTGGGAAAAGCGAGATCAAAGCCGACGACACCTCCTAGTCCCCTTACTCCTGACATTGGTCTCCCGAGGCTGAGGACTACCGCAGATTCGACAATTACTTCGTCGCGGGCACCCAGTGCTCGTGTAGATCCAGTCCCTCATCGCCCTATTGTCCCAATCTTGGTCGCACATGCATCTCGAGTAGCTGTGGTCCGTGAGAAGGTGGATGACTTGGCATTGGCTGCTGCGCAAGCGGAGCAGGAGCTCAAGATGCGAGTTGATGCGAAGCAACAAAGCATCGAGCATTACGATGACTATGTCGATCCAACGGATGCCGTCGATCTTCCGCCTGCCTCTGAAAATTCGCCATTTGCATTTCAGGCATCGGCTCTGCGAGGTTTGGGGGTGGAAAGTTCCCTCGGTGCGGCGGTTCTTGCGGAGCGTTTACCTCCAGGTACTCCGGGTGTCTGGTCTTTAGACCCCGATGAAGAGGCGTGGCGCAAGGCGCTATTACAGGAGGCAGTAGGGCACTCTCTCAACAACACCCCCGAACATTCGTTTCACACACCATCCCATACAACGACGTCGTCTACGGGGAGCATGGGACCGTCTTTTGCACAGTCTAGCCCAAGTCCGGGCCCAAGGACGTTATCTACTCCAACCTCGAAACGAAACTTGGGCCAGCGCATCGTGGATATTCTAGAGGAACAGCACGAGGCGATCCTACTGCAGCCTCCAAGCCTTTCTCCTGAAGTACATTTAGTATCTCAGTCGCAACTGCGCGAACGGTTCGTCTCAACCGCATCGCATGCAAGTCAACTCCCATCGCGTGCCGAGACCCCTGCAGAACCACATACGGCTCTGCCACCTCCACCGCGGGACCCTGGGAAACTTTCGCGCGATTCCTTGACAACAGAGTCACTGGCAGATTCGCCTCGAGTAAGCCAGCATTCGATGTCGCCCTCGGTGCTCCGAAAGACTTCCTCATCCCCTATGCTTCATTTTTGGCATGATGGAGCAACTCGAAGAAATCGTGCAGCCGTGTCTATGACACCTCCGCTGGTTTTCAGGGGCCGTGCTTCATCTGTGGTAACATCGCTTGGCGGTCTCGTGGCCCGGGATAGTATCACAAGTGGTTCACACTATTCAATGCAAGAAGAGGAGCTCCCAAACTCTCGGCCATCGTTTTCGTCTCTGCCCAGTCGGCCTTCCATCTCTGAATATTCTCAGATTTCTCCGACCGTCTCTGCCTTCAACGATGGACACTTCGGTTCGGCTCCTTCCATCATGGAGAACTTGGTCCAAGATGATGACACGGACACTGTGGATCTCGAAGTGCCATTTGATGACGACGAATCCACTCGTCATATATCTCCACCCCCTAGAACATCTTCCTCTCTTGCAATACATTCTCTCCATCCTCCTCCACGATTCCCCTCATCCAGGGGATTGTCTCAGACCCATGCAATGACTCACCGTCCGTTATTGACCCCACGCCCGTCTGTAACCTCCTCTGACCCTGACGATGAATCTGAGAGGCCGTCTGCATATGCAACCGCGATAGATCTTCCCCTCGGCCAACATCATATCTTCAATGCCCAGGAACCCTCGTCCTTGTCGATACCATCATCCATTCACAACGCACCACCACCGGCGTCCCCGCTCGAATTTTTCGATCAAATACAGGTGGATGACTGGGAGTCCTCCTCGGACGAGAGTGACGAGGATGCTGGCGATTTGGAATATGTGGATGCGGCCGGGCGCTCCATTCCCCATGGGTCGTCACAAAATCATTCATCAGTTTCGCTTGAAGCGTCGCTTGCTTCAAGAATGACCTCCACGCAATCTGTCTCTGCTACGACGTCGCGCGAGGACATTTCAATGCATAGTGCGCAATCTGGGTCACTGGAACGCTTACCGATTGGCAATGTCCCGCGTCCACCGATCTACTTCAAAGACACACAGGGTGACCATGCACTATCATCCCATGATCTATATCAACTCTCGCGATCGGCAGCGGCGTCGACTTCTCGAGTGTCTTCGGAAACTCAAGCACGTGGGGAGGAAAAGAAGAGGGAGGGTCGGACTGCGTCAATGCAGCGACTGGATGGGTTGGTGTTACAACACATTGAAGCAGAGCGTGGTACTTTGAGCCGTATAGCCAAAACTGCGAAGGATTCCAAGTCGTAGGTTTTAGATTATATCATATGGTATACCCTGGACGGTTGGACACCTGTCTTTTTTCTTTTTACTTTTACACTTTTGAACAGTTCTCTGCGACGCGGAGTTGACACTTCATTACCGATCCTTTCTGTATACCTAAAAGTTTTACATTCCCAATACCTTTGCAATAACAAGTCCGCGGGACGCCTGGCATGACAAGTCCGAGGGTTACGGGATAAATTGCATCCACATGACGAGGCACGGCAAGGCACATGATACGCATGACCCGCGGGTTATATGACATCTTGTCACGGGTTGTGACGTGTCACTGCTCCTCCTCGATCGCCGACTCGCCGACTCGCCGGAAGACCGCACTTTCTAAAAGCCATGTTGCATATTGCACTGCGTTCTGCTCGTGCGTCTGTCCTCACCGCACGAGCTGGCGTCGCACACCCACGCCCTTCTCTGTTCCGTTCTCTTTCTGTCAGTGCCATTCGTCGCTCTGACGACCACCACGCTGCCGCACCATCAATTTACGGCGTCGGTGCCAAACCCGGCGAGATTCCAACCGACGAATCTCAATCCACTGGCTTGGATCGCGTACAAGTCCTCGGTTTACTGGAGGGCGTAGATGTTTTCGACCTTGAGCCTTTGGACTCGAGCCGCATTGGCACGCTCGCGGATCCCATCAAGGTTTTCTCAGCAGTCCGTATCCGGCTCCACCTTTTACTACTGCTACATTCTCTCAACTCATATTTGTTTTTCTCCCTCTCCCTTTGCAGGACTCTGAGCGTATCGTCGGATGCACGGGTTCACCTGCTGACTCTCATGACGTACTTTGGTTCCGTGTAACCACTGAGAAGCCTTCCAGATGCACAGAGTGTGGTTCGGGTTTGTGCTTGTGCTGTTCTTCGTTCGTTTAGCACGCCCATTGACCTGTTTCATAGCATATGTCATCGACTTTGCACCTGACGCCCCGGTTGTGTCGGAAGTTGCCCCCCAAGAACCCGCTCATGCGCATGCGCACTCGCACTAATCAAGGGTGAAAGGCCGTAGCTTAGAATGACACATGTATATAAATGGTCAACACTAAAAACCCTTTTATCATTCCTACCGTTTCCCCCTGCTTTCTACTTGACCTGCCCCACGGTACCAATTGTCGTTTGCTCATTGCACTGATAAGCTGTGCTTGTCTGGTAATGGTAAGTGGTGCATCCGACAACGGCAAGCGGCCCCTTATCGCCGGTTGCAACCTTTTTTTCTTTTGAAAGCGCTTTATACCGAAATACATAAAATATACGATCGGAATAAGTGCTACATAGTGAGTGAAATGATATCAGCCCTGCGTACGATAGCGCACTGTAGCCGGTCCGGCTTGGCTGGCTCCGGAGTGAGGGCCTTGTGGGGGAGTGTGGGGCTTGGCTCATGGACTTGCTCAGTCTGCACGTCCACTACCCACTAAAACCTCATGTCTGTATAATAAATGTGTGTTACGGTGGTTTGACAAGGTTAGAGTGTGTTACAGTACAGTATGTTTCTTTTTTCTTCGTCGCGTTTGTTTGTTGTTTGTGGTCCTGGGCTGTTAACCATTATTGTTGTTGGGTTGGGCTTCGAAGTCGGTATTGTTGAAGGTCGAGGAGTTCGTGTTGGAGCGTGGGGGTGTGTTTGACGGGGTCAGTGTATGTTGTGCATCTTTTTTTTTCCGTCGTTGTGTGTCACTGCCCGTGTATTCATTAGTTACGAAACATTCCTTGTCATACTAATTTAGCCCGGTTTCCCTGTTATGATAGGGAGGTTTTGAGCGGCAGTTGAGGGCGGGTTGTTGGCGAGCTGGTTGGTTGGTGGACGGGGCTGTCGTCTCTCGCTGCAGGGTCACACCTATGTTGCCTTGATATGCATAGCCTGCTTAGGTGTGCAGGTGTACTTTGTTTTGTGGGTTTTCTCTATTGGGCATCGCGGTGTGTGAACTTTTGTCCCCCTTGCCGGTTTTTTTCCGGGTACAACACAACCATGGTGGTAGTAGCGGTACAAGGAGCCCTGCATCGTGCCGCAACTCACACTTCGAGCGGATGATTTTGCTTGCGAATCTCCACTTAGCAGCTCCAGTTGCCAGTGGCAGAATGATTCAATACATATCCATACCATACTGATATCGACCGTATCCATATTGTTACCAGATACATGCTCAAGTTACAACACCCTTTGGTTTGACTATGAATGTCAACTTTTTACACCGTACGTTTATCATTCTTTACTGAACTCCTGACTCGAATGCCGAAGCAAATACAGCACTCAATTCGACCTCTGGGTTGTGACGCGTTGGAATTGCACTCCAATTGTCGCCTCTCCTCGTTGTAGAGATATTTGTGCTTTTGAAGACGTTTCCGGGAGTGGGTAGAAACGAGATCATTAAACCCCCAGCCACTCAGATCAGAACAGCCTTGTGGCAACGACGTCGTCCCATGCCAGTCCGAGAAACTACCGTACGTATAGAGCAAACACGAAAGCATTTATTTTCTGGTCTCTACCTCAAATTGCGTGGTTTCTGTATCTTGTGTCGTCGTCAGCGCCTCCTTAGTTTACGCGATGCTGTATATATACTGTACGCCAGGACAAACTAAAGTACCTCCGAGGTATGTCACCACGCTTACAGGAACGAACGGTTGCCTGGATACTTCTAGATACAACCAGCAGTGCCAACTCCTATTGTTCTGGTCTTCAGCACCGCGGATTGCGGCTTACAAGTTATTGTAACCTGTTGAGCCTTATGTCGCCGGCGACTGGACAACAGTACGAGAGAGACGGCCTCCGTGTCTCACAAGCGATATCCCCGCCCGTTTTCCGCACACATATAAGAGGCCGTTGGGAGCTCCCTATGCTTCTCAAACCCTCCCGCAAACACTTAGGCTCGCAGCTGCCGTTGAACGGCTTTTCACTGTCTTTTTCAAGTTCATTCTTTTGACCAGGCGTCTCTTCCGTCACTGCCCACGCAGAATTCGCTTTTCTCCCACATTCTCTCTAATATACCTTTGTTTCTCGATTGCTTCGAAGTACTGTCATTCGCAATGCGGAACAGCTGGGCTCCTCGAGTTGTCACGCTTGTGGTGTTGTCGGCGTTCTTCATGCCTGATGTAGCTTTCGGGCGCATACGCTGGCCAGAAAGGAACAGAAAACCAGTCTTGCTGAGTCCCCGTCGATTCGGACTGCAAAATCCTGCGTTTCTCGACCAGCTTGGTTCTGCTTGCCCCGGCCAATTCTGCGGGGTCCTTGCAGGTTCAGGCCCCGCAACCCTCCTTGCTAATGCGCCTGAGTGCGCGCAACAAGATTTAGCCGATAAGATCATCGGTCAGTTACAGTTCTTTGCAGCAGTATGTGCGCCCAGTTGATCAGACTGGTCAATTAGACACGAGCAGGCAGTTTGATTCCGCAACACAAACCAACATGATTTCCCTCGCAAAGCAGCTTCGTCAGGCCGAAAAGAACACGCCTCCGGTGAGTTTTCTGGAATGGAAGCACGAAGGTCGACTGATAGACTTTTTCCTCGCTAGGATTTTACGACTAATCCTCCTACCAACCGGAATTCTGTGTTTTGTCAGAAATGTCCTAAGAATGCGGAACTCAATGGTCTCGTTCAGGCCCAGGATCCAGCAAATAATGCAACTGCGTTCTTCGACCCGGCTACTAAAAAGACTGTCATAAGGGGAACACAGGCAAATACCGAGCCTTTTAAGGGGCCTTGCACGAACACCGCGACCACTAATACGTCGGCTGCTGCCATAAAAATTGCCAATGATAACGCTACCACTAAGAACTGTCCGACTCCAGCTGCCAAAAAGAAAAGTTCAGCTTCGCCGGTTAGTGCCATGCATCCTCGTTGCGCATTTCTCTTAATCAGTCCGTCAGAGTCCTGTATCCTCCACACCAGCAAAATCCGATTCTTCCTTGTCGAAGACTACGACCAATTCCAGTGCTTCGGGCGCCGACTTTGGCACCTGCTCCACACCACAGATCAAGTTCGCACAGGGCTTGGATGGCAGGAAGGAGACCGCGTTCGAGCCGGTTGACCTCAGTAGGAGACACATCCAAGTGCTATGACATGTCTGCTCACGCTCATGAACCATAGCCTCGTATAACCATGGCTCTGCACAGAACATCAATATCATCACCCAATTTATGTGTGACCAATTGACGAACACATGTAAAGCCAACCAAGCTGCCAAGGACTTGTGCAAGCAAGCCGAATCTGCTGCAAATGCTGCGACGCCACCGAAGACGGGTACACAGGCTGATGGTTCGTGTCTCATCAGGTTAATTTCATGCGACTGAAAATTTCCACCAGTATTTAACAAGTTCTTTGGCTTCAATACCAACTTCAATGCTGTGACCGCTTTAGACGACCAAGGAAATCCCCTCTCGGGCGCAAGCACTTCCACCGCTTCTACTGCCACCGCTTCTACTGCCTCGGGCCCTGCCAACTTTGGCAGCTGCTCACCGCCACAGATCAAGTTCGCAGCGGGCTTGGATGGCAGGAAGGAGACCGCGTTTGAGCCGGTTGACCTCAGTAAGAGACACACCCTTGTGCTATGATATGCCTGCTCACGCTCATGAACCATAGCCTCGTATAACCATGGCTCTGCAGACAACATCAATGTTATCACCAGCTTTATGTGTAATCAACTGACGAATACATGCAAAGCCAACCAAGCTGCCAAGGACTTGTGCACGCAGGCCCAAACTGCTGCAACTGCTGCAACACCACCGCTGACGGGCACTCAGGCTGATGGTTCGTGCCTCAACTGGTTAATTGTTAATTTCATGCGACTGACTTTTCCGCCAGTATTTAACAAATTCTTTGGCTTCAATACCAACTTCAAGGCTGTGACACAAATTGACAACACTGGAAAGCCCGTCACCGGGGCATAAACCCCCGCCAAGGAACGTGGAAGTCAGCTTATAGCAGTCACACACATCTCTAGTCCTCGTTAATACTTAGAACATAATTCGAACATTTGTGAGTTCCCGCAGCTCCAAAAAAAGAAGAAAGAATGGAGGAGGGGAAGCGAACCGTAACCACGCGGTCGATGGCACAGCAGTCTAGCAACCCACTGGCAGCAGCTCCCATTGAGCAGAGAAAGGCTAAGCCGTCCTTGATCCTCCATGATAATATCAGCAGTCAAGTCAGGCGGAGACCACTAGCAGCATTTGAGCGCATATACAACCCTTTTGCCTTTTCGCCCTCTCGCCTTCCGGATCCCACTCATGTCGCCTGCAGGCCCGGGTGCAGACGCACCTGATGGGGTATCTGTTGTCTGCAGGTTAATCCATTAGGACACGATGCCATTTTGACCACACTTCACTTGAACGTACCCAACCATCTTTGGTCGGCTTTGTGCCTTGTATAGGGTCATCCTACTACCTAAGTATGAAATCGTCTTTGTGGATTTAAGCGCCCTCACATAGCGGGACGATACGCAAGTATAAGATTCGATCACCCGAGGAGCACATGAGGGACGCCCTCTCCTTGCACTGGCATCTCCTCATCATAATTAGAGACAAGATCTACTGATGCCTATCTACTCGTCTGCGGTTACGAGATACCGCAATAGAGCTAGACCATATAGTAATGTTGTACAGTTTTAATGACAAATTTGTAAGATAGATGGCTGCTGTCATACAGGAACTTTGGATAGAATGTGACTGGAGGGGCCCTGGGTTTGGTTTACGCTGTCGACAGTTGGATGTCTTGCTCTGTTGCAGTACAGAGAAAAGTCATCCAGATCCTAGGATTCTGCCAAGACGCTTTCCTTTCTTCGTCATGGTGAGCAAAATATGATCGATTGAGTAGACTCACCCGTCTAACAGGAGTATGTATGGTGAGCTCCTGGTCATCCACCTTTTTGTTGCGGAGGCGATCGACTTCTTCCATTTTCTTTTGAAGCATCTCGGTAGTCTCGTGCACGTGCTTGCGACTCGTCTCCAACACCACTCCTGCAGCCTGCAAGCTGGCTTGTCCTTGTTCATTTGCCGTGCGTGCAGTGAGGAGGTCCATTTCTGCTTTGTGCGCGTCCCTCAGCGCGCGGGAGTGCAACGAATGGAAACCAGCTTCCTCCTATAGTAGTAGCATATGTCAGCAAAAAAGAGAAAGGAAAATGAAAACAAGTTATGCAGAGAGGGTATCGGGTGACGGGTTACCTTGATTGAAGCCTCTTGTAGCTCCTGGATCTCTGCTAGTTCTTGGAGAGCGATGTGCAGGGTGGTTCTCTCTACCTTGGCCCCGCGCTTTTCGATTTTCGATAGCTTCCGGCCGACTCCGAGTCCACCTGTGTTCACCCATGGCAATGTCAATAACATCATCCTTATAAATGGACGAAATGGAAGAGGATTGGAAACGCACGCTCTTCCTTGCCGACAATGGCCTTATGCTTGCGTTCTTCTCCGACGCTTACCTCGCGCGCTTGCAGGCTTGGGTCTACATCGGGAGGCTCGTTCGCGGTAGTGACTGCACCACCCTCGCCCACACCGTTGGTGGGCAGGCTTCTATTTGTGCGGCGCGACGCGACGGACGCCGAGTGTCTTGCTTCCTTACCGAGACTCGGAGAGCCTTCCGCAGCGGCGTCGCCACTGGAGGCCGCAACTCGGACATCAAGGGTTATTTCCGGACGCTCGTCGGGAGGGGTATTCCCGAGTGGATCGCTGCCAATGGGACATATTTCGGTATTAAGATGTTCAGAAGATTGAGATGGGAGATCCGAGGGGAGCTCTCCAGTGATAGGCTGTGGACTGGTAAATCCCTGTTGTTGTGCCATTTCACCGCCACGCTGATGGTGATGAGTCTCCGTGTCAACTGCAGAAGCCGCGGCCTGATGTCGTGCGTTTATTGGTTTGCTATGCGACGGAAGGACAGAATCAGGTGATGGTCCCCCGGGAAAGAACCCCATGGGCGAGCTAATAGGGGTCGAAGCCGAACTCAAGCTTAAGTCATCTGTGACGAGTGCGAAATGATAGGAGTCAATGCAAGAATCGGAAGCAAATGGGCTCCATGCGGAATCGGCTAGACGACGTCACTGCGCTGGCCGCTGGCGAAAGCAATGGGCTTCGGAATATCCACGTCACGCTAGAGGCGCCGGCGCAGATGGAGAAGGAGTTATTAACTTTTTCTGAAGAACAGAAGCACCGAGAGATAGGCGGTGCCCATTCTTCGTCAAGTTCTTTCTGCCCATTCAGATAAATTACCTATTCAGTCCACAATTACAGAGAAGGCGTCTGGTCTCAAATAATATGCTGAAAAAAAGCTAGCCGAGTACGCACTCTAAATATCGCCGAAGATATCTCGCACCTCGTCGACCAAGACCACGGAGCGGTCTACGTACAATGCCTTCACCACCTCTTTCTCCGTCCACTTCTTCTCAGACGAGGTCGATGGGACATTCTCTAGGATATATTCCACACTAAGCGCGGACAACGCGCCGCCATATGCGTGCGATATGCCTTTTGTTCGTCCATTAGCCCATCATATTATGCGAGCGTCGGGATACATTCTCACCGGTGTCAATGATGATAATCTTGCCGTTACAACGCGACACAATTTGCTGCAACAAATGGTAAACTTCATCTTATGTTTAGAGAGAAACTCGCATACCTCAAAGTTGGGCGTGTGACCCATTATCATCCTCCTCGTCCCTGTCTTTTCAAGTACCGAATCGACTTCTCGACACACCTTTCCCTCGTTGTCTAGTGCCCATCCACGATACCATAGAGGGCCACCTGAGTCATACAACGCTTGTTCGTCGGGGGTTACGCTAGATGGCAACCCAGGGTATGGGTTAGGTGGGTGGGGCCGCGGTTGCACTCGGTGCTGTAACTTGCGCAGCAGTGAACGTCCGATAGCGTTTATGGCAGATGGGAAGGGTGACAGCCGCGGATAGTGAGGTGCGAGCCCCCCGTGTACGAAGGAATAAGCAGCGTGAGAGAGCGGTGCAGACAAGCGGGCAGCCACGGATCCCGCAGGGGGAGGAAAGTCTTCATTTGGTGCACCAAAAAGTGGGTGGAGTGGAAGGCGAGATGTTGTCGTGTAGTTCGCGGCCCAAGCACGTCCGATGCGGCCAGTGGAGATCATAGCCTGCCTTGCAGCGACACCACCAAATGTTTTGATCTCGCTCTCGTAGACATATCTGTGACGATCCTTGAATATATGGTACTTAAAGCTGCACCGACAACGTACCTCCAGTCGCCTATACATGCGGGATATCAGCGAAGGGATAGGATATGGTCATAACTAACGGGCGTACTGACCGATTGCGTTCATCCATTCATGGTTTCCGAGATGTGATAACATTTGCCCACCAGCACTCTGAGCCTGCGATCGCAGGGCTTCCATCCAAGCAAACAGTTTGATCGTGTCGTCGCCCCTAGGCTCTCCAAGTCAGCAATCCAGGTGTTTACCGCGCCAAGAAACACACCGATCAATGATATCTCCCGTTTGCACGAAGATGTCTACTTCGCCTGACCACATGCCATCCGAGTCAACGACCCGGGCCATTTCAAGGACCTTTTGCGCGTTTCCGATGTCTCCATGCAAATCGCCCACAGCGACGATCCGAGTAGAGTGTTGTCGTGCGCCTCCAAAAAGGGAGCGCGATGGGCCATTGCGGATGTAAAATAGCAGGTAAATAATGGTTACAAAACTGATGACGAAACCAAGGATCTGACGAGTGCTGGGCATGGCAGGAACCGTGACTCTGACTGCCAATGTCGACGTGGTTCAAGTTATTTCAAGCGCCATGGTCTGATGAATCGTCTGATGAATCGAGATCAAAAATCGAGATCAAAAAAAGCTGCACTGGCCGGGAATTGAACCCGGGGCGGATCGAATTTGTAGCATGATTGCTGGCAACGATCCAGGTTACCACTACCCCACCAGTGCTGCACTGCACTGAACAGTAATGTCCTCATATCACGTTGTAATCTGGCAATTGGCCGAGTTTGCGTCCGAGTTGCGTCCGAAATGTGCTTACAGCTTACAGCTTACAGAGGCGCATTCAGCAATGACTCATCCCGAGATCTTCCGAGGTCTTCCCACCCCTATTAACTCATTGATAATCGATAAAGATAAAGAGCAACCTCGTTTTCACGCGCGGAACACTCAGCTGCAATATGCCTACTCCATCCCCACACGCTGGTTACACTGAGGATGTGCAAAGACGTGTGCGAGTATTTTTTGGCGGCCAGTATATCGTCGACACACAAAAGGCAAAACTAGTGTGAGTGAAACATTTGTGGTAATGCTGGATGAACAACGATGCTGAACAAAGACGCAGTTGGGAGAATGAACACTATCCGTGGTATTTTTTCCGTTTTCCCGATGTTCCTGAAAAATACCTACGGAACCCAAAGCAAGGCGCAGCGTCTACCACATACGACCTCGTAGTGGCAGAGCGCACTGCCGAGGGGGCGGTCACTGTTCACAACGATGGTAACTTCAAGGACCTCGTCAAGATAGCATTCGACAAGGTGGACGCTTGGCTAGAAGAGGATGAGGAAATCCACATCCACCCGAAGGACCCTTACAAGGTGCGAACTCTATCATCATATTTAATTGTCCGACGTGATATTTGTTGTCCAGAGGATTGATATCCGGCAGTCGTCGCGCCATGTCCGTGTTGAGATTGACGGTGTCGAAGTGGCTAACACGACCAAGCCTCGCCTGCTTTTTGAGACCGGTTTGCCTGTCAGAAGTTACATCCCCAAGGCGGATGTGCGACTCGAACTCCTCTCCCATTCCAAGTTGACGACTGGCTGTCCATACAAGGTATCCTTTTTCTTCCTAGTCTGCACAAGGCGATGCCAACCAGACTGATTTAGGGGACGGCGAACTATTACGACGTAAATTTGCCTTCTGGGACGAAGAATGACATTGCGTGGTGTTATCGCACGGCGTATCCAGAGTCAACGGATATAAAGGGCTTCATCGCATTCTTCGATGAGAAGGTGGATGTATTCGTCGATGGGAAGCTGGTAGAGAGACCCAAGTCGGTTTTCTCTTGAGTCTCCTGTGCTATATTCAGCGGAACGTTATGAGCTTTAACCTTACTGTTGTGTCGTTGGACGTGTAGAATGTATTTCTCAAAGACCGATCTCAATGTAAGACTGTAGGTGGTGCAAAGAAACCAAGGTTTATTTGGTCTCTATCGCAATTCCAGCGAGCATGCGCCTTCGGCGTCTCCATCGAATGTGTGAGGTGTTATCGATGATTGATGGCACTACCGATGAACACAATTGTAACTTGTTCGCCTCGCCGAAGCGGAGTCCCGCATTGATCGAGGGTACAGTATGTCTTACTGTACACGCATACGTGCTCTACTTCCCTATAGTCGACTCCTCGGCGTCACTGTCATGAAATGTTGCACGAACTGACCGAGGCACAGGCAGGTCAATCAAACTCTGGATAGCGAACATCTGCATTGTCTTCGAGCCACGCCAGCCAATCTTTCAAGTATTTGCTCCCGTGTTGTACCGTGGAGGAGTCCCCAACTACGCACTGAGTCTGTAATCAGTAACAATACCTAGACCATAATTTTTTGCTCACGAGATGGCGCCGGGCGCGGGTCATAGCCACTAGGAGAGCGAGTGAGCCAGTGGTCCAAATGACAGTAGTCATTATTATACCATTGAGCCTGCGTTCGTCTTTTAGAAACCCCACCTCACGCTGAGACTGATCGTTAGAAGGGAGAAGACGCGACAAGAGCTATTTATAAGTACCTTGTCATTACTTCTCACAAGACTGATGACCACGGCTTCCTTCTCGCGCCCTTGCATCCCGTCCACTGTGCCTATCTCAAGTTCGGGGCCGTACAGCGAACGAAGGCGAGATGATAACAACGCCACTTGGGCTTGATATCTGTTTACCACTAAATATGACTTTACCAAGCCAGATGAGCTCCAACCCACGGTGTGAGTATTCCAATTTGAGATGGAGCGACCCCAGCTGCAACCTTGATTGTCATCGGTTGATTAATCAGTTTCGCTAGTAAGGCCTAAAAGTTTGGCCAGAGCTGAGTCACGCACTAGACTTGCCACCCAATTATGCACAATTGTCGCTTCGTTTTCGTTACATCGACTACCTTCATCACCTTCACCTTCCAACTTCTCAAAATACTCGCAACCTGCAGTGTCAAAAAAAACAACAGGATTTTCGAGAATCTCATCATCCGATGTCGTTGTGATATTTGGTAAGTCGCGAAGGAGATGGGTGGCAACAGAAGAGTGTGTGATAAGCCTGGAATGGTACATAACCTTGGACGGGAATTCAGCGATTTTCGTGTGCATCCTAGTAATTGACGACATCACGAAAGCCATCCTGATTATCGTTGGGAAGTGACATACCGGTATTGAACGGTCAACATGCACTTGATCCCGGAGCCATACATTTTCTCCAGCCTCTCAAATACGGTCAACTCCAGCGTTCGTGGTGGCTTGAGACCGCGGTAGCGTACGTTTGAGACCGTCTTCGACGTGGGTCCCGGAGCATCAGGTGTACTGCCGCCATCATGATCTGTCCCTACGCCGTCTAGTTCGCCGTCACTATCACCTCCACTATCAATCCTTTCGTGTTGTGAGACAGGGTCTATGGTTTTTGACGAATTCTTGTGGGCGTCCGTACTCGATGTTGTGGTACTTTGACTTTGAGACTCGAAGCTCTTCGAAACGGCCCGGGGCAATGAATGGATCGTCGGAGGAAGTTGCTTTGGGTCGCCCGCGAGGATGAGCTTTTTAGCCTTGAATATGGGTATCCAGCAGACCTGAAATCTGTGTAAGAGTCATCTCCGACGTTGTGGAAACACGCCTCACAGCTTCAAGTGCTTGGGTTGCTTCGTCGATGATGACTATATCAAACTCCTGGGTACGCAGCTGGTGCCCCCCTGAAGAGTGGCAGGTGGCCAGCACTACCTACATGTAAAATAAGTGATATTGTCATACACACAATAATCCACATGCCTGGGACGGTTGGAGGACTGATTTCTCAATCTTTCTCTCTCTCTCACGGTACCTGATGCGTAAACCAATTGAGGTATAAAGGGATCAGGGTGCATCATGCCTACTCATTTCTTAATGTGCGGACTTCTTCCCACATCCGTTTTCGCTCGGGACCTCGAGGTTTTTTCCCACCTTTCCTTTTTCCGGAAAGGACACCCAAGGTAGTCTCCAATTCGGCCTTCACATCTCTCGCCAAAGCGGCCTTATAGAGAATATAGAATCGCACACAAACAAAGCACAAAAAACCCCTCACCTCATCCGATCTTTCTGCTTGGGCTTCTAAAGTAGAGTTTAGAGCGCCTTCATGTTGAATGACACGCGCAGGGTGGCCAATGCGCGTAACCATAAGTTTTGCGCCTTGGGAAGGAGTAGGCAACGCTAACAAACGTTCCAAGATATTATCGACAGACAAATTTGATGCCCCGCAGACTAATAAGCGCATTGGTCGGGGATTGACAGGTGTGATAGAAGTCAGTTGCCGTATGATTTCGATGAGCGTATGCGTCTTTCCGGTACCTGTAGACACATAAGGGCGGAAACGTACTTTACAAGATGCTTTTACCTGGAGGACCGTGTATACACGCGACTTCAACCGACTCGAGCGCAAATTTGACGGCCGCCTTTTGGCTGTCATTGAGCGAATCATCGAAGAAAGGTACGTCATGCACGATGTTACATCGCAGAGGCATTGCCATCCCGAGGAGTACTTCGATTAACCGAGACCGCTTAGGTGCCCCCTTCGAGATTGAAATTTGATGCAAATGTAATAATGCTCGAAAGTATGAGAAAACGCACCACCACTTGAGACTGGGGTGGCGAGACAATCATTTTCAGTTGTTTCAACGCGCTTTCCATCCTGCCATGGGAATCTCGTGAGCGTTCAGTAAAATGAACATAGAAACTTTCCTGTCGTAAGTAATACTGTTGGCCAACTTCAAGACTCTGCAGCGATCAGGAAATTCGAGATCATCGAGATCTGAACGAGATGGATCGACGGCGATAATTATGCGGGCTTCTGAAACCTTCGAATCTAATGGGTCGGCTCAAAAATGAAATGTGTTACAACACAAATACCTTGTATACGACTCCTGCAACTGATTTTACCTTGTCTCGCACCGACGCACTCGTCGGTTTGGCAGACTTCTTGGACCTACCAGTAGGAACTACGTTTTCTTCGATTGATGCGAGATCTCCCGGCCTGATTCTTGGGTTTGGGCTAGACAATGAAAACCTAAAATGACCTCGCACCGAAATGTATGTGGGGGGAAAACAGTTATCGCATGATATGCAGCCGGACGCTCCAATTCGACGAGTCTGCCCTTCTTGAGGTCGTACGGTCAACGCTCTGTGGATATCACATATGAACGCACGTTTTATTTCCGAGGCCAACACCTATGCTAGCGATTCCCAGCCCATTTAGGGCAAGCCCCTTCTGCTCCAATAGTTTCGGGCCACATTTTGAGAAAACGAGTGAGGCTCTCTCAACCTCTGCATCGCGTTCCTGAGAGAGAAGGAGTAGATGCCTCTCTATAAATGTTGACACCCTTTCCGTGGACATGTGTCGTAGTACTGCAGTTCGCTGTGAACAAATGGGCGGCGTAGCTCGCCGGCCGGGGGGTGACCGGCCCGGGTGACCGAGCTTGATTATCACAATCACAGCCATCGATTTCCGACTCAGGCTGCATCTGCCCACTCGCATTCGCAACTCTTCTGCATCACCACGTTCAACCATCTCTCAATACCCTTAGAACTGTATCTGGCGTTGATCATGGCTACCAGTTCTGGGGTTACAGATCACGCTCAATTCTGGTTGGCACGAAATGTGCCGGCAGAGCATCGTCTTTGCAAGGTGGATAAGTATGATGACTCACTGGTTATCTACAGACCTGACATCTATGAGACAATTTCAAAAAAAGTCTCCAGCCTTAATCAAGAGCTCCGACTTCTAAGTCTAGACATTCATAGTGCGTGACGTCAGCTAGTCCATCTTATAAGTCTGTATTTCAAGTTGCTCAATACTACTTGCATTTAACATCAGGCCATCCTGAACTGATGTTCAAAGAGACGTGCGTCTTCTGTATACGAAAGATATAGACCGGCAGCTGACCCTTGTCGTGGCGATGGCTTAAGGTATGCCCATGACGTTCTTTCTGCATTCATGGAGAAGCATGGATGGGACGTGGAAAAACATTATCTTCTCGATACCGCTTGGGTAGCCACCTCCTCCCATGGAAATGGAGGGCGTGTAATCGGCGTGAATTCTGAAATGGATGCTCTCCCTGGTATTGGCCACGCATGTGGCCATAATCTCATCGCTATAGCTGGAATTGCCGTCGCCCTTGCCATCAAAACGGCTTTGGTTGAACACAACATACCGGGCAAAGTCGTTTTACTGGGGACTCCAGGTATACGATATCCACTTCTTTGTAGGCACGGTGTTTAAGACAAAACAGCCGAGGAAGGTGGTCAAGGCAAGGTTATTCTGCTCGAAAAAGGTGCATACAAGGGAATGAACGCATGCTTGATGCGAGTGAACGTCCCCAGTTTGTTAAGGTAAACATCTCATAGAATCTGATATAGGTGTCACCCCGCTCCTGGTCCGGAGCGTAGTGCAAGCCTGAGTAGTTCTCTTGCTTTACAACGTCTCTCCGTGAAATATAGTGGCCATACGTACGTAATGTCGTTTCATTTATTCGCAACATGTGCCATCGTAGCCCCTCAGGGCCCATGCTGCACTCTCTCCGTGGCAAGGGCAGAATGCCCTAGACGCTGCTGTTGCTGCGTATACAAATGTGTCTTTGCTTAGACAACAGGTGAAACCTTCACATCGAATCCATGGTGTGTTTGAGGGCAAAGACTGGGCCGCAAACAGTGAGCGTGTTTCACTTCTCCCTGTCTGCAACTTATCTCAATCTGGATTCTAGTTATCCCGGACAATGCTAAAATGCAGTGAGTCTTGTACTCTGTGACTGACAAGCTTTTCTGACAATGGATAGATGGTATGTTCGCGCACCAACGGTCGCGGAGGTCAAGGATGCAGATAAACGCGTTCGTGCCTGTTTTCAGTAAGGCTGCCTCTCCTGGTCACCCACCCTGAGGTCTGACGACGCCTTCCAGAGCCTCGGCATTGGCCACCGGATGTAGCGTTGAGATTTCTGGAATGGAGCCTCCAGTAAATGAGTTGCGGCAAAATAAAGCATTGGGTTTGGCCCGTCCTTTTGAAGATTTTGTGACAGTCACTGAGAGGATATCTGTATAGCCGAGACTTTCGCGCGGGTTTTTAGATGTAAAACAGGGCCCGTTGACTACGAATGGGGTATTAGCAGCGCGTCAACAGACTTCGTAAGGATCTTGCTCGGGATCATATTATTCCCAACTGAGCTTAGTACCCCCACGTCAGGGCAACATAACATATGGTATAACACCCTTACAATCGTGCGCGCCCCTAATACTCAATCTCTTGCAGCGTTGCCTTCTATCCATCCCGGGTTCTGTATGTCTTTTTTCGTTGCACTGGTAGCGTCTTTTTTTTTTACGTGTTTATCCTGTCTGGCAGCCATTCCAACAGAGCCGAATGGCGCGAACCACACCCCTGGGTTTACTTCAGCAGCAGCTACGCCTGAAGCACACGAAGTCTGTTTAGAGGTATGCAAGGCGCTTGCTTTGACGGGCGTGAGAGTCATCGAGGATGACCAATTTTATGCGGAGGTACACATCCCGTAATTAATCGCTAGCTTACGCACTAAGTCATGATACTTCAGGTGAGGGCAACCTTCGAAGAAGACATGGCCACCACGCAAGTCGCTTGAAGTGACTATGCGCGACAATCATGATGAGAGCAGCATGCAGATGCGACATTGATGTTGGAACTTCGGAGAGATAATCCTTCCAGATAGATGTTGCAGACTGAAAATCTCGTTAACCAGGTCACATATGTGATTATAATAAAGCGACGAAGGGGTTTCAAACAAAACTAGGTTAGATTGATAAAGGAGGGATCCGCTTGTAATCCTGCTCGTCGACCTCATTGTGATTGTGAAATTTGACCAGGTGCAACGAATTCTCAGCCGCAGAGGTACCCATGCTTTGTATAGTATTCAATCATGGTGTACCACCCACCACCCAGCAGCGTAAGCACGATACCAAGGACATTCAGGGGGATAAGATTTAAATGGAAGAACCAGACAGCAAGGAAGAGTCAGAATTTGCTTCACGTTGGCTAGTCAAAAAAACAGGCGGTCAGGACAGATTGTTGATTAGGCTGATGAGGAATAACCTGCAACGTCCATACAAAGGGCGCCTGACCGTCGATTAACTTCAACGCTGACAATGTTCAGCGCACAGGCAACGATGCCATTCCAGATATAAGGATAATCAGCCACAAGACCTGGAGTGTGAGGAGCGCTCTAATACGAGGCTTGGTTCCCCAAAGAAGCAAGCATAGCGGTATGGACTAGTTTGATTGCGTATCGTTATCTCTTTAGACTGCCGGTGAGAAAACTACCCGGCAAAATACCTCACTCATGCACGTCCCCAGAGCCGTCTTTCTCATGTTTCTGTTTCTCCAATCGATGCTTTCCGGGCTTCTCGCTGCCTCAGAATCTCCGCCAACCGCTCTCGGAAAATCGTGCTCAACCACTTCCAACCGCCTCGACCCCCGCACAAGAGGTTTTACGAGTGACTGCGATGCCCAGACGTTTTGCTCAGGCATCATAAACGGAATGTGCATCCCACGTCAGTGCCGGCGTGAAGAGTTTCCGTCTGGATATGGCACGAATCAAACAGTACCAGCATTATGTCCCCCAGGGAGTTTCTGCCCAGACGAGGGCGATGCTTGCCGCCCACTTGTCGCTGTCGGTCAGCCATGTCAGTTCAATCGTGATGACCAGTGCGCACCATCGAGTATATCCGAGCTGGCCGACTATCATAACTTTGATGGCTCCGTGTGTCTGCACTCCATCTGCACGTAAGCTCGCTCTTTGCCTTCCGCGATCATCTGCATATCACGGTTGTGGACGCTCCTTCTCAAAGCTATGCCAATGTGACAGAGAAGCAGCCTTGCGTATTCGAGCTTAGCACATATTCTGACATAGACGTATCCGGGACGGGATTTCTGAACACCATTGTGCGTGACAACTGTCAAACAGCAAGGTTTTTCTGCGATACGACGACGCAAGTATGTGAACGATTGCGATTGGTTGGGCAACAGTGCCAATACCATCGGGAGTGCCAATCGGTGCACCTCTCCGTCCTTTATTTTGCAACGATCCTTGAAGGCTGAGGTTAGATGTCCAGTACAACTGCCTCCACAATGTGTGTGCCAGTCCACCTGAGGAGCCCTTTGAAGTCGCTCTGTGGCAATATGTGGTGACTACACTTGCCGTCGTCCTAGGTAGATATTTATTTTCGCTCTGTGAAGGTGTCTCGTCAACTCATGAGGAAATACCGCAGCAATGGCAGCTATTTGCATCATGCTGGTGATGATGCACCGCCGACATCGCTTGAAACATTACCAAGAGATCTACGAATACTGTGACGAACAAATTAGGCACGTGTCGAGTTGGCTGTCATATTAAACCGTCTGTTCATTGACGGTCAAACAGGCTCCGGCAGTCGGTTCTCAGGTTGAGAGCACAAGGTGGACGGAATGACATTGCCAAGATGGGATAAATAGTATTAGATTTAGCATAGTTAACTTGATGGAGGAGTGCCCTCAATAGCAACTTGGGCACTGAGACGAGATATCTCAGAAAAAGCTGCCTTGAGTCGTTCTAGGTCCCGGTCAAGCGTTTCGGTCCGCTCTTTCATCTATCACGTATAAGAGTACCTGAATCTGGCGAGTGACCCCAATGTACTTACCGCAGAGATAGTATCAGTGGCATCGATGAGCTCGTGGTGGTGATTATAGACAAGAGCTTGACGTTCGCTGTCAAGCTGCCTCATCTCTGGACAAGACTGCATGTAAGACGACTATATGCTACATTATCGCCGAACAACTCGCCTGTAAGCAGCTCATTCTCTTTCTTCAGCAGTGTCGTGAGCGATGCTGTAGTAAGGAGCTGGCCATAATATGCCTTCGAGTCGAAGACAGGCGAGTCTGAGACCTTGTTAAATCTGCGCGAGACAGTCCTCGAGAAACTCTGACCTAAATCCAACGGATCCGTCGGTCGACCGGACGGGGGTGGCGGTGTGACACTTAACCCATAGTGTTTGCGTAGCAAATCCATGGCCCTTGTCTTCGAGCGTTCGGGTGGGGTTGTTGTAGGGGATGCAATCGGTAAGGCAGTAGGCCGTGGGGAGCCGGAAGGCTGAGGTGCAGAGTTGGGACGCAGGGGAGATGGCAATACCTTGTTCGAAGATCTCGGCCTCGGCGGAGAGGTTGGAGTCGGTGTAGGCGGTTGCGAGTCTGCTGGGAACATGTGTAACAGATGTGGATAATCTAGTTGAGTGCGCGTCTCGCGTCTCGCGTTGACAGACGGATTTCAAGTTACTTAAGCTATATTAGTGTATGTACACGAATTGTAGACGCCAACACTTTCTCCGCCTCTCTCATTGACAACCACCATCCGCTCTCGTAATGGCTGAGGGGGAGAATGACTGGATGATTGAAGATAGCGAAGAGGAAGACCAGCTAGGTAGCCCGCAACTCGATGATAACCGTTCTACCTCCACCCTTCTCTCAGGTGCGCATCGTCCCAGCTAGTTGGCCTCATACTAGTGACGTACCCACCATCGTGTTCTCACCAGAGGGTGCGGTCTCTAGCATAAAGACCTTTACATCGATACCTGCTGAGAAGCCTTCACACATCTCTTCGGTTGGAGCTGACAATGACATCTCGGCGAGGTCGGCAATCTCGTCCTTCCCGCTTCCCCCTCCCGTCGACTTTTCTACCATTTCGGAATCTTCAAGTAAGAGCTCTAGACCACGCCCTAGGCCGATATTCAGACGCACTGGTCCCGATCCCGCACCGAACGCATCCATCAGTGATCCTATCCTACCCCACGTATCCAGTTCCGACCACCGAGACCAATTCGCGATCATGTCTCATTCCGATCCTACAGTGATAAGAGAAACTACCCAGAACATTAACCCAGATTTAAACAACTTTTCCCCGGACATCGCTGAGCGAGCCAAGATGCGCGCCCGCAAAGCTACAAAGCGGGCTTCACAGTACGCAGACGAAGAAGTCATCGATATCACTGATGACGAACTTGCTGCGACACCTACACGAAAGCTGAAGAAAAGGGTAAATCTACGCCCAGCCAAACGTGCTACTCCGGTTGGAAACAATCTGCAGCTAAATTCCGACCCTGTGACCACCCCCTTACCCAGCTTAAGCCCACTCTTGCCTCTCTCGGATCCATTTCCTGAAAGTACTTTGATCAATTCTACTCCTCCACGACCACATCCCCCTGTTGAAGTTGCTGCATCTGGATCTCCATCACAAGAAAGTCCAATACAGCCAAGGAAACGAAAACGCACAGTTCATCTCCATTCGCCGATAGATAACCTCTCAGAGCCAAACTGTCCCCCTGCGCTCCCAGCACGTGTCACGACACCTCGATCAAATTCCCTGCCACCTTCAGAGGGTGTTGTTGATGGCGTGGACCTCGGCCAAAATCTGAACCCCAATAAGGAGGGTAGTGAGGATGAATACGACGGGACAATAATGCCTAAGAAACACAAGAGCGCAGAGAAGGGCAGTGGCAGCGCAGCGGCCAGGCCAGAGAGCAGCCGAGTTAGTAAATCCAAGAAACCCACCGTAATGATTGTCATAATGTCACCGCGGAAGCGCAAGACAGAGAGTAAGCAGGCCAAGGCGAAGAAGAAGGATGGCAGAAATCCGGAGCGCAACGACACCGAGTCCATAAAGGATCGCCCGCCCTCGTCCGCCAACCCTGCCGAACAGGCACACAGATCAGTCGACGACAATGACGTACATGCGTCTCTGCGACAGAGGTCTGACAGTGACGATGAACTAGTGCTTGCTCCGAAACGGCAGCCATCGTCTAAGGTGAAGCGCCGAAAGGGAAAGCAAAGAACACGCGAACCTCATTCTGCTGATAGTGACGCTCTTTCGGAAGTAAATCCTAGCAGCGAACAGGTAGCGACAGGCGAGGAGGAAAAGGAACAGCGTAGAGACGACGAACATCACACAGAGAGCACGTATACGCGTACTAATGAGGATCATAAGACCCGATCCTGCGCAGCCGAGCCTGAATCACCTGCACCACTTCAGGTGGGCTTGATATCGATCTCCATGATTTCCGTTACTGATCCCACAGAAGAAATCGAAGCATAATGACCTTGTCCAGGAATATGATCCACCGAAACCAAGTCCCACGAGAGAAACGCCCGCCCCAGGAAAATTACGATATTCTTTCAGCCGACCTGACCGAAAGACCCCGATGCAAGAGTTGATCCGACGTGCCGCCTCGAATTCAAACGCACCGTTTTCAATTCCCTCTTCGCCGATCGCGTCCCCGCTCGCGAAGACAAGCAAGTCCGTGCTTCGCCGCATCGCACCACTGCACTCAACTCGACGTACCCCACCTCCCCCTCTACCACGGCCCCCACCACCCAAGAAGACTAAGAAGATGCTTGAGTTGGAAGAGAAGTGGGAGATGGAACTTGAGGATGAGGTGGAAGGTTGGTGGGCGCTGACTGATGAGGAACGGCAGGACTGGAGAAGAGCCAAGAGGGACAAGGAACTCGGTTTTGACGATTGACGCGTTGTCTTCGGTGAGGACGCTCTTGTAGGCTTTCGGTTAACGTGGCATTGGTGGTCAATCCACTACTGTATTCATTATACCATTTGATGGTCGAGGAGCCCATGGAAGTCTGAATGTCCAAATCACCCCGGTAATGAAGCTAATGAAGGCTGGGACTGAATTCGCCTCGTGGTTTCCAGTTGTCAAGCAAAGCCCGAGTCGGACCAGGCAAGCTGTCAGCCTGAGGTTGATTAGGTTTAGAGCTTGAAGGTTGAAGTCCGGTACAGTCGCTGCAGAGTGCACTCTTGAGAAAATG
>WNFQ01000227.1_pt1 | contig 34727 bp, 30 predicted proteins | sample 5400171 | NCBI WGS metagenome assembly WNFQ01 (sample SAMN13153356, study PRJNA577476) | soil metagenome | isolation source: 20 cm soil under Madrone tree | place: USA:California | collected 2016-06-14
ATGTTGCGGCAGACTCTCGACGCTTCGCAATCCCAGCTTAATGAATGTTGGCGTACCATTTGCAGTCGCTGCCTGCGCGTTTTTAGTTGCGTACAACGTTCTCTTGAAGGCAACTCCGTGGTATTCGCTTTCAGCAATTTTGACGATCGGAGCAATCGTGGGCATCGTCGAGCCCGTTGTTTCGCTTGCAATATCACGCTTCGCTAGGCGCTTCGATAGGGCGGCGTGAATCGGCTATAATAGTCAGTTCGAGTGCTCGCGGGACAAGGTTTCGGTGACAAGGGGACTTCCGCGAAGCGGTCGCTCGTGATCGTCCACTTGGGTCGATACCGCCCGGTCGGGGCCCGGCGACCGCGTGGGGCGACTGTCGGCCAACTCCAGACACAACGCATCACAAATTTGTGGTCGCAAAGCAGACAATCGATCCGCTGCGTGCGTTGTCAGCCAAATCCTCCTGTGCCAGCGGTGCTAGAGGGATGGCGCGCAGAGCCCAGACTCGTTGCGCACGTGGCACTTAAGACCCCATCTGTAAGCCTTGCAGGCTCCTATTATCCGCTCCACGAGGCCGTCTCATGGTGAGCGGCCCGGTGAATGAGGAGAACGTTATGAGTATTTCAGCGGCAGCCACGGCTGTTTCGATTGTGCTAGTTCACGGCGGATTTGTGGACGGTTCCGGTTGGCAGGGCGTCTACAACATCCTGAAGAAGGACGGATACACCGTCAGCATCGTCCAGAATCCCACTATATCGCTCGGCGACGACGTTGCCGTCACCAAACAAGTCATCGCGTCGCAGGCTGGCCGAGTGATCCTCGTGGGCCATTCGTATGGAGGCGCGGTGATCACGGAAGCCGGCAACGATCCAAAGGTTGCGGCGCTCGTTTACATCACCGCTTTTGCGCCCGACAAAGGTGAGTCGGTATCCACGCTCATCAAGGACCCGTCGCCCAATGCCGCCGTACCGCCCATTTTGCCGCCCCAGGATGGCTTCCTCTTCCTCGACAACACAAAGTTCGCGGCTTCATTCGCCGCGGACGTCGATGCGAAGACGGCGCAGTTTATGGCCGATTCGCAGGTGCCGTGGGGCGTCACTGCGCTTGGCGGAACCATAAGCGAACCGGCCTGGAGGTCAAAGCCAAGCTGGTATCTCATCGCGACCGATGACCGGATGATCCCGCCGCCTGCTCAGCAGTTCATGTCGAAGCGCGCAGGCTCAACCGTGGTCGAGGTCAAGGGCAGTCATGCGGTTTACGTCTCGCAACCGTCGGCCGTGGCCGCGATCATCGAGAAGGCTGCACTAGCGGCGACTTCAGCCAGTGCGCAGCCGCAGGTTGCTGTGAAGTGACTCATGCGAGAGGTCACGCGGACGTTGCAGGAGGCATTCCGCGTGACCTCGACGCTCCGACAGTCGTAATTGCTCACGGCGCCTGGATCGATGCGACGGGCTGGCGCGAAGTGATCGCGCTATTGCAGTTCAAGGGTGTCAACGTCGTCGCCGTGCAGAATCCGCTGACTTCGCTCGCAGATGACGTCGATGCGGTGTCCCGCGCCATCAATCAGCTGTCGGGTCCGGTCGTACTCGTTGGCCATGGCTACGGAGGTACGGTCATTACGCAGGCCGGGAATCATTCGAGAGTTGCCGCCCTCGTCTACGTGGCGGCGTTCGCGCCGGATTCCGGTGAGTGCACGACCGATTCACAGATAGAATATCCACCACGGCAGGCTGTCGCCAAATTAGAGGTCGACTCCCGCGGCTTCCTCTTCCTCGCGCAAGAGTCGGTGTCGCATTTCCTGGCACAGGATCTACCGGCAACGGACAACCGGGTCCTTGCTGCGACGCAGCAGCCAATTCGTGTCGGCGCCCTCATGGATCGAGTGGCCTTGGCTGCGTGGCGAGGCAAGCCTTGTTGGTACGTTGTAACCAGTGAAGATCGCATGATTTCGCCTTCACTGCAGCGCCAGCTCGCCGCCACGATGAATGCCCACGTATCCACCATGAGAGCCGGCCACACTCCATTTCTTTCAAAGCCGAAGGAGACGGCAGACGTGATCCTCACTGCTGTAGATTTTGTGCTACAAAAAGGTGGATTGCTGTGGTACTCGATCGCGGGTACGCTGCCGATGTAACGACGAAAGGGGGCACAGTGCGCGCCGAACCTTCAAAAATCGTTCGGCTGTCAACACGTGACATCGCCTACTGGAGCTCGATCTCGAGCTCCTCCCTGGCACCGGTTGCGGTATCGGCCGAGAATCTGATCGACTACGAATCGGAGATGACCGCATTGGAACTGCCGTCAATCTCTTTCATCGCGCAAGGCGGATCACCGCAACGGTCAATTCGTGAACGCCCGGAAATCCGTCGCTCCTCGGAACACTTTTTCTTTCTGTTACTGGCACTCAGCGAGTCTTGGTATGTCAGGCATGTCACGCGCACTCGATTGGGGCCTGGCGATCTCGTCTTCTACGATTCCAACTACCCGCTCGAATGCGATTTTCGATTGAGGTGGCGCGCCTTCATCTTGCGTCTCTCGGACGAGTTTGTGCGCAACTGGGTACCTAACCCTGGATGGTTGGGCGGGCGATGCATTTCAGACCAGTCCAAGTGGGGGCGCGTTCTGGCGAGTTACGTTGCACAGTTGTCGCCGGAGTTCGTCGTGCAAGCCCCGCTGCCGCAGACGATGCTGATCGATCAACTCGGAGCGCTTTTGGCCCTGACCGCGGCGGAAATAAGCGGCGGCCGCTCTGCTTCGAGCCCAATCGAGCGTTCCCTGCGCGACCAAATTTTTGATCACATCAACCAGCGCTGCCTCGAAACATCTCTGCTGGCGGCAGACATTGCGAGTTCGCTCAACATCTCCAAGCGAACCCTACATAGGGCGCTGGCAGCTTGCGGGGAAACATTCGGTGCGATGCTGATCCAAGCGCGCGTAGATGTCGCCGTACGCATGCTTCAATCACCGCTCTTCGATAGAGTGACCACGGCGGAGATTGGGAGACGCGCGGGATTCTCGGACGCCTCCCACTTTACTAAAGTTGTGCGCATGCGCACCGGGCAGACGCCGTTGCAGATGCGGCTCGCCAGGCACAGCTAATTTGGTCGCGAGCTGGCTGCTGACATTCACAAAAACCCCGAAGTCGAGTCGGCCTGTGTGCATTCAGCGTACATAGAGTTGCGTGTCGCCGCTTGGAGCACAACCAAGATTGGCTGCCCGATACCTGACGCTCGCAGGAGCCCGCTCAGGGTCAACAGGCGCCACCCGGCCAGGACCCGTCCGTGATCCTGTCAGATTGACTGCCCTGGAGCGGACATTCGCAGGCTGAGGCAGGCCAAGTCATTCGACCTCCCACTCCAATCTGAGCTCCGCCGCGCACCGAGAAATGGTGAAGGGCTTGCAGTGCAGTCAGGAGAGCGAGTGCGCGAACCAGGGCTACCCCACCGTCGCCCTGGTTCGCTCCCGCAAGTGACGAGGATTACTTGCCGACTTTGACAGATTGCGATGCAACAGCCTGCCACCGGCCGTCGCGCATTACCCAGACATCAGTCCAAACGTATTTGCCGCTGCTGTCCTTGCCTTTGTATGTGCTCTTCTCCGTGTCACTGCCGGTGACGACTGCGGTGTTCCCCAATACCCTGACTTTCATGGGGCCGATCTCAAAGGACTGAGTCGTGGACGCTCCGGACTTCATATTGGCCATGGCTTCAGCTTTGGTTATGCTCTTCGCCTCGAAATCAATACCTACCCAATCATCGGCCACGAACTTGTCTACGGTAGCAGTATCGTTCTTGAGTGCTGCCTGTCCCCAGTCACGTTCCATTTGCATCAAGGTTTGTTGAACAGACGCGGTATCGGCTTGCGCTTGGCCGAAAAAGGGAAGCACCGAGAACGCAATTAGACTAACGACGAATAGCGGTTTCATTCGACTTGCTCCTTTGTGTTCTTCTGCTAAAGCGTGCGGAGATTAACACCGGGCGCCGCAACTAGCACGGGTGAGGGGGTGGTGACGACTTCGTCGTCAGGCGCGGGTGCATTTGGAGAGGAGCGCGAATCGGCCAGCAGCCGACAGTCGTTATCAGTGGTTGAACTTCTCGAAGGCGGCCACTGGACACGAGCTAGCTCGTGTAGTAACACCCTAGCCGGCAGCCCCGCTGTCGTTCTGAGGTCAAGTCAGCCGGTCCGGGAAGGGAGTCATCGTGTGTGCTCCAGGCTTCATGTCCCGCATCACCGCAACCGTTTTGCTTGTCGCGCCTGCGGTTCTGGCGGCCCAACAAGAAAGTCCTCTCTTCGCCTTTCGCGGCACCGGAGGAACGTACGCTGTCGGACTGAGGGTGGTCGAACAGTACGACTACTCGCGTATCTTCATGCCGGTCCTCGACAACCTCGGAAAACCATACAAAGAGCGGGCGCGGCCGCTTCAGACCTTGATCTGGTATCCCGCGCAACGAGTCTCGAGCAAGAAAATGACCGTCAGGGACTACATGAAACTTGCGGAAACGCAGACCAGTTTCGGAGTCCCGAGGCCGCCGGGAGGGTGGTGGCTCGAGGGATTCAAGCCGGCTCTCGGATCCGTTCTGTGGTCGGTCCGCGATGCGGCTCCGGCCGCGGGGCGTTTTCCGATTGTTATCTACGCCCCTAGCTTTGGATCCTGGCCATGGGAAAACGCCGATCTGTGCGAATACATTGCTAGTTACGGCTACGTCGTTATCGCCAGCCCAGGCATGGGTACGCGAGACGGAGTAGCGGAGCATGACGTGGAAACCATCGATGCGCAGGCCAGGGACATCTTGTTCCTTATCGACTATGCGCGGTCTCTATCGAATGCGGACATGGCGCAGATCGGCGCAATCGGATTTAGTTGGGGCGGGCTGTCGAATCTTTTCGCGGCCGCCCGGGACGATCGAATCAAGGTTCTCGTGGCCCTCGACGGAAGCGATCGCTACTTTCCGGGTCTCGTAAAAAAAGCGAAGGACGTGGATCCGAAGGCGATGACGATACCCTTGTTATATTTCAAAGGTCAGTATTCGCTCGAGGATCAGGCGCTATTCGACGAGCAGGCCAAACAGAGGGGTCTTCCCGACGTGGTGGATGGCCCCAATGTATTGAACGAATGGACGCACGCAGATCTCTTCAGCGTTCAGATGCTTGGGCTCGTGCACTCCGAGTTCAACTCAGCATCGCAGCGAATCGAGAATTTTTGGACGTACGACTTCCCTAAGATGCAAGAAGCTGACTACGGACGTGTCGATGGGATGATCGGCTACGCCTGGGTCGCCCGGTATGCCCGGGAGTTCCTCGATGCTTACCTCAAACACGAGACACAAGCCTTAGAATTCCTGAAGAACGCCCCCGCCAAGAACGGCGTACCTGCGCATGTGTTGGAGGTGAGGTTTCGTGCCGCGCAGCCGATGCCCCCGTCCTTTGGTACTTTTCAAAGCGACGTATTTCGCCAAGGATTCGGCCACGCTGCTGAGATCTACTCGACGATGCGCAAGGAGCACCCGGACTTCAAGCTCGATGCGCAGTCGCTTGAGGGGTGGGGTTATAGCCTCTTAACGGATCGCCATTTTGCCGAAGCGTTCGAGATCTTGCAGCTAGAGGTTCAAGCGGATCCATCCAGCAGTGCGTACTTCGCGCTCGGTGAAGCATACAGGGAAGCTGGTCAGCCGCAACAAGCCGTGCAGAGCTACAGGGAAGCGCTTGCGAAGGATCCAAACAATACGGGTGCGAAGGTAAGGCTGAGCGAGTACGGTCGGCCGCCATAGCCTCCCAGGAGCACGGTCAAATAGCTTCCGCTTCAGGGCAGTTGCGGCGGGGGCGTGAGCGTCTCGATTCGGCCAGCTTGAGTCAACCAACCTTCCACAATTCCCGCCTTCTAGCTGACATTCACGGAGCAAGATAGAGTGGCTTGGGGTAAGACAAGCACAAATGGCGTCGCCCTTCAAAGAGACCCGGGCCGTGAGTGTTCTGGTCGACTGAACAAAGTAACGCCCCGTCCTACAGGAGGTATTCCGTGAAAACGCCAAGTGCCTTGATTTTGGTTTTAGGCCTGCTTTTATCGACATGTCTTGCTCAGGCGTCTCCACCGGCAGACGAAGTAACCCGTGTTGTGCGTGCCGAGATGGCGAGTCAGCAAATTCCCGGATTGGCGTTATTGGTGGCCCGCAACGGAGTACCGATACGCTCTGAAGGTTATGGGCTGGCTAACGTGGAATTAAACGTCCCAGTCAAACCCGAGACGATCTTTCAATCGGGATCGATTGGCAAACAGTTTACGGCTGCAGCGGTGTTGATGTTGGCCGACGCAGGCAAGATCGGATTGGACGACCCACTTAGCAAATACTTTGCTTCGGCTCCGGGTTGGTGGAATGAAGTCACGATCCGGGAGCTATTGAGCCATACAGCAGGCTTTACAGACTATCCAAAGGACTTCGATCTTCGAAAAGACTATAGCGAAGAGCAGCTTCTCGCTCTCATCCAGTCGATCCCGCCTGCATATCCGCCCGGAACCAGCTGGAGTTATAGCAATCTGGGCTATGTGACGCTGGGCATCCTCATTCGCCGTGTGACCGGGGAGTACTTTGGGGACTTCTTGCAGCATCACATTTTCCAGCCACTGGGCATGTCCACGACGCGCATTGTCGATGAAGCGGAAATCGTGCCAAACCGTGCGGCCGGGTATCGGAGCGACAATGGCCACCTGAAAAATCAAGAGTGGGTAGCGCCGACGCTCAACACCACGGCGGATGGCAGCCTGTATTTTTCTATTATCGATGTTGGTAAGTGGGACGCCGCTCTCTACACCGATCGATTATTGAAGCGGTCTTCTTTGCAGCAGATGTGGACCGCCGCGAAGCTTCTCAACGGGGAGCCGAATTCCGCGAATTATGGATTTGGCTGGTTTATTGAATCGCAGAACGGGCACCGTGTCGTGGACCACGACGGACGGTGGCAGGGATTTGATACACAGATATCACGATACCCGGACGACGGCCTCACTGTCGTCGTTCTCACGAACCTAGGCAGCGCAGACGCCCACCTGATTGCCGACAAAGTGGCCGCAACTTACTTTGTGAAGGCGGCCGGCGAGCACGCCCGTAAGTAACCGCAGTTAGCGCGACGGGCCGTCATTCGCACACGGTCGCCAGTGCTTGTCTTTGGCAACAGTGACGATTGGGTTGCTCGGAAGCTGCCGTTCGCGACCGGTAGCTGTGGGTCTAGCCTGTGTGAAAACGCATTGCTCGATCGCGGCATTCGATAAAATAGGAGCAGCGTAGCCTCGCGAGCGTGTCATGAAGCGATACGTGGTGGGCCAGGACCGATCTCAGAGCACGTTGTTTCCCGAATTCCTGGACGATTACATCGCCGAGGACAACCCGGTCCGGGTGGTGGATGTATTCGTCGATGAGCTGGACCTGAAGGATCTGGGTTTTGAGGGCGCAGAGCCCGAGGTAACCGGTCGGCCGTCGTATCACCCCGCGACGCTGCTGAAGATCTACATCTACGGCTATTTGAACCGCATCCAGTCGAGCCGACGCTTGGAACGCGAGACGCAGCGTAATGTGGAGCTGATCTGGCTGACCGGACGGCTATCACCGGACTTCAAGACCATTGCGGATTTCCGCAAGGACAACGGCCCGGCCATTCGGCGGGTGTGCCGGGAGTTCGTGCTCCTGTGCCGTAGCCTGAACCTGTTCTCCGATGCGCTCGTGGCGATCGATGGCAGCAAGTTCAAGGCGGTCAACGGCCGGGATCGGAACTTCACCAAGCACAAGCTCAGGGCGCGGATGCAGCAGCTCGAGGAGAGTATCGCCCGCTACCTGGCGGATTTGGATCGCGCGGATCGTGATCCGAGCTCGGTGACCGAGGCGCGAGTGGAGCATCTGAAAGAGAAGGTCGGGACAGTCAAGGCGCAGATGCGGCGACTGAAGCAGCTGGGCAAGCAGATGGCCAAGGCTCCCGATGAGCAGATCTCACTGACCGATCCGGATGCGCGCTCAATGGCCACCAGTGCCCGAGGCTCCGGCGTGGTCGGTTACAACGTGCAGACCGCGGTGGATGCCAAGCATCACTTGGTGGTCACGCACGAGGTGACCAACCAGGGCACGGATCGGGCACAGCTCGCCTCGATGGGCCAGCAGACTCAAGAGGCCCTCGGCACTGACAAGCTCACCGCCCTGGCTGATCGCGGCTACTACGCGGGCCCTGAGATCCTCAAGTGCGAGCAAGCCGGGATCAACGCCTTGGTGCCGAAGTCCCATACGTCCAGCAACCTGGCCAAGGGACTGTTCGACAAACGCGACTTCCGCTATATCCCTCGCCGCGATGAGTATCGATGCCCGGCCGGTCAGCGAGCGATCTGGCGCATGACCACGATAGAGCACGGCCAGACACTGCATCGGTACTGGTCCTCAGCGTGTCCGCGCTGCCCGATCAAGGCCAAGTGCACGACGGGGGACTATCGGCGCATTACGCGTTGGGAGCACGAGGCAGTGCTCGAGGCGATGCAGGCCCGCCTGGAAAGGATGCCAAAAGCGGCGCGCATCCGCCGGCAAACTGCTGAGCATGTCTTCGGCACTCTAAAATCTTGGATGGGCGCCACGCACTTCCTGATGAAGAGACTACCGAATGTGAAAACGGAGATGAGCCTGCACGTGCTGGCCTACAACCTCAAACGCGCGATGCAGATCCTCGGGGCCGTACCCCTGATGAAGGCCATGAGGGCATGAAATGCCCTTCCTTCTTGTTCCGAATCCGAATCACCAATAAAACTTTCACCCCCGTCTCGGGCCAACTACCCCGACTCATCTGAAACATCGGGGTTATCACACAGCCTAGGTCAAGAGAGGCCGGACCGGCCGTTTCGTCAACAGCCGGCCAGGAGCAGCCAATGGTACGAGGCTCGCGGGTGGGAACTCTTTCCGATCATTGACCGCGTCTACGTCAATGAACTGGTGGTTGCAGAGTTAGACTGGCGTCCCAGACACGACTTCCCCCACGTACTTGCTTGCCTCGAAGAGAATCGAGATTTTCGGAGCACATTGGCGCGCTCGGCAGCAAGGGCTATCACGACACGACATTCACGGAGGGTCCGTATCTAGTAGCCTGAGCTTGACAAGGCCGCGGTTGGTCACGACGCTTCAGGCAGCGTCGGTGTGTTGTGCCCCAATTTCGTCCAGTGCCATGACCGCATCCTCCGGCAAATCCAACTCAGCTACCGCAAGGTTTTCCCGCAGATGTGCGATGGAGGAGGTGCCAGGGATCAGAAGAATGTTGGGCGCGCGACGGAGCAGCCAAGCGAGGGCAACTTGCATAGGGGTGGCACCGAGGCGCCGTGCCACATCGGATAAGCTGGACGACTGCAGCGGGGTGAAGCCGCCCAGCGGAAAGAACGGCACATAGGCGATGCCGTGGCGGGCAAGCTCATCGATCAGTGCATCGTCCGCCCGATGCGCCACGTTGTAGTGGTTCTGTACGCAGACGATCTCGCAGATCCGGTGCCCTTCCTCGATCTGCGCAGGCGTAACGTTGCTTAATCCGATGTGACGTACCAGTCCCTTCCGCTGGAGCTCAGCCAGTACGCTGAGCGGCTCCTCGATTGAGCCTTCGGCGGGCCCATGGGCGCTGAACATGCTGCGAAGGTTGACCACATCGAGCACAGTCAGGCCAAGGTTTCGCAGGTTGTCGTGCACCGCCTCGATCAGCTCTTTCGGGGAGAAAGCCGGTAGCCATGATCCGTCTGCGCCGCGCCGGGCCCCGATCTTGGTCACAATGATCAGGTCATCGGCATACGGAAGCAGGGCCTTGCGAATCAGCTGATTGGTGACGTGCGGACCGTAGAAGTCGCTGGTATCGATGTGGTTCACACCGCTCGCCACCGCTTCGCGCAAGACGGCGAGTGCTGCCTCTGGATCCTTCGGCGGACCGAATACGCCGGGGCCCGCGAGCTGCATGGCGCCGTAGCCGAGCCGCCTTGCGGAGCGATCCCCGCCGAGGGTGAATGTGCCGGACTTGTTAACAGCGGACATAGTCGATCTCCTCTGAGAGTGGGCACAATCTAGCCGCTGTTCGCATGCGCGATAATCTGGCAGAATCCGCACGGGCTGTGCGGAAAATCGAACAGTGAAGAGCCATCTCGGTGATCTGAACGCTTTCGTAAGCGTGGCCCGCGCAGGCGGCTTTCGCGAGGCTGCGCGCGCCACGGACACGAGTGCATCCGGCCTCAGCGAAGCGGTGCGCCGACTGGAAACGCAACTCGGCATCCGGCTCCTCAACCGAACGACGCGAAGCGTCGCCCCCACTGAGGCCGGCAAGCGCCTGCTGGAGCGGCTCAGTCCGGCGCTAACGGAAGTGGAGTCGGCTCTCGATGTGGTGAACAAATTTCGCGACAAGCCCGCGGGCACACTCAGGCTCAATGTGCCGATCAGCGCCGCGCGGCTCGTCCTTCCGGGGATCGTGCCGCGCTTTCTCGCAGCTTATCCGGAGATTCGTTTGGAGGTGGTCGCCGAGGATAGTTTCATCGATGTGCTCGCCGCTGGGTCCGACGCCGGGATCCGTTATGACGAGCGATTGGAGCAGGACATGATCGCGGTGCCGATCGGTCCGCGTACGCAGCGCTTTGCGGCTGCTGCGGCTCCCGCTTACCTCGATCGTCACGGGCGTCCCCAGCATCCGCGCGAACTCCTCGAGCACGCGTGCTTGCGCGGCCGCTTCAGCAGCGGCGCGATGTCGCGATGGGAGTTCGAGCGCGCCGGCGAGGTGGTGAGGATCGAGCCCACGGGACCACTGCTCGTAAGCATCGGTACCGCGACAGATCTCGCCGTCGATGCCGCGATTGCCGGCGTCGGCATCATCTGTCTCTTCGACGACTGGCTGCGCCCGCATTTTGACAGCGGCGCGCTCGAGCCTGTTCTCGAGCCGTGGTGGCAGCGCTTCCCAGGGCCGTTTCTCTACTACTCCGGACGGCGCCTCGTGCCTGCGCCTCTGCGAGCGTTCATTGATTTCATCAGAGTATCGGCTCAGCCAGTCGCGTCGGGGACTGCGAAGCGCAAGCGCTCCCGTGCAAACTAAGTGCGCGGCCAGGCTTCAGCCACAATGAAGAGAACTGCCGCAAACATCGCTTGCTTGCCGGCATGTGAACCCCAGGCAATGCGCGGCTCCGCCTTAGCGGTATTGTTTGTACAGACCGTCGAAGACAGTTTCCCAGTTCGACTGCTCGCCCTTCCTGATCTGCCAGTGCTGGCGTACGGACCCGTCCCGTTGCGGTGTCCAGGTAATTCGGTGCCTAACGGGAGTACGTGCTTTCGCGTCCGGGCGCTCGCCTTCGAGCACCATGCTACCGCTTACGAGTCCTCCGTCGAGTTCCAGCGCTCCACCACGATCGTCAATCCAAGTCTGGTGCCATCGGCGACTCTCGCGGTCGTAGAAGTTGATGCTCCGGCCGCGGCTGCCGTCGACGGAGCTCCAGGATTCGAAGAGCGCGCAGCGCTTTAGGTCCGTCTCGATAGTGTTCCGGCCAGCAGGCTGTCCGCCCTCAGTCACGCTCCATGTGCCAATCCAGAAATCGAACTGTCGGTACTCTTCCGAGTTGCAAGCGGGTGCCGCCACGGAGGGGGTAGCCTTCGCATCTTCAGCCGTTGCGGCGAGATTCCAAGAAAGAGCGCCCGCCGCGGCGAGTGATAGAGAGCATTTTGGGGCGTGCCGCATATTCATGTCCTCAACGTCCGCCGGCTGTTGTCAGTCGCCTGAGCGATCGTACCTATTTCAAAATGATGTTCTACCTTCGCTTTGTCGTCAGTGCGAGTGTGATGCCGTATCGGGCACTATGAACGTCACCGTGTGCGAGGTGTCTGGTATCGCCCTGTGCAACGGATCCGCCAATTCGAAACGCACTTTGTGCGGACCAGGTTTCAGTCCGACGAGCACCACCGTTTCATAGCTGGTGTCGACAATGGGCCAGGTGGCGTCATCCACCGCATAGTGCAGGTGGCCAACCCGGGGCGATACGCTCAAAGCACCCTTACCGAATACCGGCAGAATCCGCAGATTCTCCGTCCGGTATTGGATCATCACGCGTCCTAAGGCTAGCTGTTCGGGAATGGGTGGATCGACGATCAACTTCGCCGGCGCCTCATCCTGGATTGCGACCAGCGGTGTCGGCCCGCGGATGTCCCTCGCGCTTTGGGCGAAGGCGCCTGTCGCGAACGCAGCGCCAGCCGCGACCGCGACCAGGGTGTTGGTGAATATGGTCACTGCATTCTCTCCTTTGGAACAGACGTCATTAAGGTGCGTAATGGGCGAAAACAAAGTCATGACCTTTGGCGGGCTCGTGGCAGGGAAAGCAGGTTTTAAGTAGCGCCTCGTCGGCAGGTTTGCCATTTGCGTTGAAGTGCCCGAAACCCCAGCCGCCCGTAGCCGCGTACTTCTTCGAGTTCTTGACCTCGAACTGTATGTTTGTGGGGGGGCCGGGAACGAAGGATTGTTCGCGGCCAAATACCTTGTTGTTCTCCTCCGACGGAATGTGACTGTAGTGCAAAGCGGCGATGATTGCGCCGTCGGGAAAGGGGAGCTTCCCTTCGCGGTAGGCCTTGATCGCTACATCGTTGCCCAAAACGACAGCGAAACTGTGGAGGTTGCCTTCTTCGTGGGCCACGGAGATCAGCTTCCAGTCGCGGTATCCTGAGGGAATTTCGGTCAAGTGGACTGGAACGGAATTCTCATCTGCCTGTCCGGACGCGGTGACCAGGCAGGCGACAACGCCAGCCAGCGTTGCAACTGCGATCGCGAGCGCGCTTTTAGGCTTCATGCCGACACCTTTATCATTTTTGGCGAGCTGCCAATTCTAACACCGTTGCGTTACCAGCCATCTCGAGAGCGTCGCCGACCTCGATCCCAAGGTAGCGGACCGTGCTTTCCAGCTCGGTGTGCCCGAGCAGTAACTGCCGTGGGTGAGAAATCTCATCGGTTCCTACGAGGCAGGTGATCTCGTAGGGATCACGGACTTCCCGCAGGTTACACGGGCACTCGATGGGTTCCTGCAGACTAACCGGGCTGGTAGCCCTTCACGCCCGTCTGCCACAGCAGGAACGCGTAGGTATCGGCCGCCTCGCGGTCCTGCTGCGCGCGGGTCGAACCGACACCGTGGCCGGCGTCGAAATCGACGCGCAGCAGGATGGGCTTGCTCGAGCTGCTCGCCGCCTGCAGCCGCGCGGTCATCTTCGCGACGTGAAACGGACCGACTCTGGGGTCGGTCACGCCGGTGGTGAGCAGCACGGCGGGGTATGCCACGCCGTCCTTCACCGCCTGATAGCTGTCGATTTCCTTGAGCGCGCGGTAGCCCGCCGGTTCGGAAATCGCGCCCCATTCGGGCTCTTCGCCGTAGCCGTTCTGCTCGGCGACGTAGCGCAACGGATTCGACCAGCCCACCCCGTCGATGACCGCAGCGAACAGCTCCGGGCGTTCCGTGATGGCGCGTCCGACGGTGATTCCGCCTGCCGAGCGGCCGCCGATGGCGAGACGCGCGCGCGAGGTGTACTTCTTCGCGCACAACTCCTCACACACATCGATCAGGTCGCGCCAGGTGTTGGGTTTGTTCGCAAGCTGGCCCGCCTTGTGCCAGTCGCGCCCGTACTCACCACCGCCGCGCACGTTGGCGTAGCCGACAATGAAACCCGCGTCGATCAGCGCCAGGGTTCGTCCCGCGAACGCCGGCGTATAGGCGCTGATACCATAGGAACCGTAGGCCGAAATCCACGCCGGCGTATTGCCGTCGCGCTTCAGTCCCTTCCTGTAGATGAGCGAGCAGGGAATCGGCGTGCCGTCCCGGGCCTTGACCATGAAGCGCGTCGTCTCGTAAGGGCTGACGTCGATCGGCGGTTTGGGAGTCAGGCCCGTGGGCGTGACCCGGCCGCGCGCGTCGACGCTCCAGATGTCCGCCGCGGTGAGCCAGCCGGTGAAGGAGAACAGCGCGCCGTCCTCGCTCGCCGTCACCGCCAGCTCCGCGAGGGTGCCGTCGAAGGGCAGCGGGATGTCCGCGACCTGAGCATCCCGCGTCAGACGCCGCAGCTTGCCCAAGCCCCCGTCGACCATATGAAGGTACAGGCCGTCCCGGGCCCGTCCAATGCCGTGGATGACCATGTTTCCTTCGGGGATCACCTCGGTCGCGCCCGCGACCGAGGGCGCGCCGGCCGCCGTCCTCAGGATGCGGCCGCGCGGATGGCCCTTGTTGGCCAGCAGATAGAGCGTGTCGCCATCGATCTCGGTATCGGTGATCTCGTCCTCGAAACCCGCCACCGCGGTCCACTGCGCCCGGTTGGCCGCTGCATCGGTGACCGGGGCGATGAAAATACGCGTTTCCTCGCGCACGTCGGCGAGCAGCAACAGCGCATGGTGCGAGCCCTCGTGGACCACCACGTTCGGCATCTGGATGCGCTCGTACTGCACCCGCGGATCCAGCCCGCGCTTCATCAGGATCGGGTCGGCAGCCGGGTCGGTGCCCAGTTTGTGAAAGCGCGCCTGGCTGTCGAGGTAGCGCTCGGGGGTGTCCACGGCGCCCGTCAACTGGTTGTAGAAGAAACCGCTGCCGTCGGCGAGCCACTGCGGATTGGCGCTCTCGGTGTTGGCGATGCGCTCGGGCAGGTCGCGCCCGTCGGCCACGCTGAGAACGTGCAGGATCGAGTCCTCGCTGCCGTCCTTGGAGATGCCGTAAACGACGTGCGAACCGTCGGGGGATGCCCGCCACCAGTCCAGCGACAGGTGGCTGGTCGCGCTGCTGAGCAGCGTCGGATCGATGAGAACGCGACCCGTGCCGCCGTCTTCCCGCACGAAGAGCTTGAAGTTGTCGGCGCCCACAGGGCGCTGCTGGTAGAAGAGCTTGCCGCCGGCGCGCTGCACCAGCCGCGTCGCCGCCGCGTCGCCCGAGAGTTGCTGGATCCGCTTCAGGAGCTGCTCGCGCCCGGGGATGCGGTCGAGCAGCGCGCGCGCGTGCTCATTCTGACCCTTGAGAAACGGCAGCCAGTCCGGGTCCTTGTCGTTCTCCATCCAGCGGTAGGGGTCGCCGAGTGTTTCCCCGAAATAGGTGTCCTTGACGACCGCGACCCGCGCCACGGGCGCCGACGGGATGGACGCGGCGGCGGATGCGCTGCGGCGCGCCAGCCATGCCGCGAAGACACCTCCGGCACCGGCGAACAGCTCGCGACGATTGATCCAGCTCATGATCCGCCTCCAGTGACTGTCGGCCTAGCGCGCATCCGGCAGCCAGTGCACTTCGTCCTGCATGTGCCCGGCGATATCCGCGGGGTCACCCGCGCCGCGTGTCAGCACCGCGATGCTGCCGTGCTCCGCCGGTATGATGAGGCCGGTCATCCCCGCCTCGTGGAAGCTGCGGCGCGCGCGCACCTGCTCGTGGCGCAGGATGAGCACCGTGGCCGGGCCGCGCGCGGTCTGTATCACCAGGTGCGGCACGTAATGGCCGCGGAACCAGCAGCTCTGCGCGTACATGACCCGGTCCGAGGTGACGTCGAGCGCGACGCCGGCGCCGCGCAATGCCTGGCCTATGTCCTGGGCACTGACGTGCTGGGTGGCGAGCCAGCTCTCCGGTTCCGCCTGCACGTGCGCCACGACTTCGCGGGCGAGCGTATCGCTCGGCCGCAGCAGCCACACCGCGAGCACCGCAAAGCTCGCGAGTACGACACTGGCGGCGAGGGCCCACTGGCGCCAGGTCCGTGACGGGCGAGCGGAACGCGGGCGCACGGTGTCCGGCGGCCGCTCCAGCGCGCGGCGGATTTCGGCATCCAGAGCGCGCATCTCTTCGCGGAACCTGGCGCAGGCCGCGCACGTCGCCAGGTGCTCTTCCAGCTCGGGCGTCGTGGCGCCCGGATCCGCACCGATGAGCAGCCGTGCGTCGTCGCAGGTCACGGCAGGCTCTCCGGGGCGGCGGTGTCGGGGGCGGCCGTCAGGCCGTAAATGACGCGCAGCTTATTGCGCGCACGGAACAGCCGCGTCAGCACCGCGGTGGCGGACAGCGCCAGCTCACGGGCGATCTCCTCGGTGGAAAAACCGCCCATCACCTGCAGGACGAGAGGCTCGCGATATTCAATGGGCAGTCTCATGATCGCATGGCGCAGCGCAAACAGCTCCCCGCCGGGTTCCGGGAACCTGGGGCTCGCCGGGGTTTCGACCACTTCGTCCAGCGACACCAGCTCGAGGCGCTTGCGCTCGTAGAGCCGGGCGTGCTCGCGCCGCACGATGGTCAGCAGCCAGGGGCGCGCCGCGCCCAGATCCTTCAGAGCGTCCCGGGATCGCCACGCGCGCAGCAGCGCCTCCTGCACGATGTCCTCCGCAATCGCCCGATCGCGAGCCAGCCAGTGGGCAAAACGCAGCAGCTCCGGACGCATCGATTCGAACAGTCGCGTGATGGGCGCGCCCGCGTCCGCTGCGGGCACACGTCCACCGATTGAGGAGACCGGGGATCCAGGCTCAGAATTGCGCATGAGTGCTGTAGTACCTGAAGAAGAAGATTATACGCACGCACCTGTGCGGCTCCGGCAATATCGCGGCAGACTGCCCGGTCCTCTCGCCCAACTGTTACCGAACCCGAGACAGGAGCACCCGTGAAGTTACTCGTTCAGTGGCTGATCGATTGGCCCCGGCACGTGGCCGGGTATCTGGGCTGGCTGGCTCCCTTGTTCGCCCGCATCACGGTGGGGTGGGTATTTCTGTGGAGCGGCTGGGGCAAGCTCACCTCCCTGCCGCAGGTGACCGAGAATTTCGTCGGCTGGGGAATCCCGTTGCCGCACTTGCTGGCGCCATTCGTGTCGGGAGTTGAATTCTTCGGCGGATTGTTCCTGCTGCTCGGTCTGCTGACGCGCATTTCGGCGGGCGCCCTCGCCGTCACCATGATCGTCGCCATCCGCTCGGCGAAGTGGGCCGACGTCGATTCGCTCGAGACGCTGCTTGGGTTCGATGAATTCGAGTACCTGGCGCTGTTTCTGTGGCTGGCCATCGCCGGCCCGGGCGTGCTGTCGGTCGATCACTGGCTGCGGCGTCGGTTCGCGAGTGGCCATGCGGCCGCGTGACAAATCGGCGCTCGCCCCGGTCTTCTGTCTGGCCGGGCCTCACCCGGTGAGATCTTCACACCACGAGGAATGCACCAATGCGATTGAAAAACAGCTCCGGCCTGGCCGTCGCAACCGCCGCCGCCATGCTCTTCGGCACCGGCCTGATCAGCACCGCCGTGGCGGGTACCGAGGCCAAGAGCCAGTGCGCCGGCGTGAACGCCTGCAAGGGTCAGTCGGCCTGCAAGAGCGCCAACAACGCGTGTAAGGGCCAGAACTCCTGCAAGGGCAAGGGCTTCCTGGAAATGAGCCAGAAGGAGTGCGCGGCGGCCAAGGAAAAGATGAAGAGCGACAGCAAGTAACGACCCCCTGCCGCGCGCCGGCACGCTCCCGGCCCGCGGTTCGCCCGGTGCAGCGGCCCATGAGTGGCCGCTGCACCCGCGCCGTCAGCTCCTGGGTCGCACGCCGCGTGTGGGCTGCGCCTCGAGCGGATTCTCGGGCCAGTGGTGCTTCGGGTAGCGACCGCGCAGGTCCTTGCGCACTTCCCTATAGGCGCCGCGCCAGAAGCTCGCCAGGTCGCGCGTCACCTGCACGGGGCGCCGCGCCGGTGACAACAACCTGAAGGTGACGGGCACGCGGCCGCGGCCCAGGCGCGGCGTGTCCGCCAGCCCGAATACCTCCTGCAGTCTCACCGACACGGCCGGCGCCGTCTCGTCCAGGTAGTCGATGCGCACGCGCGAGCCGCTCGGCACCGTAAGCTCCGCCGGCGCCCATTCCTCGAGCTGCCGCTGCTGCTCGTAGCTCAGCTGCGCGCGCAGCGCATCGACGAGCGGCAGCTTCGCGAGGTGTTCGCGGCGCGTGATGCCCGTAAGCCAGGGCGCGAGCCAGGTCTCAAGATGCGCACCGAGCGCCTCGTCCGACACGGCGGGCCAGTCGCCACCCGAGGTGGTGCGCGCGAACTCGATGCGCGCCTGCAGGTCGCGCGCCGCGCGCTCCCAGGGAAGAGCCGCGATGCCGAGCTCGCGGACGCCGGCGAGCATGGCGCGCTGCGCGGCATCCGCGGGAATCTCCGCCAGCGGCTTCTCCTCCAGCACCAGGGCATCCAGCTCCAGCCTACGCCGCGCGATGACCGCCTGCTCGCGCGAGCTCCATTCGACCGACTCGTGACGTTGCAGGCGCGCGGCGAAGTGCTCGAGCAGCGCGTCCCGCGCGAGCGGCGCGGCCAACAGAATGCGCGCGTCGCGCTCGCGATCGTCCAGCTCGAGCGCCACGATCAGTTCCTGCCGGGCCAGGCTGTCCGGCGCCGGGAACGAGGCGCCGCGTCCGTTGGCGAGCGTGAAGCGCCCCTCGCCCCCCGCACGGCGCCGGCCGATGCGATCCGGGTAGGCGAAGGCCAGCAGCAGGCCGGGGTCGCCCGCCGCGCGGTGCGGGTCGGGAGTGTCGATGCCGCCGCGGAGCTGCCTCTCGAGCTCGCGCGCCGTGCGGCGTGCGCGCTCGAGCGTGCCGCGGTCGGCGCCCCCGGTGGCCGCGCCCTGCAGGACTTCGAGCCGCGTGCGGATGTCGGCATCGCGGGATTCGCCGCCGCGCAGCAGATCACGCTCCGACAGCAGCGCCGCCAGCTGCGCGGCGAGCGGCACCTGCTTGAGCTCGCGGGCGCGCAGCAGCATGTGTGCCAGGCGCGGATGCACTGCGAGCCGCGCCATCATGCGGCCCGCGCCGCTGATGCGGCCGGAGCCGTCCAGCGCCCCGAGCCGGGTCAGCAGGTCGCGCGCGCTTGCCAGCAGCGCCGCCGGCGGCGCATCCAGCCAGCGCAGCGCACCGGCATCCTGTACGCCCCAGCTCGCCAGCTCCAGCGCCAGGGGCGCAAGATCCGCAGCGGCGATCTCCGGCGGCGTGAAGGCCGCCAGGGTGTCGTGTGCGCCTTCGCTCCACGCCCGGTAGCAGACACCATCCGCCACGCGCCCGGCGCGTCCGCGACGCTGATCCGCGGAGGCGCGCGAGACGCGCTCGGTTTCCAGGCGCCCCATGCCGGTGGCCGGGTCGAAGCGAGCGCGCCGCACCAGCCCCGAGTCGACCACCACGCGCACGCCGGGAATGGTGAGGCTGGTCTCGGCGATGTTGGTCGCGAGCACGACCTTGCGGCGGCCGTGAGGCGCGGGCGCCAGCGCCGCATCCTGCGCGTCGCCGGCAAGCTCGCCGAACAGCGGCAGCACCACTGTGTCTGTGCCCGGATCGGCCGCGCGCAACAGGGTCTCGACGCGGCGGATCTCGCGCGCGCCGGGCAGGAACACCAGCACGTCGCCCGGCTCCTCGCGCAGTGCCCGCATCACCAGCTGCGCGATGAGCTTCTCGGGTGAGTCGGCCGGCCGCGCGGAAGTCTGCGGCAGCAGCGGCAGACCCTTGCCGGCCCAGCGCGTCTCGACCTGGTACATCCGTCCGGGGGCGCTGATGAGCGGCGCATCATCCATCAGACTCGCCACCGCCGCGCCGTCCAGCGTCGCCGACATGACCAGCAGGCGCAGCGACGGTACGAGGTTGGCACGCGCGTCCAGGGCCAGCGCCATCCCCAGGTCCGCCTGCAGGCTGCGCTCGTGGAACTCGTCGAATATGAGGGCGGCGACGCCCTCGAGCGCCGGATCGCTCTGCAGCATCCGCGTGAGCACGCCCTCAGTGACCACCTCGATGCGCGTGTCGGCGGACACGCGCGTGTCGAAGCGCATGCGGTAGCCGACCGTGCGGCCGACGCTTTCGCCGAGCGTCTGGGCCATGCGTTGGGCGATGGCGCGCGCCGCGAGGCGGCGCGGCTCGAGCATGATGAGCCGCTTGCCGCGCGCCCACGGCTCGTCGAGCAGCGCGAGCGGCACCACCGTGCTCTTGCCGGCGCCGGGCGGCGCCTGCAGCACGGCCGCGCCGCGCGCGCCGAGTGCCTCGCTCAGGCCCGCCAGCGCCGCATCGACCGGCAGCCCCGAGTTCACCAGATCCGCACGCGCTCCGCGGACGGCAGGTACAGCTTGTCGCCCGGTTGAACGTTGAACGCCGGGTACCAGGCGTCGACGTCGCGCACCACGCCGTTCACGCGATACTTCGCCGGGCTGTGCGGATCGCTCGTGACCTGTGAGCGCAGATCCTCGTCGCGCTGCTTGGTGCGCCACACCTGTGCCCACGACAGGAAGAAGCGCTGATCGCCCGTGAGGCCGGCGAGCACCGGCGCCTGCGCGCCGTGCAGCGAGCGGTGATAGGCAGCGTTGGCGACCGACAAGCCGCCGAGATCGCCGATGTTCTCGCCGAGGGTGAGGCGGCCGTTGATGTTGAGTCCGGGCAGCGCTGTGTAGGTGTCGTACTGCGCGGCGAGGTGATCGACGCGCTTGTGGAACGCCTCGGTATCCTGCGGCTGCCACCAGGTGTGCAGCACGCCGCGCGCATCGGACTTGGAGCCCTGGTCGTCGAAGCCGTGGCCCATCTCGTGGCCGATGACCCCGCCGATAGCGCCGTAATTGACCGCGGGGTCGGCCTGCGGGTCAAAAAACGGCGGCTGCAGGATCGCCGCCGGGAACACCACTTCGTTGAACGTCGGGTTGTAGTAGGCGTTGATGGTCTGCGGCGTCATGCCCCACTCGCCGCGGTCGGTCGGGCCGCCGAGCCGCTTGAGCTGGCGCTGCCAGTCGAAGGCCGCGGCGCGCGTCACGTTGCCGAAGGCATCCCCGGGCTTCACCTCGAGTGCCGAGTAATCACGCCATTTATCGGGATAACCGATCTTGGGGTGAAAGGCGGCGAGCTTCTGCAGCGCCACCTGGCGCGTCGCCGGGCTCATCCACGGCAGACTGGTGATGCGCTGGTGGTAGGTAGCGCGCAGGTTCTCGACCAGCGCGAGCATCTGCTGCTTCGAGGCGGGCGGGAAGTAGCGCTGCACGTACAGCTCGCCCGCCGCCTCGCCGAGCCCGTCGTCCACGGCGGCCACCGCGCGCTTCCAGCGCGGCTGCTGCTCCTGCCTGCCGTGCAGCGCGCGGCCGTAGAAGTCGAACACCTCGTCGTCGAAGGCCCCCGGCAGCACGTCCGCGTTGCCCGCCAGGTAGTGATAGCGCAGATACGCCTGCCAGCGCGGCACCGGGACTCGCGCGAACAGCGCGCTGAGCGCCTGCACCGCATCCGCTTCGCGCACCACGAAGCGCGGCTGCTGCTCGAGCGCGGCCCCGGCGAGCAGTGCCGGCCACGGCAGGCCCGGTGCGAACACCGGCAGATCCTCGCGTGTGTGCGGGTTGTAGGTGAGGTCGCGCTCGCGGCGCTTGGCGCGCGGCCAGTGCGCGCTGGCAATCTGCGTCTCCAGCTCGAGGATCGCGCGCGCCTGCTGCGCCGCGTCGGCGTCGCCGGCCAACTTCAGCAGCCGTTCGATGTGCGCCGTGTACTGGGCACGCAGGTCCGTGTAGACCGGCTCGTCCTTCAGATAGTAGTCGCGGTCGGGCATCCCCAGGCCGCTCTGGCGGATCGTCACCATGTAATGGTCGGGATCCTTGTCGTCCGGGAGCATGCCGAGCTCGACCGGCGCTGTGAGCCGCAGCTCGGGACGGCCCATGAGGCGCGCGACGTCCTCCCCGCTGCGGGCGGCGGCGATCTCATCCAACACCGGCCGCGCGGGCGTCAGCCCGCCCTTCTCGATCGCGTCGCTGTCGAGATAAGCGCGGTAGAAGTCGCCGAGCTTGCGGGGGTTGCCGCCCGCGGGGGCCTGCGGCGGCAGGGCCTCCAGAATCTCGCGCACCTGCTGCAGCGAGCGCTCGCGCAGCAGCGCGAACGAGCCCCAGCTGGCCCGATCCGGCGGGATCTGCGCGGTGTCGTCCCAGTGGCCGTTGCCATAACGCTCGAAGTCATCACCTGGCTTCACGCTGGGATCCCCGCCCGACAGATCGAGCCCGAAGGCACCGATCTGCGCGTGGTGCGCCGACGGCGCGCCGCCATGGCCGGCCGCGTCCGGCGCTGCAGCGCCGCCCGCCGCACGCGCGCCTCCGGCAGCGGCAGCAGCGGCCGCCAGCACGGCAACGTTAAGGAGCCTTGCGTTCAACATGTACCTTTCCCTCGCCAGGTGGCGTACGCGAACAGCAGCCAGGCGCCGATCCACGCCAGTCCGCCCACCGGTGTCAGCACGCCGAGCGCGCGCGGCGCGCCGAGGCTGAGTGAGTACAGGCTGCCCGAGAACAACACGACACCCGCGACGAGCAGCAGCGCAGCGAGGCGCAGCGGCCCAGCGTCGTGAGTGCGCAGCGTGAGCCCCACGCCGATGAGTCCGAGCGCCTGAAAGAACTGATAGCGCACCGCCGTGTCCCACAGCTGCAGCCGCTCGGGGGCCAGCTGATTCCTGAGCGTGTGGGCGCCGAAGGCACCGCAGGCAGTGGCGAGCGCCAGCAGCAGGCCAGCGATGGCGAGCGTGCGTGCGCTACTCACCGTGCGGGCCGAGAAACGGCTTGATCAGATCCAGCGGCAGCGGGAAGACGATGATCTGGGTCCGCTCGTGCGAGATGTCGGCGAGGGTCTGCAGGTAACGCAGCTGCAGGGCGCTCGGCTGCATCGCCAGCGACTTTGCCGCCTCGACCAGCTGCTGCGCCGCCTGGGCCTCGCCCTCGGCGTGGATGATCTTGGCGCGCCGGGTACGCTCGGCCTCGGCCTGCTTCGCCATGGCGCGGATCATGCTTTCATCGAGGTCGACGTCCTTGATCTCGACGTTCGAGACCTTGATGCCCCAGTTCTCGGTGGCCTGATCGAGGATGCGCTGCAGGTCGACGTTCAGCTTGTCGCGCTGCGCGAGCAGGTCGTCCATCTCGTGCTGGCCCACCACCGAGCGCAGCGTGGTCTGCGCCACCTGGCTGGTGGCATCGAAGGCGTTCGCCACCTGGATGATGGCCTTGCCGGGATCGACGATGCGGAAGTAGACGACCGCGTTCACCTTCACCGAGACATTGTCGCGCGTGATCACATCCTGCTTCGGCACGTTGAGCACGATGACGCGCAGGTCAACCCGGCGGGTCCTCTGTATGCCGGGCCAGACCAGCACCAGCCCCGGACCCTTGATGCCGGTGAAGCGCCCGAGGGTGAACACGACGACACGCTCGTATTCGTTCAGCACGTTGATGGCGCTGAAAACCAGCACGATGAAGAATATGGCGATTGCGATCACGAACGACATGAGTGTCTCCAGTCGCGAGCGGCGCTCAACGCGGCTCGACCCACAGTGTCAGACCTTCCACCCTGACGATGCGCGCCAGGTCGCCGGCGTGCAGCGCGGCCTCGCTGCGCGCGTTCCACAGCTCCCCGCCGTAGCGCACCCGGCCCTTGCCGGTGAAGTCCGCGACCACTTCGGCGGATTCGCCGATCATGCCCTGGGTTCCGGTGGCGACCGGACGGCGCATGGAGCGGCTCGCGAGGTACACGATGCCGGCAATCACGAGCCCGCCCATGGTAGCGAAGGCGCCGATCAGCGGCCGGCCCACGCTCATGCCCGGCACATCGGTGTCGAAGAGAATGAGCGAGCCGACGACGAATGCAATCAGACCCCCCACCCCGAGCGAGCCGTAGGTCGGGAAGAAAAACTCCGAGATGATCATCGCCGTGCCGAGCACCACCAGCGCCAGCCCCGCGTAGTTCACCGACAGGATCTGGAACGCGAACAGCGCGATCAGCAGGCACACCGAGCCGGCTACACCCGGCAGCACTGCGCCCGGATTGTACCCCTCGAGCAGCAGTCCCCAGATGCCGATGAGCATCAGTCCGTACGCCACCGTGGGGTTGGTAATGACGGCCAGCAGCTGGGTGCGCCAGTCGGGCCTCACGCGCACCACGGTCAGGTCGCGGGTGGCAAGCTTCACGGTGCGCTCGCCGATGCGCACCTCGCGCCCGTCGATGCGCGTCAACAGCTCCGGCAGGTCACGGGCGATGATGTCGATGACCTTCTGTTGCAGCGCAGCCGTGGCGGAGAGGCTGGCGGCGCCGCGCACCGCCTCTTCGGCCCAGTCGGCATTGCGGCCGCGCTCTTCCGCCAGGCCGCGGATGTAGGCCACGGCGTCGTTGACGACTTTGCGCTCCATGGCGCTGCCCGGCAGGGGCGGCGCCGCGCCGCCATCAGGAGCGGGCGCAGCGGGGGGCTTGGCATTGCGGTCCTGCGCCGGGTTGCTCCCCGGCGTGGGTAGCGGCGGGGACGGCTGCTCGGGCTCACCGCCGATGGAAACCGGTGTGGCGGCCCCCAGGTTGGTGGCCGGCGCCATCGCCGCAACATGGCTCGCGTACAGAATGTAGGTCCCGGCGCTCGCCGCGCGCGCCCCGGAGGGAGTGACGTAACTCACCACCGGAACCGGGGAGGCGAGGATCGCGCGGATGATGTCGCGCATCGCGCTGTCGAGTCCCCCGGGGGTGTCCAGTTCCAGCACCACCACGCGGCTGCCGTTCGCGTGCGCCGCTTCGATGCCGTGCACCACGTAGCGCGAGGTCGCAGGTCCGATCGGCCCGTTGATTTCCAGCACCGCGGCCGTCCCGGCGCCCGAGTCGGCGGCGGGCGGTGCGGTTGCGGCGGCAGCGGGTGCGGCGCGTACGGCCAGTATCGCCAGCAGCACGAGCGCGGCGCGCCAGCAGTGCGCGGTGCTGCACATGCCGATCACCCGCGCGCCGGCCGCCGGCCACGCGAGCCGTGTTGCGGCGGCAGTCCGGTGTGCTGCGTGCGGAACGGCCGCGGCGGCGCGCCGCGCCGGCCTGCCTGCGCCTCAGCGGTGCCGGCCGGCTGATACGCGGGCACCAGCTGCCGGCGGCCGCTGCCGATGAGATCCGCGCGCCCCATGCGCCGCAACGCCTCGCGCAGCAGCGGCCAGTTGTTGGCGTCGTGATAGCGCAGGAACGCCTTGTGGAGCCGGCGCACTTTCAGACCCTTCGGAATCAGCACTTCCTCGCTGCTGCGCGTGATGCGGCGCAGCGGGTTCTTGCCGGAGTGATACATGGCGGTTGCGGTTGCCATGGGTCCGGGCAGAAACGCCTGCACCTGATCGGCGCGCAAGCCGTTCTTCTTCAGCCACAGTGCGAGCTCCAGCATGTCCTGGTCACGGGTACCCGGATGGGCCGCTATGAAATAAGGAATCAGGTACTGCTCCTTGCCGGCCTGCTTCGAGTAGCGGTCGAACAGCTCCTTGAAGCGGTCGTAGGCGGCCACTCCGGGCTTCATCATCTTCGACAGGGGTCCCTCGGCGAGGGCTTCGGGCGCGATCTTCAGGTACCCGCCGGTGTGATGTTGGGCGAGCTCCTTCACGTACTCGGGTGACTCGATCGCCAGGTCGTAGCGCACGCCCGAGGCGATCAGCACCTTCTTGATGCCCGGCAGCGCGCGTGCGCGGCGGTAGAGGCTGATGAGCGGCGCGTGATCGGTGTTGAGATTGGGGCAGATGCCCGGGTACACGCAGGAGGGCCGGCGGCAGGCGCTCTCGATCTCGCGGCTCTTGCAGGCGAGCCGGTACATGTTGGCGGTCGGTCCGCCGAGATCGGAAATGACGCCGGTGAAGCCCGGCACCTTGTCACGCACCTCCCCGATCTCGCGCAGTACGGAATCTTCCGAGCGACTCTGGATGATGCGGCCCTCGTGCTCGGTGATGGAGCAGAAGGTGCAGCCGCCGAAGCAGCCGCGCTGGATCGCGACCGAGAAGCGGATCATCTTGTACGCGGGAATGTTCGCCTTGCCGTAGCCCGGGTGCGGGGCTCGGCTGTAGGGGCGCTCGTACACCCAGTCCATCTCCTGGGTGGTGAGCGGAATGGGCGGCGGGTTCAGCCACACCTCGGTGTCGCCGTGGCGCTGCACCAGGGCGCGCGCATTACCCGGATTGGACTCCAGGTGCAGGATGCGTGAGGCGTGCGCATACAACACCGGATCCGCGGCGACCGCCTCCCACGCCGGCATCCGGATCACGCTGCGCTCGCGATCCGCGTTTTTCACGCGCCGCACGAAGCGCACGATTTTCTCGCCCCCCGGTGCGGCCGGTGCCTCCCCACACGGCGCGCTCGGCACGCCCGGCGCCGCAGGCGCGCTCGCCGCCATGGCATAGGGGTCCAGCGGAGCATTCAGCGGCCCGGGCGCATCCAGGTGAGTGGAATCGATCTCGATCCAGTCCGCCGGGATGCCGCGGCGCGCGAACACCGTGCCGCGCAGATCGGTGATGTCGCGGATCGATTCACCGCCCGCCAGGCGGTGGGCGAGCTCGCAGATCTGCCGCTCGCCGTTGCCGTACACCAGTAAGTCCGCCTTGGCATCCAGGAGCACCGAGCGGCGCACCTTCTCGGACCAGTAATCGAAGTGCGCGATGCGGCGGAGCGATGCCTCGATGCCGCCGACGACGATCGGCACCTCGCCGAACGCCTCGCGCGCGCGCTGCGCGTACACGATCACCGAGCGGTCCGGCCGCCGGCCACCGACACCCCCCGGGGTATAGGCGTCGTCGCTGCGCACACGGCGATCGGCGGTGTAGCGGTTGACCATCGAATCCATGTTGCCGGCGGTGATGCCGAAGAACAGGTTCGGCGCGCCGAGGGAGGCGAAGGCGTCCGCGCTGTGCCAATCGGGCTGCGCGATCATGCCGACCCTGAACCCCTGCGCTTCCAGCACCCGCCCGATGATGGCCATGCCAAAGCTCGGGTGATCGACGTAGGCGTCCCCGGTCACGATGATGACGTCGCAGCTGTCCCACCCCAGCTGGTCCATCTCGGCGCGCGACATGGGCAGGAACGGCGCGGTGCCGAAGCGCTCCGCCCAGTGCCGGCGATAGCCGGTGATGTCGCGTGCGGTTTGCATGGAACCGTTAATTAGAACAGAAAGGCGCGTTTGCGGGTCATTTACCGAGGGCGCCCGCGCGCCCAGGCGCCGGGCGCAGCCTCGGGCGTGGCCGTGGCGCCGCCACACTCCCGGCTTGATGGTACCTTGGTAACTTGGTACCATTGCCTCATGAAAGAAGTCACCCGTACCCAGACCGGAGTGCGCCTCGAGAGCCGCTTGCTCAAGGTGCTCAAGGCGCTCGCCACCGAGCTCGACCTGTCGCTCGGCGATCTGCTCGAGGGCATCGTGCTCCACGCCTTCGAGGGCAGGGCGCCCTTCTCCGCCGCAACCCTCAAGAAGGTGAAGGCGCTGAAGGCAGTCTATGGTCTCGACCTCAGCGCGCGGGACTCTCACCAGCTGCGCGAGGCCGCGGATGCACCCTGACTGCCCCGAGCTCGAGCGCTTCGTGCGTGGCGAGATCGATGCGTCCGCGTTCCCGCACCGCGAGCACGTGCGCATGGGGTTCGAGATGCTGCGGCGGCATGACTTCGCCGAGACCGTGTGGCATTTCTCGCGGACCCTGCGCGCCATGGCGGCCAAGGCCGGCAAGCCGCAGGCCTTCAATCAGACCGTCACGATCGCGTTCCTGTCCCTGATCGCCGAACGCCTGGTGCACGGCCACCCGGCCGATTTCGCCGCGTTCCAACGCGACAACGCCGAGCTGTTCGAAAAGAACGCGCTGGCGCGCTGGTACCGGCCGGAGCGCCTGGCGAGCGACGCCGCGCGACGCACTTTTCTGCTGCCGGATTGCGCCCCGTGAGCGCGGCGCGGATCGGGCGAGCCGGTCAGTACAGCAGCACCTGCTGGCGCTCGGCGCGCCATGCGGCCTCATCCGCATCCGCCAGCGCGTCCAGGTCGGCGGGCGTCGCAGCCGGGTCGTCCACCCAGCGCCGCAGCAGCTCACCGCCGTTTATGACATCGATCGCGAGGCGCTGCTGTTCGTACTCGTAGGGAAAATCCCGCCACAGGGGATAGTCGGGCCGCAGCCGCCGCAGCGCCTTGAAGGCGAGCGCGAACAGCCGCCACGGCCGGAACGCCTCGTGGTCGTAGTAGGCCGCGTCCTCGACGTGCACCTGGAACCCGGTGCACAGCTGGCCGGCGTGCTTGTGGAAAGTGGGCTCAAACCAACAGGGGCGCAACCGGCAACCCTGCAGCCAGGCGGGCGCCAGTGCCCGCATCTGCGCCAACAGCGCCGCGGCGTCGACATCGGGCGCGCCCAGCAGCTCCAGCGGCCGCGTGGTGCCGCGGCCCTCGGACAGCGTCGTGCCTTCCACCATCACCGAGCCGGCATAACAGCGCGCCATCCACGGACTCGGAGCGTTGGGACTCGGATTCACCCAGGTGCGCTCGCGCAGCGGCCAGCCGTAACCGGGGGCGGCCTGGGGCTGCCAGCCCTGCATCGGCACCACCTGACAGTCGACGTCGAGGCGCAGTGTGGTGACGAACCAGCGCGCCAGCTCCCCCATGGTGAGGCCGTGACGCATGGGCAGCGGGCCGGCGCCCACGAAGCTCTCCTGGCCCGGCCGCAGCCTCAGGCCCTCCACCGGCCGGCCGGCCGGATTGGGCCGGTCGAGAACCCACACCGCCTTGTGCTGCCTGGCGGCCTCCTCCAGCACGTAGCGCAGCGTCGTGATGAAGGTGTAAATGCGGCAGCCGAGGTCCTGCAGATCGACCAACAGCACATCGAAGCTGTCCATCATGGTCGCGGTCGGACGGCGCACCGCGCCGTACAGGCTGAAGACCGGGATGTGGTGGACCGGGTCGCGGTAGTCCGGCGATTCGATCATGTTGTCCTGCTTGTCGCCGCGCAGGCCGTGCTGCGGGCCGAGCGCCGCGCTCAGTCGCACGTCGCTCAGGGCGGCCAGGGCATCCAGTGAATGCGTCAGGTCGCGCGTCACCGAGGCGGGATGCGCAAGCAGCGCCACGCGCCGCCCGGCCAGCGGCTTGCGCAAGGCGGGCTCGTCGATGAGGCGCTCGATACCAAACTTCATGGGGCACGCAGCTCGATGGTGAAGCCGTCCGGATGGTGAAAATCGGGCTTGCCCACCGGATGCTCCAGCGCCCAATAGGACAGCTGCCCGCGGTGGTCCTCGATGATCGCGGCCAGCGCGAGGTGCAGCACCGGCGCATCGCGCAGCGACGCGAGGCCGGCGAGATGCATGGTCGCCATCAGCTCGAGCTGCTCGGGAGAGCGGCGCACCTGCAGGCCCGGGGCCTGGGTGAGGTTCGCCGGCGCCATGCCGTCGCGGTACTCCGTGAACTGATACGCGGCCCAGTCGAGTGTCGGGGAGAAATTGAACTCGTAGTAGTCCGCCGCACCCGGCGCGGCGACGAACGCCTCGAAACAGGTGTGCTGCCACAGGCCATCGGAGCGGTGGCCGGCACCTGCGCCGGACACCCGCACGCGGCCGACATCCCCGTGCAGCGAGTAGTTGCACACCAGCGTCGCGGCGCTCGCCAGGCGCACCTCGACTGCGATGCCGGACACCGGGTGATCCGAGGTGTCAGGATGGGCGACCAGCACCGTCCAATGCGCACCGGCGAGTCTCATGGCAGGCGCTGATCAGGCCTGCAACCAGGCCAGCAGCGCGGTCGTCACCTCGCGCGGCCGCTCGAGAGTGGACAGGTGTCCGCACAGCGGCACGCTCACCAGATGCGCCGCGGCGATACCTTGCGCGATCTCGGCGGCACGCGCCGGCGGGGTGAGCTCATCGCCCTCCCCCACCAGTACCAGCGTCGGCGCGCGGATGCTGCCGAGCGTCGGCCGCGAGTCGCTGCGTTCCATGGTCGCGGTCTGCTGCCGCAGGAAGGCCGCGCTGCCGACGTCTTCGGCCATCAGCCGGTTGAGCGCGCGCAGCTCGGCGTCGGCGCGCCGCGTGGCATGCACGGCACGCACGAATTGCGCCTCCACCACTTCCTCGAAACGCCCGCTCGAGGCGAGCGCCATCTGCTCGCGGCGCGCGGCGCTCTGCTCGGGCGTGTCCGCCCGGGCGCTGGTGTCGAGCAGCGCCAGCTTCACGACCCGCTCGGGCGCCTGGCGCAGGATCTCGAAGGCAATGTAACCGCCCATCGACAAACCCACGAGCGCGAAGCGCGCCGGCGCACCGGCGAGAATGCGGCGCGCGATTGCCGCCATGCTGTCATCGCGGGTGTGGTCGGCCACCGTCACCGCACCGCTGCGCCACAACACCGGAATCTGCTGCGCGTACAGGCGCGCCGAGGCGAGCAGGCCCGGGATCAACACGACGGCAAGAGGCTCGGTCACGGGCCGCAGCGTAACATGCAGCCATGAGAGGGCGCATCGCGCCGCGCGCGCACCGCGTCAGCTGAGCGCGGCGCGCAGCTCCGCGATCAGGTCCTGGACATCCTCAACGCCCACCGACAAGCGGATGAGACCGTCGCTGATCCCGAGGGACTCGCGCGTCGCGGCGGGGAGTGATGAGTGGGTCATGATCCCGGGATGCTCGATGAGGCTCTCCACGCCTCCCAGACTCTCCGCCAGCGCGAACAGACGGCAGCGCTCGAGCGTGCGGCGCGCGCGCTCGAGGCCGCCGCGCAGTACCGCGGTGACGATACCGCCGAAACCACCCGCCATCTGAGCCTTGGCGAGGGCGTGCTGCGGGTGACTCGCCAGCCCCGGGTAGTACACGCGCTCGACTTCGGGGTGCCGTTCCAGGAACTGCGCGATGGCGAGCGCATTGGCGCAATGTCGCTCCATGCGCAGCGCGAGGGTCTTGATGCCCCGCAGGGTCAGGAATGCATCGAAGGGGCCGGGCACGGCGCCCACCGCGTTCTGCAGATAGGCGATCCGCTCGCCAAGATCCGAGCCCGACCGCACGATCGCGGCTCCGCCGATGGCGTCGGAATGTCCGTTGAGATACTTGGTGGTCGAGTGCACGACGATATCGAAGCCGTGCTCGAGCGGTCGCTGAATGAAAGGTGTCGCGAAGGTGTTGTCGCAAACCGCCAGCAGGGCGTGCCGGCGCGCGAGCGCTGCCACGGCGCTCAGGTCGACCAGCTTCAGCAGCGGGTTGGTCGGCGTCTCCACCCACACCAGTCGCGTGTCGGCACGGATCGCGCCCGCGAGCGCCGCGGGGTCCGACAGATCGACGAACGAGACGCGATGTCCGGCCGAGCGCTTGCGCACGTTCTCCAGCAGGCGGTAGCTGCCGCCGTACAGATCGTGCATGGCGACGATGTGCGAGCCGGCATCCAGCAGCTCGAGGACCGTGGCGATGGCGGCCATGCCGGAGGCGAAGGCGAAGCCGGCCGCGCCGCCTTCCAGACTCGCCACGGCCGCCTGCAGCGCGTCGCGCGTCGGGTTGCGGGTGCGCGAGTAATCGTAGCCCTGGTGCACCCCGGGGCTCGCCTGCACGTAGGTGGAGGTCGCGTAGATCGGCGGCATGATCGCTCCGGTGAGCGGATCCGGGCGCTGGCCGCCGTGGATGACGCGCGTCGCGAAGCGCTGCGTGGCAGTCTCGTCACTCATGTGATCGTCACCTGTGTTGCTCTCACAGCCGGCGGCGCAGCCAATTGAGCAGATCGATGCGCGTGATGAGGCCCTGGAACTCGTTGTGGTGCATGACGATGGCGACCATGCCGCGCTTGAAGATCTCCATCAGCTGCGTCATCGGCGCATCCACCGGCACGGTCACCAGGTGACTCGCCATGGCGTGGGTCACCGGCTCGTTGAAGTGCTCGGGCTTCGCGACCACCTCCAGCAGAATGTCCTCCTCGTCCACGATGCCGACGATGCGCCCGTCCTGCATCACCGGAACCTGCGAGACGTCATACAGCTTCATGCGCCGGTAGGCAGCCATCACCGTTTCCGTGGAGTTCACGGTCACCGCGGCGTGCTCGGTGTGCCGGCGCGCGATGAGATCGCGCAGGTCGCCGAAGTGCTCGCGCTCGAGGAAACCCTGATCCAGCATCCAGTAATCGTTGTAGACCTTGGACAGATACTTGTTGCCGCTGTCGCACACGAAGGTCACGACGCGCTGCGGTCGCTGCTGCGCACGGCAGTAGCGCAGCGCCGCAGCCAGCAGCGTGCCGGTGGACGTGCCGGCGATGATGCCCTCGCGGGCGAGCAGTTCCCGGCAGGTGCGGAAGGCCTCCGCGTCCGGGATGCTGTAGGCGCTGCTGACGCGCGAGAAGTCCGCCACCGGCGGAACCGAGTCGCCGCCGATGCCTTCGACCAGCCAGGGAGTCATCTTCGCGGGGAGCTTGCCGGTGGTGGCGAAGCTCGCCAGCCCCGAGCCCGCCGGGTCGGCCAGCAGCAACTGCACCTGCGGCGCCACGCGCGCGAAGAAATGCGTCAGCCCCGCAAGCGTGCCGCCGGTGCCCGCGCCGCAGACGACGGCGTGCAACTCATGATCCGTCTGCTCCCAGATCTCCGGCGCGGTGGTCTCCTCGTGCGCCTGCGCATTGGCCGGGTTACCGAACTGGTTGACGAAATGGCTCCCGGGGATCTCGCGCGCCAGGCGTTCGGCGACGTCGCGGTAGTACTCGGGATGACCCTTGCTGACGTCCGATCGGGTCATCACCACGTCCGCGCCCATCGCCCTGAGGTGAAAGATCTTCTCCTGGCTCATCTTGTCGGGGATGACCAGCAGCAGGCGATAGCCCTTCTGTGCCGCGACCAGCGCCAACCCCAGGCCGGTGTTGCCCGCCGTGGCCTCGATCAGCGTGCCACCGGGCTTGAGAGTGCCGCTGCGCTCCGCGGCCTGAATGAGATACAGGCCGACGCGATCCTTGATGGAGCCGCCCGGATTCTGGTTCTCGAGCTTCAGGAACAGCTGGCACGGCCCGGTATCCAGACGGCGCACCGCCATGAGCGGCGTGTTGCCGATCATCTGCAGTACACTGCCGTAGGCCGGATTCGACATGCGCGAGCCTTGCGAGGGCGGATCGCGATTGTACGCCAAGGGGGTTGCGCCCCAGCCGCGCAGTGCGCCGCCGCGGGCGGCGAGCGCGCCGGCTCGCTCAGGCAGTGCCGCTGATGAGCCCTGAGCCGATCCAGTCGCGCAGCAGGGCTGCGGCGTGCGCCGGCGCCTGTGCCTCGCCGAGCTCATCGCACAACAGTTCGCACAGCTCGCCGAACGGCCAGCCATTGCGCGCGGCATCCAGCAGCGCGCTTTCCGTGTCCGTCAACGAGCGGAAGTAAGTCGTGAGCTCGTGACGCCATAGGAGCCACGGCTGCGGCGCCGCATTCAGGCTCGCCTGCGGTCGCTCGCGGTCCTCCGTGAGCGCCTGCCAGATCTGCGGCGCGTTCCAGCTCAAGGCCAGCCGTCGCACGCTCGGGTGCCAGGCAAAGCGCAAGCGCGCCCACCGCTGCGGCGCGACGCCTGCGAGGGCCTCATGGGTGAGCGGCACGGCATCCGCCGCGTCGAACACCTCAGTCATGGTCCATTCCCAGCGCGCCAACTCGGCGAGCACCGGGGCCGCCACGTAGTCCTCGTGAGCGGCGAGGAACTGCGGCAACGCGTCGCCGTAGTAGCGGATGGAGAAGTACGGCGAATCATGGGTGCGCAGGTACTCGGCGGCGAGGGTGTGAAAATCCGCCTCGCCGAGCAGCTTCGCCAGCGCCGGGAAATTGCTCTGCAGGGCGTCCGCGAGGCGGCTGCGGTAGGCGCCGGCGTAAATGCCGAGACGCGTCGCCACCGGCACGCGCGCGCTGCCGAGGACGTGGGCGCCGATCGCGTCGCTCTCGCGCAGCAGGTAGTCCTGAAAATCCCCCTGGACGCGCGCGAGGCCACTCATGAGCCCGCCGCCACGGCGCGCTGCGGACTGTGCCGTGCGGCGGCCACTGCCGCCGAGCCGCCGCCGTCCGCCGCGCCGTTCCCGCCCAGGGTACGTGCGCACAGCGCGCGCGCCTGCGCGAGCTCGGCGCACAACTCGGCGAGCGGCGGGATGTGGTCGTCGCGCTCGATCATGGTGGAGACGTTGCCGAAGCGCTCGACCGCGGCCGCGTACAGCTCCCACACCGGATCGGGCACTTCGGTGTCGTGGGTGTCGATGAGGTAGTCGCCGTGATTCTCGTGCCCGGCCAGATGGATCTGCTGCACGCGCTCCACCGGAATCGCCTGCAGGTACTCGAGCGCATCGAACTCGTGGTTCACCGCGCTCACATAGATGTTGTTGACGTCGAGCAGGATCAGACAGTCGGCGCGCGCGGCGACCTCGCGCAGGAATTCCCATTCAGTGAGGCGCGAATCGCGGAACGCGACGTAGCTCGAGACGTTCTCCAGCAGGATGCGCCGCCCGAGCAGCTCCTGCACCGCGCGCACCCGCTGCACCACGTGCGCCAGCGCCTCCTCGGTGTACGGCAGCGGCAGCAGGTCATGGGTGTTGCTGCCGGCCACCCCGGTCCAGCACAGGTGATCCGAGATCCACGCGGGCTCCACGCGTGCGGCAAGCGCCTTCACCTGCCGCAGGTACTCGCGATCCAGCGGCGCGCTGCTGCCGATCGACATGGACACACCGTGCATCGCCAGCGGGTAGCGCTCGCGGATGCGCGTCAGGTAATGCAGCGGCTTGCCCCCCGGCACCAGGTAGTTTTCGGTGAGTACTTCGAACCAGTCGACGGGGGGGCGATCGGCGAGGATCGCCTCGTAGTGATCGACCCGCAGGCCGAGACCAAACCCGAGCGCGGGGGGCTTGAGCATTGAAGCTAAAGGGCGGGCCGGGCGCCCTGAAGCACGCCCGGCCCTTTGGGCTTACTTCGCCTTGGCTTTCGCCGCGTCGCACTCCGCCTTGCTCATTTCCAGGAACCCCTTGCCCTTGCAGGAGTTCTGGCCCTTGCAGGCGTTGTTGGCGCTCTTGCACGCGGAGTGTCCCTTGCAGGAATTGACACC
>WNFQ01000229.1_pt1 | contig 34483 bp, 24 predicted proteins | sample 5400171 | NCBI WGS metagenome assembly WNFQ01 (sample SAMN13153356, study PRJNA577476) | soil metagenome | isolation source: 20 cm soil under Madrone tree | place: USA:California | collected 2016-06-14
GCGCGCCTCATTCGCGATTCGTTGCAACTCCGTCGAGCCCACCAGTTGCGCAAACGAAAATCGTCGCTGCGTTTTATCGAGACCGAGTTGCTCTTTCAGTTTGCCAAGTGAAACGAGCACCATCGGCTCGTTCTTCCAATCGTGCGTCTCAAGCTGTGCGGACAGAACGAAATCGTTCGGCTGCCATTTGCGCCCGGTTTTATCCGTATATGTCGATCTACCAGTAAGCCGGATCAGTGTCTCCTTCGCAAACGTGTCTACTGGCTTGCGACGGCCGTTATCCTGGATCGCGACCAGGCCCCATTGCTTGAAATCGACGCTGCTGGTGTCCGCAGGAGCCGCATCAGTTGATGCAGCGTAATTAACACCAGTAAACAGCGCGATTACCGTCGCGACGAGAATGAAAACCCGAGCTTTCAAGCGGCGCGAATGTAATTCGCAATCCCATTGATGTCGAGTCAGCCGGGGCGCGGTTATTGCTTAATGGCTCACTACGGATATGATGACATCTCCTGGGAATATTAGCTGTTTCAGGAGTGCCCGCGCCAAAGCCTTGAATCAGCCTACAGTCACTTACGCAATACGGTTATTCGGGTTTACGATGAAATGGGCGAGGTGATTGAAATGCACTGGCGAGCAGCGAGTTTTAAAGTGGTTCGACCGTTCAAATCAGGAAAAAAATGCTCGCTTTTCGAGTCGAGACGCCTGCAGACATAAGTGTCGCACCCGATGGTCGAAATGTGACGATAGTCAATGAGCAGGGGCAAAGCAGCAGCGGCTACATGACCAGCGAGCACGAACTAGTGATTTCATCCCTGGGGATACGAGGTCATGTCAGTCATGGAGGACGACGCATCTCCTGGTCGAACGGCACCGAGTGGACTCGTTAGTCATCACGGTAATGCGATAAAACTCGCAATCTGAGCAAGGGTTACGAGCACACGAGCGAGTAAAGAGCTGTAGCGCGGCTTTGTTTGCCGAAGTTCAGTGGCCCGCCTGCTTGCCCTCGGGCCGGCACTGGAACCCAGTCCGTGAATAGCCGACGCGAGCGCACTTAACGCTGCCGTAGCAATTATGATTCGTGTTTTTCACGCGGCGCGAATCTAGTTCTCGGCGCGCGTCATGTCGAGCCAGGCGAAGCCAGATCAGCCGAGGAAAAACTGTTTCACGTTGTCATTCTGACAAGCCGCGACGTGACGGCAACGTCCAAGGCGCCGCACGAACAAGCTAGAACCATCTGGCTCTCGACTACCGTTGGAACCTTTAAACATAGAGGTCGACAAATTGTCGCAGATCACGTAAAGGCATTTCGCCGATTCCGATTTCGATTCGTCGGAACACTGAGATACTCACCTCCACTCAATATTCATATATGCTCATCAAGCCATCGATTATTCTGGCGGCTGCCGTTCTGGCCGCCGCTTCCTTGCTCTCCCCGTTCGCCAGGGCGGACGGCACCGATCCCTTAATGCCCACGGGCACGACGTTCGATCCCAATCCCGCCGCCCCAAATTCGCCGACCAACCAGGTATTGGTCTACGGGACCGACAAGGACGGCACTGCGGTGCCAATGAAGACCCTGAGCATCACGAACAACACCCCAAACACGGTGTATCCCATCATGCGGGATCAAAACGCAACCGTCTGCCCGGAAAACCAAGCCCTGGGCCTTTATGATCCTTATGATACGCCCAAAAGAGAATACCGGGGCTACATCGGTTACCAAGGGACGGACAAAAAATACTATTATGGCCTGAAACGCAACCAAACCATTCTCGTGAGTATTCCGCTGGTCTTCTGGGATGCCGCTCGAATGGGCATCGAGACCGGCGGCGGCGGCCAATATCTGTTAAATAACGAGACGAAACTGCCCAATCCCCTGAGAAACGATTCCAACGCGGCGCGCACCATCGCCAAATCCGTGGCCGGACCCGGCGTCATCGATAACGGGGTCGTCATGTGGTACCGGTCCGATACGCCTACCCTGGCCGTGGCTCCCGCTGACGATACCGAGGATCAACTCGTGGAGTGGACGGTTCGAGATCACGTGTACCTGAGCAATCCGAAAGTCACGGAAAAGACCAAGGGCACAAATGGCAAGAGTCAAATTCCCGACAATCAATTGGTCACACTGATCAATTACGATGTCTCCAATGTCGACAGCCTGTATCTGCCAGTAGCGATGGAAGCTCTCGACGTATGGGTGGTGCCCCAAGGAGCCGGGGAGGGGGAGGATGCCAACCGAAATGGCTGGAAGCCCGGATCGGATGCCGAGCCTTACGGCTGGACCGGCTCCACGAAGGACGCCAATTTTTTGCAACCCTTGATCGGTAAATTCATCGCCGACGGCACCACCGCCCAGCCCAACTCCCTCCTAGGACAGTATTTCGGCGGCAAAGGTTGGCCCTATTACAACTTCCCCGGTGTCGAAACCGACAAGAAAATGATGATCAAGATACCGTCCGGCGCAAACATTTTTCCGCAAAGCCCCATCCTGGACGTCCGTTCCAGTTACAGCGACGGAGTTTCCTGGCAGCTTAACAAATACATGCTCTCGAGCGGCGGCACCGACCCGGTCTTCGTCACCATCGGCTGGGCGGGGGGCACTCCGGATCAGTCGGGCAGCACCACCCTGCACATCAACCTCATCGAGTCAGACAAGATCGCCTTCATCAAACCGGGCTACCTCGTCACAGGCGTCCCGCCGGACAGCCCCCCGACCCCCAACCCGATCAAGGCCGGCACCACGGTCACCGGGGTCGATATAAAAGCGGGCACGGTGACCTTGAGCCAGCCATTGATCGCCTCGAGCGCGGCCTGCGCCTTCACGTTCACCCGGCCGATCGATGATTACGCCGCCTCGGCCATGATCAGACTCTGGTACTCTTGGGCGCAATATTACCTAGCGCACTGGAGGGACAACACGCCGAGCGCTCCCATGGCCGCGAAGCAAATCGCCGGTTCCATCGAGGCGAACACGGCTACGCTGTTCTTCAACGAAGAGCATCCCGAGCTGGTCGAGGGAATGGCGGTCACCGGCCCGGGTCTGGACGACGCGCAGACCGAGGTGGGCATCCACCAGGGTGATGCCGTGATCCTGAAAATCGCCAGTAAAAAGTCCGTCATCCTGAGCCAAGTGGTGAAGACCGCTTCCACCAATGCGCCATTCACTTTCTCGCCGCCGAAACCGCTGCTGTGGACCCCCACCGCGAAAGGAGACCCGGGATATCCATTGATCGTCGGTGACCAATTCCAATTTTCCGGCGAGCCGGCATGGCACGATCCTTACGCGTTCTCCCAGCAGGTCTACCTGATCATGGCCTCTATAAACCAGATCAGCCTAAGCAACAACAACAACGTCTGCAAATTCATGCAGGATGTGATCGGGGCCAATATGGGCTTCATCTTCACCCAGGCCGCGAAGGATTCGGACGACGGCAAGATGGTAAGTGCGATGATCCGCGACATGATCAAATCCGTGCTGCGCGGAGTGAGCGATTTCACCAAGTATCCGGACGTGGTCAACAACCAGGGCAAGCACACGAGCTGGTACCCGGATCCGTCGGAGCCGCACGGGAAGCAGCTCTTCAATGTCTTCAACCTCGATCCCTTTGTCTGGTTCATCCATGTTCAATTGGGCTTCTCGGGCTACGGGTTCTCCGTGGATGACGACACGGCGGATGTCGGCGCAGGCGGGGCGTCGCAACTTCAGGTCACCATCACCGGCGAACACGAACTGCAAAATACGAGCCCATGGACCATCCAGGCGCCCTACGGTCCGGTGAAAAACGTCTCGCTCCAGTATTCGGGCCCGCAAACGGTCCCGGACGAGGGGAATACCCTGTACAACGCCATCGCAAGCGTCAGCAATGACACACCGATCAAGATCACCACGACAGATCCACACCACCTTTCGACCGGCGCTCTGGTGAGGATTGACCAGGTGAAGCCGGATCCGGATACAAACGCCGCCAACGGCATCTTCAAGATCGGCGATGTCACGACGAAAACGTTCGACCTGTTCAACAAAGACACGGGGTCGCCGATTTCCCCTAACACCGCCTGCACCCCCAACACCGGCAGGTGGAGCTATTATCCGCCCCATCCCTACATCGACTCCGGCGGCGGCGCCGATCTGACGAAGGTTTTCTACCGGGTGACCGGGGACGATGCCTTGGGCACCTTCCAAGGGACGCGAGTCCGCGTAAACGGCGTGGATCAGAACAAAGACGGGAGGAAGTTTCGAGTCTGGCAGCGGGGCCTGCTGGATAAGGGACGACTTCTCCTGGACGCCGATCTGACCGATAAGACTGGCACCTCACTGCGCGCCGGCACTTACGAGTTCACTTTCTTCGGAGTAGAGGAGACGGGCAAAGCTCTAGGCGCGTCACCGCCGCTACCTGGCAGGCGGTAGTACTGTGTTTTTTTTCGACTGGCAATCAATCCGTAAACGCCTGTTGTATTTCGCGAGAGTAGTGCGCGCGCGTCTATCAAGTGTCGTGCCGGCGACTGTTTTGATTGTCGCGGCCATCGTTTCCACCGCCCTGGCGACGAACGGGTCTGCGGCAACGGAGCCCAATGCACGGGTCAAGGCATCTGGATTCAATCTGCAACTCGACGGAAAGCCTTTTGCGATTAAAGGCATGAATTACTCGCCGGTACCAATTGGCAGCGCCCCGGGAGTTGCTCCGTATGGCGATTTCTTTGTTCCGACCTACGCGAACGTTTGGAAGTCCGACATCGACAACATTCGGGGGGCGGGCGTTAACGTCATTAAATTGTATGCCGGCAATCCAGATCTGAATGCCGGCGCGCCCGGCACCGCAGGGAATTGGAAAGATTTTCTCGATTACTGTTGGAATAGCGGAACCCAACCAGTTTATGTGGTTATGTTTTCCTACACTGATGGCGGAGTGATTGCGCAAGGGGGCACCGGGCTGAACGATTACATCAGGCAGTATGGCGAACTGGTGAAAAGCACGGTCAAGCATCCGGCGGTCTTCGGATATATAATCGGCAACGAAATCTTCGACGGCGTAACCGGAAACGCCCAGTTCTGGACGAACTTTGGGCAATTGATCGATGCAGCGAAGACCGCGGGCGTTAGCCAGGGCGAGCGGCCATTCGTTATGTCTGCGATCAAGGATGATTACACGGCTGCAAACAGTTGGCCGGCGATCAAGCTGGGCGAACAATCCGGCAAGCTCAAAAATCTCGATGCATGGGCAATCAACGTCTATCGCGGACCGGAGCTTGGCGGGACCGGGGACCCGATTTTCACTGAATATCTGGCGCTCATGAACGAGCTTCATATCAAAAAGCCGCTTATTGTCGGTGAATGGGGCACTCCACATACCACCCGGCCAGCACCGGGTGTTTACGGTCAAACCGCTAAAGAGCCGGTGACAAATCTAGATAATGTGGATGAAAGCAAAATGGGATCTGGCCAGCCCTATTTCGCGGCTCAACCGGTAGCGACCTTCCTGACTACGCAATGGAACACTATCAAGGCGAACCTTAGCTCGGGCGGCAATCAGGTTTGCGTCGGCGGATTCATCTTCGATTGGTGTGACGAGTACTGGAAGGGCGGGAACAACTACATGCAAGTTGGCGGTCCAAATGCGGCCTTTCAGGGCGCTCTTTTTGCTGGAAGCTATTGGGACGAAGCCGGGTTCGGAATCACCGGCGCGGTGGACCAATCCGCCTACGGATCGAATAAGCCGAACATTTCCCGGACACTGTTCAAGGGGTACGACGCGGTCAAGACGTTCTACAACGCTTCGTCGCACACGGGCGCGGAGCTATATCGTCCGACAATCGGGCGACGATAAATGCGAAGCCTCTGCTCCAAGTGCTCGCGAAACCTTTGAGTTGTTCGTTTCCATTTGCGTAAGCTGAAGAAACGCGGCTAACTTAAGACCCGTGTTCAGCTTGACCATGCTCGGCAGCGGCAGCGCGGGAAACAGCGCACTGGTCGCGACCGAGCATTGCAAGATTCTTGTCGATGGCGGCTTGAGTGCGCGCCAACTGGTCTTGCGCCTGGCACAGTGTGGCGTCGCACCTGAGCAGCTTGACGGCGTCCTTCTTACTCACGAACACAGTGATCATATCTGCGGGCTCGAAGTCCTGTGCCGAAAGTTTCACGTGCCGATTTATTGCAATGCGCTTACCGCAGAAGCGATTCGCAGCGACGGATTATTCGAGCAAGTGGCCGCGGCGACCAATTGGCGAATCTTTCGGACCGGCTCGGAGTTCTCAATCTGCGACATGACGGTGCAAACGTTCCCGGTGCCGCATGACGCGGTCGATCCGCTCGGTTTTGCTTTTCACGCTGGCTCCGGCGGTCTCGGCTTCATCACCGATCTCGGTTACCCGACGAAGATGGTGATCGAGCGATTGCGCGAAGTGCAGACGCTCGTGATCGAAACCAATCACGACGCAAAACTTTTGCAGAACGATACGCATCGGCCGTGGCCGGTGAAACAGCGGATTCAATCGCGCCATGGGCATCTCTCGAACGCGGCGGCAGCGGGCGTGATCGAGGAGTTATTGTCGGGAAAAATCGAGCGCGTTGTGCTCGGACATCTCAGCCGGGATTGCAACACGCCCGAGCTTGCTTTGGGTGCAGTGCGCGGCTCGCTCGCAAAATGCGGCAAGATCAACATGGAAGTGTATTGCGCGAGCCAATTTGAAATCAGTCCGCGTTTTCGCATCGGCGAAACGACGCCGGACCCATTTCAACCGACTTTCGATAACGCGTTTTTCCAGACCGCGTGAGCGGCACCACATATATTGGAAAGCCGCGGTCAGCGACTGCGGCTAAAGCGACAGATATGATTATCCGCGACGCGCTCGAATCGGATCTCTCGGCCATCATCGACATTTACAATGCCACTGTGCCGACGCGCATGGTAACGGCCGAGCTTGAACCAACCACGATCGAAGCGCGTTTGCCCTGGTTCCGCGAACATTCGCCGGACCAACATCCAGTCTGGGTGGCGGAATCCGACGGCCGCGTGATTGGCTGGCTGGATTTCAAAAAATTCCTGCCACGCTGCGCATATCGCGGCACGGCTGAAATCAGCGTCTATGTCGACGAAAAATTCCGGCGTCGCGGCGTCGCCCGACGTTTATTGGAAGAAGCAATCAGGCGCGCGCCATCGCTCGGGATCACGGCCATTGTTGGTCTGATCTTCGGGCACAACGAGCCGAGTCTAAAATTATTTGAGCGGCTCGGGTTCCAGCGCTGGGGGCTACTCCCGGCTATTGCGCGGCTCGATAGTGTGGAGCGTGACCTCATCGTGATGGGGCGGCATTGTCCCGCGCGCCATGACGCGACCGCGGAATCTCCAACGCAGGCATCGGGAGTCGCAATCAACTTAACGATTCTCTTAGCCTGATGCGCACGCTGATGCAGTACCGGCAGGAGCCGATTCATTCGGCGCTCCTCAAAGTCCGTGACAAACATTCCATGCTGCATCTGGACGTGCTGATCTTCATCTATCATTTTGCGAAAATTTGCTCCGGACACATCCTCGAGATCGGCGCGTTTGTTGGCGGGGCGACAATCGCGGCGGCGTTCGGCGTGCGCGATTCGGACCGGCAAAAAAAACTGATTGCAATCGAACCCGGCGGAAGCGTGAAACACAAACGACTCGGCACGCGCAATATCTTGCACGATTTGGAACGAAACCTCGCCCGGCAACACGTCTCGGAACTGGTCACTCTTATCAAGAGCCATTCCTTTGAGCCGAAAACAATCTCCACAGTTCATCACTTACTTGGCCGGAATGAAATTGGGCTGCTGATTCTCGACGCCGATGCCTGTAAACGGCGCGACATCGAGTCTTACCGCGATAAATTTGCCGATGGATGCTGGATGGTCATCGACGACTATTACGGCGCGGACTCAAACGCAAAGACCACGCCGAGCCGGGCCGATGTGGATGCGTTAGTGGCGGCAGGCTGTCTGGAGCCGCTGGGCTTCTACGGCTGGAGCACACGGGTGGGCAAGTGGCGGTGCTGCGCACCCGACGTTATTGGTTAAAAAAGTTACAACGTTAAACCGGCTCAATGTTTGGAACTTTGTAACCTTGTAACGGTTTTAACGTTTCACATTCCGCTACGCTTCCTCGTGGCCGATGACGAGATGGACCACACCGTTCGGTGCGGAAATGAAGAAGCCGTTGAAATCTTCCCGCAATTGTTCGATCTCGTCGCGGCGCGCGACGCCGTTCACTTTAAGGAATGACGCAGCTGCTTCGGTGTCGTTCGTCTCCAGTTCCAGCCAAATATCCGGGTGACTCAGGTTCGGCACGTTGTCGATCCAAAGCCGGTTCGGCCCGAATTGAAAAATGCAGCCGTCTTTTTCTTCCTCGATCAAAGGCAGTCCGAGCGTGTCGCGATAAAACGCGATCGTCTGCTCGTAGGTGTGGCTCGGACATTTGATCGCGATGTTCGCTCCACCGGAAAATTGCGGCCCATCGAGTTTAGCAACCATAGGTCGAACTTAGCAGCGCCTTGCGCGGCTCCATCACTCGATTACTCCGCGCCTTTGCCGCCCGGCTCAGTCATTTTGATCGGGTCAAGCGCCCGCTCGAGTTCTTTTTCCGGCAACACCTTTTTCTCTCGCGCAATTTCACGAACGCTCCGTCCGGTTTTCGCGCTCTCTTTCGCAATTTCAGCCGCGCGATCATAACCGATCTTCGGCGCGAGACTGGTCGCCATCGCCATGGACAGCTCGATCAGCTCGCGGCAGCGCTCTTCGTTCGCCACGATGCCGGTCACGCATTTGTCGCAGAAAACATCGATAACGTTCGCAAGCAGCCGGATCGACTCGAGAAGATTATGCGCCATCACTGGCATCATCACGTTGAGCTCGAAATTTCCGTTTGCCCCGGCCCAGGTAATGGCCGTGTCATTGCCGATCACCTGTGCGCAGACCATCATCACCGATTCGCACATCACCGGGTTCACCTTGCCCGGCATGATGGAACTGCCCGGTTGCGTCGCGGGAAGTTGAATCTCGCCGATGCCGCAACGCGGGCCGCTTCCGAGCCAGCGGATGTCGTTTGCGATTTTGAATAAACTGACCGCGATGGTTTTCAGGTGACCGCTCGCTTCAACCGCCGCGTCTTTACCGCCTTGCGCTTCGAAATGATTTTTTGCCTCGTAAAAGGCGATACCGGTGCGCTGCTCCAAGTGGCGAAGCATTTTCTTTGGAAGATCGACATGTCGATTTAATCCCGTGCCGACGGCCGTTCCGCCGAGCGCAAGTTCCCTTAAAACTTCCATCGATTTTTGCGCGCGTTGCTTCCCGTAAGCGACTTGCTGCGCGTAACCGGAAAATTCCTGACCGAGCCGGATCGGGGTCGCGTCCATCAAATGGGTCCGGCCGATCTTGATGATGTCCCAGAATTCCTTCGCCTTGGCTTCGAGCGCGGCGTGTAATTTTTCCAAAGCCGGAATCAGACAGTTCTTTAACTGTTCCGCCGCGCTGATGTGGATCGCGGAAGGAATCACGTCATTGCTCGATTGGCCCATGTTGACGTGGTCGTTGGGATGAACCAGTTCACGCGCCCCAATCGGCTTGCCCGCGAGCTGCGCGCACCGATTCGCGATCACTTCGTTCGCGTTGGTGTTTGTGCTTGTGCCGGAACCAGTCTGAAAAATGTCGAGCGGAAAATGGTCGTCGAGCTTTCCTTCGGCGACTTCCTCGGCCGCTTGCACGATCAACGCGGCGCGCTCCGCATCGAGCAGACCGAGATCATGATTCGCCTGCGCGGCCGCCCATTTGATCAAGCCCAGGGCGCGAATAAACGGCCGTGAAAACCGGTAACCGCTCACCGGAAAATTGAGCACCGCCCGGTGAGTGGAGGCGCCATGGAGTGCGGATGCCGGCAGCGACATTTCGCCCATCGAATCTTTTTCCACCCGCGTTGGTTTCTCCGTCATGCCGAACGATCTGCGCCGACGCGAACCAACCCCGAAGGCTTTCGGGGCTGCGCAGCGCGGCGTCCGCGGCCATGCAGCGATGGCGCTCTTTGAAAAACGGTAATGAACATCGGCGGTATGTTTTGCAGGAAATATTCTGATTCGGCGTGCTCGAAAAGTGTGGCGTGCTGCTTCAACTCGTTGGTCACCTGATAAATGATAAAACTGCCGCCGGGCGCGAGTGCATCGTGCGTTTTTCGCAAGAGCGCGCGTTTCTTGTCGATCTTGAGAATGCTGAACGGAATGCCCGAAAGAATATAGTCGCAGCAAGCGATGCCGCGACGTTTCAGCTCATATGGGAGAGAGGCTGCATCGCCATGGATCACATGCACGCGCGCATCGCCTGCAAATTGCCGTTCAAGTGCACGCGAGAACGCCGCATCGAGCTCGAACAGGAGCAGATGCGAATCCGGACTCATTCGTCGCGCAATCTCGCGCGAGTGTACGCCTTCACCCGGGCCGTACTCCGCGATCACGCGTGGCTGACTGAAGTCCATTTTGCTGGCGACGCGTTCCACGAGCGCTTTCGAGCTGGGAATGATCGACGCGATTTGAAACGGCCTCTGCAGGAAGCGCTTAAAAAACAGAACACTCACGAGACGCGAACAGTCGCCTCGCGCCTCCGAGTTGTCCAGTGGCGAAGTGTTTACGATCGTTAGTCCCCCCCGCGGTGGCGCGCGATTTTCTTTCGCTTGCCTGCGGCCGCGAAAATTGCGATAAACGCCGCCGCAAATGCGAAGCGGAGACCGCACTAACCATCCCGGCTTCTGCTGTGCAAGGATCGGACTGAGCAGAGCGCCGGTTCAAATTTCAACGCAGTTAACCTAACAAAACAAAATCATGAAACTTAAAACGAATCGATTAATCATTGTTATTCTCGTCGCCGCCGGAAGCGCGATGCTTGGTCTGGCCGGTTGCGCCGGGCTTGGATCATCGAATACCGAATCGCTCCTTAGTGCAGCCGGCTTTCGCGCTGCTACACCGCAAACGCCGCAGCAAAAACAAATCTACGCGACGTTACCAGCTTACAAAGTTCATCGTGCCACCGTGAACGGCAAAACTTTCTACGTGTTCAAAGACGCGAAGAATGGCGTCGTCTATGTCGGGCATGATGCGGAATATCAAAACTACCAGCAGCTCGCCATCCAGCAGAACATCGCCCAGGAAAACTATATGGCAGCAGCAATGGACCAGGATGTCGCCATGCGCTGGTACGGCGTATGGGGGGCTAATGCCATCTGGTGGTGAGACAGATGCCGGTCGTTTCGAAATCATTTCAGCTAGCGTGAGCCAGGGTGACTGAACCGGCGAACCCCGGGATTTGCATCGCAGAAATCAAGCCCTCTTGACTGTTCACTTATCACTCTTCACTTATCACTGGTTCCCAAGCGCGGTTAGCTCAGTGGTAGAGCACTACCTTGACACGGTAGGGGTCAGAGGTTCGAAACCTCTACCGCGCACGATCTCCTTTAATCATGTCTCGCAGATTTACCCTTCTTGCTTTGACGATCGCGATTATTTCAGGCGCTTCGAGAGTCGCGTTACGATAAGAGAAGCGAGGTATTGATAACGATGCGTGACCCATCTGACATTTTGAAAAATGCTGTTGCCGCGGCGACTAAAACGCTGAAATCGCTTAGCGGTCTTGATGCGCAGGTCGCAAAGGCCGCCGATGTGATCGAGCAATGTTTGCGTTCCGGAAACAAATTGCTCGTCTGCGGCAATGGCGGAAGCGCGTCTGACGCGGCGCATTTTGCCACCGAGTTTGTGGTGCGCTTTATCAAAGATCGTCCCGCCTATCCGGCGATCTGCCTGACCGGTGACGGTGGACTTCTCACCGCGGCGGGGAACGATTACGGATTCGACGAAATCTTCGCGCGCCAGGTAGCGGCATTTGGCCTGCCGGGCGACGTGCTCATTTGCCTGACCACTTCCGGCAAGTCACGAAATGTGAAGCGTGCGCTGGAAGAAGCGAAGGCGCGTAAGCTCAAAACCATCGCATTTCTCGGACGTGACGGCGGATCGACCATTGGCCTTGCCGATGTCGATCTTTTGGTCGCAAGCGATTCCACCGCCCGAATCCAGGAAGCGCACAAGCTTCTTCTCCACGTTCTGTGCGAAACGATTGAGTCGCGCCTCGCGCAAAAATAGTTCGCGGAGCTGCCCCCAGTTACTCCGATTTTTTTAGGAGACGCTCGCGTTCGCGATTTAGCTGCCGGCGCTCGTTCGCCGTTAAACTGCCGATACCGAATTTGGAGATTTTATCGAGAATCGGATCGATCGAGGCATAAACATCATCCGGCTCCGCGGGACGGCGCATCTGCGTTCTCTGTAGAACGCGAATCTTAGGTTTGGGGCCGAATCGTGCTTTCACGTTGCTCCACCAAGCGAGTTCTGGCCCTGCGCCGCGCAATTCAATGAACAGGAACGCGGCGCCGATGCTCGTCCAAACCACAACCAGGTCGGTCCAGGCGTGGTAGGCGAGCAGTTGGAACGTGTAAACACCGGCAAGAATCAGCGCGATCCATTTGGCCATGATCCGAAGGAACAACTCAACTCGCGGGTAGATGGTGGCGAAGGCGACAAAAATTCCAAAGTGCAAGGCCTGCGAACCGGCGAGCGCGGAGCGCTGCCAAAGTCCCCAAATCGTCAATATGGCCGTGGGCGCGATCAACAGGACAAGGTAAAGGACAATATAAGCGCGCCGACCAATGAAGCGTTCCACTTCGCGGCCGAACACGAACAACATATACATCTCGATCGCGAACCAGAGGAGGCCCGACGGAGCATGAACGAAGGCGTAGGTGAGAAGACGCCACACTTGGCCGCCATACCAGACTTCCGCGCTATCAAATTGCAGAAACGCAACCACGGAACTGGCTCCGAAAGCAACCAGCACCGCCGTCAAAATCGCGACCGCGACATGCAATACGACCAGCATCGTCGTCACGTCGACGGGATAGCGGCCCATCCACGCAACCGGGCGATAATCATCGGAGGTCGTTACTCCGAACATGAATCAAATAAACAGCCAGCGTTCTGAACACGCAAGCCAAGTTCGCGCCGCGCGCGAAAAATTTCTTGGAGAAGCGAACGAAGCAGCGAAATTACGCCTTCGCTCAAGTCGCAAGATCAATCAATTACCAACCCATGGAAAATATCGCGCCCGCTATTTCACCGCCCGCTGGAATGGGTGATGCGCAGTCGGCGAATCAAGCGGTGCTGGATTGGGTGCGTGAAGTCGGAACTCTGACAAAACCGGAGAACATTTTTTGGTGCGACGGCTCGGAACGCGAAAGTGAATACCTTATCGATCAGGCTCGCCAGCAGGATGTATTGATCAAACTCAACGATAAAAAGGTTCCGCGCTCCTATTTGCATCGGTCAAACCCGAACGACGTCGCGCGCGTCGAACAGTTCACATTCATCTGCACACCGACAAAAGAAGAAGCCGGGCCGACGAACAATTGGTCTGAGCCGGCCGAAACCTATTCAAAACTTCACGGCTTGCTGAAGGGCGCCATGAGCGGACGAACCATGTTCGTCATTCCCTACATTATGGGGCCGCCCGATTCGCCGCTGACCAAAGTCGGCTTCGAAATCACCGATTCCATTTACGTCGTGCTCAGCATGCGAATCATGACGCGCATGGGGGAGGTAGCGGTCAAGCGGCTCGGCAATGATCCGGACGCGGAATGGAACCGCGGCGTGCACTCGCTGCTCGATGTCGATCCAAATCGTCGGTTTATCTGTCATTTCCCGCAGGACAACGCGATCATTTCTGTCGGCTCCGGCTATGGCGGGAATGTTTTGCTCAGCAAAAAATGTCTCGCGTTGCGCATCGGTTCGTATCTCGCGTGCAAACAAGGCTGGATGGCGGAGCATATGCTGATTCTTGGCGTCGAATCGCCCGAAGGTCGCAAACATTACGTTGCGGCAGCATTCCCGAGCGCATGCGGCAAAACGAATTTTGCCATGCTCATTCCGCCGAAACATTTCGCTGGCTGGAAAGTAACAACGGTGGGCGATGACATCGCCTGGATGCAAATTCGCGATGGCCGTTTGTATGCGGTTAATCCCGAGAATGGCTACTTCGGGGTCGTGCCCGGGACGAGTTACAAATCGAATCCAAACGCGATGAAATCAATCGCGCACGATACGCTTTATACGAACGTGGCACTGACCGATGACGGCGATGTCTGGTGGGAAGGCAAAGATGGACCACCGCCAAAACACGCGATCGATTGGCGAGGCAACGACTGGACGCCGAACTCAAAAGATAAAGCGGCTCACCCGAACAGCCGCTTTGCCACGCCAATGCGCAACAATCCGGTTCTCGATGGCGACGTTGAAAAAGGCGAAGGCGTCCCGATCAGCGCGATCATTTTCGGCGGACGCCGCAGCGACACGATGCCGCTCGTTTTTCAAGCTTTCGATTGGAACCACGGCGTTTATCTGGGCGCGACCATGGCCTCGGAAACAACTGCGGCTGCAACCGGCGCCGTCGGAAAGGTGCGGCGCGATCCGATGGCGATGTTGCCCTTTTGCGGATACAACATCGGCGATTATTTCCAGCACTGGCTCGACATAGGGCAACGCCTCACCAATCCGCCGCTCATATTCAACGTGAACTGGTTTCGCAAAGGCGTGAACGGACAATTTCTTTGGCCGGGTTTCGGCGAAAACATGCGGGTGCTCAAATGGATCATCGATCGCTGCGAAGGAACCGGCGGCGCGGTCAAATCGCCCATCGGCTGGTTGCCCAGTCCGCACGATCTCGATCTTGCCGAAGTGGACGTGGAGCACAAATGCATCGTCGAGATTCTGGGAATCGACCACGAGGAATGGCAAAAAGAGATCGCTGCGCACGAGAAATTTTTCGAGTCGCTCGGCGGCGTGGTTCCCGAGGAGTTGCAGAAACAACGCAAGCAACTCGCCGCGCGGTTCCGTTCGTAACATAGGCTTCCAGCCTGTTCGGCGAGCAGCCTTCCAGGCTGCGTCTACGCAGCCGGCAAGATACCCGCCTGACCGACAGGCAGGATGCCTGTGTTACATTTGCGAATCGCTTCACGTTCGGGAATTGTCTCCAGTGGGTTCGAAGGTTGCAAAAAAAGAACGCGTTCTTGCGTCCGCCGCGACGGACTGCGTCGAAATTCGCGGGGCGCGCCAGAACAACCTCAAAGGGATCGATGTCGATCTTCCGCTGGGAAAATTGACGGTCGTTACGGGGCCGAGCGGCAGCGGCAAATCGAGTCTGGCCTTTGAAACAATTTACGCCGAAGGGCAGCGCCGTTACGTCGAGACGTTCAGTCCTTACATGCGGCAATTCCTTGACCGCATGGACAAGCCGCGCGTGGACGACATCCGCGGTATCCCGCCTGCGATTGCCATCGAGCAATCGAACCCGGTCAAGTCATCGCGCTCAACTGTCGGCACGATGACGGAGATCAACGATTATTTGAAATTGTTCTGGCCGCGCGTCGCTCATGCCTTCTGTCCGAATTGCGGCCGCGAAATTCGGCCGGAGACCGCGCAGTCGATTGCCGACCAAGTCTTTCGTTTATTTGCCGATCACCCTCACCTCAATCCTCTGCCTCGAGAGGGAGAGGAGGACGCGAAGCGCCAGGTGAGAGTCGAATCCAACGCCACAAAAAAAACCGTGCTCATCACCTTCTGGATTTCCGTCCCCGCCAAGACAGAGCCGCGTGTTTTTTTTGATTTTCTCCGGCAGCAGGGCTATCTGCGCATTTGGATCGACAACAAAATCGCGCGCGCAGACAGCGATCCAAAAATCAAACGTCTCGGAGCCCGCGTCCAGGTCATTCAGGATCGCGTCGCCATCTCAGACGAAACTCGCGCGCGCCTGGTCGAAGCTATCGAAACCGCGCTGCGCTTCGGCAAAGGTAAAGTCAATGTCATGCCGACGACGGAGAACACCGAACATCGAGCGTCGAACATCGAACGTCGAAGCGATCGGCAATCCGCAATCCGCAATCCGCAATTGGCAATTGAAGAGCTCCCCTTCTCCACCGGCTGGCACTGCGCGCATTGCGACCTCGATATACGTCCACCGACTCCCGGACTCTTCAGCTTCAATAATCCGCTGGGCGCGTGCCCTGAATGCCGCGGTTTCGGTCGGACGATTGCAATCGATCTGAACAAGGCGATTCCGGACCGGAGTTTGAGCATCAAGCAAGGGGTCGTGCGCGTTTTTCGTGGCGTCGAGTTTGGCGAATCACAGAAAGATTTGCTCCGGGCATGTGCGCGCGAAGAGATCGATATTCATGTTCCATTCGAGGAATTACCGAAGGCCGATCAAAATTTCGTGATCAACGGCGAAAAGAGATCGGGCGAATACACCGATGACGATTACGACAACGATCGGTGGTACGGTGTGCGCGGGTTTTTTCGCTGGCTGGAGAGCAAAACTTACAAGATGCACGTCCGCGTTTTGCTCAGCCGCTATCGCGCTTACACCACCTGCCCCAGCTGCAACGGCGGACGATTTCAGCCTGAAGCGCTCAATTTCAAAATTTCCACAATCCGCAATCCGCAATCCGCAATCCTGCTGTCGCTTCCCGAATTTCAGGCGCTTGCGATTTCCGATGCGCGCGATTTTCTGAGCGAGATCGACCTCTCGACGAACGATTCGACCGCGCGAATGTTGCGCGACGAAATATGCGCGCGACTGAATTATCTTTGCGAAGTCGGCGTCGGTTACCTCACGCTCGATCGATCAACCCGGACGCTGAGCGGCGGAGAAGTCCAGCGCGTCAACCTCACGACCTGTTTGGGAACATCGCTTGTGAATACGCTCTTCGTCATGGACGAGCCCAGCATCGGATTGCATCCGCGCGACGTCGGCCAGCTGGTGCGCGTGATGCACAATTTGCGCAACAAAGGCAATACGCTGCTCGTGGTCGAGCACGAGGAACAAATCATTCGCGCTGCCGATAATTTGATCGATATCGGGCCCGGCCGCGGCGAAAGCGGCGGCGAACTGATGTGGAGCGGCGCGCTGGGTGAATTTCTCGCTGAGAGGAGCGGACAACATGCCCGCGCTCCCCACTCACTCACCCGTGATTACCTCAGCAGGCGCAAATCGATTCCTATTCCGAAATCGCGGAGGAGATCAGCATCATCAATCAAGATCAACGGCGCGCAACAGCACAACCTCAAAAATATCGATGTCGATCTTCCGTTGGGCGTTTTCGCATGCGTGACCGGTGTTTCCGGCTCCGGCAAATCCACTCTGATTCACGATGTGCTCTATCGGAATCTTTTGCGTGCCAAAGGCCAGTCTTCCGATCAGGACCCGGGCGCGTGTAAATCGGTCACTGGCGCGCATCGCATCAACGACGTAGTGATGGTCGATCAGGCGCCGCTCGCGCGCACGCCGCGTTCAACGCCGATTCTTTATCTCGGGTTGTTTGATCGCGTGCGCGAATTGTTCGCCGCGCAACCGGAAGCAATGGCGCAAGGCCTGACCACGAGCGCGTTTTCGTTTAACTCCGGCAGCGGTCGATGCGAGCGTTGTTCGGGCACCGGTTTTGAAAAGATCGAGATGCAATTTTTGAGCGATCTTTTTGTGCGCTGTGCGGAATGTGAAGGCCGCCGGTTTCAGCCGCACGTGTTGAAAGTGCAACTGCACGGCAAATCGATTCATGATTTGCTCGACTTGACCGTGAGTGAGGCGATTCATTTCTTCGCGCAGATCGGGGAAGAGAAGAAATTATCCGAGCCACTCAGTGTGCTCGAAGAAGTCGGTCTCGGTTATCTGCGGCTCGGGCAGCCGCTCAACACGCCCTCTGGAGGCGAATCGCAGCGCTTAAAACTCGTCCGGCATCTCGCGGAGACAGAAAACATCGAACATCCAACATCGAACATCCAACGTCCAACAAATGGAGACGCTCTGGGCAACCTTTTCATTTTCGATGAGCCGACGACCGGTTTGCATTTCGACGACGTCGCAATGTTGCTACGATTATTTCACCGGCTGGTCGATCGCGGGCATTCCATCGTGGTCATCGAGCACAATCTCGAAGTGATCAAGTGCGCCGATCGCATTGTCGATCTCGGTCCTGAAGCCGGCGATCAAGGCGGGGAAGTCGTTGCCGTCGGAACTCCGGAGCAAATCGCGAAGATCGAAAATTCGCACACAGGAAGATTTCTGCGAAGCGTGCTATCGCGTTCTACCAAGGAGACGCGTGTCAGCCCGAGCCGCGAAGCCGGCGAGGGACCTCGCAAAATGTCACCTGAGCTGGAGAGATCCTTCGCTTACGCTCAGGATGACAGCGTTGAGTTAGCGCGAGCCGCGGAAACGGCTCCACGATTTCGAGCAAACGGCAGCAACGGCGCGATCGCAATCCACGGCGCGCGTGAGCACAATCTTAAAAACATCGACGTAAAGATCCCGCGGGAGCAACTGGTGGTGATCACCGGTTTGAGCGGCTCGGGCAAATCGACGCTTGCCTTCGACATTCTGTTTGCGGAAGGACAGCGCCGATTTCTCGACAGCATGTCGCCGTATGCGCGGCAATTCGTCGAGCAACTCGAGAAACCGGATGTCGATCTGGTCAGCGGATTACCGCCCAGCGTCGCGATCGAGCAACGGGTCACACGCGGCGGCGGCAAATCCACCGTCGCGACAGTGACGGAAGTTTATCATTTTCTTCGGCTCCTCTTTGCCAAGACCGGAACGCAATTTTGTCCCGACTGCGATTTGCCGGTCGAAAAACAAAGTGTCGCCGCGATCGTGAAACAGGTCGAAACCGCGGCGAAACACGGCCCTATGAAAGTGCTGGCGCCGCTGGTCAAAGCCCGCAAGGGTTTTCACACCGATGTGGCGCGCTGGGCCGAGCGGCAGGGATTCGACACGCTTTATATCGATGGCGCGTTCGTGCCGATCGCGCAGTTTCGAAAACTCGAGCGGTTCAAAGAACACACCATCGACGTGGTTGTCGGCGTGGTTGATGCCAAGCGAATTTTGAAAGCGCGCAACCTTACTCAGCGCGCGCTCGAGATCGGTCGCGGAACCGCGCATCTGCTCGACGCTAGAAACCGGCATACCGTAATGAGCACGGAGATGAGTTGTCCTGGTTGCGGCCGGGCGTTCGAGGAGCTTGATCCGCGTCTGTTCTCATTCAATTCCCCCCATGGCGCCTGCGAGGAATGCGGCGGGTTCGGCGAAATTTGGGACCGCGATGTGCAAACCGGCGCAAGCGCTGACGGCGAATCGGTTCTGGAGAACGAGCTCGCCGCCGAGCGCGAAGCGGAATGGATTGACGAAGAGGAAGCGCGCGAATGCCCTTCATGTCACGGCTCGCGTTTGAACGCCGTGGCCCGTTACGTGCGCGTGCAAGGCTGCACGATTGACCAGTTCACGAATCTTTCGGCCAGCGAAGCAGCGCGCAAGATCGACAAGTTGAAATTCCGAGGAACGCATCAAACGATCGCGGCCGATCTTGTTCCTGAAATTCAACAGCGGTTGCGTTTCATGAAAAAGGTCGGGCTCGGTTATCTCGCGCTCGGGCGTTCCGCGAAAACGTTGAGCGGCGGCGAGTCGCAGCGAATCCGATTAGCCGCACAGCTCGGCTCGAACTTACGCGGCGTCCTTTACGTGCTCGATGAACCGACGATCGGTTTGCATCCGCGCGACAACTTGCGCCTGCTCGATACGCTCACCGCGCTGCGGAACAAAGGCAACTCGCTCGTCGTTGTCGAGCATGATGAAGAAACGATGCGGCGCGCGGATCACATTGTCGATCTTGGCCCGCGCGCGGGAATTCACGGCGGTGAAGTCGTGGCGGCCGGAAACCTGCGGGACATCGAGCGAGACTCAAATTCCGAGACCGCCCGCTGCCTGAAAACGCCGCTCCGCCATCCCACCCGAGGATCGCGTCGATCATTGCGCGATGTCGAAAACTGGATCGAGGTCCATGGCGCCCGCGCCAATAATTTGAAAGATCTCGATGTCCGCTTTCCGATTGGAAGACTTTCTGTGATCACCGGTATTTCCGGCAGCGGTAAATCCACACTGATGCACGAAGTGCTTTGGCCCGCGGTGCGTGACGAGTTGGAAGAGAGAAAACGCGCGGGCAATGGCGCTTTGTTCAAACTTGTTAGCGGCGCGCAAGAGATCGAAGCTGTGTATGAAGTCGATCAATCGCCGATCGGGAAAACGTCGCGGTCGACACCGGGCACTTACATCAAAGTATTCGACGAAATCCGGAATCTCTACGCGCAACTGCCGGTCTCGCGCGTGCGCGGGTATTCGGCGAGCCGATTCTCATTCAATGCGGAAGGCGGCCGCTGCGAGAGTTGCAAAGGCCATGGCGTGATCAAGCTCGAGATGAATTTCCTGCCGAGCAGTTATGTGCCGTGCGAAGATTGCCACGGCCGCCGCTACAATCCGCAAACATTGGAAGTCCTCTATAACGAAAAATCGATCGGCGACGTAATGGAAATGACGATCGAGGAAGCGGCCGAATTCTTTTCCGCCCATCCAAAGATCGCGCGTGCGCTGTCGTTGCTGGTCGATACTGGCCTGGGCTATCTCAAACTTGGTCAACCGAGCCCGACGTTGAGTGGCGGTGAGGCCCAGCGGCTCAAGCTGGTGACCCAATTAAAACGCGGGGTGAACCGCGCAGCGAACGAGCGGATTCGAAAAATGCGTAAGCCCGGCTCGACATTGTATCTGCTCGAGGAGCCGACCATCGGGTTGCACATGGCCGACGTCAGCCTGCTCTTGAACGTGTTACATCGGCTCGTGGACGAAGGAAACACTGTCATCGTAATCGAGCACAACCTCAGCGTCATCGCGGAAGCAGATTACATTGTCGATCTTGGCCCCGAAGCCGGCGCTGAGGGCGGCGAAGTGGTTGTGACCGGAACGCCGGAAGCAGTCGCGAGAAACCGAACCAGCAGGACAGCGCCTTTCTTGCGGAAGGCATTGAAGTTGTCGGCAGCGAAGAAGACGCCGTCATCTTGAGCGGAGCGAAGGAGCTCACACAATTTCGTAGATCACGCGTTTTAATTGCGGGTATCAGCCACATCGGTGAGAATCGGTGCAAATGCTCGCTTACTATCTGCACGATCTGGATCCGATGATTTTTCGGATCTACGACAATGTTGGCCCGCGCTGGTACGGTCTGGCCTATGTCCTGGCATTTATCTCCGGCTTTGTGTTTTTCCTCTGGCTGGCGAAGCGTGGATATGCCGATCTGCCCGTGGCAAAAGTCGGAGACTTTATCACTGGGGCCGCGCTTTTCGGCGTTATCATCGGTGGACGGCTCGGTTACGTTTTTTTTTATAATCCCGAAATGCTGCGCGCGCCGTTGTCGATCTTGCGGGTGTGGGAAGGCGGAATGTCGAGCCACGGTGGGATGATCGGGCTGTTGTTCTTCACCTTTTATTACGCCCATCGGCATAAAATTTCGTGGACGAATCTTGGTGACAATCTTGCTGTGACAGCGCCGGTCGGTCTGTTTTTTGGCCGCTGCGCCAATTTTATCAACGGCGAGCTTTATGGGCGCATCACTAACCTCCCGTGGGCGGTGCAATTTCCTAAGGAGTTACTGGATCATCCCGCCGAGGCGAGGCGCGCGGTGGCGGTATGCGCGCGAATCGATCCAGCGTTGATCACGCCGGATGCGATCATTGGCGCGGTGCACCGTCAGCCACAAATGGCAACCGCGTTGCGCTCGATTTTGACGCCGCGCCATCCGTCGCAGTTGTACGAAGCGTTTTTCGAAGGCATCGTTTTGTTCGCGATTTTGTGGTTTGTACGCACCCGCACGCGTCAGCCGAACGGAGTGCTGACTGGGCTATTTTTCATCTGCTACGCGATTTTTCGGATCGTAATCGAATATTTCCGCGAACCAGATGCAACCTTGATTGGTCCTTTTACGCGCGGCCAATTTTTTTCGCTCTTTTTGATTGTGATTGGGCTTGCATTTATCGTTGGCGCGAAAATACGTCCGACATTTCCAAAAAAAGCTTAAGCCGCGCATGAAACAGTTCGCTTTCCGCGAAATTAGGCTATTACTTACTCAGTGACGCGGAGATGCTCATTGCGACATTGCTAGCAGCCGGCGGTCTCCTTTTTGCGTTCGATCATGCGACGATCGCAGGAAAGCTCGTCCTCTCTCTTCTCGCGGTCGTCTCGATCTTCAGCTGGTCAATCATGATCACGAAATTGCGCGTGATCCGCTTCGCCCGAAAACAGAACGCGCGTTTCCTCGCCGCTTTTCGGCAAGATCGACAACCGTTGCGTCTGTTTGAGAAGAACGCCCGGTTCCCGGGATCGCCGGTATTCAACGTGTATCGCGCCGGCTGCGAGGAAATGACATTCCATTTGCTCGGTTCGCCGGAAGTGGATGACACGTTCCGCGCGCGACTCGAGATCGCGGACAAAATTTCGCCGGCGCAAATGGGCGCAGTGAACGCAGCCATGGAGCGAGCCGTAGGCGAGACGGCGCTTGCCTTGGAATCACAAATGATTTTGCTCGCCACCGCGGTGAGCGGTTCGCCCTTTCTCGGATTGCTCGGTACGGTTTGGGGCGTGATGGACGCGTTCACTGGTGTGGCCGAGGCCGGCGCGCCGAATCTTGCCTCAATGGCGCCGGGCGTTTCCGGCGCTCTCATCACCACTGTGACGGCGCTCTGCGTCGCTATCCCGGCCATGTTCGGTTACAATTTTCTCGTCACCAGCATTCGCGGAATCATCGTCGAGATGGACAACTTCGCCGCCGAGCTCGCGTCCGAGTTCGAGCACAAGTACGTCGATCACAACGTGCGCGAATCAGCGTTCCGCAAATGAGACGTTATTCGCAGCGCAATAATCTGACGACGCTCAGCGAGATCAATGTCACGCCGCTGCTCGATCTCGCGTTCGTGCTGCTGATCATTTTCATGATCACAACGCCGTTGCTGGAAAACAGCATGAACCTGGTGATTCCATCCAGCGGTGCAACCAATCCACCGATAAATGCATTGCAAGTGCAAACGGTCTCGATCGACCGCGCCGAAACGATTCGGCTGAACAGTCAGGTGGTCGATTCGGAAACGCTCACCCGGCAATTGGCCCAATTAAAGCAGGCCAACCCGGATGTGGCCGTCGTGATTCGGCCGGATCGCGAACTGCCCGTGCAAAAATTGATTATGTTAATGGACATGCTGCGACGCGCGCAAATTACGAAGGTCGGCATCGCAACTAAAGCCGAGTCGAAATAGCGAATTTAACCGCTAATGGACCCGCCTTCGCATAGCTCCGGCGCGGCAGGCGCCCGCTTCTGGCGAAACGTCACACTAATAGCACTCGCGCACGTCGCACTCATCGCAGGATTAATTCGCTGGAGTGTTGAAGCCAGGAACTCCCCAAACGCGCAAAGCATCGTTTGGTTAGGCGATGTGGGCGGAGCCAGCGCAGCTACGGAGCCAACGACTGGCGAGCCGCCGCCGGCAACCCCGAAGGCTTTCGGGGCTCCCTCGCCCGAACCCAGTCTGCCGAAAACGGATGAAACGGAAAAGGAAGAGCCTCTCGTAACCGCAGCGAAGAGCGACATCGAATTGCCCACTCTGACGCCAATACCAACAGCTACGCCGAAGCCACCTGCGACTCCCACGCCAAAACCGACGCCAACTCCAAAGGCAACTCCGAAATCGATCTCCAAAAAAGTCGTACTGGCAAAAGCTTCTCCCAAGCCATCGCCGAAAGTGAAGTCGAGCCCGACAAAATCGGCTGAAAAGGCAAAGAAAGTCGATGTAAACGCAGAGAAAAAGGAGATCGCGAAGCCCGCTCCAGCGAAAAACGGATCGTCATCTCAGATCGGCGCGGGAAAAACAGGTTCAGCGGGCAAAGGTGGCCATGCCGGGGGCGGGAGCAGCGCGTCGGAGTTCGGGTGGTATGGCAACATGCTGCATGACCGCTTTTACAGCGCGTGGAGCCAGCCGACGACCAACATTGTTTCCGGCGCCAAGATTTCGACGCTGGTCAAAGTTCGAATCGAAAAAGATGGGCGTGTGTCGAGTTTCGAAATCGTCAAGCCCTCTGAAAATATTGTCGTGAATGAGTCGGTAGCGGCGATTGCGAAACGCGTAACCCAAGTCGACCCGTTGCCCACCGGCCTTGGTGACGGCGATCATTACGATGTGAAAATTAATTTCGAGTTAAATACCGACCAGGAGATGGCGAAATGATGAAGACCCCTCCGCGCCTGGTCTTCGATGAATCGGATGTCGCTCGCGTTGCCGAAACAAGCCTCCACTATCCCGCTAGTATTCTTTCGCGAATTTCTCGTCAATTAACCGATTCAAATGATCAGCTATCGCCGCGTGATCGAGTCGTTGAATGACCTCGTTCAAGAAGCCGGTCACGATGAGGCGCTGGGCAACCGGAACGGGAATGCCGCGGGTGCGGAGATAAAAAAGCTCATCTTTGTCGATCTGGCCGGAGGTGGCACCGTGCGTGCAACGGACGTTGTCGGCGAGGATTTCGAGGCCCGGCATTGAGTTGGCTTCCGAATCGTCGCTCAAGAGCAGATTGCGCACCTTTTGATACGCATCGGTGAAATGTGCGTGTGGTTCGACCCGGATGAGGCCGCCGAATGTGCAGCGGGCGCGGTCATCGAGAGCGTTTTTATAAAGGAGATCGCTCGCGGTGTGCGGCGAGACGTGATCCTGCAACGTGCGCGCATCAAACTCCTGAGTGCCGTTTGCGACGGAAATCGCGAGCAAATCGCTGCGTCCGCCTTCGCCGACGAGACGGCTGAGGCTTTCAAAGCGCGAATATTTCCCGCCAACGTGCAGATTCAGGCTCATTGCGGAGGCGTCGTGATCGACGGTTGTGGAGTTCATTTGCAAGGCGACAACGTTAGTCCCCCAGTTTTGTGCGCATATGTAAGTTACCTTCGCGCCCGGGCCGGCAATCAAGTCGTTGACTCCGCAGGCAAATCCCGACGCTTGCGGGTCTAACGAGCGGAAATGCTCGATCACGGTGACTTTTGCAAGCTCGTCCGTGACCAGAAGCAAATGTGGAAATACGGAAGCGTTTTCGCCGTGCAACCAATGGAAAATCTCAATCGGCAATTCGATTTCGACGCCGCGTGGTACATAAAGAAATGTGCCCGAAGAAACCAATGCCTGATGCAACCCTGCGAACTTGGCTGAGCCAAGGATCGCCGGTTGCGACATGAAATACTTTCCAAACAATTCGCGGTGCTCGACCATGGCGCGCTCAAGCGGCTGAAAAATGACGCCACGCTTTTTCAGCTGATCGGAAACGACATCGCGTTCGATGAGCTGGTCGCCAGCAAAAATCAAACGCGCCGCAACTTTGTCGAGCCCGCGCGATTGCTCGAGAATCGCGTTGCGCTCCATATCCGGCAATGCTCCGCCGAACTTGAACGGCGTTAGATTGAGAAGATCGACGTTGGCAAATCGCCAGGCCTGGTCCTTCCGCGTCGGCTTCGGCAGCGCTTCGAATTGCGTCCAGGCAGCGCGCTGCTGCTCCCGAAACCACTTCGGAAAATCGCGCGACTCAACCGGACCGGAAAGGATCGATCCGGTCGCCGTTGTTTCACCATGAGCGACTAATGACATGAACTGAGACAGTAACGGCGACCGTGAGGCCGCCGTCCCTGAGTTGGTTAGAGGTTAAAGATTATCCAACCGAGCCTTCCATCTCGAGCTCGATCAGGCGCTTGAGCTCGACGCTGTATTCCATCGGGAATTGGCGGACGAGATCATTCACGAAACCGTTGACGCTTAAGCTCATGGCCTGCGCTTCGGTTAACCCGCGCTGTTGCATATAGAAGATCTGCTCGGCGCTGACCTGGCTGACGCTCGCTTCGTGTTGAACGGCGTTGCCGGTGCCGCGCACGGTGATTGCCGGATAGGTGTCCGTGCGGCTGGTCGAGTTGATAAGAAGCGCGTCACACTCGGTGTTGTTTTTGCAGTTTTTGAGATGTTTCGGCACATGCACCAAGCCGCGATAAGTGGCGCGGCCTTTGCCGATGGAGATCGATTTGGAAATAATGTTGCTGGTCGTTTCATCGGCGGCGTGAATCATTTTCGCGCCGGTGTCCTGATGCTGGCCATCGTTGGCGAGAGCAATGGAAAGAACTTCACCACGCGCTTTTCGCCCTTTCATGATTACGCCGGGATATTTCATGGTCAGGCGCGAACCGATATTGCAATCGATCCACTTGATCTCCGCGTCTTCGTGAGCGAGACCGCGTTTCGTCACCAGGTTGAAGACATTCGACGACCAGTTCTGCACGGTGATGTATTGGATCTTGGCGCCCTTGAGCGCGATCAATTCGACGACAGCGCTGTGCAACGTGGTGGTGTTAAACTTCGGCGCCGTGCAACCTTCCATATAGGTCACTTCCGAACCTTCATCGGCAATGATGAGCGTCCGCTCGAATTGGCCGAAGTTTTCGGCGTTGATGCGGAAATAAGCCTGTAGCGGATGTTTCACTTTGACGCCCGGCGGCACGTAAATGAAGGAACCGCCACTGAACACGGCGGAATTCAGCGCGCTAAACTTGTTGTCACCGATCGGGATGACTTTGCCGAACCATTTCCGGAAGATTTCTGGATGGTTCTTCAGGCCCTCTGTCGATCCAACGAAAATGACGCCTTGTTCGCCCACCGCTTTCTTGATGTTGGAATAGACGGCTTCGCTGTCGAACTGCGCTTCCACACCGGCGAGGAATTTTCGTTCCTGCTCGGGAATCCCGAGGCGCTCGAATGTGCGCTTGATGTCCTCCGGCACTTCATCCCAACTGCGTTTCGCCGTGGTCCCGGGGGAGAGATAGTAACGGATTTTGTCGAAATCGATCGCTTCGAGATCTTTGCTCGCCCAGTGCGTGGGAAGCGGTTTTTCCAGAAAAGTCTTGAGGCCTCGGAGGCGAAACTCGCGCACCCAATCCGGGTCCTCTTTCACATCAGAGATATAATGGATCGTTTTCTCGCTGAGTCCGGCGCCCGCATCGCGCACGTGCACCTCCGGGTAAGCGAAGTCCCCGATGCTCCGATTAATATCGACTGCTGAGGTTTCGGTTTTCATTGTAATCCTTATTCTATCTTAGCGCTGGTTCAGCCGCCTCTTCGCGCGCCCAATCGTAACCTCGCTCTTCGAGCTCGAGAGCGAGCTCTTTCCGCCCGCTCCTAACGATTCGCCCCGCCACCATGACGTGGACGTAATCGGGCACGACGTAGTTCAGGAGGCGCTGGTAGTGCGTAATTAACAATACTCCAAGATCGGGGCCGCGCAACGAATTCACCCCATGCGCAACGGTCTTGAGCGCGTCGATGTCCAGGCCGCTGTCGGTTTCGTCAAGAATGGCATATTTCGGCTCGAGCATGGCCAGTTGCAGGTTCTCGGTGCGCTTTTTTTCGCCACCGGAAAAACCCTCGTTGACCGCGCGCGAAGTGAACGAGCGGTCCATCCCGAGCAACTCCATCTTTTCGTAAAGCCTGGCGTAATAATCGGTTGCTTCGAGCTCTTCACCCTCAGGAAGACGCGACTGCACGGCCGCGCGCAGAAAGTTCGCGATTGTCACGCCCGGGACTTCGCTTGGATACTGGAAAGCCAAGAAAAGCCCGCGCCGGGCACGTTCATCGGGGTCGAGCTCGAGAAGATTTTCTTCGTCCATCATCACCTTGCCCCTGGTAACTTGGTAGTCGGGATGACCGGCCAAGACCTTGGCGAGCGTGCTTTTCCCTGAGCCATTCGGACCCATTAGTGCGTGCACTTCGCCTCGCGGAACACGGAGACTTAGTCCGCGAACGATCTCCTTTTCAGCGATGGTCACGTGCAAGTTTTCTACGCTTAATTCTTTCATGATAGCGAACACAAAATATACGCTGGTTTACGAGATGTGCGAATCGTCCGGTTTAGGGACCCGGATCAGATAGCGGGATCGCGAATTTCGCTGCGGGTTTGCGCAGACATCTGCGCTTTCCGGCGCGTATTGCGAATGGCGTTCCCGTCTTGGCACGCCCGGGCGGCCAGAACAACAGCGGTGGATCCCCGTTTCCTGTGCTAGCTCATTTCACCGTTTCGAGAGGCGACTCGGGAATCGCGAGCAGCGGACACGGTGCGTGTCGCAGGACCCGCTCGGTGTGACTTCCGCGAAATGCGTCGAGAAGGCCGGTCCTCCCGTCGGTTGACATGACGATAAGATCGGCGTTGATCTCGCGGGCGCTTGTCAGGATAGCTTCAATCACGTCGCCCTCTTTCGTAATCGTCTGCCAATCCCAGCCGGGTACTGCGGGCGTCGCCGCGATCGGCATCGATTCTTCTTCCCCGACGTGAAGCAGACTAAATGTTCCGGAGTTGCAATCTAACTGCTGAACCAATCCCGCCGCGCCGATGATCGCCGGCTCTGGCCGCGGCTTCGCGGCTAATGGAATCAATATTTTCCGGAGCGAAACAAGGCCGTCGGCCAGCGAGACGAAGCCGCGTGTCCCCGCGGGAATAAAAAGCGTCATCTCTCCGGACTTTCGTGCCATAAGCTCCGAGATCGAGTGGCGCAGCCAATGCGTTCCGTGGTGGTGAGCAGCGAGGACAATGAGATCGGCGCCATTCTGCGCGAGATATTGCAGCACTCCTTTGACCGGATCCGACCCGAGTCCGATGACCTTCTCCACATCGAGTCCAAGTTCCGCCACGGCGGATTGGGGGCTGCCCGGCGGAAGAAGTTTCCAACGTTCCAGGGTCTCGCGCACGCCGGGGAACTCCGTCCCGTCAATTTCATCATCAGAGACGTGAATCAGCGTTAGTTTGCTTTTGCCAATGAGCGCCGCTTTCAACGCGTGAGCGAACGCAATCAGACTTGCTTCCGAAAAATCGGAAGAATGAAGTATTCTGCGAATGACTGGCATCGCCATGTGCAAGGGTCCCACCTTTGTGTCCGAGAATGCCCTCATTCGTTAGCGATCGTAAATGATTCCATTCTCATGCTGTAATGGGCCGCTATCCTATCCGGGCATGGAGCCAAAGTCCACTTGGGAAATGACTGTGTTCTCGCGCGCTTTTGTTCTCGGATCGAATGGTGCCTGAAGGAATATTGCCAATTGCGCTTTACGGCAAAATCGCCAATCTAAAATGCCGAAATACCAATACCCCGTGGTGTAACGGTAACACAGCGCCCTTTGGAGGCGTTATTCTTGGTTCGAATCCAAGCGGGGTAGCCAATCAGAATTCCCTCTAATTTTTGTAGAGCGAGAGACATACAGATAAATCGACGGAATTTCAGTTGGCGCACAGATGCGCATGAAAACGCGGCAAAACGCAGTCTATTCGTCAACTATCCGTCAACAGTTTTGGCGAGCGTTGTGGAATTTGGATTGCAGATAGCCGGCCCTAATCGGCGCAATTTCGCCTCTTGTCGGTCGTGAGGCTGAAGAGTGCCCCATCACCCTCAGCGGTGTTGCTGTCGTGCATCCCATCTCTCTGTAAGCATAGCGCGATTGGTTTTGATGCTCTTTCAACACGGCGACGCTAACAATGCACTGCCTCCGCACTACCGGAGCGCCTCTGGGCGCGCTGCTTCTGTTCGTGTTTGAAACACCGTGCGTGCCGCGTTCAGGTATTGCAGCGTGTTCTGCTTTTCCTGCGGGCTGTTGTAGTCGCTCCGCGCCGTTGCGCCGGCGATCACGCGATCGAGCCAGCTGACAAAATAGGCGGCGTCCTCCGGCGACCGGGGCGTCTGCCGATCAACCGTTACGTAGATCGGGCTGGTGCTGGCATAAGGATAGATGTCCTGTACCTTCGGGTCGGCGTGATCGTTCCAGGCGCGCAGCACCAGCCAACCGCTGGCAGGAATCCCAACGTTACCACTGACATCGGCTTGTGTGCGCGCCCCCTCAAGGCGATGACTGGCGATGACGCGACCGTTGAAGATCAACTCGAAGTGATCGATTGGCACAATGGAACGCAGAGATGCGTGGTACGGCAGTGTCGTCGGCTCGGCCAGTGTGATGTCATCCCCCGGATGCTTGCCATCGATGTCCAAACCCAGTAAGGGGCCATTACTGACAAAGGTCCGACCGTGCTTCAGACCCGAGTGCAGCTTTTCCGGCGTCGCCTCGCCCACAATGGCGATGAATACCCGATTCATACCCACCGGGCCGCGCAACGAAGCGTAGTTCGCCATCGCATCGGTACCTGCGCCGGCTGGGATGCGAAAACCAAGATTGAGCAGGCGATACCAGATGTCGGCGGTGGAGCGGTGATCGGAAAAACCCACCAGTTCGTAATAATCGGCGTTGCCCATGGCAACATCGGCCGGAAGGGCGTTACTAAGTTCGCGATCCTTGTTGGGGTCGACCGGTTCATCGAAGGGATGGGCATATCCGACCAAACCATGCTGAGCGTGGGCCAGGCCAGCGATCACGCCATTGTACGGATATGGGCTGGCCAACGCTGTTCCCCGATAGGAGGAAAAATCCGGGGTCAGGAAATGATCGTCCAGATCCAGCAGGCTCAAATGTCCCCAATAATTGCTGTGAAATTCCTGTCCTTGCATGAGCAACACGTTGTCTTTACGCAACGGCTGGGTAGTGAACTCCGCGACGTCCGGAATGCGCTCTTCCTTATTGACAATGAGGTTGTAGACGGCATCCAGGTGTTCGGCCCGTGCCTGTTCGATCAAATTCTGAGGAGTGTTGTGATAGTGCCCACCATAATTCATGTGGATATGGAGGTCGGCGCTGGCGAAGTGGCCATATTGAGCCTGCAAGCGCAGTGGCTCGAGCGAGATCGTCGTCGTATTGCCTCTTGTCGTGATGGCAACGTGCCGCTCCGTAATTTTGTAGTCCAAGCCACGCGAGACCTGCAACCGCGCGTCGCCGGTCGGTAGGATCAGGGTGCATTCACCTGGGCAGTGGAAGTAATGGTTTTCGAACGCTTGAAAGCTGCGATCAAAGCCATCGTCGGCATGCATCCAGGCATTGTCGGGCGCATAGGCACGGCCGTCGGCAGCAATAACACTCACTCGCGCCGGCACCCTCTTGCCGTGCTCGTCGCGTACACTCAGTTGGAGGCGGCCGACCTCCTTTATATAATGGCGTTGCGTGGAATTGATACGAGTTCGCGCGCCGCCAACGATCTCCTGGACCCAGAGCGACGTATTGCCTTCTTCGTTGCCGATGTAGCCAATCCGGCTGCCGTCCGGCGAAAAGCGTGCCTGGGTACGATCGAACTCACCGAAGGTCAACGGCAACGGTGCGGCACCCTGCATTGTCGTCAGCCAGAGCTGTTGCCACTGGCGGCCGTGATAACTGCTGAACAAGATCCGCCGGCCATCCGGTGTGACCTGCGGCTGCGCGCGCCAGGCCGTTTCTTCGCTGAAGATTTTTTTCAGATCTTCGGGCGCGTTCAATGCCACTGACCAGATATCGCCGGTTCCATAAGCCACTTCCCGATTCGACACGAACAAGATGCTCTGACCATCAGGCGTCCAAGAAGGATTGATCGCGTGGTCGGTGGGCGCGTAGTAGTAGCGATAGATGGTGCTCGTGTGCTCAGGCACCAAACGTCTCGAGGCGCTCAAGCGATCACCAGCGATCTCTGCGACATAGAGGTTGAAATGGCCGCTGTCAGCGGTGGAAACGAATGCGACCTTGCGGTCATTCGGTGAATAGCGCGGTTCGGTATTGATATCGCCACGCGAGGTGAGCGCGACTTCCTTACCGGTTTGCAGATCGAGCTGCCACAACTCGAGGGCGTCGTCCCGGTAGCGGGTGAATATAATATGTCGACCATCATGTGACCAATCCGGCTGGTAGTCGTAGCCCCCCGTGTGGGTGAGTTCACGCGCCTGGTCACTCCCGATAGTCTGACGCCAGAGCGACCCACCCATACTATAGATGAGCTCCTTGCCATCGGGCGAAAATGTCAACGCCGATGGGCCGCTGGTCAGCTGCGGCAGATACATTTCGCGGTAGTAATAATTGTGCGGTAGCCGGATTTGCGACAACACGGGCTTGCGCTCAGCCAGCACCGGCCAAGAAGAGAGTAACAACAGGCCAGCGAGCAGGATCCTGTGCTGGCGCATGGTCATGCCATTAATTATTGAGCGAGTGCTTCTCGCAGGGCAGCCTCCAGCAGCGTGATGGCCTCGTCCACCTGCGCGACCGACACGGTCAGCGGCGGCATGAAGCGCACTGTGCTCTGCCCACAGGAGAGCAAGAGCAGGCCTCGATGAAATGCGTTTGTGATCACGGCATGACACGACGCTGTGCACGGTGCGCGGCTGGCTCGATCGCTGACCAGCTCCATGCCGATCATGAGCCCTTTACCGCGGACATCGCCGATGACAGGATACTGCGACTGCAATTCGCGCAGACGTTTTATGAAATGGGCACCGACTTTCTCGGCATTGGCGGCGTACTCGCGTTCGATCAGGTCGAGTGTCACCAGCGCGGCCGCGCAACAGAGCGGATTGCCGCCGTAGGTGTTCGCATGTGCACCGGGCTTCCACTGTTGCATGATGGTTTTTTTTGCCACGACCAGGCCGATCGGCAGGCCGGAGCCCAGGCCCTTGGCCAACGTCATGATGTCGGGCTGCACATTCCAGTGCTGACAGGCGAACATCTTGCCGCTACGGCCCACGCCGGACTGCACTTCATCGAGAATCAAGAGAATGCCATGGCGATCGCACAGCTGGCGCAAGCCGGCCAGAAACCCATCCGGAGGCACGATGTAGCCGCCCTCGCATTGAATCGGTTCAACCAGGATCGCGGCGACTTCGCTGGCCGGCAGATTGCTAACGAATAAGACGTTCTCAATATAATTAAGGACGGCCTGACCTTGATCGTCCCCCGCGAAAAGCGGCCGGTAAGGATTCGGAAACGGCACATGGGTGACACCCGGCATGGTCGCGAAACCTTGCTGCTGCGTGCACTTGCTGGCGGTAAAAGCGAGCGAACCCATCGTGCGCCCGTGGAAAGCACCGAGAAATCCGATGAAGCGCGAGCGTCCACTGACATAGCGCGCCAGTTTCAGTGCACCTTCTACCGCTTCGGTGCCGGACTGGCAGAAGAAACTGAGCACCGGCTCCCCCATCGGCGACAGTGCGTTGATTTTTTCGCCGAGTGCGATTTGCTTTTCGTGCGAAAAATCAGGAGAAATGTGTAGGAACTCATCGGCCGCATTCTTGATCGCCTGAACCACCAGCGGGTGTGAATGACCGGTGCTGCAGACGGCAATGCCGGCGGCAAAATCCAGGAACCGATTGCCATCGACGTCCCAGACTTCGACACCTCGTCCATGCGACATGACGAACGGGTGCTCGCGCGGATACGAGGGCGATACTACTTCGGTATCGCGGGCCAGGAGTGCCCGCGCTTTAGGTCCTGGCAATTCAGTTCGGATGGCGGGATGGCTCTCCTTGTTCATGCGTTAACCTTCTGGAGCGACTGACGCGGAATTTTTCCTCGATCGACGTGCATCACTTGCATGGGCGATTTGCGTTCGCTTATGCAGGTCGCGAAGGACGCGTAGCTCGTCCGCGGTCGGCGCCGCAACAACGTCGATGGTGTCGGCAACTGACAGTGGCCAGCCTGTGGCCGCGCGGATCCTGTCTACACTGACATTCTCATAGCGGGCGACTAGAGTGAGCTCCTGCGACCCGGTCGCTGGCTTGAGCACGCCCAAATCGGTAATTACCGCCTGCGGACCGGCACCGGGCATGGCACGCTGTGCTCGCTCGCCATTTCCATTGAGGAAGCCTGCACTCGTACAAAAATCCAGCTTCGCGACAAAGCTTCGCGGTGATTGCTTCAACACCACAAAAATTTTCTTGGCGTGAAGGGCAATTTCCGGCGCACCACCGGCACCCGGCAGGCGCGTCTTCGGTTTGCCGTAGCCGCCGATGACCGTGGTATTAAGATTGCCAAAGCGATCAATCTGTGCTGCGCCAAGAAAGCCGACATCGATGCGACCAGCCTGCAGCCAATAAGAAAAAATTTCTGGTAAGGGCACCACGGCGTCTGCCGTCTCGGCCAGTTCGCCGTCGCCGATCGATAACGGCAATACATTGGGGTGGGTGCCAATGGCGCCGGACTCGTAGATTAGTACCAGGTCGGATGCGTGAGTCAGACGCGCAAGATTGGCGGCCGCGGACGGCACGCCGATGCCGACGAAGCAAACACAGCCCGGGCGAATCAAGCGCGCGGCCGCGATCGTCATCATTTCGTCCGGAGTATGTGAATGTGCTAAGGATGAATGGACGCTCATGCTGCCTCCGCCAAGCTATCCAAGAATTCCGCGTGGTCGCGACTGCAAAGCACGTGCTTGGTTATCCACGCAGTGAACCGGTCGCGGTCGCGGGCGATCTTATCCCAAGCCAAGTAAAAAGCGTTGTCCCGTGCGTAGTAGCCATGCGCATAAGAGGGGTATGCACCCGTGGGCACTTCGGCAATTGCCGTGACGATCCAGTGCGGCAAAACGATTGCATTCATAGGCGCCTCCAAGGAC
>WNFQ01000404.1_pt1 | contig 34473 bp, 39 predicted proteins | sample 5400171 | NCBI WGS metagenome assembly WNFQ01 (sample SAMN13153356, study PRJNA577476) | soil metagenome | isolation source: 20 cm soil under Madrone tree | place: USA:California | collected 2016-06-14
GGGCGGGATGAGCGACGAGCAGCGCCAGCGGATGCGCCAGACGATGCAGCTCGTGTTCGGTGCGCCCCCCGCACTGACGATCGCCGAGACCGATTCGAGCGTCGCGTTTGCAGCGGACTCGGGCGCGGCGCTGCTACTCTACAGCGATGGCCGGAAGGTCACCCAGAAAGTCGAGGGGGGCGGGGATGTCGAGATAAAAGGCCGCTGGCAGGGAAATGACTTCGTCGTCGAGCGGAAGGTTTCCGGTGGAGGGAAAGTCACCGAAGACTACCTCCGCTCGCAGGATGGGAAGCAGCTGTACGTGATCGTCAACTTCGCAGGAGGGCGGGGGCGCGCACTCGAGTTCCGGCGCGTGTACGACGGGGCTGCGGCGCAGTAGCTCGACACCCGAATCATTCCGCAAACACAGCGCGCCGGACCACTTCTCTGGTCCGGCGCGCGCGATCCTGTTGCAAACGTCCCGCCCTTAATGCACCGTGATTCCCAGGCCGATCTGCCCGACGTTGGCGTCGCCGCCCGAATAGCTGAGCGCGAACCCGTTCCAATACGGGGTGAGGCTGACCGTGCGCCCGACACGGATGTCGTAACCCAGGCCGAGCAGGGCCGCCACGCCCGTTTCACTGGCGCTGCCGAAACCCGAAACGCCGGCGCTCACCGTGCCGAGACCGAGACCACCGGTCATAAAGAAGCCGCCGATCGGCGACGGATAGAAGCGCACTGCCGCGGTCAGAGTGCCGACCGTGAGCGTCGAGCCGCTCTCCGACTTGGTCCAGCCGTTGGTCGAAACACCGAGCAGGAGTTTCGGGCTCAGTGTCCCGCCGAGCGAGATGTTGCCGCTCAGTGCGCCGGTACGGCCACTGCAGTCTTTGCAACCGAGTGAGCCATACCCGAGACCGCCGCTGAACCAGAACCCACGACGGAGCTGCGGCTGCTGGGGGTGCTGAGGCTGCTGAGCAAGCGCACTGCCCGCGAGGCAGGCCGTGATCACTGCCAGCGCAAGGGCCATGCGGGGGAGCGTGCCCTTCATGTGACCTCCAAGGAGTTGTGGGTCTCGAGGGCGCACTTCCAGGGGCGGTGAGCATAGGGTGCGAGCGGGTGCCTAGATGTGATCTGCATCACCATGCCCGATTCCAGCCTGCCAGCCGGCCCGATTCCCTATATTCGGACCCCTGAGATCAAGGCCACGCGTGACGCTACCCAACCCACTTCCCGACGACTCCTGGGCAGTCGACGAACGGTCCCTGAACCTGTTCGTCGATGCGCTCAAGCAGCCGCCGGCCGAGCGCGCCTGGTACGAGTTGCGGCGCGAGGCGGAGCGGATCGCGCTCGTCCCCGGGTTCGACCGCTTGATCACCCTCGACGCCAACGCCATCAAGGAGCTGCCCCACCAGATCGACGTGGCCCAACGGGTGCTGCGTGACATGGGCGGCCGCGCCATCCTGGCCGACGAGGTGGGTCTCGGGAAGACGATTGAAGCGAGCATCATCTACAAAGAACTGGCGATTCGCGGCTTGGCCCGGCGCGCCCTGATCCTCACGCCTGCTTCACTCGTGGGCCAGTGGCAGGGGGAGCTCGAGGAAAAGTTCTTCGAGCGCTTCGAAACGCCCACCGATCCCGACGACTGGCAGCGGGTCACCAAGGCGATCATCTCGCACGACCGCGCGCGCTCGCGCCGGCACGCCGAGGAAATCTTGAGGCACCGCTGGGATCTCGTGATCGTGGATGAGGCGCACAAGGTGAAGAGCCACCGCGGCGCGACCTACCAGTTCATCGAGAAAATCGAGCGCGACTTCATCTTGCTGCTCACGGCCACGCCGCTCCAGAACGATCTGCGCGAGCTGTACAACCTCATCACCCTGCTCCGGCCCGGGCAGCTCGGCACCTGGCAGGAGTTCAAGAGCGAGCACCTGGTGTCGGGCGACCACCGCCAGCCGCGTGATCCCGAGGCGCTGCGCGCGCTGACGCACGAGGTGATGATCCGCACCCGGCGCTCGAGCGTGGTCGACGACCTGAATTTGCCGCCGCGCCGGCCGCGCCACCCCGAGGTCAAGCTGACGCGCGCCGAAGCGGACTTGTACCGGCGTACCACGGAGTTCCTGCGCCGGCTCTACCGGGAAGGGTTCATCAAGCCGGCCGAGCAGGAAGAGCCGGAGGACGAGGCGCCGCGCCGGCGCACCACCAAGAAGGGCATTCTGCAGCTCGCCGTCATCCACCTGCGCCAGCGGCTGTGCTCCTCGTCGCGGGCGCTCGCCGAATCGCTCGCGCATCTGGCCGAGAGCGAGCGCATCAACCCCGAGTATCGCGCCATCGCGAAGCAGCTCGCCAAACGGGCGGAGGGCATCAAGACCCACGCCAAGTTGGACGTGTTGACCAAACTGCTGAAAGCAACGCCCGACCGCCTCGTCGTTTTCAGCGATCACCGCCCGACGATTCAGCTGATCGAAGAGCGCGTCAAGAAGCTCGGCCGGCAGCCGATCGTCTATTGGGGTGCTCACTCGACCGCCGATCGAGACAGGCGCATCCGCGCGTTCCACGAGGACAAGCGCAGCGTGCTGATCGCCACGCGCGCCGGCAGCGAGGGACGGAACCTCCAGTTCTGCAACGTGCTCGTGAACTACGATCTGCCGTGGAACCCGATGGTGGTGGAGCAGCGCATCGGGCGCCTGCACCGCATCGGCCAGACGCGCGAGGTTCACATCATCAACCTCGCTGCGGCGGGGACCATCGAGTCGTACATCCTCCAGCTGCTCGACCGGAAGATCAAGCTGTTCGAGCTGGTCGTGGGCGAGCTGGACCTGATCCTCGGCGAATTCGGCGGTGCCCAAACGTTCGAGGGCCGGCTGGCGGAAGAGTGGCTCGCCGCCGACAGCGAGGAAGACTTCGAGCGCCGCGTGGAGACGATGGGCGCCGAGATCGAGAAGAGCAGCGCGGCGGGCAAGGAGCAGGAGGAGCTCAACTCCCTCATCGCGCCGGACGATAACGCCATGCGCCTCGAGCGCCGGTTCGAGACGCTGTCGGTCCCGGGACGCCTGCGCCTCGGGCTCGGCACGAGCCAAGTCGTCAAAACCACGCGCTGGGAGGCGAAACGCCACCGGCTCGGCGTGCACGTGACGGAACTGCTCGAGGCGCTCGAGTCGATCGAGCCGATCGGGGGCGTCACGACGCAGCAACCGGCCGGCAGTCACCCCGAATACGGAGATCTGGTGCGGCTTACCGGCTTGACCAGCACCGGACGCGCGATCACTCTCGTGGCGCAGGTGGACCGGCTGCCCTTGGCACTCGTGGACATCGAGGCTGACCCCACGTGAAGCGCCGCCCCCCCCGAAAGCCCCGAGGGAAACGTCGCCCGAAGAGCGCGAGTAAACTCGCGGCTCGGCGTCTGCCCGTAAACGGGCCTGCCGTCCCCGTTTCCGACCCGTCGGGCGCCGAGACTGATCCGCTCGCCGACGCCCGCATCCGGCCGCTGCTCGAGCGCTACTGCGGGCTCGCCGGCGTGAAACAGGCGGCGCTCGGCCCCGACCACTCCAAGCTGAGCCTGCCCGAGGCCGAGCGGCCGTTTTTCAGAGACCGCGAACGCTTGAACGTGGTGTTCTCGCTCGACGCGCTCGAGCGTGACCCGGACGCCGAGATCGCCGTGCTCGGGAGCCCGTTCCTTTCCCAGCTGATCGAGGCGATCCGCACGCGCGCGGCGCGCCTGGCGCTCGGTCTGATCGCGCCGTCCTCACCCCCTGTCCCCCTCTCCCGAAGGGAGCGGGGGGACGATAGTGAAGTCCCCCTGCCGATTCTCCTGCGGGCCGGCACGGTGAAGCGGAGTACGGCGCGGGTCGCCGTGCATCCGGTGGGGCGGCTCGTCGCGCGCGTCGTGCTGCGCGCCGGAGCCGGGGTCGAGGAAGCGGTGGTCGAAAGCGACGTGTTCGACCTGTCGGCCGGCGCTAAGGTGAGTGACGATGTGGCCGGCGCGTTCCAGGATTTGGAGGCGGGCCGGGTGGAGCCCGCGGATCCGTCGGACGCGGGTAAAGCGGCATCCGTCCCGGCCCGAGAGCCCGGCGATCTGCTGCGGCTCCTCTTGAGTCATCTCCAGGAAAAATCGGCGGAGCGGGTCGCCGCGCGCCGGGCGGCCGCGGAGCAGGCGCTGGCGGTCGAGTTAGGCCGCTTGGACCGGTACTTCGAGTCGATCCTCAAGGAGCAAGGCGACCCGGAGGCCATCGGCACCGTCACGGCGCTCGCCGAGCGGCGCCGGACCGAAGAGATCCGGCGGAGCCAGGTGAAGGCAGTCGTGCATCCGTTGCAGCTGATCGAGGCGACCGTCGTGATGCAGCGCGCCGAGTGGCAGCTCGAGTCCGCGCACGGGCATCATGCGACTTTCAGCGCGCAGCGGTCGCTGACCGGAGCAGCCGGCTGGATCGTGGCATGTCCTCATTGCGGTCGCGCGCCGACAAGCCTCGTGATCTGCCGGCACGACCACTGCAGCTGCGAGGCGTGCTCGTCGCACTGCTCGGTCTGCGCCGAAGATTTCTGCGCGGACCACGGCATCGCTCAGTGTCGCGTGGATGAGCGACCGGCATGCGATGAGCACGTGCGCGTCTGCCCTTCGTGCCGCCTGCAGTACTGCACGGCGCACGAGGGTGTCTGCGCCGAGGACGGGCATACCGCGTGCATTGCATGCCTCGCGCCCTGCGGCAGCTGCGGGCGGGTCGTGTGTAACCGGCACGCGGAGCAGAGCGGCCCGGATGCCCCGAAGGGAAGCCGGCGTCTGTGTTCAGCGTGCCTCAAGTACTGTGAGGGCGGGACCAGCGAGCCGGTGGGCGTGGACGAGGTCGCCCAATGCGCGAGCTGCAGCAAGTCGGTGTGCACGGCGCATCAGGCCGTGTGCGTGGTGGACGGGCAGGTGCACTGCTCGCAGCATCTGCGCCGCACCGACGAGTCGCGGCGCCTGGTCTGCGGGCGGCACCGGGCCGGCTGCGTCGCGGAGGCAATGGCACTCTTCGCGTCCGATGAGGTCGAGGAATGCCCGGTGTGCGGCAAGGACGCGTGCGCCCAGCATCGCGCCGCCTGCGCCTATTGCGGCCGGCAGGTGTGCACCGCCGATTGGCAACAGCAGTCGCGGCGCTGCGCGACCTGCGCGCAGCTCGCGGCGATCGCCGAGCCGCCGGAGGCGGTGATCGCCGCCGCGCGAGTCGTGACGGGTGGCGGGGGGCCAAGGGCGTCCCGCGCCTGGCGGATGGCCCGCGATCGCAGTCACCTCGTGGTGGAGCTCGATCTCGGGTTGCGCCGCAAGGCGGTGTTCACGCTGCGGCACGGCGAGAGCGTGCCCGACAGTGTCGTGAGGCATTCGCTGCTGGGATCGAAGCAGCGGAAGTGATTGCGGTCGCTGGTCCCGAGCCGCACATTCCCGCCCGCGATGCCTCGCGTCCCGCTGTTCGTCGCGGCGGCTCTCCTTCCGGCCGTTGGGCTGCCCAGCTCCGCCCGCGCCCAGGTATACCTCGGCCTCGACGCCACGCTGAGCTCGCCCTACGTGTGGCGCGGCGTGACGCGCGCCAACGGCTGGGTCGCTCAGCCGGAAGGCTTCGTCAGTCTGAAAGCGGGTGGCGGGTTCCTTTCGGGCGGCGTGTGGGCGAGCTACGAGCTCGGTAGCGCCGGGCCCAACGACTTGTCGGATCTCGGCACCGGCGGCGCCGGGCTCGCCGAGCTGAATTACTGGGGGCAGGCGGCGTGGCACCTTGGGCTGGTGCAGGCGGCGCTGGGCGGGATTCGATACACGTTCCGCGGAACCGCTTCGACCGCCGGCCGCACGCGCGCCGACAACACCACCGAGCTGTACGTGGACCTGCGTGGCACCTCGAAGTACATCGTGCCGGGCGTCGCGCTGTGGCTGGACGTCGATCGGGTGCGCGGGGCGTACATCGAGGGGAGCATCACGGTGCCCGTGCTCGCCAACCCGCTGGCCGAGCCGTTCGTCGGTCTGATCACCCGGGCCGCCTTGGGTTATACGGTCGGCCAGGAGGGTGCCTACTTCGCGCGCGCCGGCGTCACGCACGTGGACTTCGCCGCGTCGAGCGACATAACGCTGCACCCGCTCCGTGTTCCCACCGTGCTGCGGCTCGAGGGCCATCTGCAATTCAGCACCGACGATGCGACCCGGCCCACCAGCGCTCGGCCCAGTGACGCGCGGCGTAGCGGCAAGCTGTGGGCGGCGCTGGCGCTACGGTTGTCTCCTCGGATCGTGTCATGGTGAGAGCGCGCGCGCGAGTAGTACTGGTGGTGTCGCTCGCGGCCTCCGGGTGCATCGCGTACCACGAGCTGCGGCTCCCGAGTCCCACGTCGGCGCGGCCGGTGCCGGCTGCGCTGCCCGGGCTGCGGGCGGGATTCGGCCGGGCCGACATCACACCCCCGCCCGGGGTTGGACTCGCCGGCAACGGTCCGGAGGGCCGCCGCGCCGCGGGCTATCGCGTGCACCTGTATGCGCGTGCCCTGCTGCTCGAGGATCGGACGGGCGAGCGCGTCGCGCGCGTCGTCGCCGATCTGGCGCAGGTCACCCCGAACCTGCACCGTCTCACCGCCGCGCTCATCCGCGACTCGACCGGGATCGGCGCGGATCGGCTGGTGATCGCGGCCACACATGTGCACTCGGGCCCGGGGCATTTCTACGCCGAGCGCCAGTACAACCAGAGCACGTCGCAGGTCGTGGGCTACGATTCGGCCATGGTCGAGTTCCTGGTGTCGCGCTTCGCCCGCGCCGTGCTCGACGCGCGGCGCGATCTGCGCCCGGCACGGGTGGCGTGGAGTGCTACTGCGGTGTGGGGACATACGCGCAATCGGAGCTACGAAGCCTTCCTGCGAAACAAGCCCGACTGGACGCCGCCCGCACCAGTGACACCCGGGCTCGACCCGACGCATCGCGCCGTGAACCCGCTGTGGACGCTGTTACGCGTCGATCAGCGGGGCGTCGGTGCGGACAGCGCGTACCGGCCGGCCGGCGCGTTCAGCGTGTTCGCGGTGCACGGCACGGCGGACGCCCCGGAGAACGAGCTGCTCGACGCCGGCATCCACGGGATCATCGAACGGGGGCTCGAGCGGCACGTAGACTCGCTGAGCCGGCGCGGCGCCGGCTATCACCTCGTGGCGAACGGAGCGGAGGGAGACGTTTCTCCTGATTGGCCGGCGCAATCGCGCTGCGGCGCGCCGATGCTCCGCCCCGTGGTGGGGCCGGGCGGGCCCCGCACCCCGCCCGCGCCGTGGGAATGGCGCGACCCAGCCCCTGCCTGGATGGCGTTGTGCCTCGCCGCCGCGCGCCGTTACGTCAACACCGCCGGCGACTCGCTCGCCGCGCGCGCGGTCGCCTTGTTCGACTCGCTCGGGCCGGGCCTGCGCGGCGACCTGCGCGTCGGCGTGGCGTTCCGCACCTTGCGCCTGAAGGGCGATCCGCGCCTTTGCCCCTACCCCGAGACCGGCGTGTCTACGCTAGCCGGCGCTGAAGACGGCCGCACCCGGCTGTACGGCTGGCGCCTGTTTGGGATCTTCCCGATCGGCCTCGAGGAGGGCAGGCACGCGATCCGTCCCAACCCACGTAATTGCCAGCGCGAGAAACGCGTGGCGCTGGGCGGGCTGCAGCGCAAGCTCGTTGTCGGGGAGCACGGCCTGCCGGAGGTCGCCCAGCTCTCGGTGATCCGCCTGGGCGACTTGCTGCTGGGCGTCGTGCCGGCGGAGCTGACGACTCGGGCCGGTGCGCAGATCGAGCGCGCGATCGCCGACAGCGCACGCGCCGCGGGGCTGGCGCCGCGCGCCGTCACGATCGTCGGGCTCGCCAACGGCTACATGCAGTACGTCACGACCGACGCGGAATACGGCGAGCAGGCCTACGAAGGCGGCTCCACGCTGTTCGGGCCCAACAGCGCCGCCGTCCTCGCGGAGGAGCTGGGAAAGCTGGCGGCCTCGCAGGTGCGCGCGGGCGCGAGTCAGGCGAACCCGGTCGACTCGATCGCGGCCTATCCGGGGAAGTCCCAAGCCATCCTGCCGCGCCGCACGGCCGGCCCCTCGCCCGCGCGTGTCACCCGCGTGGTGCTGAGCCAGACCTGCGCCGGCGACACGCTCGTGGTGCAGTGGCGAGACCTCCACCCGGGACGCCTGGTTCCGGCCGACGGACCCGTGCTACGCATCGAACGGCTCGCGGGGGAGCGCTGGGACACCGTGGCTTGGGACGACGACCGGGAGCTCGAGATCCGCGCTGTGCGCTCGCTCGGCGACCGAGGCTACGTGTGGGAGGCGCGCTGGCACCACCCGGCGCGCGCCGGTCCGTTCCGGGTAGTGCTCGTGGCGCGAGTGGGGCTGGCCGAGGTGACGGGGGATCGGGTGGGGTGTGGGTAGACGTGGACGACGGGGGCATCCGACGTTCGATTCGCGCGACCCGCTGCTCGACCTACGGGCCGATGCCGAGCTCGATCTGCACGGGCTCGGCGCGATGGAAGCGCAGTCCGCCGTGCGCGCATTCCTCGAAAGCTGGCGGCGCCGGAAGGCGGGCGCGGTAGTTCATATCATCACGGGGAAAGGGAAGGGCTCGGCGAGCGGGCCGGTGCTGCGTGGGCTGGTGAGGACTCTGCTGCAAGGCGAGCTAGTCGCGCTGGTGGCGGAGTGGGGTCTGGACGATGGGGAGGGGGGATACAGAGTGAGGCTGCGGTGAAGTCGCGCTACTTCCGCTCGGGAGGACCTTCCTCGTGCCGTGGCTGCTGCGTGGCGATGTAGGTGACGGCATCCCATGCGTTGTGAATGCCGATGAATAGGAGCAGCAGCGCGGTCGTTCCAATGATCAAGAGAAAGTGTGGGGGATCGCGCCGGAGCAGGAGCGCCGCCACCAGCAGCGCCCCATAGGCGATGAACGGAAAGGTGCAGTGCCACAGCCAGTCCTCGAGCACCGGTGCGTAGCCCCTCTGCTCGCGCGCTCGCCTGATGACGATGAGCATGTACACGATTCCCGCCACGCCCGAGGCGGAGAGGGCGAGCCCGGCGCTCGAGACGGCCCGCCAGGGCACGCTCAGGATCGCCGAGATGAGCAGGACGGCACAGAAGTGGACAATGGTGGGCGTCCCGAAGGCGCCAACCGTGGGACTACGCATCGAGCGCGCTTCGGCGCCCAAAGTGACCACCACGAATTGCAGACCCGTCAGCGCCGCCGCTGACGACCCGATGATTACGTAGAAGGTTTCCCAGGCGCTGAACGGCGACAACGCGGTTGGCTCCACGATGGCTCTCCCTTGCGAAGGTAAGAGTTCCTGACGTCGCCTTCTACGTGGCCTCGTCAGTCCCCTCGCCCAGCTGCTCCATGGCCAGCCGCAACCGCGCGACCGCCGTCTCAAGCAGCCACCGGTCCACATCGAGGAGTGCGCCGTGTTCCACGGCGAAGGTCAGCAGGCTGAGCGCCGCGTGGATCTGGTCGCTGGCGGTTTCCAGCTCTACGCGGCGCTCGAGCCCGGTGCGGCGCTGGCCGCCCTTGCGACGCTCGACCTCAACGGGCGCCGGTTCGCTCCGGCGATCGGCACCGCTGCGCCGATCGGATTTCTCTCGACGATTCTTGCGTTCGGTGGCCATGGACACCGAATCTGCAACGTGCGCCACGGGTGCGCGAGCGGGGGTCAAGATTGTGCAGCCGGTGGCCCGCCCCCATCTTCAGAGTGTCATGATCGCACGCGAGCACCATAGGGTCGACCGGCGGCTCCTGCCGCCCCGCCGCGGTGACAGCGAGCGTCGCCTGGGCGAACGCCGTCTGGAAGTCATCTCGCTCGACGAGGAGCGGCGCAGCCAGGTCGAGAGACGCCGCGCCACCGATCGGCGACTGCCGACCGGCCGACGCCAGCCGGAAGCGCGCGGCGAGAAGGTCGTCGTGCTCGTGGTGAGCGACCAGGAGGACGAAGCACGGCGGGTGCGCGACCTCCTGGCCGGCGCCGATCCGGACGGATTCGGCGTGGCCGCCTCGGCGCCGCAGGCGTCGCTCGGCCGGCTCGCGCGGGGCGGAATCGACGTCGTGCTCCTGGCCATGTCGCTCTCCGCCCGCCGCGGCTTCGCGACCTTCACGGAGCTCCGGGGTTTGGCGCCCGCGGTCCCGTTCCTCTTTCTCTCGGACGCGGAGGATGAGCGCAACGGCCTCGAAGCCGTGCGCGCCGGGGCGCAAGACTTCCTCGTGAAGAGTGAGGTCGACGGGCCGGTCCTGGCGCACGCCCTCCGGCTCGCCATCGAGCGGAACCGCCTCCATGCCGCGCTCTTGGACCTCGCCCTCGTGGACGACTTGACGGGCTTGTACAACCGGCGTGGGTTCCTGACGCTGGCGACCCGGGATCTCCGTCTCGCGCGCCGCGGCAATGAAACGCTGCTCGTGGCGTTCGCCGACCTGGACGACCTGAAGGGCGTGAACGACGCCGCTGGGCACGCGGTGGGCGATCGCGCGCTGCGAGACACCGCCACCCTCCTGCGGCAGACGTTCCGCGACTCGGACCTGGTGGCTCGGATCGGCGGTGACGAATATGCCGTCCTGGTGCGCAATGCGGGGTCCGAAAGCGCCGACGTGCTCGCCGAGCGGCTGAAGCGACAGGTACGCGACTTCAACCGCCGCGCGGGACGACCCTACCAGCTCTCGATCAGCCTCGGCTTCGCGGCGCACAAGGCGAGCACCCTCGGCTCGGTGGTCGGCCTGCTGGAGCGCGCCGACCGCGCGCTCTATCGGGACAAGCGGCGCAAGCGCGACGCCGGCTGACCGGGACCCCCCGAGCCCCCATGGCGGTCAAGCGAAAACCTCGTCGCACTGATCCCCACCGGGCGCTGCGCGACCACCTCGTCGAGCTGCTCGAGGGGGGGCATGCCCACGTCACGTTCGAGGACGCGATCGCCGACTGGCCACTCCAGCTCCGGGGAGCGAAACCCGCCGGCCAACCCTTCACGCCCTGGCGCGTGCTCGAGCACATCCGCATCTCACAGTGGGATATCCTCGAGTTCACGAAGAGCGCGAAACACGTTTCACCGGAGTGGCCGGCGGGCTACTGGCCCATGAGTGACGCGCCACTCGATGCCGCCGCGTGGGACAAGAGCGTCGCCCAGGTGGAGCGCGATCTCCGGGCGATGCAGCGACTCGTGCGCGACCGGGGAACCGACCTCTTCGCGCGCATCCCGCACGGCACCGGACAAACGGCGTTGCGCGAAGCGCTCGTCCTCGCCGATCACAACGGGTATCACCTGGGGCAGCTCGTGTTGATCAGACGCCTGCTCGGCGCGTGGAAGTCCAAGTAGCGTGCAACCCTCGGTGACCCCGCCGGACGCCGGGCCGGGGCGGATTCGCACCCTAGAGCGCGGCGACATCCCTCCGCTGGTGGCGCTCAGTCAACAGGCCTTCCAACGAAGAGAACGCATCGGGGCGGACGCGATGACCGCCTACTTTGAGCGGATCTTCTTCCATAACCCCTGGGTGGATGTCGACCTCCCATCGCTCGTGTACGAAGACGAGACGGGGCGGGTGGGCGGGTTCGTCGGGGTGGTCCCGCGTCGCATGCTGTTCCGGGGCGAGCCGATCCGTGTGGCCGTAACGACTCAGCTGATGGTTGCCCCCCGGTACGGTGGGCAGGTTGGGCGCCGGCTGATGACTCGGCTGCTCGCGGGCCCCCAGGAGCTGAGCATCACGGACGACGCCAACGATGCGGCGCGGCGGCTGTGGGAGAGTCTCGGCGGCGAGTGCTCGCCCATTTACGGGTTGCGCTGGACCCGCCCGCTCCGGCCGTGCAGCTATGCGGGCCGGCGCCTCGCGCGCGGCGCGCTCGGTCGCGGCGTGAGATTCGCGGCTGGGCCGCTCCTCGCCGCCGCCGACGCGATTGCCGCCCGCCTGCCCGGCCCGACCCGCCTAGCGCCACCGCCGGGCACGCTCGAACCCCTCGACGCCCCGACCATGGTTGCGCACCTCGAAGACGTCGTTGGCAGCCGCGCGCTGCGCCCGGTGTACGATGACCGGTCGCTCCAGTGGCTGTTCGCCCAACTCGCGGAGAAGGCCATCTGCGGCCCGCTCCGGCAGATGCTCGTTCGCGGGTCGACGGGACAGATCGCGGGCTGGTTTGTGTATTGCCTGAACGCGGGTGGGACCAGCGAGGTAATCCAGGTGGCCGCGCGGCGGTCCGCTGAGAAGACGGTGTTACGCTTCCTGTTTTGGGACGCGTGGCGCAACGGGGCGTGGGCGCTCGCGGGCAGGGTGGAGCCGTGGCTGGTCGACGCGCTGGGCGGCGCGAACTGGACCATCCTCCGCTGGCTCCACCAATGGACGCTGCTGCACTCACCGCGGCCCGAAATCCTGCACGCGATCGAGCGGGGCGACGCCTTGCTGTCGCACCTGGACGGCGAGTGGTGGCTCAGTTTCTGATGCAGCACTGGGTGAGCGCGCAGGCGGAGCGCCGCCCCGAGGCGACCGCCCTCGTGATGGACGGCGTCCGCATGAGCTACGGCGAGCTCGACGCGGCGAGCAACCGGCTCGCCCGGACGCTCCGCACGGCGGGATGCAAGCGGGGCGACCGCGTGTGCCTGCTGTTGCCCAAGTCGCCCACGGCCATCGTCAGCCTGCTCGGCGTGCTCAAGGCGGACGCGGTCTACGTACCTGTGGACGTGTCGAGCCCCGCCCCCCGCGTCGCGAAGATCGTCGGGTCGGCGGAGCCGCGGGTGATCCTCGCCGCCGGCCGCGCGGCCACGCTGCTCGACGAGCTGCTGCGCGATTCAGCGCTGCGAGCTTCCGTACGGGTGGGCTGGATGGAGCGCGCGGCGCCCGCCGGCCTGCCGTGCGAGCCCGCCTTTTCGCTCGCGGAGGTGGAGAGCGCGCCCGCGGGCCCGATCGATTGGCGGAACGCCCCGTCGGATCCCGCACACATCCTGTTCACGTCGGGATCGACAGGAATGCCCAAGGGGGTGGTGATCACGCACGCGAATGTGACGTGCTTCATCGAGTGGGCCGTACGCCATTTTGGGCTGGGCCCGCTGGATCGGACGTCGGGGCACGCCCCGCTGCACTTCGACCTTTCGACCTTCGACGTGTTCGGCAGCTTTGCCGCGGGGGCGGCGCTCCACCTGGTGCCGCACCAGCTGAACCTGCTGCCACACAAGCTCGCCGAGTTCATCCGCACCGCGGAGCTCACGCAGTGGTTCTCCGTGCCGTCGGTCTTGCACCTCATGGCCAAGTTGGACGCCGTGCGTCCGAACGACTTCCCGGCCTTGAAGCGGCTGCTGTGGTGCGGTGAGGTGTTCTACACGCCGGCCCTCCGCTACTGGATGCGGCGGCTCTCCCACGTGGCGTTCACGAACCTCTACGGGCCCACAGAAGCGACCATCGCGTCGAGCCATTACACCGTCCCGCGCTGCCCGGACGACGACCGCACCGAGATCCCGATCGGCCGGGCGTGCGGAGGGGAGGAGCTCCTGGTCCTGGACAACACGCTCGCCGTCGTCCCGCCCGGCGAGGTTGGTGATCTCTATATCCGCGGCGCGGGCCTGAGTCCCGGGTACTGGCGCGATCCGGACACCACCCGGGCGGCGTTCCTGCCCGATCCCGGCGGGTCGGCTTCAGGCGGGCGTATCTACAAGACCGGCGATCTCGCGAGGGTCGGTGCGGACGGGCTGGTGTATTTCCTCGGTCGCGCCGACTCGCAGATCAAAGCACGCGGCTACCGGATCGAGCTCGGCGAGATCGAGGCGGCGTTGAGCGGGCTCGACTGCCTCGAGGAGAGCGCCGTGGTGACCGTTCCGGCGGACGGTTTCGAAGGCCCGACGATCTGCTGCGCCTACGTGGCGCCCTCAGGGGTGGGGGTCACGCCTCCGATGCTGCGCACGGCGCTCGCCAGGATCCTCCCGGGCTACATGATGCCTGGGCGCTGGATGGCCTTCACCCGGTTGCCGCGCAACGCCAACGGCAAGGTTGACCGGCGCCGGCTCCGCGAGGAGTTCGCTGAAGATGAAGACACACGGGCTTAAAGAGCTCGAGGCCCGCATCGCGCGGCTGTTCGTCGAGCTACTGCAGGTCGAGCTGCCGTCCTCGGATGTGGACCTGTTCGAGAGCGGACTGCTCGACAGCTGGCGACTGGTCGTGTTGTTGGGCGCCCTGGAGGCGGAGTTCGGGGTGCGCGTGGCGATGGAAGAGATCGAGTTCGACGATTTCCGGACCGTGGGGCAGATCGCGAGCTTCGTAGCCGCGCGCGTTCCAGGACGATGAGGCGCTACCCCGCGTGCCCCCGAGCACGTTGGGCGATGAGACGCTCCAAGTGCTCCCAGATTTCGGGCCTGATGCTGTCCACTAGCTCTTTGTTCATCTTGCCGAGCATCACGGCGATCGAGCTCGTGTCCAGGCCCGCGATGCGGCACTCTTCGATGACTGCGGTGAAATGGATCCGGGCTTCCCGGATCATCCGGCCGAACAGGGTCGCCCCGTCCCCCCGCGCTCCCAGTGCCAGCGCCAGCAGGTAGAGGTCCCGAGCACCGTCGAGCCGGTGACCGAGGTATTCCCGGGCGTCGCGGGGCAGGCGCTCCGGCGTGGAATCTGTGACCATGTAGCGTCTCCGGACGAGAAAGAAAGATAATGAAGTGCGGAGGAAAAGCCTGACTAACGCGCTACATTCCCCTAGGTCCGACTCCGCCAACCCGATGCCCACGTCTTTTACCCGTGTCTCGAGCCCCGTCGGCGAGCTGGTGCTCGCGGCCTCGGGCGCGGCGCTCACGGGGGTCTACTTCCCGACCTCCCGCCATCAACCGCCGCCGACGGAGCGGGCAGGATGGCTGGCGGACGACGGCCGCGGCCCCGAGGGCGAAGTGCTGGCTCGAACTCGAGAGCAGCTGGCAGAATACTTCGCGAGGACCCGTAAGACGTTCGACCTTCCACTGGATGCACCCGGCACGGCGTTTCAGCGACGCGTATGGGAGGCCCTGCGCACCATCCCGTACGGGACGACGCTGAGCTACAGCGAGCTGGCGCGCCGCTTGGGTGACCTGCGGGCCACCCGCGCCGTCGGCGCAGCCAATGGCCGGAACCCCATCCCCATCATCGTCCCCTGCCATCGGGTGGTCGGGGCGAACGGGGCGCTCACGGGGTTCGGCGGCGGCCTGGACCGCAAGCGCTGGCTGCTCGAGCACGAAGGGGCGCTGATGATGCTGGGAGCTTAGGCTATGATCTCGTTCAACCTCCCGGTCCGGACGTCGTAGATGAACCCGCGTACCGGGATGTCGCTCGGCACCCAGGGATGCGACCGCACTTTCTGGATCTGTTGTCGCACGTTCTCCTCCAGGTCGCGGAACGCGTGGAAGTGGACCGGGGTGACCGCCGTCGTGTCCGATTGCGCGCGCAGCTTCGCGAGCAGCTCTTCCTCCTTGAAGGTGAGCATCCCGCAGTCGGTGTGATTGACGATCATCCACTCCTCGGTGCCGAGCAGGTAGTGCGAGATCAGGAGCGAGCGGATCGCGTCTTCCGTCACGATGCCGCCAGCGTTGCGGATGATGTGGGCGTCTCCCGTCTTCAATCCCAGCGCCGGCTCGATCGTCAGGCGCGCGTCCATGCAGGCGACGATCGCAAGTTTCTTGGCGGGGGGCATGGGTAGATGGCCCAGCCCAAAGTCTTGGGCAAACCGCCGGTTCGCCTGCTGCACGTCATCGATGACGCTCATACGACCTCCTCCATTGCCGGCCATCGGCGGGTACTACTGGTACCAGCGGCGGAACTCCGGAGCATCTAACCCAATCTGATCCAGCCGCGAATCACGGACCATGGGATGCCGCCTCCCGGTCGAACGCCGCCTGGATCTCCCGCGCCGGGTCGAGCGGGGCGTCCGTCAGATTCGTGAGGATGGCCACGACCACGCGGGACTCACGGTCCAGGCCGAACACCGCCGTCCCGCCTACCGCGCCGCCCCCGTGGAACGCCCAGCGGTGGCCCAAGCTGTCGGTCGTCACGAAGAACCCGATCCCGTACCCCGTCTCCTCGCCCGCGCTGGTGCGCTGCGACGTGAACAGCAGGTCCAGCGTTTCGCGCTTCAAGAACCCCGGCTCGAGCAGCGCCGACCCGAATTTCACCAGATCCTCGGCCGTCGACACGAACCCACCTCCCGCCCACTTGTAGCTGTTGTCCACCGCGGGCGCGATGCGGTAGCTCCCGCCGCTGTCGCGATCGTAGGGTTGCGTGCGGCCCGGAATGAGGCTGTCGGTGCGGTCGGGCGCCGTGTCGGCCAGGCCGAGCGGGCGAAACACATGGGCGGACATGTAACGCAGGAAGTCGTCCCCCGACGCGCCCTCCACCACCGCGGAGATGAGATTCCAGGCATAGCTCGAGTAGGAGAACCGCGTGCCGGGCGGGAATAGGAGGGAGTCGTCCTGGAAGATGGTCAGCCCGTCGAGCACCGTGGCGAAGCGACGGTTCAGGAAGAACTCTCGATCTTTGTAATGCCTGATGCCGGCGAGATGACCGGCGAGCTGGCGGGTGGTGATGGGGTAGCCCTTGTCCGGGAACGATGGCACGTAGCGTTGCACCGGCGCGTCGAGATCAAGCTTGCCCTGCTGGTACAACAGGGCGACGGCGGCGGCCGTGAGCGGCTTCGATACGCTCCCAATGCGGAACTGCGTCTCGCGGGTGACGGGTCGCTTCCGCTCGACGTCGGCGTACCCGAAGCCCTCCGACCACACCAGCTTCCCATTCACCGCCACGGCCACCTGCACTCCGGGGATCCGGGTCGCGAGCCGCTCGCACATGAGCGTGCGCTCCTGCGCCACGATGGCCGCGTACTCCGCAGGAACGCTCCCCGAGCGCCGGGAAATGCACGGCGCCCCCTGTGCGGCGAGAGTCGCGGGGATGAGGAAACCGGCAAGGCCGATGCGGCAGAGCATATACCCCAAAGTTCTCATGAACTTCTGGGCCGGCGCAATGACTCACCGAAGGGGATAGTTTTCTCCGTATGGAGCGGGTGCCGGAAGCCCTGTCGGCCGCCTTCGGCGACCGCTACACGATCGACCGTGTGCTGGGCCGCGGCGGGATGGCGACCGTGTACGTCGCCGAGGACCTCCGGCACCAGCGCCAGGTCGCGATCAAGGTGCTACGGCCCGACGTCGCGGCCGCGATCGGCGCCGAGCGATTTCTGCGCGAGATCGCGATCGCCGCACGGCTCACCCACCCCCACGTGCTCCCGCTCATCGACTCCGGCCAGACGGCGGGATCCCTCTATTACGTGATGCCGTATGTTCGCGGGGAAACGCTGCGGCAGCGCCTGGTGCGTGAGCAGCGGTTGCCGCTCAAGGACGCGCTGGCCATCGCGCGGGCGTTGGGCGCGGGGCTCGACTACGCGCACCGCGAGGGGTTCGTCCACCGGGACGTAAAGCCCGAGAACGTGCTCCTTGCCGACGGGCATGCGGTGCTCGCCGACTTCGGGATCGCGCGCGCCATCTTCCAGGCCGGTGGGGAGCACGTCACCGAGGTCGGGCTCGCCATCGGGACGCCCGAGTACATGAGCCCCGAGCAGGCCGCGGGCGATCGCGAGCTGGACGGGCGGTGCGACGAGTATGCCCTCGCCTGCGTCGTCTACGAGATGCTGGCGGGGAAGCCGCCGTTTTCCGGAGACAGCGCCCGGGCCATCGTCGCCAAACACTTGAGCGAGCCGCCGACGCCGCTTCGCGCCCGCCGTCCCGACGCGCCGGCTGTCGTCGAGCAGGCGCTCGCCCGGGCGCTCGCCAAGGACCCGGCCGACCGCTTCGCGACCATCGCCGAGTTCACGACAGCGTTGGAGGAGACGCGGCCCGGGGCCGCCCCGTCGCTGGTCGGCAGGACGCGCTCCATCGCGGTGCTGCCGTTCGTGAATGCCAGCGCCGATCCGGAGAACGAATACCTGAGCGACGGCATCAGCGACGAGCTGATCAACGCGCTCACCAAGGTCGACGGCCTGCGCATCGCCTCTCGCACGTCCGCGTTCGCCCTCAAGGGAAAGCCGCAGGACATCCGGGCGATCGGCGCGCTGCTCGGCGTCTCCGCCGTGCTGGAGGGCACGGTGCGGCAGTCCGGAGACCGCCTGCGCATTACGGCGCAGCTCGCCGCCGCTGACGACGGACGCACGCTTTGGTCGGAGCGCTACGATCGTGCGCTGGACGACGTCTTCGCGATCGAGGACGAGATCGCGCGCACCATCGTCAGCACGCTGCGCACCACCTTCCTGGCCGACATCGCCGACCCCACGCCGCAGCGCTATACCCACAACCTCGAGGCCTACTCGCTGTACCTCAAGGGTCGCTTCTGCTGGAACAAGCGCAGTCAGGAGGGCGTGCTCGAGTCGATTTCCTTCTTCAAGCAGGCGATCGACCACGATCCCGACTACGCGCTGGCGTACTCCGGGCTCTCGGACGCGTACGCGCTCCAGGTGGACTACCGCAGCGTGCCCGTCACCGAGGGCTACCGGCTGGCGCGCGAATACGCGCTCAAGGCGCTGGCCCTGGACCAGAGCCTGCCTGAGGCGCACACGTCGCTCGCCTGGGTGCTGCACGTGTATGACTGGGATTGGGCGGGAGCGGTGCGCGAGTACGCCCGAGCGCTCGAGCTGAACCCGGGCTTCGCTACGGCGCACCACTGGTATGCGTACGTGCTGATCGTGAACGGGCAGGCGGAGCAGGCGATGACGGAAGCGCTGACGGCGCTCGAGCTCGACCCGTCGTCGCTCTCGGTGCGGCGTGGCGTGGGCTGGATCAGTTACTACACCCGCCGCTACGAGCAGGCGCTATACCATCTGCGGCGCGCCGTCGCGATGAACCCCACGTCGGAAGACACCTATCGGGTGATGGGCCTGGTACTGATGCAACAGGGGGCCTACGCCGAGGCCGAGCGGGCGTTCCGCGAGGCGATCACCCTCTCACCCGACCTGTCGTACGCGACCGCGGGCGTGGCCCACGTGCTGGCCCTGAGCGGCCGGCGGCGCGAGGCGGAGGCCATAGTGACGGAGCTCGAAGCCCGCGCGCGCGAGCGCTACGTGACGCCGGTCGCGCTCTGCATCGCGCACCTCGGCTTGAGGAATGTGGATCAGGTGTTCCACTGGCTCGACCGCGCGTACGAGGACCGGCGGGGCTGGCTGACCTACATGAAGGTCGACCCGATCTTCGACCCCGTGAAAGACGACCCGCGGTACGAGGCGTTCTTGAAACGGATGAGGTTGTAAATGAGGATCGTCGCGGCATGCGCGAGTGAACTCGCGGCTCGGCGATTGCCCGTAAACGGGCACGGCATGGCCGCTTCAGCGGTAGGTGCCGAGCCGCGGCTTCAGCCGCGCCACCAGGGGGGCGCACCGGTATGGACTTCTCACTCGACTTAGGGCTCGACGTCCTGACCCGAACGCCGGGCACGCTCCAGACCATGCTGAGCGGGCTCCCCTCTCCGTGGACGAGCGGGACCGAGGGCCCCGACACGTGGAGTCCCCAGGACGTGCTGGGGCACCTGATTCACGGCGAGGAGACCGACTGGATCCCGCGCGCGAAGATCATCCTCACCAAGGGGGAATCGCAGGCGTTCGAGCCGTTCGACCGCTTCGCGCAGGCCCGGCGATTCGCCGGCTGGTCGCTCGAGCGACTCCTGGATCGATTTGGCGAGTTGCGCGCCGAAGGTGTGGCGATCTTGCAGGGCTGGCATCTGACCCGGGAGCAGCTGGCGCTGCGCGGCCGCCATCCCGAGCTGGGCCAGGTGACGCTCTCGCAGCTGCTCGCGGCGTGGGTGGTCCACGACCTCGGTCACATCGCGCAGATCTCGCGCGTGATGGCGAAGCAGTACGCGGCGGCCGTAGGGCCGTGGAAGGCTTATCTCCCGGTGCTCACGCGCTAGAAGGTTGACACCGCGGCTCTGTGGTGCGAGCCTACCACCGACCGTCGAGCCCTTCATGCGCCCTGTCAGCCGAACCGTCATCCAGACCGTCCCCGTGTCGATCGAGCGGGTCTTCGCCCTGCTCACCGACCCGGGGCGTATGGCCGAGTGGCTCCCCGGATGCGGCGGGACCGTAAGCGACAAGCCGCTCAGGAAGGGCGTGCGGTTCAAGGTGCGGTTCGGGCAGCGAACGACCGAATTCGAGGTCGTGGACTTCACGCCGCCGACGACATTCGGCTGGGTGGAGCGCGGTGAGCGGAACGGCTGGAAAACGTTCTTCCGGCTCGACCCGACGGCCGAATCGACCGCCGTGACGGTGCGGGACGTGTGGGCCCCGCGGTCTATCATCGCGTGGCTGCGCGGCCGGTTGTTCGAAAAGCGCCGCGTCGACAGCCAGCTCGAGGCGATCCTCTCGAACGTCCGGAAGCTGCTCGCGCCTTGAAGCGGGCCGCCGCCGCCCTCGGCTGGCTGCTCGTCGTCTGTCCGGTCCAGGCGCAGACGTTGGAGCTGCGCTTCTTCGATGTCGGCCAGGGCGATGCGGCGCTCATCGTCACACCTGAGGGGAAGAGAGTCCTGGTCGATGCCGGCCCCGGCGCGTGGCCCGTGGTCCCCTACCTGCGGTCGCATCACTACGACACCCTCGATCTGATCGTCGCATCGCACAATCACACCGATCACATCGGCGGGATGGCAGACGTGATCGCGTCGCGGGTGGTGCGCGCTTACCTCGACAACGGCATTCCCCATACCACCGCCACGTACCAACGCACGCTGCGCGCGGTGGAAGCGAGTGGGGCGCAATACTTCCGGGCGACGGCGCGGACCATCACGGTGGGCTCCGCGCGTCTGAGGGTTCTGGTGCCGCCCTCTCGGCCGGTCGATCAGAACAACGGGTCCGTGGGGATCCTGCTGGAGTACGGGGCGTTCCGGGCGCTGCTCACCGGGGATTCGGAGCAGTACGAGCTCGGTCACTGGCTCCAGCACGACTCCGTCCCGCGGGTGACCGTCGTGAAGGTCCCTCACCACGGCAGCTGGAACGGCACCACGGTCGCGTGGGTGCAGGCGACGCACCCGCAGGTTGCCGTGATCTCGGTGGGAGCAGGGAACTCGTACGGGCTCCCGTCGCCCCAGGTCATCGAGCAGTGGCGGAGCGCCGGCGCACGGGTGTATCGCACCGACCGGGACGGTGCGGTGATCATCGAAGCTAAGCGCGACGGCAGCTATATCGTGCTCAGCGAATACTCCAGGCCTGCGCGAGACCATGAATGAATGAGCGAGCGGCACGCGTTCTACTCGGTCGATCGCCTCGAGCGGGCGGTGGCGGTACTGGTCGGAGACGACGGCGTCGGGCTCGATGTGCTCAAGAAGACCCTGCCGGTGAAAGTACGCGAGGGCGTGGTGCTGCGGGTGCGGCTCGACGCCGACGGCAAGCCCGACTGGTCGAGCGCCGCCATCGATGACGCCGAGCGGGAGCGCCGCCTGCAGGAGGCCCGCGACCGCCTCGAGCGGCTGCGCGGCACCGATCCGGGCGGCGACGTGGTGTTGTAACGCCCGCCTGTTAAGGAACACGTGCTTCTCACTGAGCTGGTCCAGACCTCGCGCCGCCTGGCGGAAACGAGAGGTCGGCTCGCGAAGATCGAGCTCGTCGCCGCCCTCCTGAAGCGCACGGGCCCCGAAGAGATCGAGATCGCGACCGCCTTCCTGTCGGGCTCCCTTCGCCAGGGGCGCATCGGGATCGGCTACGCCACCCTGCAGGCCGCCAAACGCGAGCATGCGGCCGACGGGCCGACCCTCGACCTCGCCCGAGTCGACACGACGCTCCAACGCCTCGCGGATACCACCGGTAAGGGCTCGGCCCAGACGAAGGAACGCCTCCTCGGTGAGTTGTTCGCCCGCGGCACGGCCGACGAGCAGGAATTCCTGCTCCGCTTGATCATCGGCGAGCTGCGTCAGGGAGCACTCGAAGGGCTCGTGACGGAGGCAGTCGCGCGGGCGGCGGGGCTCGAGGCCGAGGCCGTCCGCCGGGCGACGATGCTCGCGGCCGACCTGGGTCGCGTCGCGCGCGCCGCGCTGACCCAGGGAGCGGCCGGCCTCACGGCCTTTCGCGTGGAGCTGTTCCACCCGCTCCAGCCGATGCTCGCCCAGGCCGCGGATGATGTGACGGATGCGCTGGCGCGTCTGGGGAACGGGCAAGCCGCGTTCGAATACAAACTCGACGGCGCCCGCATCCAGGTCCACAAGGCGGGCGACGAGGTGCGGGTGTTCTCCCGTGAGCTGAACGACGTCACGCCGGCGGTGCCGGAGGTGGTGGAAGCGGTCCGCCGCCTGCCGCTCACCGACGCCATCCTCGACGGCGAAGCGATTGCTGTGCGCCCGGACGGCACGCCGCTGCCGTTCCAGGTCACGATGCGCCGCTTCGGACGCAAGCTCGACGTCGAGCGGCTGCGCGCCGAGCTGCCGCTCGCGCCCTTCTTCTTCGACATGCTCTACACCGACGGCGTGCCCCTCCTGAACGAGCCCTACACCCGGCGGTTCGCCGCCCTCGCGGCGGCCGTGCCGGGTGAGCACCGCGTGCCCCGCATCGTGACGTCAGACGCGGCCGAGGCCGGGGCGTTCTTCGAACAGGCGATCGCGGCCGGACAGGAAGGGCTGATGGCCAAGGCACTGGACGCACGCTACGATGCCGGCGCGCGCGGCGCCGCCTGGCTCAAGCTGAAGCCCACCCACACGCTCGACCTCGTCGTGCTGGCCGCCGAATGGGGCCACGGCCGCCGCCGCGGGCGGCTCTCGAACCTCCACCTCGGCGCCCGCGATGCGGACACCGGCGAGTTCGTCATGCTGGGGAAGACGTTCAAGGGGATGACGGACGAGATGCTGGAGTGGCAAACGGCGAAGCTGCTCGAGCTCGAGACCCGACGCGACGCGCAGGTGGTGTACGTGAGGCCCGAGCTCGTGGTGGAGATCGCGTTTAATGGCATCCAGGCGAGCCCGACGTATTCGGGCGGCCTGGCGCTGCGGTTCGCGCGCGTGGTGCGCTACCGCCCGGACAAGGGCCCGGACCAGTCGGATACCATCGAGACCGTGCGGGGGTTGCATCGGCGTGTCATATAGTCGGGCCTCAGAAGACACTCATAGGTCGATACGAGTCTCCATGGCTGCCGACCTGACGGCCGAGCTGGAGCAGTTGCACGCCGCCGCATTCGGGTGGGCGTTGAGCTGCTGTGGCTGGGATCGGACCGCGGCCGAGGACGTGCTTCAGGCGAGCTACCTGAAGCTCCTCGACGGCCGCGCGCGCTTCGAAGGGCGCTCGAGCTTTCGCACGTTCGTGTTAGGCGTGATCGCGCGGACTGCCCGCGAAGCACGACGCCGGTCGGCGCTGCGGCGCTGGCTGCCGCTCGCGTCCCTGGTGCTCGGCCCGGAAGCGGCGGACGGCCGGCCCGATCCCGCGACGGCGCTCGCCCGGGCCGACGATACGACCCGGCTGGTGCGCGCCCTCGAGCGGCTGTCGGCGCGTCAGCGCCAGGTTCTGCATCTCGTGTTCTACGAGGACCTGACGATCGCCGAGGCGGCCGCCGTCGCGGGCATCTCGGTGGGGACTGCCCGCACCCATTACGAGCGCGGCAAGGCCGCGCTCAGGAAGCTGCTGGAGAAAGAACGAGCATGATCGAACGCGACGATCACCAGCTAAGGAACGGCTTCGAGGCGCTGCGCCGGGAGGATGCGGCCGGCACGCCGCCGTTCGGGGCGACGGTCGCCGGCGCACGCGCCCGCCAAGCGACTGTACCGAGACACCGCGCCTTGAGGCTCGCTGCCGCCGCCGTCGCCGTCGTGGCTGTCGTTGTGCTCTCGATCTGGCGCGAGCGGGACGGCGTCCGCCTGCAGATCGATCTCGCGACCGTGCGGTGGCGCGCGCCCACCGATTTCCTGCTCAAGCTCCCCGGGGACGAGCTGCTGCGCAGTGTTCCGCAGCTCGGGTCCCGGGGCCTCGACCGGAGGACTCTGTGAAAACATTCCGTATCTGCCTGGTTCCGGCTTTGGCTCTGCTCGCCGTCGCGGCGGCGGCGGGGGGGGCGGGGGCCCAGCAACCACCTCAAGCTCCTGACGATCCGCTCGCGCGGGTGCTGTTTCCACCGGAGCTCGTGATGCAACACCAACAAGACATCGGGCTCCGCGCCGAGCAGCGTGCCGCCATCACCAAGGCGATCCAGGATTTCCAGGGCAAGGTGGTGGACCTGCAGTGGCGCATGCAGGAGCAGTCGCAGCGTCTCGCCTCGCTCCTCGAAAAGCCGGCCGTCGATCAGGCCGCGGCCCTCGCGCAGGTGGACGAAGTGCTGAGCGTCGAGCGCGAGGTGAAGCGCGCCCACATCACGCTCCTGATCAACATCAAGAACACGCTCTCGGCCGAGCAGCAGGCGAAGCTCGCGGCGGCGCGGGGGGCGGCGATGCGCTGAAATCGAGGGCCGTTCAGGGGGTAACGGTCGTGCTCCCGCTGTTCTCGCACGCGGGCGCGCCTTCCTTGATCGCCGGCCTGGCGGCCGTCGAGCCCATGAAGACCGCGCAGAACTGTCCCGCGCTGGCGTTCGCCATCGTCGCGGTCCACCCGTCACCGGTCACGGTGATCGTCGGCATGGAATTCCCTGCTGACAGGGTGTAGGCGCCCGCCAGGTCGGTCGGGGTCGCGTACTTCAGGTGCTGAGCGAAGTAGTTCTCTTCGGTCGTCACCAGGTTCCGCAAATCCGACTTCATGGCGGCGACCTGCGCCCGCCCCTTGAGGTTGCTCAACTTCGGAATCGCGATCATGGCCAGGAGGCCGATGATCGCGACCACCGTCAGTAGCTCAATGAGAGTGAACCCGGCGCGCTTCATGTCCGGAACCAGGCGTCCTTCGCGGGTGTTAACGTCGGCATGACACCTTCCATCGGTACCGAACTCGGCGACACCGCCGGCGTTGATGCTCGTCCCGCCGCCAGGAGCGGCACCTTCCTCCTGGGCGGCGACCTGCCCGTCCACCGCCTCGGCTTCGGCGCCATGCGGCTCACCGGGAAGGGGATCTGGGGCGAGCCGCGCGACGCCCGTGAAGCGATCGCCGTGCTGCGGCGCGCCGTCGAGCTCGGTGTCAACCTGATCGATACCGCCGACTCGTACGGCCCCGAGGTGAGCGAGCGGCTCATCGCCGAAGCGCTCTACCCCTACCCGCGGGGCCTCGTGATCGCGACCAAGGCGGGCTTCGAGCGCCCCGGGCCCGACCAGTGGAAGATGAACGGGCGACCGGAGCACCTCCGCGCGGCGTGCGAACGCAGCCTGCGTCGGCTCAAGCTCGAGCGCATCGATCTGTACCAGCTGCATCGCATCGATCCCAGCGTGCCGTTCGAGGACCAACTTGGCACGCTCAAGCGGTTGCAGGAAGAGGGGAAGATCCGCAACATCGGCCTGTCGGAGGTCTCGGTCGCCGAGATCGAGCGGGCGCGGAAGATCGTGCCGGTCGTCTCGGTACAGAACCGCTATAGCCCGACCGACCGCCAGCATGAGAGCGTGCTCGACCACTGCGAGCGCGAGAAGATGGCCTTCCTGCCCTGGTACCCGCTTGGGGCCGGGGCGGCGCTGCGTCCCGGGAGCCCGTTGGCCAAGGTGGCGGCGCGGCTGCACGCGACGCCCGCGCAGGTGGCACTCGCATGGCTGCTACGGCGGTCTCCGGTGGTGCTCCCCATCCCGGGGACCTCGAGCGTGAAGCACCTGGAGGAGAACGTGGCCGCGGCGCCGCTCGAACTCTCGACGCGCGACTTCGAGGAGATCGCGCGCGCGTCCTGACCGGGGCCTATCTGCTCACTGCCTCGTCCACGTCGAGCGCATGTCCTGGGTTACCAGGCGGATGAGCGTGTTCACGAGCGGTCCGTACGCCTCCTTGGGATCCTTGGCGGAGAAGTCGAGCTGGCCGCCGATCAGCGCGACATGACCGACCCGCTCGGTCGCCCAGGCGCTCGAGCGCCACAGTGTGGCTCCCGAGCGAGTCGAGAGCAGCCGCACGGTAAGGTCCACGCGCACGGTAGCCTCGAGATGCGGGGTCACGAGCCCCGCGAGCCCGCCGGTCCCCTTGGGGTTCGTGACCTTGAGATGGCCCGCGAACACGGCGCCCACCTCGCGCTGCTTGCCCAGCTCCTGGGCCGCGGCGATGCCGAGCTCCTTCTCACCCACGCGCTGCAGTAAGGAATCCTGCGTGCCGAGCTCGAGCACCTCGATTCCGGGCTGCGCCGCCAGCATGTCCTCGGAAAACCGTTCGGTTGCGAACTGGTGCAGCGAGCCTTTGGCGCTCTCCACCGCGAAGGTGACGAGGCCGAGCCTTCCGTAGGGCTGGAGGTCGAGCCGGGGCGGCACGAGGACGCTGCGCCTGCCGCCACCGCAGGCCGACGCGACCAGCAAGACCAGAAAGGCGGATAGCCCGCCGGAGCGCATGCCCATCGTTCGCCTCAGGGGTTGGAGACGGTCCACGGTAGGGGACGAGCCACGGCCGGTCAAGACGCTCAGTTGACCTTGAGCACGGCCTCGATGAAGCTCAAGGTCTTGGTCTCGACCCACTCCACCGACACGGCTTCCACCTTCATCGTCCCGATGCGGTCCGTGCTGCTCGTGACCGCACGGCCCTTGGTCGGGGAGGGCTTGATGTCTCGCGCCACCGCGATGCCGCGCCGGGGATCGCACTTGAACGTCAGGGTGGAGGCGAGCGCGGTGCCCGCGGGCGCGCGCGGCGTGAAGATGAGCGCCACGGTGGGATACGCGCCTGTGGTGGCAGTCTCGTCTTCGATGGCGGCTTCGTGGCCGGCGTTCTTGAGCGCGTCCATGAACCGGTCCAGCACCGATCGCACGACGGTCCGGAGACGATCGCCGCAGGCCCGCCGGCGTCGCTCCCCTTCGTCCTGCGCCGGCTTCACGTCGACCTGCAACTTCGCGGCTCGCTCCGCGTAGCTCTTCAGGAGCGAGCGCAGCTGTTCCATCCTCTTGTCGCTCATGAGAAAATGATACGGCATTGGAGACCATGAGTCACGCCCTTCCTGCCCTGCTGCTCGGCGTGTGCACCATCCTCGGGCTCGTGCTCGTGCCGCTCGGCCTGCCCGGCCTGTGGGTCATGGTGGCCGGTGTCGTCGGCTACGGCTGGCTCACGGACTTCCGCTCGGTCGGCGCCGCGACCATCGCGGTCGTCTTGGGCCTCGCGTTCCTCGGCGAAATCGTCGAGTGGTGGCTGGGATTTCGGCTCGCGCGGACGTTCGGCGGCTCGCGCCGGTCGGCGTGGGGCGCGCTCGTCGGCGGGATCGTCGGCGCCCTGATGGGCGTACCCGTGCCGATCGTCGGGAGCGTGATCGGCGCGTTCCTCGGATCGTTTGCCGGCGCGGCGCTGTTCGAGTATTCGCTGTCCCGCGCGCCGGGGACCGCGGTGCGAGCGGGGTGGGGCGCCGTGGTGGGTCGCGCGACGGCCGCCGCGGCGAAGATCGCGCTGGGCATCGTGATCGCTATCCTCGCAGTGTTCGCCGCACTGCGCGGCTGAGCTTTCGTGTCGTGACCGTCCCGTTCAGGGACGTGAAACGCAGCGGGCACGCTCCAAACAGAGCGTGCCCGCTGTGCTGTTACTGGCCGCTGGCCTTCTCGGCCTGGTCCGCATCGTGCTCGGCTTGCTTCGCCTCGCGCTTGGCGCTCGCCTCTGCTTCCTTGGCTTCCTTTTCGCTGAGCCCCAGGCTCTGGAGCGTCTGGCCGATGCTCTTGCCGCTCTTCAGCCCGTCCAGGATAGCCTGGGTGGTAATGTTCGGGTTCTTCGCGCTCAAGTTGTGCGCCACCATGTTGGCGGCGACGAACTGGCCGTGCGTGAGCTTCGGGTTCGTCTGGCGTGCCGCCAAGTACTCAGTCTCGAGGGCATCCGGGGTCGTGCCGAGCTTTTTCGCGACGCCGCGGAACCGATCGAGGTCCTTGGCTCGATCCTGATCCACGTTGGACGGGTGGTTCGCGTTGGGTGCATGCGCTGATGTGCAGTGCTTCGCTTCATTGGATCCTCCAAGTTGGCATGGCAGGAGGCTGCGGCCTTTTCTGCAGCACTCTCAACCCTCAAGACCGGATGAACGCGCGAGAAGTAACCGTTCCATCTTGCGCCCACGGATCTACGGCTATTGTCCCGTGACCGGCGTCACTGGGCCCGGGTGTTACAGTGTAGCAATGCGCTCCGTCCTCGGCTGTCTAATGTTCTGCGCGGCGCTCGGCAGCATCCGTCTCGCTGCCCAGTCACCTCTCACAGCGGGCGTCACGGTCGGTACCGTGAAGCTCACCGATGCGCGCTCCGAGCAGGCGCTCACCGGCGTGGTGCGATATGAGGCGACTCCGTGGCTCGGTCTTTCCGTCATGCCGGCCGCGGTCCACGTCTCGGACGTGATCAGCGGCCGCTCGGTGTCGAGCAGCGGACTCGGCGACCTGCCGCTGTCGGCCGACGCCTTCCATGCGTTCGCGACGCCCGGTTCCCCCGTCGTGGCGGCTGCGCTGACGGTCGTGCTGCCGGAGGGGAACGCGACGTGCGGGCTGGGGAGCGGGGAAACGTCGGTCGGGCTCGATCTGGGTGTCGGCGTGTCCCCGAGCCGGCGGCTCCGCGTCTCGGCCGACGCGAGCCGCAGCATCAGCGGCCTCTCGGCGCAATCCGCGCTCGCCGCGCCCCACGCGACGTCGCTGCGCGCCGAGGCCGGCTACGACTTCTCCCCTCGTTGGAGGGCGGACCTCGCGCTTGGCACCGATGTCGGCCAGTCGGATTCCACACAGGCGCTGAGCCGCGTGCTGAGCGCCGGGACGAGCCATGTGCTGGCGGGGTCGGTGGTCCTGGCGCTCGACGGCAGCGTCGGTCTTTCGGCGGCGTCGCCCAAGTGGACACTCGCGCTGGGCGTCGGGACGGCGTTCTCGGGGATCTCGCCGGTCAGCCCCGGTTCGTCGCTGCGGCGTCTGAAGAGCGCCTTCGGGGGAGGAGTGAGCCGCGGCAGTGGAGCGGGGAAGGTCGGCTGCCGCTGAGGTGGTGCTAGCGGTTGATTAAGTCTCTGCTCTTTTGACGGCCGCGAACGGCACCAGTTTCCGCTGCCGCTCGTCCCACAGCGTGAGGCGGACGCAGCGGAAGCTTTCCCACAGCGTGAGCGTCGGGACCTGGCGTAGCTCGGCATGCTCGTCCAGCGCCTGCTGGAGCCGATAATTGGGGATCCGGGGATGCAGGTGATGGATGTGGTGGAGCCCGATGTTCCCCGTGGCCCACTGGAGCAGCCTGGGGAGTCGGTAGTACGAGCTTCCCTGCAGCGCGGCGGCGTCGTAGGCCCAGCGCTCGTCGTGCTCCCAGTACGTCGGCTCGAACTGGTGCTGGACGTAGAACAGCCACACGCCGAGCGACGTGGACAGGAGCGTCACGGGGAGCTGCACCAGCGCGAACTCCCGGAACCCGACGAGCGTCCCCATCAGCGCGATCGACGCCGCCAGCCCGACGTCGGTCCAGAAGATACTGCGCCGCTCGCGCGTCCACTCGCGCGGCACGATGGTCGGGATGCGGTGCCGCACGAAGAAGTGCAGCACGGCGCCCACGCCGAACAGCACCGCCGGATGGCGGTACACGCGATACTTGAACCGCTCCCAGCGCGACCGGGCGAGGTATTCGTCCACCGTCAGCGTGTCGATGTCGCCGAACCCGCGGTGCTCGAGATTGCCCGAGGTGGCGTGATGGAGTGCGTGCGTCTTCTTCCAGTAGTGGTACGGCGTCAGCGTGAGCACACCCAGGATCGAGCCGACGATGTCGGCCGCGCGCGTCGACCGGAAGAACGCTGCGTGGCCGCAGTCGTGCTGGATGATGAACAGGCGGATAAGAAAGAAGGCGGCGGGCACGGCCAGGAGCAGGGTGAGCCAGTAGCCGACGCGGAGGCTCGCATACATGAGCGCCCACGCGCCGGCGAACAGCGCCGCCGCGCTGGCGAGCTGCCACACGCTGCGCCGGAGCTGGGGACCCTTGTAGCGCGCCAGGCGCGCCGTCCATGCCGCTTCGTTCGCCATTGCCCTACCGATTCAGGGGTGTCCCAGGCTAATGGAGCCGGGGGGGGAAGTCAAACCGCAGCCGATCCGCGCGCACGGGTTAGATTGATCAGCCTGGGACCCCAAGGGAGGTTGTCAATGGCACCGGTCACAATCGCGCGCTTTGTGCAGGAGCTGGAGAAGCTGAAACAGGTGTCGGACGCCGAAAAGCTCAAGCCGCAGGAGTACGACAGTCGACTCGCCCGGATCATTCAAGAGCTACGCGAGAAGGGCATCGACGCCGATCGCGCCGCTACCACCGCGGCGCTCGCGGACGCCGTCAAGCGCGGGATCATCACACTGCCGGTGCAGGCGCACCTGCAGCGCCGGCTGGGGCTCACCTAGACGCCCTGGAAGTACTGCTCCTCCCAAGCGACGTCGAACACCTCGTTGCAGTGCCTGCAGCGCAGCGAGGCCAGGCGTTCAGTGAGGGGCACGCGCTCTCGGCAGTTGGGGCAGACCCCGTACTCAGTCACGCCGGGAAACCGGGCCGGGTTCTTGGGACGCGGCACGACGGACCAGCGGTGCGGCGGTTGGCTGATGATGTCGAGGACCGGCCGCGGGACGTCCACGGCTTCGCCGCCGACATCGAGGAGTGCTTCGCGCGGCCCGAGCTTCTTCACTTGGTACCACGCGCCACGGCGGAGCGGGCGGTCGATGTCCGCTCGCAGCCGAGCCCAGTAGCGCCTCGGCGTCACTGCCCCGCTCGTGTCAGGTCCACGGGAATCCTACCGTCGCGTGTTTCCTTATCTCGTCATCGTGCCTTGGGATCCTGCGCGGCACCCGGCGCGCCGATGAGATGCGCACGGGGCGGCCGGTGCCTGTCACAATAATACTGCTCGAGGCGGCCCGTGTCTTGGGACTTCTGGTGAGTCACCCAACGCGCCGCTTGGTCACACGTCGTGTGGGTCACCCAGTCGTAGAAGTCGCAGCGAGGCCCGCCCATGGAGAGTGCTCGAAGCGCTCGCCGCCCACGTCACCGCGTTACCGGTGCGAATGGTTGGTGGACGCTATCTGCCTCCAGCGGTAGTTGCGCCTCCGCCATGTCGCGGTTGATCCACACAACGTGATCGCCGCACATGATTGCATCCACCGGATAGGGCTGGGCCGCGAACGACTGGCCGTCCGAGCTGGCGACTTGCGTCGTCGGGAAATAGTACCAGCACCGCTCGCCGCCCGGATGGCTGTGGATCATGCCCACCGTACCCGACCACCCGGCGTCCTCGCACGTCTGGTGAGGGACGACCCGCGTGGGAGTGGAGTGCTTGGGCTCGACGTCGGCCGGCGCGATGCGCCGTACCACCACGGCGCTGCCCTGCGTCTCGCCGATCATGCAGCCCATGAACTCGGTGGGATACGAGCGATATTGGAGCGCCAGATAGCGGCGCGCCTGGTCGGACAGGATCAGCCTTCGTACGACCGGCGGGCGCGTCGCCCCACTCCCGCTCCGCGCCCACGCCGACTCGACGAGCCGGGCGGACTCGGGCTGCAGGGCCAGTAACGCCGTCAGACCCAGCGCTGCGACTACGGTGCGGATGATCCGCTTGCGACCTTCGTTCACGGCTCCCTGCTCCCTGCTCCCAGCTCCCTCGAGCGTACGTGCCGAACGAACTGCCCTCCGCACACGACAGTTCGCAAGACCGATGCCAACCAGCCAAGTCCAATAGTGGTGCGAAGCCGAGACGCCACGCTGCTTTTTGGGGCGCGGCCTTCGTGCGGCTGGTGTGCAAAACCAAAGAATCGAAAAAGAGTGCAGATTCTGGAAGCGGCCAGGTGTTGCGTCGGCATGTCAGCGGATTGCCACAACGGACTACCACGCCTGGGCTACTGCAGCGAGAGGTGACCTCCATGCAACCGTCCGACCCCACCGCGTCCGCTACTACGCTTGGTCGCAAGCCGCGCGACGATGAGATCGACGTCTACGGCCTCACCCACCCCGGCAAGGTGCGGCGCGAGAACCAGGATCACTTTCTCATTTCCTCGCTCCAAAAGCGGATGCAGGTGCATCTCACGAGCCTCCCGATGACGGAGCTCCTGTCGCCGCACACCGAGCGCCTCGCGTTCTTCGCCATGGTCGCTGATGGCGTCGGTGGAGGTGTCGAGGGGGAAGATGCGAGTCGGCTGGCGGTCGCGGCGATCACGCGATACGTGACCGAGGCGGTGCACTGCTACTACTCGGTGGATCTTGCGGACGAAGAGCGCTTCCCCCGGGCGCTCGAAGCAGCGGCGCTGCGTGTCCATGGGGACATTAAGGGCAGCAGCCCGACGGGCCCGCTGCAGGCGTACATGGCGACGACGCTGACGCTGTGGATCGGCCTCTGGCCGCGCGCCTATCTCCTCCACGTGGGAGACAGCCGCTGCTACCTGCTCCGGAACGGCGAGCTGATACAGCTCTCGCGCGACCAGACGCTGGTGCAGGACCTGGTCGATCGGGGCGTGCTCCGGCGCAGCGACGCGCTGCGCTCGCCCTTCGCCAACGTGCTGTCGAGTTCCCTGGGGGGACCGCAGACGGCACCCATCGTGACTCAGATGCAGCAGGAGTGGGGCAACGTAGGTCTGTTGTGCAGCGACGGCCTCACGAAGCACGTTCCCGACAGTCGCATCCGCGAGCGCCTCCTCGCGATGACCTCGGCGAAACAGGTCTGCGAGGATCTGCTGCGCGACGCGCTCGACGCCGGAGGAACAGACAACGTCACCGTCCTGGTGGGGCGGACGTTGCGCCAAGACGCGACGTGAGCGGCGGACGTCTCGTCTCCCCGGCCATGCCCAGCGCCGATCTCGTCATTCTCAGTACGCGGGTCGTCACCCCGGAGAGAGTTGCGCCGGGCGCGGTCGCGATCGCCGACGGCGTGGTTTCCGCCATTCACGAGCACGGTGCGGCGCCCGACGCGGTTCGGCGTCTGGACGTGGGAGACGCCGTGCTGCTGCCCGGCGGGGTGGACACACACGTACACGTGAACGAACCGGGCCGGACCGAATGGGAAGGGTTCGAGACGGCGACGCGGGCTGCGGCGGCGGGCGGCGTCACCACAATCGTCGATATGCCGCTGAACAGCATTCCGGTCACCACGAACACGCCTGCCCTGGGGCTGAAGGCGCGGGCGGCCGCGGGTCGTGCCACGGTCGATTACGCCTTCTGGGGCGGCGTGGTGCCGGGCAACACCGACCAGCTCGCGCCCCTGGCCCGCGCGGGTGTGCGGGGCTTCAAGTGTTTCCTCGTCGCGTCGGGGATTGACGAGTTTCCTCCCGTGGGGGAGAGCCAGTTACGGCCGGCGATGACCAAGCTCGCCGGGCTCGGGCTCCCGCTGCTGGTGCATGCCGAGCTCCCCGGCCCAATCGCGCGCGCGGCGGCGTCGCGCGGCAGCGACCCGCGACGCTACGGCTCGTATCTCGCTTCACGCCCCCGCGCCGCGGAGCTCGAGGCGGTGGACCTGATGCTCGGGCTCTGTCGCGAAACCGGTTGCCGCGTCCACATTGTGCATGTGTCGGCGGCCGAGACGCTCGACCGACTGCGTGACGCCCGACGTGCCGGACTCCCGGTCACGGCCGAGACGTGCCCGCACTATCTCACGTTCGCCGCGGAGGAGATCCTGGACGGCGCCACCGCCTGGAAATGCGCCCCGCCGATCCGAGAGCGGAGCAACCGGGAGCAGCTGTGGGAGGGCCTCGCCGACGGGACGCTCGACTTCGTCGTGAGCGACCACTCGCCCGCCCCCCCGGCGCTCAAGTGCCTCGAAACGGGCGACTTCGTGCGGGCGTGGGGCGGGGTGGCGTCGCTCGAGCTGGGGCTCGCCGTCACCTGGACCGGAGCGCGCGACCGCGGCCGGGACCTGGGAGACCTCGCCCGCTGGTGCGCCGAGCGACCCGCCCGGCTCGCGGGCTTCACACGCAAGGGGCGGATCGCGCCCGGGTGCGATGCCGACGTCATCGTGTTCGATCCCGAGGCCCGTTTCGCGGTCGCGCCGGAGCGGCTGCGCCAGCGGCATCCGGTCACGCCATACGCGGGGATGGTACTCCACGGCGTCGTGCGCCAGACGTTCGTGCGGGGAACCTGCGTGTATGAGGAAGGGGCGTTTCCGGGGGGAACCATCGGCAGATGGGAGCGGTGACGCACGAGGGCTTCATCGATCTCGCTGCCGCCCGCGTCGGCGGGCGGGCGCTGGTCGCGTCGGACGAATTCTTCGCGCCCAGGGACAACCTGCTCGCGGTGGCGCGCGCCGTGTTCATCGAGGGCAAGTACACCGATCGGGGCAAATGGATGGACGGGTGGGAGACGCGCCGGCGGCGCGGCCCGGAGGGTGGGTACGACTGGTGCATCATCCGGCTCGGCATCCCGGGCGCAATTCGCGTCATTACCGTGGATACGACTCACTTCCGTGGAAACCATCCCGCCGCTTGCTCGCTCGACGCGGCGCAGCTGTCGGGCAAACCCGGAGTGAGCGCTCGAGCGCTACGCACGCTGGACCGCGCATTCGTGGAGCTGTTGCCCCGCTCGCCGCTCGCCGGCGACACCGAAAACGAGTTTGCCCTTGTGA
>WNFQ01000239.1_pt1 | contig 34465 bp, 48 predicted proteins | sample 5400171 | NCBI WGS metagenome assembly WNFQ01 (sample SAMN13153356, study PRJNA577476) | soil metagenome | isolation source: 20 cm soil under Madrone tree | place: USA:California | collected 2016-06-14
GGCCCCCAGATTCACCGTGTTGTCAGTCATGCATATCACCTCAAGCAGCTCTCCACACCTTGGCTTGCACCACAGCTCGGTTCAGGAAAGCACTCTCGTCTGCGCATGCCATCCCAGTCACTCTTCAACAAGTCTGTTGCCCTCCTTTTCTCAAAACGTAGCACTCGTACGCGCGTAGCTGCCGAAACCGCCGCGCTCTTGCTCGGTGGCCGCGCATTATTTTTAGGAAAAGACGATATACAACTTGGGGTAAACGAGTCTCTGCGTGACACGGCGCGCGTCATTGGTGGGATGTGCCAAGGTATATTCGCGCGAGTTGGAGACCACTCGGAGATTGAGGTACGTGAGACGCCGAGGACTCTCAATCCCCCCTTGTACATTCTGACATCCGCCATTCGTGCTCAGGAACTCGCAAAGTACTCACCCATACCAGTGCTGAACGCATTGTCTTCCCTTTGGCATCCTACACAAACTCTTGCAGACCTTCTTACACTCCACGAACATGCACACCTCTTTGGTCCTCCCGCCACTCCACCTGGACCCCCAACAAAGGGGCAGGCAGAAACCCTTCCAAAACTTCGGCCGTTAACAATTGCATACGTCGGCGATTCCGCCAACGTATTGCACGATATGTTAGTGACCTATCCGCGACTTGGCCACAATCTACGCATCGCTACACCCCCAAAACCTGCATACCAGGCACCCACGCCAGTGTGGGACCGCGTTAAGGAGCTCAAGTGCGATGAAAAGATCTGGTGGGGTACAGACCCGAAGGAGGCAGTTCAAGGTGCAAACGTTGTCGTGACTGATACCTGGTTGGCCGGCTTGACGCCATTCATATTTGGTTAATTGATGTTCCACATTCCGCCAGGGTCTCAATGGGTCAAGAAGCGGAGTACGAGCAACGCGTGCGCGACTTTGCGGGCTACCAAGTAACGGAAACGCTCTGCCACGAGGGAGGTGCCCACCCCGACTGGAAGTTCATGCATTGCCTGCCCCGAAAGAAGCATGAGGTTGACGATGAAGTGCGTGCTCGTATGACATACCAGCTACGCACACAACTAATGCCTTTCTGGAGGTCTTTTACGGTCCTCGCTCTCTTGTGTTCCCAGAAGCCGACAACCGGAAGTGGACAATCATGGCCGTGTTTGAGTGTGTAATCCCACTCATTCTGCGTAGACAACCTAAGTTAATACTACCCTCCAGTTTACTTTTTGGAAAGTGGGATCTCAGCGGTGAAGGAAAGCGCAGGAAAGGTCGGAATTCCTAGCGTGTCTAAATCGCTCAGAGAATCTACAAAATGGATAGGCTGCAGCTTGTATGACAGCTTCTTTTTGCTCGTTTCACGCTTTCCCCGAAGGGAATTTCCTGAGGTCTACCCCCGTTATGATAATTCTGACACCACGATGATCAGCACTAATTTGGGGCCAGTAGTAAAGCCAGGTTAGAAGATTTACTGCACCAGTGAAAACTACGACATCCGTGTAAGCTGACTGCACCGTCTGAAGAATGTCACGGCACGACTTTGTTCAGACTGCACCCGAGATTCAGCCCATGACGCAAGCCTTCCTAAGTGGCTTCTACACCGACTGCCACTCCTACCCAGTTGATTCCCTGCGTGTCGTGACCTCTGCGGCGTGATTCGCCGGACGATGGCTCTGATCTCGCCAACGCGCAGCCACAACCTACATTCCAAAGCGGACGAACGGGTCTACAGCTCAATACCGACTGGTACCTTTGTAAAAGCGAGCCCCTCACGACTTGAGATTTTGCTAGTGTCAAACACAATTCTCCTTGTGGTCGTCTACGAGCTTGTATAACTGGTTGGATGATTTGATCAGAGGTGTATAGTACGAACTGTACATGCCAATGAGCCGTCCGAGTGTGACAGGGAAGTGCTCGGCAGGGCATTGCCACGGAGACAAGAGGGTGATTGCGGGACGGTAATTAGCGAGAGTAGCAAGTCGAGGCCGGGGCGTTTGAGCGGTCTCGGGTGGAGCGAGATAAGATTATTCGGACTCGGACGTTGATGTGAACTGGCAGACCGCGAAATTAGCGCAGGGTTCGTGTGAAGTATGACGCAAGGATTAACACAAATTTATATCGCCTTCTTCCTGTGATTTTCCCCCACATTGCCAACATCCTGACAATGTCGGACGAGAAACGCGACGTCCGAAACCCCGTCCTCTTCGAGTGCGCATGGGAAGTCGCAAACAAGGTCGGCGGTATCTACACCGTCATCAAGTCAAAGGTCCCCGTCACCGTCTCAGAGTTCGGCGACAGATATACCCTCATCGGCCCCCTATCATACAAATCAGCTCCCATGGAGGTGGAGGCAGAGGAACCATCCGACCCACACATCGCTGCAACCCTCGAATCGATGCGTGTGAAGGGTGTCAAGTGCCTCTACGGTCGCTGGCTTATCGACGGCAATCCCCACGTCCTTCTGTTCGATACCGGTAGCCAGTACCACCGCCTTGACGAATGGAAAGGCGATCTCTGGAATTTGGCAGGAATCCCAACACCTCCCAGCGACCATGAAACGAACGAGAGTATCGTTTTTGGCTACGTCGTCGCATGGTTCCTTGGCGATGTCTATCCTTTCCTCTCATTCCCGAGTGCGTACTAACTTTTTTTTTCTCTCCTGTCCAGTATCTTTCTCGGCAGCTCAGCACCGCTGTCGTGGCACATTTCCACGAATGGCAGGCAGGGGTCGCCATTCCTCTCTGTCGGAAACGGCACATCGATGTCACCACGATTTTCACGACACACGCGACCCTTCTGGGCCGATACTTGTGTGCTGGATCCGTTGACTTTTACAACAACCTTCAGTACTTTGACGTTGATCACGAAGCCGGAAAGCGTGGTATCTATCACAGATATTGCGTCGAACGCTCCTCTGCACACTGTGCAGATGTCTTCACCACCGTCTCTCACATCACTGCATATGAAGCTGAACATCTCCTGAAACGAAAACCCGATGGTGTCCTACCAAATGGTCTTAACGTTGTCAAATTCCAGGCCATGCACGAGTTCCAGAATCTCCATTCGACCGCGAAAGAGAAGATCAACGAGTTCGTACGAGGTCACTTCTACGGGCATGTCGACTTTGATCTCGACAATACACTCTACGTATTCTCGGCCGGCCGTTACGAGTACAGAAACAAGGGGCTTGACATGTTCATAGAAGCGCTTGCGCGTCTCAACTACCGGCTACAATCATCAGGTTCCGCGGTCACCATCGTCGCATTCATTATCACGCCTGCTCAGACCCATTCCTACACCATTGACTCGCTGAAGGGCCAAGCCGTGACAAAGCAGCTCAAGGATACGGTGACAGAGATTCAGAACCGGGTCGGGTCGCGCCTCTTTGACATGGCCGTTCACTCGAATGGGTATGCTCTCCCTCAAATCGAGGGATCGTAGTCCTGGCTCACGGAACATCAAAGCGACTTTTCAAAGCTGCCCTCGCCAGAGAACCTGCTATCTGAAGAGGATAAAGTGCAGTTGAAGCGGCGCATTTTCGCACTCAAACGCAACTCCCTTCCCGCTGTGACGACACACAACATGTCGGATGACTCGAGCGACCCGATTCTCAATCAGATCCGGCGTGTGAAGCTCTTCAATGCGTCGTATGACCGCGTCAAGGTCGTCTTTCATCCTGACTTTCTCAATGCGAACAACCCGGTCCTTGGCATGGACTATGAAGAATTTGTCCGAGGATGCCATCTCGGCGTTTTTCCTAGCTATTATGAACCATGGGGTTACACACCTGCTGAATGCACAGTCGTATGTAGTGGCCATTCTTTGCCAGTCCCCACAGATCGATTTATAACGATGAACAGATGGGGATTCCATCCATAACAACAAACCTCTCGGGCTTTGGCTGTTTCATGCAAGACATGATTGAGCGACCGGAGGACGAAGGCTGCTACATTGTTGACAGGCGAATGAAATCTCCAGAGGATTCTGTCAGCCAGCTTGCCGACAGCCTTTTCTCATTCACGTTGAAGACGCGGAGACAGCGGATTAACCAGCGTAACCGGGTCGAGCGACTCTCACCTCTGTTGGACTGGAAGAACTTGGGTATCGAGTACTCCAAAGCTCGCCAGCTTGGACTTCGCCGCGCATACCCCGACGCATTTTACGCCAATAGCGAAACGGAGGATGAATTTGACTTTGCATCCGGTCCAGAGAAGCTGGCAATTAGCACTCCAGCGAGTCCAAGGTTTAGGATGACGGGCTTTGCGACGCCAGGGGACATCGGAACGTTGACCGAAGAGGTGCTTTTCATCATGTCCCTGTGTCCGGGGTGCCTGACAATTTTCACAGATGCAGGCGCTCAGTACCAGTGACTATCGCGGAGGTTTCCAGTGGCCGCATGGGCACGAGGACGAAGAGGATAGCTATCCATTGTATGTGTCTCGATAACTTGGCTTGCACTCCACGGTCTAGTGTTGACATGCTATCGTAGCCCGCTAGTGATGAAGGTGCGCTCTCGGGCGTCGTCGGTGATATCTGGTGCCAGTACACCTGGTGGCGGACCGTTCAAGTCTCTGAGCGAGGGCGACCTCCGCAAGGCGGACGCAGCACTATCGCAAGTAAACGGTGCCGTGAACGGCCAATAAGTGCGAAGAAGGGTGACGGAATGGCGAAACCTGAACAAATTTATAAATGTTTTTAACGGCTATGGCCCGAATTTCATTTTGCATAATATGTCTGTAGAATCTGTACAACATGCTGAACGAAACCAGAGGGCCGGAAATACCACACCACAGGGCGGGTACAGTAATGTAGTCACGCCACATAGGGAAAACGCGAAATAAAGTGCTTGCATCTCGGACCACTTTTTATTTCTCGTTTTTATATTCAACCCGCTGCTTTACGTCGTCCTTTCTTTCGTCGTCTCTCACCATGTCACTCAATCTCAATGCCACTTTTATGGGCTCTCCTGGTGACCTCACCGCCGCACAACTCTACTCTGGCTCGAATGTACACTTCGCCCAGCTCAACTGGTTCGAGAGACAGTGGATGGCATGGTACTTGTGGATCGGAAACCCTCTCATCGCGACCGGCATTGCCTCTTTTATCCTTCACGAAGTTCGCTCCCTCTTCATACTCTCCAGGTGCATGACTGACGTTCTTGCTTGCATGCCCAGACTGTCTATTTCGGTCGCTGCATACCGTGGATCATCATCGACGCCATCCCATACTTCCGCAAGTGGAAGTTACAACCCAACAAGGTACCTACGCGAGAGGAGCAGTGGGAGTGTACGAAGGGGGTCCTCTTTTCCCACTTCACCATTGAGGGTCCAGCTGTAAGCATGCCCTTCCTTCATTTTGGTTGACACGTTCGTTGACCGGGTCGCCTCTCTCTCCTAAAGATCTTCCTCTTCCACCCTGTCGCCGAGTCCTTTGGAATGAGCACCTGGCAGGTGCCCTTCCCGTCGTGGCAAGCCATGCTTCCGCAACTCGCATTTTTCTTTGTCTTCGAGGACATGTTCCACTATTTCTGTCCGTACTTCCTCCTGCTCTCCGGCCCTCCGATTTGTATTGATGCACCTCTTTATTCTTGCAGCTCATCAGCTCCTCCACACGCCCTTACTCTATAAGCATATTCACAAGCTCCACCACAAATATTCCGCACCTTTCGGTCTCGCTGCAGAATACGCACACCCCCTTGAGGTCATGATCCTCGGAACGGGGACGATTCTCGGACCTCTGCTCTACTGCTGGTTTAAGCCGGACTTACACATAGTCACCGTCTACATCTGGATCACCCTCCGTCTTTTCCAGGCCATCGACGCCCATTCCGGATACGGTAAGTCCGTGTTGTCGTGCTCGGCGACCGATGACGAAGAGTATCGCTGACCATCCTGCGTGAAGACTTTCCTTGGTCGCTCCAGCATATCGTTCCATTTTGGTCTGGCGCCGAGCACCACGACTTTCACCACATGGCATTCGTGAACAATTTTTCTACCTCTTTTCGCTGGTGGGACCGCCTCCTCGGAACTGACAACAAGTACCTGGTGTACCGCGAGCGGATGCGCGCTGCTACGAAGGGTCTCGATGCTGCTCAGCGCAAGGCTGTTGAGGAAAAGATGGTAGCGGAGGAAGAAGAGGCCGGTTTCGCTGCAGAGAAAGAGGTAGAGCGCCAAGCAGAAGGAAAGAAAAACCAATGAGGACCATGACAGTACTCATACGGACACTACATCAGGCACCATCTATACTCACCGATTTAATGTATGTTACCACTAACGGTGGCCCGTGCGTTGCACGGGCACAGCTCGATAGTGTCGCAACAGTCGAGTTCGGCTTAATGCAGTCTTACATTACAACATGGCAGGGGTGGAGTTGTCAACTAAAATACATAGCGTGTCCAACAGTATTTAGGCTACATACTGTACTGTTGGACACGCCTAGTCGGCCTTTTAAGCGCTGTACAGCACAGATGTAACCAATCACAGTGGCACCCGTTAAAGCAGACGCGGGTATGTCATCGAAGGAAAAGCGAGATCGAAAGAAGTGTATGTGCATGGAGGATACATGTTGTTTTGTTGTCTAGCGTGTTTATTAGAGTAGAAGATAGATAGATAGATGCTATCTTTATAGCTTACCTTACAGTAAGCCAGACACTAGATGATGGCTTAGATGCGCTACAAGTTACTCCCAAATGGTATACCAGCGTATAACAATCGGAACTATTGTACAATCCGAATACCCTGCTCGTGTATGATCTACGATCTTTTGGTTCATGCTAGTTGGTCGTCGTCCCACTGCTCGTAACGTTTGAGTCGTCAGCTGTCGCATGAGTCGCTACATTTGCCGTTGCCGGATTCGCGTTCTTTCCCTTGCCCGGCGGAGGAGGATGGTAAAATTTCTCCTACACCGTTTTCAATCGATATGCGCACAGCAGTCCGCGGGGAAATGTTCACCTTTTTCTTCTTTTTCTCTGGCACTTGGGAGGGATAAGCCAGCTTGGTGACCTCCTGCCATTCCGTGTTCTCCTCAAACTGCTTGCGGATCGGATCAAGTAGGCTGACAAGGGCGTCGGCCACGGCGCTCTTCAGATCCTTCGGATGAACTTCCCGTTTCTCAAATGCTTCTCTAAGCGCGTCGTACGTGGGGAAGTGCATCGGACCGCCGTGCTTCTCATCCCTTGATATACTGAACACCGTGCCCGCGGGTGCATCCTCGGACACAAATGGCATTTGCTCCTCCGCACCCTCGCCGCTGGCGCTGCTGGGACCGTCAGAGTTGGCTGCTTTGCTTGCCGCACGCTCGAGCCGAAGTGCAGAAATGGGTATGAGAACGGCCTCGACGAAGGAGAGCACCCCGTTATCGGTGACATTGCCTTCCTCACAGAAGGCTTTTTTGATCTTGCGACGCACGGCATCGGGAGGGTCAAGGAAATCGATTTTGGAGTCTGGGTCGGAAGAGGACATTTTTCCGCCTGCCAGGCCAGGGACCATCGCGTTCATGAGGTGGGCACGCTTCGCATAGCCAAGGCGTGGGAGGTAGAGCTCCGCAAATGTGAAAATTTTCCGCTGCATATACACACCATTGTCGTCAGAGATGGGCGATAGATACTGCACAGGGTAGATTGGTGCACGCGCACCTGGTCAACGCCGCCAAATTGGAAGTCCACGTCTAAGTATTGTTCATCCAGCGCTTGTAGACCGGGATAGAGCAAGCCGCTCAACAAGGGACTCTCGACTTGTTTCACGACCTCCGCGCCAGCCTTTTTGGCATCATGCTCAGTCACGGTCGCGCATAACCGGTAATTATCGAGGTTGTACTCTTTGGTGAGCTGATAAGAGGAGCCCTCGACGAAAGTGAGTCTCGAAGTCGGAATGCCGAGTGAGTCAAAGACGGCAAGGAGAACGAATTTGTAATATTTTGTGCGATGTCCGACGAGTTCAAGAGGTGCCTTCATGTTGTCGAGGAAGGCATGAATATCTACGAATATATGCGTCAAGTTCCGAAGAGTGACAATCATATATATGCTCACCAGCGAGCAAGATCTTGACCTGCCCGGTCGAGAGTCAGTTTTCGTGTATAAGGAGCGCGTTGTTCGGCGCGCTCACCTCGACATCCGCTCTCAAAAAATCTGAGATCTTGGTTAGCGGCACAAAATATCCGACGTGCGCTGAGGAAACCACCAGGATTAGTCGGAATCCCTGCAATGTTGTCGGCTGTCGACACAAGCTGTAACTCACGTCTTCCAGTCGGCGCCGTTCCTACATTACGATTAGTTAAATAGTTGTTTATGCGATCTTGAAGAGAACACACCCCAGTAGCACTTCGGCGTCTTACCCTGAACGAGAAGTGCCTTGACAGAATCACCGCCAAGGACTTCCTGGAGACGTCGCGTTATTAAATCATACCTTTCATTCGGTGTTGCCTGCGACATCCTGGCTAAACAGAAGCGTCGATGCGTGTCATGCTCATGCAATGCCAGTCCGGCTATCGCCGAGAAATCTAATCAGACCGCTGCCATGTGCTCGCAATCTATGTTTCATCGCTTCGGCTCCAGCACTTGTAGATTCAAAAGCATCTACGAATGGTCCAATGTACCATCATGTTGTTGTTTTCAAAATGCTCCGCGTGTCTTTTACCATTCATGTTGGGCCTAGCATCTCACCCTTTCTGCTTGCCGGTGTCTCTCGCCGCCTCGCTTTGCTCTTTTATTGTCCTTAATGGTACTTTGGGTCAATAATAGATTATTGTGCCTACCGTGCGTGCAGATGAAACTATAGGAATATTTTCTCGCTCAAATTAAGCGTGGGTAATGTACTTTACTTTCGCTATCTCTAACTGGCGTTATTATCCTCGTTCCCTGCTCCAGTTACGCCTTTGAAGCCAAAGCACAACCAATATCCCTCCCTGGAAGCAGCCCGGCTAGAGTCTGGTTTGATATAGAAGACGATATGGAAATTTGGATTGAGGTAAGATGTACGAAATTCGTGCAACTCAGGGTGGTCGAAATGTTTGAGTCTGTGTCCCCCCATTCACCAATGTTCGTCGAGAAGATAGAGCGTCACTCACAATAAGACTCCGCCACCCTTACGGCCGATGCTCTTCGCAGTTCGCAGGTGTTCGACGGTGAAATCCCACACCGCGTGACAGATGTCGAGCGAATCTTGTGTGTCGTGTGTTCGATTGCCAGTTGCGTTCGCTGCCATGTCCGATAGTATTACATCTGCCTTTCCATCAGGGTTGGATTTTGCACGTATGATAGCCTCCACCATCGGCGCAGTCTCAGGTGCAAGAAAGTCCGCCTGGAGTGTATGTACACCAGGCATCGGCGCAATCCTTAACCTGTCCACCGCAATCACAACGCCTCTCCCTCTGCCTCTTGCCTCCACGTCTGCATCCCCAGCGTTGTCACTCCAGTGCTCACTCGGCGCGTCGAGGTTGAGTCCCCAACGTCCATCGCCCTGATCCAATCTCTGCTTCGCCCGCGCATGGGCCCATGCCTCTCCCTGCCACCCCATGAGCCCTGCGACGACTTGACTCCATCCTCCCGGTGCAGCGCCAAGATCTACCACCGCGCGAACATCTGGGGCGCACAGAAAGCGGCGGTAGCGGTCATCGATTTCAAGGAGCTTGAATGCTGAGCGCGAACGGTATTGTGCAGGGTGAGATAGACGCTTGCGAACATAAGGGTCTTCAAAATGACGTGCAAGCCACTGCTTGGAGGAAGGTGAGCGGGATTTTCCCGCTAGGCGGGTCGCAGTTGCAAGCATGAAAGGGAGCGTTTTTGTTTCCGGGCCGGATCAGCCCAGCCGCCTACCATCGTGCGCGCGACCACCTGCAACATGAGTTCTGAAAAGCGAGTTGCACCCGGGTTCCGCCAAGTAGATGCATTTGACCCCGATGATAACTACGAATGCGACGAGAACGGGAATGTCATCGAGGAGGTATCCTATGTTACCCTCGACCTTGGTGCCGTTGAGCCTACCCTCGTTCCAAGTAGCTCCACATATCGCCTCATCGTGCGTGGACATGCCTTGCACTCTCCGCTAGACTTACACTATATAGGGCTTGGATACGCCAACTCCATTCCTTCAGCTCTCCGGTACTATTTTCCAGGGTACACACCAGTCACTGCTCGGCACTGAGCTCCTCTTTACCGAGGACAGAGGTGCGTCTCATTGGTGCGCTATATGCGTGGTACGGTACTGCTCACGCCAACATATCAGACCCCGACGATCAAACAAGACGTAAAGTGACCCACCTTGCCAACACATCTCAACGCATTCGCTTCAAACAAGTCGAGGTTCGACCAAAAGATGCACCTCCAGAGCAGTCTCCAGGTCCACTAACCCGTGGCAAGGGCAAGGGTGGGCGCAATAAGAAGAAATCAAACGCCGTGAGCGATGGCAATATCGTGGACCTGATAACCGGCAATGTCGACCCTGGCGATCTCCCTCCGCAGCGCCGCAAGGGCGGTGGGAAGGAGAAGGGCAAACGCACCGGCAGGGATGAGCCCCAGCCCTCGCAGTCGCAACCTGAGCAGGAAGTCGTGCCAGAAGAGGCGTCACCTGCACCCGAGCTCGCAATGGAGTCGTGAATGGGACGCGATATGATTCTCCCTCACGTGTGGCATAGGGACCTACATCCGGACGTTGCCTCGCTTCACCCTCGTAATGGGATATATAGAGAGTATGTGATATTCCCTATCTTTAATCTATACGTTAACTGACTCGGAAGGCATTTATAATTAGAGCACCACAATCCCACTGCTTTGCCCCGTCTTCCCCTATGAACGTTATCGCAAAGATTGAGTCGGGCACTTGACTTCTCTACCTTTCGTGATGCCGCGCCGCGTAGGGATTTCGAAAGCCAACACGGTGAATGCAAGATCACGCTTTATACTCGGGGTATGTCTTAACAGAAATTATAAGGTCCCCCACCCCAACTTCGATGGTGAGTATGACAAGTTGTAAAGTGTCGTAACAAGTGACGAGGAGCTCGCGATGGGGCGATGGGTACTGTATATTATCCCTTTTATTCCTTCATACGCGGTATTCCGGGCATTCCTGGGGGCACTTGGGCGCGAGTCATTAACCTTCTCTCTTCACTTTTCGGTCTAAATGCACGCTGCTTCGGAAATTATCGCTACAATGTCCACTTTGTTTCTCACCTGACCCAATATAATTGGAAACCTCGCAGCTTGCTCCGTGTTTGCAATGCAAGCCGCCTGGACCCGCGGCCGACTCGGAGACCAGCCTGAGGTAAGTTACACGGCACACGGCACAGCATCACGGCACAGCATTAATGCTCCACGCCACCGGCCGGGAGGCGGTGCTGTACTACTGTACTTAAAGTCGCACTATGACTCACGCCGGCGCTCAGCGTGCTTCTACTGTAGGCAACCGGGTATCTTATCCTATCCTAACATCGCTTGCTGTAGACCAACCAGCAAGCCAACGAAGATAGACAAGACGCACAGCACTTCTAAACTTCAAATCGTCTGGTGCCAAGAGACGACGCCCTCTCGGCTCAATGACGAGTAGTCTTGCTTGCCGACAGCCTGAGCTGGTCGGTGGCTGAATGCTGTCATGGCCATCCCATTTTTGCCTGCCCTAGCAAAGTCGTGCTCAGACACACCCTTTGAGCGTCCTGTACTTGGGCAGGCATACAACCGGGATAAAAAGACCTCAACTGACTGCCAAGTGCGACCAATGTTCTCCTGGTGCGCCTATTAGTAGTATTGCGATGCTAAAAGGACTACTCCCACCCCCATCTGTCCTTATATCAGACGTCCCAACTAACAAACCCACACATTGCAGTATATGTTGCGGGACGAGCATCGATAAGCCTAGGGCTCACACGCCATTCGGCTACTTGGACCGGGGCCATTCATACTGTTCATACTATTCTATCATTGCTGGGGGACGAAGGTGGAAGTACGAAGAGTCAGGTGAGACTCTTAGAAGCAATGATTTACAGTACATCGCTAACGATTATCATCAACAAATTCTACTCTGCCCTCGATGATTATTTAATGTGTCCGATATCTGGGACGCAACCGGAATCATCCATCCCGCCAGCTTGCCGATATGTAACCTTCACAAGTAGGTGTCAAAGTGATGATGTCGTCATACCTATCGGAACCAGTGCCACTCGTTCATCTTCGTTCAAGCTCATTCGATATAACTGCAGGGACGGCCAATACTTCGACCATGATCTTGACATATCATCAAGTTTATGATCGAAGTCTTGATGTACCTCACAGTTGTAGTCGGATGAACAAGAGCAGGGGTCACAACTGTATCATAGTTCAGTCTCGACCAAGAGGCGCGAGCGAGATGAGCTTACTTCAAAGAATTGTAGACTCGATAAATGATCTACTGTGATATAATAACAACTCTCGAAGAGTAGAGAATCCAAAAATTCATGACAGACCAAGAGTAGTCTGAATCGAGTTACGCGGATGACGCGCGCCACGAAGTGCACTCAAGAACACCATCCACGTACGGGCCATCAGCGCTGCAAGCAGCAACGTTCCTCATACGTCATCGCTGGCTCTGGCCGGGGTGTACATCCCCAAGCCCCTCAAGCAACAGAGATCGGCCACGGCGAACAAACGTCCCGAAGGCAAGCGACCCAGTCACAGCAGTTTGAGCCAGGGCCCTACACACAGCGCAAGGGTGGAGGGGGTAATGCATGAAGCCGTAAGTTCTGCGGGTCGATCAACAGTCACAACGTATGAGGGGCCATCCCACCATTGTAACCTGTTGGTGTACCTGGAGACGGACTTCACGCTGCTTGCAAGAAGCAGATGAGACGCGATAGAACAGACAGCCCTAAACATGGAGATGCCCGGTCCTCGCAGCGTTCCCAAGTCCGTGCTCACCAGCCCTCATGCACCCTCCCAGTAGGCAGAGACAATCGTCGGGACAACGGCGAGTACAGACGTGTTGCTAGTACGCCGCTGTGTGCAATGAACACAGGGCTCTGCTAGAGCCGATCGAGGAGGACGAACACTCAGACCTTAGCCCGCTCACGAAGGAGATACCACCGGGGTGGTACCTGTACGGGGAGAGCATCGCAGCTTTCGGACTGTCATGGTGACATGTTGAGTCCGAGTCATTTTCGTTTTCTTTTTATGACATTCTCGGTGGCGTGGGAATGACTTGCCCAGTCATTATAATTATAATTTTAATTTGAATCGTGTCGACGCTGTACTGTATCGGTGAATGTAGACGCAACCAGTAAGTCATATCAAATACAAGGATAAGGATACGTGAATACTCGAAGAGAACAATAGCCAAATGTCCGACCTATGCTATGTATGCAATTTCATCTCAGTGGAGGAAATGGGAGCGGGATTATCCGTGAGGGAAACTTCGGTGGGAGAAACTATATCGTTGCCATCTGTTGTCGAGGTCACGGCCTCGTCCGTGTTTCGCGTGAATTCTTGTGCGTCATTCGAAGGCGTCGACTCGCTCTGCGCTTGCGGCTCAGCCGGAGCGGTGGAATCACGCGGTCTTGTATAGGGTTGTTTCCACAAGAAACTGTTGTACAGACGTTCCTGTGTCTGAACAGTGGAAGACGCCGGTGTAGTCCCACCAGATTGTGATGACGCAGCCGACTTGGACACGGGGAGGGCAGGAGCTCCATATGGATACTGGATCGGAGGCACGTAAGCTTGCTGTCCGGGCGCGTATTGTGCAGCCGCATAAGGGTAGGGGAAAGTGCCTGATGCAATGACGTTTGCTACCGAATCTCCTTGCGTGACTCCAGTAGTGGTTGCAGAGGGCGGGGCAGTTGAAGTGGGAAACTGTGGGTAGTGATATCCCCAGGAACCTAACGCGTATGGGTACGCTCCAGTACGGGGCTGGTAAGGGTTGTGATGAGCAGCCTGCGAGTCTGCTGTGGTCCCTGCAGGCTGGGTTAACCGGGGTGATGACCCAGCTTGATCTAGCGTCAGAATGCGACTCAGGCTACATCCGCGTGGGATGGAAAGTACGCACGCTCCGGTTCAGGCGCCGCCTCTGAGGGCTTCTGTCCGATTGTTTGCCCTTCAAGGCTACCGAAGACGACGCTGCCCCACTTGAACTCGCGCTTGATGCCACGATCCCAAAGTACTTCGACAGACTTGGACTCTTCTATCACCCTGACAAGCGAAACCTCGAATATGCCAGCACTGACACGAATCTTGATTCTTGACATCGGCGCAAGGCCAAGCAAGTCCTTCCGGATCTTGTCCTGCTTGTTCGCCTTTTTCGCTTCGAGCATGAGCTACGCAAATATCTGATAAGCAAAGAGATCATGAGAAAGGTTCTGACAACGCTTACAGGATTATGCTGAGGGCATAGCAGTTGAAACTCCGTCTTCTTAACTACCTTGATTGCGTCCTTATTCGACGTCTTTGCATCCACCGAAGCAGGGGGGGAGTTCTGTGATGGCGAAATACCGCCGTCGATATCCATGGGCGATGTGGACTCCGGCGCGGAGGGACTTAAGACAGCGGCCACATCCACGAGCACGACGTCCTTCTCCACTTCGCCGAGTTCCTTGTAGACGATTCCATGTTCTGCGCCTTCGCGCGCACATGATATATGGAATGCCTTGGAGCACTTGCCTCTGGTGCACTGGATCGGGGCGCCATGCATCTTGGGGCGATTCTTGGAACACGCTGAACATTTCTGCGGACAGAAGCCTGGTTAATGGACGGCACGGGTTCACAATGATGGACGTCGCTCACCAGATTCCATCGATCTTTCACTATGGCATCAACCCCGAACACCATCTTTTCCCACTTCTTTGTACCGTCCTCAAGCACTGGTCCCGTCTCGGCTTCATCCAACCAGGTTTCGGGAAGAACTCGCGCACAACTCTCATGTGCCATCCACACCTTCGTCTCCGCATAAGCTTGGTGTTGCACGAGAGGTTTGTCGTGCACGAGAAGCAGACCCTCGCGCGATGCCGAGATACAGATACAACATGGAAATGGATCGAACTCAGGCGGCCTTGGCCCAAGTTTCAACCGAATAGTGACCTTAGGCAGAGCAACGTTAGGTATATGTGGTGAGACCTTTGCCTTCTTCATCGAGTTCGGCGTGTCATTCTCGTCTGACTTGCGTTTCCAAGGTGATGAGGAGGACTTGGGCCTTGCTGCTTTTGCCACCGCAAGTTCTCGATCACGAAGCAACTCGTCGACGTTGATGCGGACACTATGAAGAAGACAGGGGTCAGTATGTCAAAGACAGGGCGGTATTCACTTGACGATACCTATAATTGACACAGTTACAAGCTTGCGCCTTCCGCCCAAGCTCAATCCAACTATCAAGAGCAAAATTGACGCTTTCCGCGCAGTTGAAGCCGAGGTTGAACCCCGCATGATAGCCTCTCGGGAACGTGATAACAAACTCGCCAGCCTGTTGAACAAGCGTGTTTGGACGACAGGAAGTTTTTGCCAGCATCATGGGTGACGCAAGATAATTCTTGTGCCTGAGGAACTGCGGACACCTTGAGGGCTCAGGGAAATGTCCTGTGAGGGAAAGGTTAATACATTTAACTAAAAAAAGGTGGATATTTTGACATCTCACCTCTCATTGTCTGCTCCAGAGCAGAGGCACGAGCTTGAGGGACCGCATACCAAAACTTTCCGGCGCCGAAGTGAATGTAATTGATGCTAAAAAGATCCATATCTTCGACATGCCATGCAAAAGTCGCTCGCCACATGCCAAAGTACAGATAGGGGGTGTTTACGCCGGGAAGGCCATTTGACGAACTGGGTAGTAGGCGACTGAGCAAAGACGGGAGATGAGCCACATTCCATGATTTGGTCTTATCCGTGAATAGAGACCCTGTTGGAGATTTCGTTAGCTAAATGATGAAAAAAAAGGGACCTCGAGTACGACCTTCCATATCAGCACCGTACATTGCCGGTGTCCCAAACCCACAATTCCTCCAATATCTTCTTTCCAAGTCTTTGCAAAATTCGGGTGTATAGTCCTCTGGTCTTGTATTGGGGGGAAGCCAATCTGTGTGGGGATCGAACGACTCCAGGAAGGTTTCATCGGCAGCAGCTCTCTCCGCGAGATGTGCCTCTCTCATCTCGCGTGTCTGCCATTTGCGTTTCGGCTTGGCTGTTTGAGATTTATTATCATGCCCTTCCTCATCATCGGTGTTCTCTTCTTCCTCCTCTTTGAGACGCTCCGGTGTAGGTAGAGATGCGACATTGGTCGGATGCTCCAGCAGAGGTTCACAAGCGGAGAGGTTCTCAGGGTAATTGGTCACCTTTAAATCTTCATTATTTGAAGGGGATTTGGGAGGCGTTGGCACGTCAGTCGAGGCTGGGTTATCGAAAGGTGTAGGGACCGGACCGGCTGCTGCCGCCTTAGTAACGTCAGGCTTCGTTCTCTCCCCTTTCTTTGCCCGTGTCTTGGGTGGTGGTGGTGGTGCATTCCTCCGTGCATAGTGTAGACCGATGTCGTCGACACTGGGCGCGCGACGATCTTCCTTTTTACAGAATTCAGCCCACTCCCGCACGCTAAATACGCGTCGTTTCTCGACGTTCTGCTGCCGGAAGAGGCCCCCGTGTCCAAGCATATGTTGCTCGATAGGGTTCCTCAACTTCACGCTCGCCAGCTGAGGGTTCAATGGGGGTAGAGAATCCGTCCTAGATCAAACGGTCGTATGCGCAATGCAGCATCAATCAAATGGACAGACTGACCATTGTTTGGGGGGAATAACTTTAACTATGCCACTACGCATACCCCAGCACTCGATTTTGTTGATGTATCCCTCGAAATCCTTGAACTCCTCCATCGATGGTTTGAATACGGGGATACCGCGTGACGCAAGGGGGTCGTCGTCAGGCTCGAACCATGTCCTGCCATTTGAGTTGGGCGATGGGGGTAACTGTACGCCTTCTGTGCCATAAAAATGATCTGGCTGGACTGTTGGTGGTGGTGGAGAAGGTAAAGGTGAGGATGGTAGGGACGGTAGATGACTTGGTGTTGACATTGAGATGAGGTGCCGAGGCAATTGCCCTATATAGGGTTGAGATAATATTATTGTAGTCCCGAAAAGAGATAGAATAAGTGAGAGGGAAGAATGGGACGAGACGAGTGTAGATTGATTCAGTCCACCGCTGAGAACGATGAGCAACTGTCTCACTGTCTGACCGCGGATGTGGCCACTGCCCCTCGGAGCTACAATTATTCGGCGCTTCCCATGTTTTTATTATGTAATTAACCTGATAAGATAGCGGCCAGCGAAGAAAAAAGGTATGGCCCCTCTCTATGCACTGTACTGAGTCTGTACTCCTCCGCTAGGAATAGGATGGTGGTATGTGGAACGTACAGCCTGTCCTGTTATAAAGTGCTGGCTTCTCTTTTTCTTTTGGCTTGTCATTGTTGCTCCGGCATTGTTCTAGGTTCCCGGGCTTATATTCTCAATCCCGCCGTATACTGTAGTTACAGTATACAGTGTACAATATTACAGTAATACCGTACCCTTACCAGAGTTTCTGGTTGAACGTTTGAGCGTTGAACCTTCGATCTACCGTGGTGGTATGCATGTGGGACACTTCGCCTAAACTCTAAGTTACTGTAGATTCTTCAGAATGTCTGTTAGACTTAATAATCTACCTGCGTAGGAGTGTGGGATTCCATGTGGCATAGAATCTGTACATGCGATCTTGTCCGCCGCTTTCTTGCTTACGAACGTCCACTAGGTACAGTACTTCTTGTGTTGGTGGGAAAACGCCCCGGTACAGGACAGGAAATGTACTGTGGACAAGGGTTCGCACTTCCCAGGGAGCGAGGGCCGGCGGCGGAGAGCGTTGCCGTCCGCGGTTGTTACGTTGCGACCTGCCCTTTCCGGGTCCAGCTTAACTGAGAACAAGTCGACCAAGCGGTGGCATCCCGAAGGGGTAAAGTACTTCGCCACGCGAGACAGATGGCAAGAACACAGCGATAGGAAGTTCAGGCATTGGCTCATGCGACCCGTCAAGCTGCGCGTCGAGTCGGATATTGAGTTACAAGTTAAGTTACACTTCCCGCTAGACACTGCGTTACTGCTTCAGTTGTCGACCTTAGCGCAGACCCACAGCAGACGATCTGCGTGCCTTCGGACATTTGATTTGAAATTTCATGGGCTAACACCCCAGTTGCGGATCGTCTGAGCCGAAAGGGGATATTGAGTAGTGATTGGAGAGTACTGGAGTCACCAACAACTGGAGTCACCAACAACATTCGAGAAAATCTGCATCCGAATATGGCAACAGGAGACTTGACTCTGGAGTCATAACCTGTTCCCTGAAACACCCTCTTCCTTACTCTGTTAAGTGGAGTACAGTAGCACAGCACAGAAGATCTCTTTTGTACAAGTGAGACGCGAGACATCGGGCACCCGCATGGAGCGCCACCCCGCTTGAAATGGCACTGGCACGTCCCACGAGGCTCGCCACTGACTCAGAAGCCTATGAATTTCTTCAAAGAGAATAACCACATGGTTGAGGCCCTAGCTACTCTCAGACTGTGGCAACGCACTCTATAGGTCGGCTGCCTACGATGGCCATATGTGTACAATATAATTGGGAACGGTTGGAGGGTACGCAACCTAACTGCGCCTGGTTCACAGCAACGGGAAGTTCAAGGTTCCCCGGACGCATATGCGCGCGCTAATTCCAAGAAGTGCAACTAGTTGACTTGGCGGCCAGAAGAGCGGCGCACACAGATCGCCAGATCCAAATGGGCGTTTATCCTTTTGCTATAACTACTGAGACTTGCCTCCTCGACCTCTTCCCCTTGAACGCTTTTCCTTGCGACCCCGTTCGTGTGGCACGCTCCTCCTGCCCACAATGTATCGCTCCCTCAATTTTCCCTTTGCGTTTTTTCTTTTTTTTCAAGCAGCAGTTTCTGAGTGGCCCGTCTGTGATGCGGTAAAGCTTTCTACTTCAACCGATGGTCCTTTCCGCTTACTATTTCGTATGTTCGACTTGTATTTGCAGGCCGCGTTGACTCCACCGTCACCATGGGACACTGGTTCGCTTCTTGTACGGCCCTCAGGGTCACTGACATTGCCATCCGCCCTGTATTTTGATAATGCTACGAGACAATCTTCGGTCATTACCGCGACCAGCAAGCTACAGAACTCACGTCACCGTGTTGGGATCATTGTCGGCGCCTGTCTAGGTGTTACTGGGGCGATACTTCTCGTTGGGCTCATTCTCTTCTGGTTACTCCTGCGACACCGTCGCTCCACATGTACAGCGACTGCCGAGGTCGAAAATGTTGGCGCTCGAAGTTGGGCACCGCGCGATATCCTTGGGTGCCACGGCGTCGCAGTTATTGCAAATTACCGATCAAGGAGCATCGATCTCGCCGGTGCAGACACTGACACTGCGTCGGTGGCACCTGCCTCCGATGAAACCTCAGAAACGAAGCAATGGAACAAGTCAACCGAAGTACTGGATATTAGCATGGAGAATGGCCCCCGGTCTCCGCTTCCGCCATTGCCCCTTCCGGAGCCGGAGCCGATCGAACCCTCTATCCCAATACCACCTCTCAGTATCCACACCGATATTCAGGCCGCCTTATCGCCCCCGAGCTCGCATAGCACATCGGCTGGACCGTCTCGCTTCTCCATTCGTCCACTCCCCACACCTCCCACAAGAGCTCAAGTGCGGCGGCACCGCTCAGCGAAAACAGATGAGGCACATCGTGAATCCACCCATAGACGGCTGGCACTGGCACATCGGAAATTTTCAGCCGATTACGTACAAACGTACGTACACGACAATCGGTGGTCTACGGCTCATTCCGAAAAAAGCATGTGTTGCGATGCGGATGGTTGCAGGACTCTGCAACATCACAACGGGGGCATGAACGCAAGGACCGACTTCCCACCACCTTATTCTGAGAGCTAGCCGGTCCGTGAAACCACAAACCATTTCTTCGGTATTTCGAGCCATGGTTTAACCTTGAAACATGTCGAGCATCGCAGCTCCGCTTTGTATGTTTACCTCCAATTAATCAACATTCACGGGTCACCATTGTATCCTCTCATCCATATCTTCACCTTTTGCCATTCATTTGCATGTTCGATTACAACTGTTCAAAACCTGTAGCTTAGTTGCCTTTGTTTTCCAGTAGGGACCATGGTTAATCTTACACTCACTAATATCGCGAGTAATAAACCCTTATGACGTTCTCATCAACCCCAATACCGTGAGACTCCCAATACTTTCCATATTCAAGGTAACGCGAACAGGATTACGCTAAGCACCCAGGGTCATCAATGTCATTCATGTCGACAAGACGGGATGATTGATCAAAGCACAGTACATCATTCGGATGCATCATATTGCATTATATGGACAAGAGGCGATCCCAAGGCCGGGACTAGGATGAATCGAGATCACGGCGACTGACATCTTGCCTGAGTGCATAAGTACTGCAGAAATGACATGGTTGTATTGTTTGCAGTGGCTACATCTCTACTGCGTCTGAGCACCATAGCCTCTTATTCCCTCTGCAAAGCTCCAGGCAGTCTCAAGTTTCAATGAACCCGAAATATCCGCACCATTCGCCGTTATCGTCGCAATTTGATACTACGAGCCGGACAATTGAGCGTGATCATCACAGACGATAAAAGAAACAGTACCTGGTTGATCGAACGGGCGTCTCGATAGAATAACACACGAAGCGCATCCTCGAGAATTGTTCGTGCCTCGTGCTCAGTAAGCGAATCCTCTCTACCTTCAACGGCTTTGCGCAAAAGCGGTTGGGCAATATAAGCGCCATAGCCAGTTGCGAGAGTCGACGCAGAGTAGGTTACGCCGAGCAAGTCAACATAAGCTAAAAACCTGTTTTTTTAATTCGGCAGGGTCAATCTGGATCGAAAGCAATGTGAGAGGAAGAATGCTCACCTCTTCCCATCTTTGACTCCGCCAACGAGCAACGAGTTCCATAGCGGATCCATCTTCGACCGCCTTTGGTACATCACTTGCGACAAATATTCATGTATCTCAGCGGGGCCGAGTGCATGCCCATCTTGTAAATTGGATTCTTCGGAGATAACAAGTCCATCGAGTATATGCTGAAGGTATTGGAAATCGGACAGATCTCCACTAGCACCTACGACTGTATAATCGCCAACGGGATGGAGGCGCTGCACGCCTTTGAAGCGTGCAAGAGAGCCATAGGATGCTTAAATTGGAGAGATATTCAATGTACCGAGCGTGACAAACGAGAGAAATGACGGACCGAGGTTGTCTGCAGCCATCATGATCCCGTCTTTGTACTTGATAGCGAGGACGGAGGTACCAGTGACAATGGGTTGTCTGGATGCAGTCTTTGAATGAGAGAAACTGGAAGAGCCTGTAAGGAACACACTGTGTGTGTTGCACGCCACCATTGGATGCTGTCGACTGGGCATGACCGCGGTTATGCAGAGGATAGGTTGCGTGGTGGTCGAAGCTGTCATACTTCTATAAAAACACTCTTCATTTCAGCATAGGACGATGCTGGAGGCTCCATGCTCACCGGGCGACCCCAGTTGGTCGGAAAGTGGTCCATGATGTTGTTGTAGTCGAGCAAGCGCGGTCCAGCGCGAGCACCTTTACCAGACACGCTTGCGCGTTCTAATCTGACGTAAGCGACCCATGTAGATTCGGAAAACCCCGCGGAATGCTTGCCGCTCAACTCAAGAAATTCACCAATTTGAACGTTCACTTCAAGTGACAACGGCGAGTGGAAGCACCTACGAACCAGCTGTCAACTCATGTTTCCGGTTCGTCAATCTTGGAAGACACTCGGGGTGAATATCCGGCTGTTCTGACTCTGGGATCTCGCGGCATCTTTTTATACTGTAACCTTCAATTTGAGCATGCTTGTAATCGTGCTAACAATCACAACACATGCTAGCCGCATCCCAGGATATTCGGCTGACGCCAAAATTGTCCAATGAGCTGGCCTGGTGACAGTCTTCCTATAGACGTGAAACGCTTTCCTTCGCAAAGCGTAGAAGACTCAAGTAGAAGGGCGCCGCTGCGTTGATAAAACGCGAAAGCGCGATATGCTTGTTGTGTGCGGATATGCGCTTCGCATAATTTGGGAAGGCATACATTACCGACTGGATGCAGTCTAGACTGGCAATGAACGTCCAGTTCCAGTTCAGTGGAGAAAACTCGTAATGTCAGGAGATTCCCGGCCGATTGGATACGCCTCATGGTCTCATGCACGCTGTCAAATTATCAAGTGTCATGTGTACCGTATTGCACGTACCTTGACTGCAAGTCCAGCGCCTTTTTGTCGGTCTTTGGTGTGTAAGTAGTACGACACCGCGGGCGTCATCGCAAGCAGCTGGGAGAAACCCTGGACGAGGACGACTGGAATTGAGGCACCGGTGTCACTCATCTAGTCCTGCCTTATGCATTCCTCTCTCTGCGCCGCCGTCACAGGTTATACTGTATGGGCTTAGGGCTGCAGTGCCGATGTCCGGCTCTCCTATTGTTTTTGCCTGCACCCCTGGGCAGTACTCACACTTTGCAAATATCCCCATGATTCGAGCTTTTTGAGTTCAGCCTTATCTAACGGTGATCGATAGCCGGCCAATGACCTCGGGCTCATGAAGTTTTCTCGTCCATGGTATTTTACATAGGAAGCCTCTGCGTCAATATCATCGCGCAACCTAATGTTCTCAGTCTCCCAAGTTGCTAGTGGTCCATCGCCTTGACTTGTTTTGCCCGGCAAGTGGTACATTTCGTGTACACAGATAGGCCTCGATACTTGCGGAACCGGCTCGGACATAAGCTGTGCGAAGTTGCTGCTAAATCAATCGCCATCAGGGCCTGATCACGCATGACACACAGTCGGTGACACTTATGGCCTATGTGTCCACTGTACCTTGCAGTTAATCTTTACGAGGATGCCCGGTTTCAGTCTTTTGTTCTCGACTAGCACCGGAGTAATGGCAACAATATTCTTGCAGCCCAATACCTCGCTGTGAATGACGTGACATCCATGATGTTATAATATGACTGCCGGAGGACCCCAGGTCTTCTCAAACTCAACTCCGTACAAACTGCGAGTTCAGTTTCTGATGTCGTGACCATACACGGGTTCCAGTCGCAATGTGTCGAGTCCCGTGTTGCGTTCCTTGCCACCATCTTGCACTGTCATCTATCAAATTTCATAGGCTCTAGGCCTATGCCTCCCATCATGGTTACCTTTAATGTATGGCTCAGTCGATGTTGAGCCGTAGAACTTTGGCATTTGCCTCGGTTGGGAGTGCCGTTTCTCACGCCAGGTCCCGGGTAGTGCGTCTGCCACTTGCCGAGCTCTCCGAACTATAGTATTATTTGCGCAGAGGTTAACTCATACTGACAGCGTTGATCTAAGTCCCTATCACCTTAGCACCGATCAATATACAGTCTCTATGACACCTTCTCAGGGCCCATAAGGGCCATACAGAACAACAATTACATTCAACACGTGGGCGAGGAGTACAAACTCAGACCGACAAAAAGCAGGCGCTAACTATAACATCCAACCTTCAACCTACATATAACACAAATAACAATAAGAACATCCACAGTCTCACGGTGCCAGCGTCTGCTGGTATTCGATCATCCGGAGTCTGGGGTGGCCCCCATCGATAAAGAAGGTGGTGGGGGGACCGTGCGTCCACGTAAATGTAGTGGCAGCCAATTTTCTGTACGGTCGGGTTGGCTTTCGAGTACGCGTTGCAGTACAGGCGTGTTGACTGCACTAATGGTAAACCATGGAGCTAGCCCGCACTCACAGGCGTCGCCCAGAGTACGTGAGGGCACATTCGGAGGTGCCGAATGAGGCGGATACGCTTCATGGCCCATGAGGAGGATGCTCATGAGATGAGATGGGCAGAATGCGCACCTGGATGGTGCGCGCGCCCCCATGCGCGGCGGGGTTGTACCGCTGCTGTCTCTGTCGCTGGGAATGCATGCGGAGACGCAACTCCGTGGGAGATCCCCATTGCTCCTGATACAGATGCCCACAGCTCGATGAGACCTTCAAGATCCGCGAATTTATACTCATGCTGCACGCCTGGCGCGTGTGGGTATGTATTTCGTCTCGGTTTTAAAGAGTGTTGGGGACGGCACCACGGGACAACCCAGCGGTGCCAACAGTCCCAAGGGCTGTGCTGTGGGAGTCTTGTATCCGCGTTTAATTTACTTGCGATCTCATCCCAGCTTATGTCGTCATTTTTACTGCCAAGAGGTTTGATCGATAAGAGTAGCAGGTATTCTGGCAACGTCCATGGATGTAAGGTCAAGTATACGGTGGGAGATGAGGGTGGCGATGGAACTGCGAAAAATGATAACATACGAACTCGACTTTGGGGAGCTGTGCGTGGTGTACGTACCTCCGCAATTTTCGGAGTCATCGGCCTCAACGGGGACATATTCCAATTCAGTGACTACCTCCAGAGCGGTCTTCCCGACCTGCGGGACGAGTTTAGTCAAGGGTAAGGGCCAGGCTGGTACTTTGACATCGTCTGGTCTGTTTGGAGATTGCTGAAACCCAGGGATTGCATAATACAGACTACGGGGTTCCTGCCCCGCAGTGGCACTCGTCGAAAACTCCCTGAAGGATGTGCCCGTCGGAGCAGAAGAAGTCAACGGTGTGAAGATAGTAGCAGAAGAAGCTGTTGTTGCTGTTGTTGCTGGGGTCGATGCACTAATGGGACCTGGTGTCCACACAAGCTGTTCAAATGACCGCTTTGAACTGACAAGGGCACATATCAGTGACATCCGTGAGGAGGGGAGGGCAGCGCACTGAATTGTAATCGGTGGTGGGCGCTTCTTATGCCGGACCTTGATAGTGGGGGGGATTGTCCTCCACTCTATCGCGGCAGTAGATTTCCGTCTCAAATTTTGAGGCTCCACCCGCTCCAAATCGGCCGTGGCCATGACAGGCACAGGCTAGGGATGTTAGCAGACAAAAGGGAAAGAATGAAAATGACAAGGGGGGAGACGAAAAGGAAAAAAAAAGATCTGAAGGTGAGGAGAAAAGAAAACGGGCAGTGAGGCATCTGTGGAAACTGATTACAGGACGGCTTGGTTATGAACCTGACCAGTGTTATTGTCTTTGCAACTTGCTGCTGACCGCGGCATCTTAGATAGATCACGCCGACCTCCTGGCGCGTCCCCCCGCGAAGGAGTCACGTGGTTGTCACTGTCACGCTCGCTCTTCCGGAACCGTCTATGTCACACTCGCTCGGAGTCACGCTGTCCCCCAACTTGAACCCTGGACACAATGACCAGCGCGACTAAACATCCGTTATTCGGCTTTATGCCCCGAAGAGTGACGGCGAAGCAGGTGCAAGGTGCTATTGTACGTTCTACGTTTTCTCTTCAATTCGTGTTTTTGACGTCGTCGCAGGAGGGCAATGAAAATCCTTTCACCCGTTTGCCACATTCCGCCCAATATTTTAAAATCCTTGAGGCTCGAAAAAAGCTGCCAGTCTTCGCTCAGATGAGTGAATTTTATGAGGTGGTGAGTCCTGCACTTCCCTTTGTTTGTGAGGGGGCAATAGAACCCGCGCCCCAGGTCGCTCCTGGAATCAAGGCCATGTGTCGCTAATTCCCCAGCAAAGTTTACTAAACATCAGATTATCGTCATGGTTGGAGAGACGGGCTCCGGAAAGACTACTCAGTATGCTCATATCATATCTCTCTTTCTGCAACTTCGTGACCGGTTTTGTTCTAGAATCCCTCAATTTGTTGTCTACTCTGACTTGCCCCAAACAAAAAACAAGATTGTCGCGTGTACACAGCCACGCCGAGTAGCTGCCATGTCTGTAGCGAAGCGCGTTGCTGATGAGATGGACGGTACGTGGTATACTTTTGTTGTTTTATCGGCTTCTCATTTCCCCTCAGTCCCCCTCGGAAAGCAAGTTGGATATTCCATTCGTTTCGAGGACATGACAGAGTCAGGAACAACCTTTTTAAAGTACATGACTGACGGTATGCTCCTACGCGAAGCCATGAACGACCCCGATCTTCAACGATACTCGACGATCATCCTTGACGAAGCCCACGAGCGTACACTTGCGACGGATATCCTCATGGGCCTCCTCAAGGGTCTTGTGCAGAGGCGCAAGGACCTCAAGATCATAGTCATGTCTGCGACGCTGGATGCCCTCAAATTTCAAAAGTATTTCACCCTTGACGAACCTGCCCCACTTTTCAAAGTCCCTGGTCGTACGCATCCCGTAGAGATATTCTATACGCAGGAACCGGAGCCGGACTACGTAGAATCTGCAATCCGTACGGTCCTTATGATCCACCGGGCCGAAGACCCTGGGGACATCCTCCTATTTCTCACAGGAGAGGAAGAAATCGAGGATGCATGTCGTAAGATCAAGATTGAGGGTGATGACCTAGTTGCCAATGACCCAGACACTATCGGGCCTCTCTCTTGCATCCCCCTTTACTCGTCTTTGCCGCCTAACCAACAGCAACGTATATTCGATCCTGCGCCACCACCGCGCGTCCCAGACGGCCCTCCTGGGCGGAAGGTCATCGTATCCACGAACATTGCAGAGACATCCCTCACTATAGATGGCATTGTATATGTTGTCGACCCCGGTTTCTCCAAGCAAAAGGTGTACAACCCACGCATCCGCGTAGAGTCTCTTTTGGTATCTCCCATCTCGAAGGCATCTGCACAACAGCGGGCAGGGCGTGCTGGTCGCACCCGTCCTGGGAAGTGCTTCCGACTGTACACAGAGAAAGACTTTATGAAGGAACTCGAAGAGCAAACGTATCCAGAGATTTTAAGGAGTAATTTAGCAAACACTGTCCTCGAGCTCGTGAAGGCGGGCGTCAAAGACCTCGTTCGATTTGACTACGTGGATGCACCAGCTCCCGAAACGTTGATGCGAGCACTAGAACTCTTGAACTTCCTTGCTGCCCTTGATGACAATGGAGACCTGACGCCGTTGGGAGCTATGATGTCAGAATTTCCGTTGGACCCCCAGGTAAGATTTACAACCTGCTCCTCGTGCTACAGTTGTTCATATCCGTACGCAGATGTCCAAGATGCTCATCGTCAGCCCAGAATTCAATTGTAGTCAAGAGATTCTGACAATCGTTGCAATGCTTTCTGGTATATTTGTTTTATTGCATTAATGTTGTTGACAGGGCTGACCGTATCTCCTGCACACTGCAGTTCCCAACATTTGGTTACGACCGAACAACCAACGGAAAGAAGCCGATAGCGCGAAGCAATTGCTGTCCGTACCCGATGGGGACCACCTCACTCTCCTTAATGTCTTCAACGAGTATCAGCAGAGTACGTATCTCTCTAACCTCTCTGTTCGCTATTGCCAACCGAAATCATCGTCGCAGATTTACATGACCGCAACTGGGCATGGGAACACTATATTTCGGCTCGCTCCCTCTCCCAAGCAGAGAACGTCCGGGCACAGCTTCTACGAGTTATGGAGCGACTCGACATTGGCCTTGTAACCAAGTCATACGACGATCAGACCCGACACTATACGGACATCCGGAGGGCGCTGGTGTGCGGGTACTTTATGCAGATTGCGCACAAGGAGGGTGAAAAGGGTTCTTATCTAACCGTGAAGGACAACCAGGTGGTATCGCTGCACCCTTCATGTGGTCTTGACACGCAACCCGAGTGGGTCCTCTTCAACGAATTCGTTCTCACAACACGGCCGTTCATCCGCACGGTGACGGAGATTCAACCACAGTGGCTTATCGAGCTCGCCGCGAACTACTACGACATGGCGACGTTTGCCGATGGCGAGACGAAACGTGCACTACAACGTAGACTGAAGAAACAGGTCGCTAGCCAGGGTAACAAGAGGCCCATTACGGCGTCTTCGGAGATACCACCAAAGAAGAAAGTCAAGCCGAGCTGAGTTGGCCGTGGCCTGTCGTAGATTTAAATACCTGTCATACATTGTAGGGCTAACTGCTGTCTACTCTACGTTCACGCTACTAGCCTGTTGTGCTTGATATTCATCATTGGTGTTCTGTGCCCGTTTCGCGTTGACCTGGGTGTCCCATATATCTCTACTTCGTGAACGTAATAGCATCTGAAGGAGACAAGTTGGGCGATGAAGCCGCAACTTTTGCTTGCAATTTGGTTGTTTGTATCTTGACGCGTGTGTATGATTCCAATCGATGTGTTGAGTGTAATGTCGTATCCGTCGTCTGGCTCGAGCAATAACTATACGTCACAAAATTCTGTTGGATGAATGTACAGTAATAAAGTACATTCCCGACGTAAATGAATGTATGAGACATAGTCAGGCAACCTATTCTTGCTTCGCAAGCTTCGCCTGTTTTGCTAACGCACGCCTCCTGGTATCCTTCAACAGAGCATGCGTGTACGCCAGCACCGCCTTCGATGGCGCGAGCCCCATGGCTGCGCTGATCAGGGCATGGGTCCAGTAGGGCGTGATGGTGCCGGGTGCGACCTTCGCAAGCACGGTGCGCACAAAGGCTTTTGGAGTGGGAATGAACAGCGATGGACGGCGGATTTTCGACATTGCCGAAGTCTGTGTGGTAAACGAGGGTAAGTGAATTTTTACTATTTTCCTGCTTTTGATACGAGTGAAGAGGGCAGACGCACGACATAGTATGTATTGACGTGCTCGACTATGACCCCCTTGGGCGTAAGCTCGGCCGCAAGTCCCTCGGACCAAGTACGAAGGAAGGACTTGCTGGCAGAGTAGACGGCGAGCATAGGAGTCGGCGCGGCACCTGCGAATGAGCCCATGTTCAAGACCAGGCCCTTTTTGCTGATAATGGATAAAATCCAGAGTGCGAAAGCGATGTGTCAGCGGGTGTCATCCTGGCGCCTAGCTGGCTTTAAGGGAGGAGACGAACCGGGAGACCATGGAAGGCGCGATCAGGCTGGTGATGCGCAGCGTGGCGGTTACGTTGACGTTGATGATGGTGGCTAGCTCCTCCGGGGAGGTGTCGACGAAATCTGCGGGAAACTCGTGAGACACGCCAACATTATTGACTGTATTTTTTTTTCCGGCACATGGTACAATAGCGCGTCACAAAACAAAGGTCAGCTCTTCCATTTTCCCCCTTTCTTGTAAGGAAAGAAGACAGACACACCAAGCACGCCCACTTCGATCGGCTTGAGCTCCTCGAGAAGTGCCTCCCATCTCCCGTCGTCCGCAGATGCAAAGTCGACAACGAACGTCTTGGTTTGTACACCACCACTGCTGCCGCATGCCTTGACTGCATTCCAACCACGCACAAACGGTTTGAGCGATTAAATTGAAGAGGGAAAAAAAATCCCCCACGTACCGATATCGTCTACGACGGTGTCGAGCTTGGCTTGGTTTCGTGCGGCAAGGAGGATATTGAATCCAGCTCTAGCAAGTTGGATCGCAAACTCGCGACCGATGCCGTCCGATGCGCCCGTGACGACTGAGGACGAGCACGTACAACACTTACAGTCAGTCCAACCCGATTCGCCAGGATTAGGGGCGACGAAAGGTGCAGTGGAGTACAGTAAAGTGGGGAGGAGAGTGTTCCAATAATCACTCACCGGCCCATGCGCCCTTCTTCGCTCCGAACTTCTTAAGCTATCAAAATGGGTGGATTGCGGATGGTTGATGAGTATGGACATGAGGAGAATTAGGGTGTGTCACGCACACTAACGCCGGGGCGCACAAATGTGTCATAGGTAAACGAAAGAACGCCCGAGACGGCTATAGCGGCAGAAAGGGCACCCAGGACCTGCAAGCCCAATGCGAGATGGGGCATCGCATCCACTGTATTCATGTACTATTGATAGGGTGAATAGGCAAGGAAGAAATGGACCTACAGTGGACTCGTAGGGAGCCGAGGAGGGACATGATGGTTGCAAGTGAGAGTGCTCTTGTCCCTTTGGCCGATACGCGAACGGCGCTACCAACGCATCCCACAAAGTTCTCATAATAATGGTATTGTCCATCACACTATGAGCGAAATCAAGAAACGGAGAGGGAAAGTATCGCAAAGTAAACTATGGGTATCTATCAAAGTGCCACCCAACAACAGATGGGGCCAACTTTTGCGGAGTTCGTCGCCACCTCTCGAGATATCTGAAGATACATCTATCGCCTTCCGCTGCCACGGCCATAGCCGACTTGAAGGTTGTCGAGCTCTGCCTCGAGGGCCTTGATCGTGCTGTGAGCCAACTCGAGATCCTTGTTCAGGCGATCGCGCTCCGTAATCAACTATACCCAGATGCATCAGCTTTCAGCCCTCGCGTACACTGGGTTACTCACGTGTTGTTCCCATTGCCTGAAGCGAGCCTCCTCGGCCTTGACCTGCTCGGTGAACCGCCTGCGAAGTTGTTCCTCCTCCTCTTGGAACTTGGGGTTGTTGAACTTCTTCACCTTGCGCTCACCATACTTGCGGGTCTCCATTTGCTGCTGGCGGTAGTTCTCGTAATGACTCTCCTCAGTAGTCGAGATGAGGTCGAGCATGAATGTGCGGATGAGTAACGAGCGCAGCTTGCGGAAGTCACAGTGGTTCTCGTTCTCCACTGCACGAATATGTGAACATCACAGGCGGATAAAGTGAATATAGGAAATTACACACACCTTCGGCGACACCCCACAGGTACTCGCGGCCTTTTACGACGCGGCCATCGGGGGTTTGGACGTCCTCGGTGGAGCCAATAATCGAGAAGGGCATGGCCTCCACGAGGATGCGCGCATGCTCTGCGCTAGCTTCATCATCCACCTCAACAGGTGGCTGGTAAATGCGGATATTCTGTGCGTCAATAACGTCCCTAATCTGTAGGCACCACGTGACGTGTCAGGTTGGAATGCGGCAAGGCAAGACATAAATAGGGACGGACACGCTGCTTGAAGGTAAACAGGTCACTCTGGGTGAGGGTATCCGCTTTTGCAATGACGGGGATAAGGTGGACGCGGGTACCAAGGCGCTTCATGATCTCGATGTCGAGCGGCTTAAGACTAAAACAGGGTCAGATAAGAACTAATGAATGATATGTAAAACATACGTATGGCCGGTAGGCCTGATGAAGTACAAGCAAGCGTGGACACGAAGATCACTCTTCTCGCTGCGCTGGGGTTGCTGCTCCTGAATCATGTACGCCTCATGCTGGTCGTCAATGAAGTCGACGATGGGCGACCACGAGTCGCGGTTGTTGACATAGTCACCGAAACCGGGCGTGTCGATAACGGTGAGCTTGACCTTGAACTGTTTCTCCTCGAGCTCAGCCTTGATAATCTCGACTTCGGTGAGCTTGTCGAGCTGCTTGTAGTGGCGTCGGCTGTAATTTTTCGAAGAAGAGAGCTCGGTCGAGAAGAGAGTGTTAATGAGCGTGGTCTTTCCCAGACCCGACTCGCCTTGATTAAAGGGTAAGAAAAGTGCATCAAGAGAGACATAAGGCCAGTGACGAACCGACGACCATCATGGTAAAATGGGCTCCCCGCTTGGCGACAATTTTATGTCGCTAGAGGATAGGTAAATTTCGTCAACAAGACTTTCGAGGCAAATACAAATACAATGAACACACCTGGTTTGGGAGGTTGGCGATGCCAATACCGTCAGAGGAGGGGGCGGCCATTGTGGTCAGGTCAACTGGAAAAGAGAAAGTGTGAACCGAGCAAGCGAGCCTTCATTCTCTTTGGCCTTGTTTGGCTCGCCGTTGCTGCGGTCTCCCTCGCCCGTGTCACGCATTCAATCCTTCAAGAAACCACGCATGACCTTCGGTGGCCTCTATAACTCACCCGCCCCAGGTGCTCCTTGATGATACTTGTCACTTGTCATCAGCTACGTGGCGATTATTGTTCTCTTGGCCCGGGTTCATATACTGCATCATGCTATTGCTATGAGAAGATAAATTATCGGCCACAAGGTGAACACATAGGGATGAGATATGGGAAAATAACGGCGCAGGTGATGCCAGGAGTCTGCCATCCTGGACGCTCCAGGTTGACTTTTAAACCATTTCAATCTTCCCCAATGTCTACTGACCGCCTTTGAAAACGGACATCTTCAGCCATTTTTCCTCCCTGAGGCAATGTCTTGGCCCCATCGGCTCAGCTTCTCCGACTGCCCAGACGGTGGGCGCTATGTGGTACAAAGCAATGTAACATACCCGCAGGTCATTACGTTTTTCCACCTTTTGGGCGACTTTGTAGCTTTTTTCTTGTGTCCTATTCCAGAACATGCGGAATAATGGAATAAAAGTTGCAGTCGGGACTGAAAAAGCGGTCTCGATTGAAAAGTTTGAAGAAAGTACAGTATGGACGGTGTTACTAGGTTAAGGTCGAACGTGTTTGTGGACATAAGTAGGGGTCATGTAGTTCTCAATTTCTGGCACGCAAGGGCATCCACCCCGAATGAGACCACGATTTATCCCCAAGCGGCAGCTGGAATGCAAGGTTCGACGATGTCATCTTGTCACCGCGCCCAGGTGAACTGTGGACCTGTGCATTGACTAGCTAGCATACAAATGAGCCCTGATCATGGCGATGTAATTGTGATTGATGTGTGGGGAGCCAGCCAAACGATGGCAGTGGGTGTTAAGAAGAATAGTTGGTGATAAGTTCATGACATCAAATGTAAATGAGATGGGAAATAGAGAGCATCGATCGCTCTTTCCCCAACAAGCTCTTGAAGGACGGGCGCAATACGTGGTGCAAATTCCCTGGATAGGTAAAGATTCTTCACAGACGTAAATAGGTGAAACAATTCCAGCCCTTGGGCATTCTCGACATCGTATTGCCAAAGTAGTCGCGGGTATTCACGCTCACGAATGTAGAGGTTTTCCGACGAGGAGATGAAAGCCTGAGGGAAGGTCGAACTACAGACCTGCCAGCGCGAGGGATGAAAGCTGCCGATCTGACTGTCCGTACTGGCACGAGACTGCCAAATTGAACCCTCGGCGAATGACCTTGCAGGTACGATACAAACGCCCGAGTCGGAAAAGACTACACATGTCTCGTGTGCCTTGGGATCTGCCGTGCGACTTATATATTGGGAGAGCATTGGAGTGTCGAATATGAGTTGGTAGAAGAAGGCTATATACAAAATGTCGAGTATTGGGACATCGATGCGCGCCACGAAGTCCTCCAAGATTTGCTGGACGTCGGCTTTTCCGGTTTGGGCGAGATTGAGGCGATTGGAATTTAAGAGAAATGCTTTCGAGCCTAGTCGATGTGGAAAAGGCAAGCAACTATCGCTTCAGGCGAAGTGTAACCGGAATGAGGAATTCTCCAGAGAGTTATCGGTTATCTAGGTAAGGTCGGCGGCAGACAGACGGGAGTAGTTTTCGTAGTCCAAATGACACGACATCACAACCTCTTACGAGATCTTACGAGTCGTCGTACAGCACATTACTCTTGCGGGATGGTGCAGCACAAGTTTGAAGAGATGAAATTATAGCAGCGCGATATAGTCATGAACGATGCTGTCCGTTTGTGACACAGGCGCCCAGGCTGGCGATCACGTTCCTTGGGGATGGGGCAGTCCACTTGCTTGGCAGTGCCCCCCTCACCCTCCGAGTCGCAGGCATACACGAGGTCCACCAACGTCTCTCTTTACCAGTAACCACATCCAATACTACCTTGGTCTCTGACATGGATCTTTGCCCTTCAACCACTTCTCGCCCTCGATCCATTCAAAGAATTGGCCAAGGTACAATAAGTGACGAGTCCCAACGCCAGAGGTACGTTTCCTCCCTGTTTCTTCACTTGCTTGTGATTAATAGGGAACAGTCCACATACTGTATCGATCCATATCCTCGATGATGACTCACTACTCAATATATTTCGTCTCTACCGGCCATATTTTTTAGGCGAAGAGACGAATAGATTTGAGAGTCTCTACGGGGGGGAGCAGGCATGGGTTGGGGGGCGCTGGTGGTATAACCTCCCACACGTTTGTCAAAGATGGCGAAACCTCATACTCGGTTCTTCAGCATCCTTCCTGGGTCTTTCACTCGTCTGTACAAGCGGCACGCCCGTTGCAAACATGCTAGCGCATTCACCTCCCCTTCCACTCACTGTCGATTACTATGGCAAAGATGGCATCACTGCAGAAGATGAAGAGGGGTTAATGCTTGCTCTTGAGCAGCGTAATCGCGTCCTCCACCTCCGACTTTGGCTCCCTGTCTGGAATCTACAGAAGCTTGTCACGACAATCGATGGGGAATTCCCAATTCTGGAATACCTGATTGTGATGCCTCCGATGAAGGAGACCGGCACCACGGCCTTGATGCTCCGCGAAACACTTCAAGCCCAACATTTAAAACACCTCATGCTGATGGGTTTCACCTATCCAATTGGACCTCGATTGCACCCGACTGCTGTGGGCCATGTTACACTCAATTTTGTGATTGACCTACCATCCGCCTACTTCCAACCAAACATTCTGCTCCAATGGATTTCATTTATGCCCCAGCTAGAGACGCTCGCGATCTTTTTTGAATTCCCTGTTCCC
>WNFQ01001071.1_pt1 | contig 34455 bp, 23 predicted proteins | sample 5400171 | NCBI WGS metagenome assembly WNFQ01 (sample SAMN13153356, study PRJNA577476) | soil metagenome | isolation source: 20 cm soil under Madrone tree | place: USA:California | collected 2016-06-14
TGGATGGGTGATTGAGAGTCAGACCAATCCGGCCACGGTGTGTCTGCTGGACCGCGTCGTCTCGGCCACCGGATCGTACCAGGCCTCGGTCACCGCCAGCACAGCACAGAATTATGCAATGGAGATCGTCACACTCAAGTGATCGGTAGAGGTCCGGTTCTGAAAAATGTGGGACGGTTAGGCTAGGCACCCGACAGACTCAATCGCCGAACCTGGCCGCGGCGCGAGCTTTCGCTTTTGTCGCTTCTTCTTCCCGATTCTTCGGTGGCGCGTTCGTTTCGAGCGAATGGAGGAAGCGGCTGGAAACGGCAGCTATTTCGTCGACAGCGGCCAGGAATGCGGCTTCATTTGCCTTCGACGGCTTGTTGAATCCGCTGATTTTCCTTACGAACTGGAGGGAGGCATTCTTAACCTCTGGGGGGGTAACTGGCGGATCAAAGTTGAAAAGTGTTTTGATATTCCTGCACATTCCTGAAACCTCGACGAGATTTGACTAACCCTTTGCTCTTCCCTTTGACGACGGAGACTCGACCTTTGTCGCTCGTCGCAACTGGAATTCGTTCTTATGTTGTTCCAGCCGACTTTGTGGCCTTGGAAGTAGTGCAGCGCTGGCGCGCATAACTCGCCCAGGGACCCGTGGGGTCCAATCTCACATACGCCTGCCAGTGCTGCTTCGCTTCCGCATACGCCTTCAGTTTTTCGCAGACGAATGCCAGGTTGTAATGCGCGTCCGGATAGATGGGATGGGATTCAGCCGGACCGCTTGCCGCAAGTGTTGGCGCGCCGCATCAACATGTCCGGTTTCATCCAGCACGCTGCCCAGATTGAAATGCGCCAGTGCATTTTCCGGATCGAGCACCAGAGCCTGGCGGAAGTATTCCGAGGCTTTCTCCAGGTTTCCATCTTCGTAGTAAAGCGTGCCACAATTGATCAGCGCGTCGGGCCGCGCCGGGTCCACGCAAAACGCCCGTTCGTATGCATCGATCGCTTGCGCCCTGTTTTTCCCTTCGGATTCGTACTCGAGCGCCACGGCAAGCCACTCGTCGGCGCTGCGCCCCGTCATGACACGCACGGTTTCGTTCAATTCACGCATCTCGAAGTTCAGCACGAACTGACCTGACAGCGGCTCCAGCCGCGTGCCGCCGCGTTCGACGATCACCGCTCCTCCGTCGGAGAGCACTCGCAACTCCGAAAGCGGAGCGTCCGCGTGCGCAAGCTTTTCGCGCAGCGCGGCAAGGGCCCGCCGCAGACGGTTTGCCGGCACGCCGTTTTCAACCAACTGCTTCACCGTGCGCAGACCGATCAGGTCGCGGAAGTCGTAGTAGCGATTCCCTTTTTCTTTTTGTGGAGAAACGAGGCGCAACCGTTCCCAGTAATCCAGCTGCTTTTCCGTGAGGCCCAAAATGCGCTGGACTTCGTCGGGGCTGAATCTGTCCGTCGGGCCCATCAATTCGTATGGCCGGAGATCTTAACCGGCGACCCTCTTTCCCTTTTTCTGCACCGTTGCAATGGCTTCCACCGCTCGCGCTGGAGGCTTTTTCCCCACCGCCACCGGTCCCGCCGCTGCAGCGGGCGGAGCCTGTTTTTCCGCGAGGCTCTTCTTGAGAGCTTCCATCAAATCAATCACCGGAGCCATATGCGGCTGTGCCACTTCGGTTACTTCCTGGCCCTTGAGCTTGGCCGCGATCATCGCCTTCACATTTTCCTGATACTCGTCGCGGTATTTTTGCGGCTCGAAGGGAGCGGCGAGGCTCTCAATGAGTTGTTGCGCAAGCTTCTTTTCCTGGTCTTTCAATTCCACTTTGTCTGTCGGAACGGATTCCGCGGCGCGAATCTCATTCGAATAGAACATGGTGTGCAGCGTCATTCCGCGGCTGCCCGGCCGAAGGATCACGATGTGTTCCCGCTGATGCATGGTGAGCTTGGCGATGGCGCCGTAGCCGGACTCTTGCATGGCGCTCATCAGCAGCTTGTAGGCCTTCACGCCGGCGTCCTCGGGCGCAACGTAATAAGAGGAGTCGAAATAGAGCGGGTCCATGTCGTCCAGCCTCACGAACTCCAGGATTTCCATGACCTTTGCCGAGGAAGGCTCGATCTTGTCGAGCTCCTCCTCGCTGAACAGCACATACTGATCCTTTTCATACTCGTGACCCTTCACGATTTCGGAGCGCTCCACGTTACGGTTGCAAACCGGGCAAAACAAGGGCTGCTTGAGCCGCGAATGACACACATTGTGAAGCTGGTTGAAGCTGATGCGCTCGCCGCGGGCGGCGGCGGACATTCGCATGGGAATGGAAATCAACCCAAAGGTAAGGTGGCCTTTCCAGACGGTCGTGGCCATGTGGACGCTCCTTCAACAAGAGGCTGGGACTGTGCACGAGCTTTTTAAGATTAGCCGCCCACCAACCAAGAAGCAAGATGCGCCGTCGAAAAAGCGGCGAAAGAGGAATGGTATGGCCGTTTAGGAGCGATGACCTCGGGTTAGGCGTGCGAGGGACAGAAGGGCAGCATGCCACGGCGAGAACGGCTCTAAAGACCGCCACTACAACGGCCTGCCCAAAGCAAGAACACAGGGCTAAAGCCTGTGCTACCAAACAGAAGCGCGATCGAGGGGCCGCTTGGCATTGATTCGTGCGTTGTAGTAGGCTCGCGGCGCATTAGCGCTCACCGCATTGCGGCCAGGAGGACGCGCTCATGAAGACCCGCTTGTGGACCTTTTTGTTTTTGCTTCTTCCCGCGACGTGTTTCTTGGTCCCTCCCATCACATGCTTCCTGCTTGCACCCACCACGTGCTTTGCTGCTGACGATTTGTTCGACATCAAGCCCGTCGTCGCGGATTTCGTCTATGCAGCCATCGCGAAGCCCGCTTACAAAGTCAACTGCAACGCGGTAATCATCCTACTGGACGACGGCGTGCTCGTGGTCGACACGCATTCCAAGCCTTCCGCGGCACGCGCGCTCATCGAGCAAATCAAAAAACTCACGCCCAAACCCGTGAAATACGTCGTCAACACGCACTTTCACTGGGACCACTATCAGGGCAATGAAGCCTATCCGAGTTCGTGGCCCGCCGGCGTCGAGATCATTTCGTCGGAAGCGACACGCGCCAACATTCAGCAGCTCGGCATTCCGCGCATCAAAAACGAAATCGTGAGCATGCCGCAGGAAATCGCCAAACTAAAAGCCGGTCTGGAAAAGACATCCAAGGCCGAAGAAAAGGCCACGATTCAGGAAAACCTTCGCCAGGCCGAAGCCTATTTCGCCGAACTCAAGCTCATGCAGGTGACTCTGCCCACGATGACCTTCGATCACAGCCTGATACTGCACCGCAAATCGCGCACCGTGGAGGTTCTCTGGTTAGGCCTCGCGCACACGAACGGCGACGTGTTCGTATTTCTTCCTAAAGAAAAGGTGCTGTGCACTGGCGACTCGCTGCATGGCTGGACTCCTTTCATGGGGGATAGTTATCCGTACGACTGGATCAAGACGCTCGACGCCGCCGAGAAGCTGGATTTCGACTCCGTCATCGGCGGGCATGGCGACGTCATGCACGGCAAAGAAAAGTTCGAGCTGTGGAAAGAATATTTTCAGGACCTGATGGAGCGGACGGCCGCAGTCTACGCGGAAGGAGCTTCGCTAGACGAAGCGAAGAAGAGCGTGTCCGATTTTCTGGTGAAAAAATACGCCGGCAGATTTGATCCGGGCTTCCCCACTAGCGTCTCTGGCAACGTCACCAAGGCATATCACGTCATCGCGTTCCCGAGATAATTCGTGCCGAGGAGCACAGGCTGAAGCCTGTGCCACGGGACGTAGGATAGAATGCGCGCATGGGGAAGTTGGAAGAGTACAAGCGAAAACGCCGCTTCGACCGGACGCCGGAGCCGTCAGGTGCGCCCGAACCCGCCCCAGACAAGGTGCAAGACAAGTCCTCCCCGGCTGCCAAACGCACACGCCTGCCCAAGCCGAAACTGCCACAGTTGGAGGTCCGTCCCGGGGCCGAGCATGGCGACACGTTCGTAGTTCAGAAGCACCGGGCAACGCGGCTGCACTACGATTTCCGGCTGGCGATCGATGGAACACTGAAGTCGTGGGCCGTGCCCAAGGGACCTTCCCAGAGCCACGCCGACAAGCGGCTGGCGGTAATGACGGAAGATCATCCGCTGGACTACGGGAACTTCGAAGGGAAAATTCCAGAAGGCAATTATGGCGCAGGAACAGTAATGGTATGGGACCGCGGAACTTTTCATCTGGAGGGCAATCTCAACGCGCTGAAGCAATTGGAAAAGGGAGAAATCAAGTTCAGCTTGAACGGGGAGAAATTGCGAGGCAGCTTTGTTTTGGTGAAGCTGAAACAGAGCGCAAAAGGCAACGAATGGTTGATGATCAAGCACAAGGATGCCTCCGAAGATTCCTCCTGGAACATCGACGAGCACGATGGTTCCGCCCTTACAGGCCGCACGATCGAAGAGATTAAGGAAGAGCTGCCTCCAAAACGCCAGCCATTCCCCATTCGTCCCGAGGAGTTACAAGGCGCACGCAAGACCACCATGCCGGCTCGCGTGGAACCGATGCTGGCGACGCTCGCCGACCGCCCGTTTTCCGATCCCAACTGGCTCTTTGAGATCAAGTGGGACGGTGTGCGCGCGCTAGCCCGAATCGAGAATCGTGATTTCGCGCTGCGCTCTCGTAACAGCATTGACATCACCAAACGCTATCCCGAACTGGCCTCTCTTCCCGATGCCCTAGCCGCCCGCCAGGCAATTCTTGACGGAGAGATCGTCGCTTTGGATTCCCATGGCCACAGCAGCTTCGAGCGCCTGCAAGAACGCATGCACGTGCGCGCCCCCAGCGAGAACCTGGCCGCGCAGATTCCTGTCGTTTACTTCGCCTTCGATCTTCTCTACTGCGACGGATACGACCTTCGTGAAAGCCCTCTCCTCGAGCGCAAGCAGCTCCTGCAACGGCTGCTTTACACATCCGAGCGATTTCGCTACGCCGATCATCAGTTGGAACAAGGAAAAGAGTTGTTCGCGCTGGCTGAACAAAATGGTTTGGAAGGGATCGTCGCCAAGCGAGCCGACAGCCGGTACGTTTCCGATCGAAGCTCGTACTGGGTGAAGCTGAAGATTACAAAGACAGTAGATGCGGTCGTCGGTGGCTGGACCGAAGCTCGCACCTCCGCTCTTCCCTTTGGCTCACTGCTGCTAGGCTTGTACGAAGGCAAAAAACTTCGATTCATCGGGCACGTTGGCAGTGGATTTGACGCGAAGAGGCTTGAGGAACTGAGTGCCAGGTTGAAGGATCTGGCAGCCTCCCCTTGCCCGTTCGATGCTGCGCCTGAAACGAACGAAAAGCCATCCTGGGTTTCACCGACCCTAGTCGCGCGCGTCAAGTTCAGCGGATGGACAGACGAGCACTCCCTGCGTCACCCGGTTTTCCTCGCGCTCCGCGAGGATGCACGTCCCGCGGATTGCCAATGGGAAAACGAAGTTGCCACTACCCCGCCTGCCGCCCCAGCCGTAGTTCGTGCGCCCGAAGTCGTCGGCCGCGTGCTCAAAACAAGAGCCGAGATCGAAGCCGAGTTGTTCAAGGGACGCGCAGAAACCGTAACGATCGAACTGGACGGCAAACGGCTGCGGTTTAGCAACTTGAACAAAGTCTATTTTCCCGAGTCCGGCTATACAAAGCGGAATCTACTGGCTTACTACTACCGCATGGCGGATTTCATTTTGCCCTTTCTGCGCGACCGGGCTTTGGTTTTGCGACGCTACCCCGACGGAATCAAGGGACAGGCTTTTTTTCAGAAAGATATGCGCGAGGGATTGCCGGATTGGTTCAAGACCGTGCCGATTGATTCGGAAAAAAAGGGGGAACCTATCCACTACGCGACCGCGAACGACCGCGCTTCCCTGCTCTTTTTGACCGGCCTGGGCTGCATCGATCACAACGCGTGGTCCAATCGTTATGAGGATTTCGATCATCCTGACTACTTCTTTTTCGATTTGGATCCCTCGGATGGCACGGAATTTTCTGTCGTCGTCACCATCGCTCGAGCGCTGCATGAGAAGCTGGAGGAATTGCGCCTTGCGCACTTTGTGAAAACTTCGGGCGCCACAGGAATCCACATTTATATACCCGTGGAACCCGTCTACACTTACGAGCAGTTGCGCACCTTCGGCGAGATCATCGCGCGCACGGTGACTGCCGAGCACCCGAGTCTAGTCACCAGCGAGCGTACTGTTGCCAAGCGTCCAGCGGGCCGCGTGCTGATCGACGTGCAGCAAAATGCTCACGGGCGTCCGCTGGCTGCAGCGTATTCCGTGCGGGCCTTCCCTCAAGCGCCGGTTTCCGCTCCCCTATTGCCGCGTGAGTTGCGTCCAAGCTTGCGCCCTGAAACGCTGACTATAAAGACGGTCTTTGCGCGCCTAAAAGAGAAGGGCGATCTCTGGGCCGATTTCTGGAAGCGGCGGCAACGATTAGAGCAAGCCATCGAGCTCCTCAGCGAGCGCATGCCGCCGAGAACAAAGAAGGCGCCTTGATCGCAAAGCGCGTCCTTTGCTTTCTCGGGCATCGTGGCTATGGTTAAATGCCAAGGCACGGAGGTGCACCCATTCCAAGCGCAGGCCGGCTTCTTGTTGGAACTTCTGGATACTCCTATAAACAGTGGAAGGGAAGCTTCTATCCCGAGAAGCTTCCGGACAAGGAGATGCTAAGCTTCTACGCCAAGCAGTTCCCGACGGTCGAAATCAATCACAGTTTCTATCGCATGCCGACGGAGAACGTGCTCCTGCAGTGGGCGAAGAGTGTTCCCGAAGGCTTTCGCTTCGCGTTAAAAGCCAACCAGCAAATTACGCACATTCAAAGGCTGCGCAACTGCGAGAGCACTCTAAAACGTTTCCTGGAAGTCGCCAGTGTTTTGAACGATGGCGACCACCTTGGCCCGGTGCTCGTCCAGCTGCCCCCTACGTTCAAGTTCGACCGTCCCCTGCTGGAAGACTTTCTTGCTCTTCGCCCTCCTGCGTTCCATTTCGCATTTGAAGTGCGTCATCCATCCTGGTACACCGACGAAACATACGCCGTTCTTCGCCAGCACGAGACGGCGCTCTGCTTGTCCGAAACCGACAAGCAAACTCCCCCTGAGGTGCTCACTACCAACTTTACTTACGCTCGACTTCGCCTCGAAGACTACACTCCGAAGCAAATCGCGGCCTGGAGGAAACGCTTCGATGCCTGGCTCGGCCAGGGCGTGGATGTGTACGTCTATTTCAAGCATGAAGACGCCGGCAAAGCGCCGGCTTACGCTCGACAACTCATCGGAAAGACAAACTGACCGCACACTCTTGTCGCAGGGGCTTTCTGCGCTCGTGGGAAGGCCCCAGTTATAGGCGCCGGATTCTTGGAAGCTAGTCTCGTCCGTGAAAGAACCTGGCAGCCCCAGGAGCGCCGGCTCCGGAACCGCCCTCGGCTGCATCCCAGGCTTTGTGATCGATAGGCTGAATTGGCGCCAGCTTTTTCTGTGAAAGCGATTTGTTCACGGTGGGAAGTTCCTTCGCGACGAAGGCATCGAATTCAGCGGCCACGTCATCCAGTTCTTTTTTCAGGGAATCGATGCGCGCCAACTGATAGTCGCCGGGGCGCCCTTCGTAGTTCAAAATCGCTCCGTAGAGTTGTGTTGTTTTTTCACGGATGCGTTCCTCACCGGTGATGGCGCCTCCCTCCGTCGTGGCCACGATCTTCTTTCGCAGGGCCTCCACTTTGCCGCCGAGTTCCTGCAGCCGCTTGCTGAAAGCTGCGTCGGATTTCAGCTTTGCGCCGTGTTCCATGAGCGCGTCGTGCACGCCATTGATGCGGTCGACATCGAAGCTCATCTCCCCGAGCAGCCGGTGGAGGCGCATCGCCGCATCGAATTCCATTTTGCGGTCCTCCAAAGTGAACTTCGCGCGTGGATCGAGTTCCAGGACCAGCTGAGTGCTGTAAGTTTCCTTGCCGCGTGTCATTTTCACCGTGTAGGTGCCGGGCATCACTCTGGGCCCTTGAGCCGCTTCAAACGCAGCCGTAGCGGCGGGCGGAACGTGCGGAGCCTTCAACCGCATCGGCCATTCCACGCGGCTGATACCGCGGCGGCTGTTCGGAGGGAGCGTGTCCACCAGCTTCCCCTGTGAATCGAAAATTTCCAGCTTCATTTTTCCAAAAATGTGGCGCTTGCTCTGGTAGTACGTAATCAAAGCCGCGTCCGGAGGATTGGGTCCGGTGAACACCGCGCTTCCTTCGACCCAGCCGCCGTTTGCAGGCAACCGCTGCTGCGAAGGCTTGGCCTGCAGGAATACCGCTTCCTGCGCCATCACTTCGGGAGTCAGCTTCCGCAGCGGCGTAATGTCGTCCACAATCCAGATGCCGCGGCCATGCGTGGCGATAACCAAGTCCGACTCGCGCGGGTGCACCACGATGTCCCGCACTGCCACCATCGGGAACTGGTGGCCTTTGTATTGCGCCCAGTGTTTCCCGCCATCCGGCGAGATCCAGAGACCATATTCCGTGCCCAGGAAGAGCAGGCTGGGCAACACCGTGTCTTCCTTGATGACATGCGCGTAGCCGCGCACTCCGCTCTCCGCCGCGACGATCGGCGTCCAGGTCTTCCCGTAGTCCGTCGTCTTGAAAACGTGAGGATCCATGTCTCCAAATGTGTGGCGATCGAACGCTGCGTAAGCCGTGCCCGCGTCGTACAGGCTGGCTTCCACCCACGAAACCCACGAACCTTTCGGCAGATTCGGGACGTTGGCTACAACATTTGTCCACGTTTTCGCGCCGTCGCGCGTCACCTGGAGATTTCCGTCATCGGTGCCCGCCCAGATTGTCTTGCCGTCCCGCGGCGATTCGCTGATGGAGTAAATCGTTGTGTGCATTTCGGCGTACGAATTGTCGACAGTTACGCCGCCCGATTCTTCCTGCTTCTGCTTCTCCGGGTCATTCGTCGTGAGGTCCGGCGAAATGCGGTCCCAAGATTGTCCGTGGTTGCGGGAACGGAAAAGGAATTGCGCTCCGATATAAATCGTGCCCTTCTCATTAGGGCTCATGTGAATTGGAGTATTCCAGTTGAAGCGCAGCTTCCCTTCTCCATAGTTTGGCTGCGGTTGAATGAACTGGCCTTCCAGCGTGACTCGATTGACTCGCCCAATAAAGCCGCCCTGTGATTCGGCGTAGACGTAGTTCGCATCGGCCGGATCGGGAAATACCCAGAACCCATCTCCTCCAAAAACATTTTCCCAGCGCCCGTTGGTAATCCCGCCCGGATATTGCGAGTCGCCCATCCACACGCTGTTGTCCTGCAGTCCGCCGAAAACGTGATAAGGGTCGGCGTTGTCGGCGCTTACGTGATAGAACTGCGAAATCGGAAGGTTATTGCCCTTCCACCAAGTATTGCCGCCGTCGTAGGAATACCAAACGCCTCCGTCATCAGTGGCGATAAGATGATCGGTGTTGTCAGGATTCACCCACACATCGTGAAAATCGCCGTGCGCACCGTTCCCGATTCCGCTGAAGCTCCTGCCGCCATCCTCGCTCATGATCAACGTGAGGTCCGGCTTGTAAACTTTGTTCTCGTTCTTCGGATCGACGATCAGGTTGGCGAAATAAAACGGCCGCCACACCATCCAGTTGCTGCGGTCCCGCTCTTCCCACGTCTTGCCGCCGTCATCCGAGCGGAAAAGTGCGCTGCGCGTCGATTCGATCATGGCGTAAACAACGTTTGGTTTTGATGGCGCGATGGTGACGGCAATGCGTCCCCACGGTTTCGCGGGTAACCCTTTGGCGCTCTTGCCATCCAATTCTTTCCAGGTGGCTCCGCCATCCGTGGTCTGGAAAAAACTGCTGCCGCTCGGCGCGGTGGCATTCTCGCCGCCCGAACGAAAAGTCCAGCCTTTCCGCCGGAAGTCCCACATGCCCGCGAAAAGAACCTTCGGATCTTGCGAGCTCATGGAAATCATCGAGCAGCCCGTCGAGAGATTCGCGCCCTTGAGAATTTTGTTCCAACTCTTGCCGCCGTCCGTGGTCTTATAAACGCCGCGGTCTTCGCTGTCGCTCCACAGTCTTCCCGGCACGCAGACATACACCGTGTTGCTGCTCTTCGGATCGATAATGATTCTCGCGATGCGCTCGGAATTCGCCAGTCCCATGTTGGTCCAACTGTCGCCGCCGTCCGTCGACTTATAGATGCCGTTGCCGATGGACACGCTGTTGCGCGTCCAGGCTTCGCCCGTGCCGGCCCAGATCGTTTTCGGCGCTTGCGGATCAATGGCGACGGCGCCGATCGACTGTGCAGCCTCTTTGTCGAAAACCGGCTTGAACGTTGTGCCGCCATTCGAGGATTTCCACACTCCCCCGCTGGCCGCTCCAACGTAAACAGTGAGCCGGCCGTCTTCTTTGACGGCCGCGACCGCCGCCACGCGCCCGCTCATGGCGGCAGAGCCGATGTTCCGGGCACCGAGGCCGGAGATCGTATCCGAGTCGAATTTAGCGTCTTGCGCGGAGGCAGGCCCGGCAAAAATCAACGTCGTGAGAATCACCATCACCACGGCAGCAAAGCAGCGGATTGTCTTGCGCATATCGTTGGATTCCTCGGCAGTAAAGTAGAAACAATCTCCCTTGGGCATAATTCCATCCATGCAGCTTAGGGAGCAGGCGCCTACACCCGTCCTCGCTTTAAAGATCACTTCCCTGCCGGTGGCGCTTTCATCTCCGGCTTGGACGTCGGCATCGAGAAGTGCGCATCTTCCAGCGGTATGTTTTGCTCGATTTTTTCGACGGAGAACTGCGACCGTGAAGAGCTGCCTTTTTGCGCCTGCTCGACGGCGAACGGATAATAAATTCCGTTCACCTGTTCGTAGTCGCCGTAATATAGCTCGGACTCCTGCAGCGCGCCGCGGATCGTGGTTTGAATCTCCAGTTTTAGCTCGAGGTACGAATCCGCATCGAGATAGTAGTAGCGTACGTCCCCGTTCTTCATGCTCAGCTTGATCTTGAAGCAGTCCGTTCCTTCCATCGAATCGTGTCCCACGAGCTCGGCTTTGTGCCCCTTCTCTTTGTAATCCACCAGCGGCCCGTCGATATCGGAGTCGACCACCAGGCTTTTCAGATCGTCCTGCGAGAGCAGCTCCGGATCTTTACGCCCGCCGAATGGTGAAATCTGCCACCCGGTCTTGCCGTCGTAAGCTTGCACCTGTGCCAGGCCTTGGATGATGAATTCTTCCCGAACCTTGTCGGCGCGCTTGTTCTCCTGGCGAAATTCGGCGCGAAAAGAACCCTGGCTGAATTTCGCCGTGGTGCGGATGCTGCGCACGGATTTCAGCTTGTCAGCTCCGCCCTTCGCTTGAATATTCTTGGCGATGATCTCGTCAACGGTTTGCGCGCTCGCGGCAACGGAAAAGAAAGCCGTAACCGCCAGCACTGGTAGAAAAAAACGGAAGGTCCTGGTGAACTCTTTAAACGGACTCCGCCGCAAGTCTGCTTTCATGAACTCCCCCAACCCAACGGTATGTATCAACACCCCAAACGGAAGGGACGAAATCGGAGAACCTTAGGTTACTCCGACGAAATATGCAGCACTTAGTTAGCAGACTTTTGCCTTGCTGCCAAGAAGTTTCGGCGCGCCCGGCCTATAGCTCCACATGAAGGCGAAGCGTCAGCACGGTTACTGGTCCCCGGTCCCGGTTGTACCCTGGATTGTTGATGTGCTGCAGTCCAAACGAAGGAAAAATCCCGCGCCACATGTGCAGCGTGTAATAGGTCTCGATGATATTCTCGCGCCCGTAATTGAGTCGGCCATCGCCTAGAAGAAAACCTTGGCCACCGAGCGCCAGGTATTCTTGGTGGTCCCGCGAGATGCCATTCGTAACGAATACCAAACCTGCCCGGTCAAATTTCCTGCGCCATCGCTTGCCACTGCCGCCAATTCCGATTTCCGCCGTCTCATCCACTTCGGTGTAGGCGAACGATTCATGCCGGCCCTCGCCCCATCCCCACCGGCCAAACACGCCCATCCAATCATTAAGCGGCTGCTCGAAATTCGCCCCAAATCCATGCTTGATCGCCGTACGGAGCGGATGCGCCGTGATATCGGGCTTGACCGTCCGTCCGGCAAGAAAATTGTCGACTGCCTCGCGGTAGCTTCCCATGTTGGCGTGATTCACAAAACTCAGGAATCTGATAATCCCTTCCCGATGCCGAATTACTGTTCCGTGCAGCTCAAATTCAACATTCTCGGCGCGCGCTCGGCGCATGTCCGCATCCAGATGAATGCCATTGGCGATCTTCGGCATCAATCCTTCAGCAAATCGCACCGCCCAGCTCCGCTCGTGATATTCCAGCATCGCCGCGAAGGTGAATCCTCGTGTGTCCGCCGCATAGTCGTATGCCCCGTTGTTATCCACGGTCCAGTTCATGAATTGAAAACTGGTGTCCGTGCCATAGGTATTGTTGTCGAAAAAGTCCGCCATACTGAACTTTCCGAACCGAATTTCAAGCCTGTGTTCCGGAAGCGAGGGAAAAAGCGAGAACGGCGAACGGGAGTTGCCGATTTTGCGGTCGCCAAGGGGAATGATTTGGTGCCACATCAGCCGGGCGATGTAAGGCGCTTTGCTCAGGTCAGGATTTCGCACGATGTCTAAATTCGTGACACCCGCCAGGCCGACTGCCTCGCCGATTCCGTGTCCGCCGGTTTCCTGGACGTCGCAGAGTAATTCCGCCCTGTCGGTCAACCGGACGCCGGTAAACAGCGTGAGGACGCGCGATGTCGCATCTTGCGCCTGCGGAGGCAGGCTCCGTGGCCCTTGATAGGGTGAATGAAATTCCGGATGCCATTGCGAAATGAAATTCACTTGCCCCGAAATCCACCAACGATCCAACTCCGGATGCGCAAACATCGTCGGGAGTGGATCGGCATCCGCTGCCGAATCCTTGGCCGGAGTCGTTTGATCCTGAGTCTGCGGCGAATCTTGCGCCCGCAGTGTTCCCGCCCCCATCGAGAAGACCCCGAGCAACGTACAAATCGGAACAATTTGGAAGGTCAAACGCCGCATTTCTGAGCCCGGACTCTTTTCCGCCTTGGGATGAAACTCACCGCTGAATCGTTGCAGGCTAAGCCGCCGCTGATGAATGCGTGATGAACGCTGCCTGGGGAGGCGCCCCCCTTGAACCTCCCTACCCCTCTGTTCTACTGTTCATCAAGCCCTTGTCAAAGGGCTTGGACGTTGATACCATACCCCCACTGGGTAGACAAGAAAAATGTCGCACACTTCGCGCGAGAAATTGGACCTCGTCAACCGCACCAAGAAAGTCATCGGGCAGCTCGAAAGTGTTTTGCGCGCTCTGAATGAAGATGATCCCTGCGCGGATGTCCTCCAGCGCCTCTCCGCCTCGCGCGGCGCCATCAACAGCCTGATGGCCGAACTCATGGAGGACCATATCCGCAACCACATGCCTCGCAATTCGAAATCCTCGGAAGAAGCTGCCGACGACGTCATCCAGATTGTCCGCACGTATCTCAAGTAAAGGAAGAACGAGGTCGCCTTTCGAACAATTTTTCTATATCTTCTCTGCACCAGGACGCCGGTGGCTGGAATCAAAGAACCCGAAGGAGACGCTGCGGTGCGAAGAATCTTCATGGTTCTCGTCTTTGCCATATTCCTGAATGTCCCGGAGGTTCGCGGCCAAGCCGGCCCTGTCGAAGGTGGACATGAATGGCAGGTGTGGACCGGCGGTGGCCACGGCCTGAGCGGCAGTCAGTCCGGCGACGGCGTGTGGAATGCAGGTTTTCGTTACGGCTGGATCCTCACCGCGCCGCACGGACCCGGCTTCCTGCGCGGCCGCTTGGAATATGCGGTTGACGCCGTCCCGGTCTTTCTCGTAACTCAGAAAACGAACACAGCCTATGGCGTTGGTATAAACCCGTTCGCTTTCAAGTGGGCGCTGGCAGCGCACGGCAGTGTCGTTCCCTACCTCGAGATCGGTGGCGGCACTCTCTTTACCAATACCAAAGTTCCCGAAGGAACATCACACGTCAATTTCACCTCCGGCGGCGCTTTGGGCCTTCACTTTCTGCGCAGCAAACACAACATCAGCGCTGAAGTCCGCTACATGCATATTTCGAACGCCGGCCTTGCAACTCCGAATCCCGGCATCAACACTATTCAGCTTCGCTTGGGCATTGGTCTGTTCAGCCAAAAGGAATAAGAACAATGCAAGACATCCGCTTCAGAACTACTGTTGAGTGGGCGAGATGAAAATGATTTGGATCTTCGTGGCCGTAATCGTTCTGCTTCTTGGATTCGCCGTCGTCCGCGCGATGAGCACGGGGAAGAAGGCACCATCTTCAGGCACTCCCGCGCCGGACTTCACGTTGAACTCGCAGGACGGCAAACCGCTTAGCTTGCGCGATCTGCGCGGCAAATGGGTCGTGCTCTATTTCTACCCCAAGGATTTCACCAGCGGGTGCACCAAGGAAGCTCACAATTTTCAGCGTGATCTCCGGCAGTTTGAAGAGGAAAACGCGATCATCCTCGGCGTCAGCGTGCAGGACGAAGCTACCCACCAAAAGTTTTGTGTCAAGGAAGGCCTGAGCTTCAAGCTGCTCGCGGATACAAAGCACGAAGTCTCTTCATCCTACGATTCGCTCGTGAATCTTGGCGTCGCCAAACTTTCCGCCCGCCACACTTTCTTGATCGACCCAGAAGGCATCATCCGCAAGGCTTATCTCAACGTGAACGCGGAAAAACACAGCGCCGAAGTCCTCGCCGACCTAACGCAACTCCAGCGGCCTCCAGGCCAAATTTGATCCGTAACCACTGTCATCCTGAGCAGAGCGAAGGATCTCACGTAATCCCCACCTCAGCGTAAACATTCAGCTGCGATCAGTTTCCGCAGGCCGTTTCAACAGTTACCTCCGGCACATCGGGCAACGCTGGGAGACTGCTCTTGCCCAGCAATGTATTCAATGCCGCCACGTCTTTGTTCTTCAAGTCCTGCCACGCCGCCAGAGCCTCATTCTCTCCCTTGCAAATCCGCCGGTATGCCGCGAACGACTCTTCCGACGGCGCGAAGTCCGCTCCATCCACCAGCGCCATCAGCGCCGTCAACGTATCATTCACCGCCATAAAGCTGGTCGTTTTGGGAGCCTCCAAAATCGGAGTGGCTTCGCCGCCTTGCAGTCCCGCGACTTTCGCGTCCAGCGTGCTGGCCGCCACGGCAACGGGATCTTCCTTGGGGCGTTTCATCAACTCGGCCAAACGTGAGCGCAACTGCTTTGCCTGTTGGTAGCCGTCGAAGTTCTTCCCGAGCAGCGCGGATATTTTCAGTTGCAGCTCCAGCGAACTTTCCAACTCGTTGCGCGCCGCCGGCACCCGCGGGTCCATCTTCACTTCCAGGGCCTGCCGAAGAACTTGGCCGCGCGGATCGGCATACCGCAAATTCCAAGCAAACCGGTACATCCCTGGCTTTTTCGAAGGCGGCTCAGGATGTGCGAGCCAATACTCCGCCACGTACGGAGTCTCTTCCGGCTCTTTCGGCACTTCCGCGCTGGAAAAACTCCTCACCAGTTTTTCATTCTCGTCGTAAATTTCCAATTGAATCTCCCCGGCGGAATTCGCTAGCAAAAAATAATTCAGGACTGCCCCATCAGGAGGATTCTTGCCGGCTGGAACTTCCGGCGGCAGCGGCGTGTCTTGATTTTCGTCGCGCCGCACGCGGATCGCGGTTCGCGGCGCGAAAAGTCGCGCTCCCGCCGCAGCGCCTCTTCCATCCAGTTGGCGCAATAGCGTCACGTCATCCAGAATCCAGAACGCCCGGCCATATGTAGCCGCCACCAAGTCGTCTTGTTCGATAGCCAGATCGTGAATCGCCACCACCGGCATGTTCAGCCTTAGCGATTGCCAATGTTCACCGCCATCAAACGAAACGTAAACGCCAGTCTCCGTTCCCGCGTACAGCAAGCCCTTGCGCGCCGGATCTTCCCTCACCGTTCGAACAAAATCGGTTTCGCGGATTCCCTGCACGGTCTCTTGCCACGTTTTTCCAAAATCTCGCGTCCGAAAAATGTGCGGATGCAGGTCGTCATGATTGTTGCGATTCACGGCGGCGTACGCGGTTCCCGCATCGAAATGCGATGCTTCCACAATACTCACCGTGCTCCACTCCGATACACCGCTCGGCGTTACGTTTTGCCAGCTCTTGCCTGCATCTTTCGTCAACTGGATGTTTCCGTCGTCCGTTCCGACCCAGATCACGCCCTCTTTCCCCTCCGAAGGCGCGATCGTTAGAATCGTCCCGCGCGCCTGTTTCGAATCCTTTTCATCCGGCCGGACGCGCGTCAAATCCCCGCTCACTGCTTCCCAATTCGTTCCTGCATCCGTCGTTTTCAGCAGAAACTGCGTCCCCAGATAAAGCAGGTGCGGATCCTGTGGCGAAAAAGCCATTGGAATCGTCCAGTTAAACCGATACTTGCTTTCGAACGATACCGGAGCCGGTGAAATATCCCGCACTTGCCCCGTTGTTTTCGACAATCGCACCACGCTCCCGCCCGGCCCCGCGTTGTAAACCACGTCCGCGTCCAGCGGATCGGGAATCGTGTACCCGCTTTCCCCTGGCCCCACGGGAAACCAATCCCGCTCCGTGATCTGTCCATTGTTTCCGCGGCTCGTGATTCCCGCGGTTCCGCTGTCCTGCTGCGGGCCGTACACCCAGTAGGGAAACCGGTGATCTGTCGCGACCCGGTAGAATTCTCCCGTCGGCTGGTTGTACCACGGTGTCCAGGTTTCCCCTCCGTTCAAGCTGATGGTTGCTCCCTGGTCGACTCCCAGCATGATCCGCTGCGAATTTGTCGGATCGATCCACACGCAGTGATAGTCGTCTCCCCCGGGCGCGCCCTTGATCGCCGTAAACGTATGCCCGCCATCATTCGAACGGTACAGATTTTGCGACGGCACATAAACGATGTCGGCGTTCCTCGGGTCCACGTAAATCTCGCTCATGTACCAAGACCCAACGATCCGCCCGTCCTCCGTCGCTTTCTTCCACGTCGCTCCTGCGTCGTCCGACCGGTACAGCCCGCCTTTTTTGTCCTTCGCCTCAACGATCACGTACACCCGCTGTCCGTGATTTCCCGGCGCGACTGCAACTCCTTCTCGCCCCCAGTCTCCTTCCGGCAACCCGTTTCCCGTGATTTGCGTCCAGGTGACGCCTTCATCCAAGGATTTGTAGAGCCCGCTGCCGGGCCCGTACGATGTTCCTTTTTGTCCTGGCTTTCGAATGCCGTGCCACAGCGTCGCGTAAACCACGCGCGGATTTCCCGGCTCAAAACACAAATCCACCGCTGCCGTAACATTGTCTTTGTACAAAACTTTCTTCCAACTCCGCCCGCCGTCCGTCGAACGGAAAACTCCTCGCTCTTCGTTCGGCCCTGAACTGTGGCCCATCGCTGCCACCAGCACGATGTCCGGATTGCGCGGATCGACCAGGATTCTCCCGATATGCCGTGTGTCTTCCAGTCCGATGTGTTGCCAGCTGTCCCCGCCGTCCACGGACTTGTAGACTCCATCTCCGTAGGCGCTGTCCGCAAAAATTGTGTTGACGCCTGTTCCCACGTAAATGATTTTCGGATTCGAAGGCGCCAGCGTCATCGCTCCTATCGAAGCCACCGGCTCCTTGTCGAAAATCGGTTTCCAAACAGTTCCGCCATCCGTCGTCTTCCACACGCCCCCGCCGTCCGCGCCAAAATAGTAGACCGCCGGATTTCCCGGCACGCCCGCCACCGCATTCACCTTCCCGGCGCGAAACGGTCCAATCATCCGCCATTTCATCTCCGAAAACATTTGTTCAGGAACCTGCTGCGCTGAAACATTGCCAGCAACAAAAATAGCCGCAGCGGCAAAAAACGCGGCAACCCTGGCGAATCGAAAAAGGAAGACAATTCTCATCAATAGGTTTCCTCTCCTTCGCTCTCCATCGTCTGTTTATCGTCTATGGTTCGTCGTTCCCATCCGCATCCGCGGCGGGAGCGTCGGCTGATTTGTTGGGATCGACCGATGCGAGCCCGGCTTTCTTGAGTTCTAGGTTTAGCGCCGGAAGTTCCTGCTGCCGGATTTTCGTCCAGCGCGTCACGAGCTTCTGAAGATCTTCTTCGAGTTCCTTGTAGACAGCCGTGGCTTGCGTCGTGGGCGCGGCATCGGCGCTGTCCGCCACGGCCAGGAGTCCTCCGAAATGTTGATTCAAGCTGGAAAAATTCTCCGGCGGCTTCGCCCCGGGCGGCAATCCGAAGAAATTGCTTTGCGCTGCGCCTTCCAGTTCGCCAATTTGTTTATCGAGAGCTGCGATCGCATCCGCAACGGTTCCTTTAGCTGCTTTCGCGGCACGTTCCTTCAATTGCACGCGCACCGAGCGAACCTGCGAGAGCGCTTCGAAGCTTTCATTCATGCCCTCGACGGAACCGCTCTCCATTTCAAACTGCTTGCGAAGATCGGCGAGCGAAGTTTTGATGCGCGGATCCATCTTCACAACGAGTGGCTGAGAATAGCTCTTCCCATCCACCGTAAGCTTCACCGTGTAATTCCCTGGCACGACCCACGCCCCAAGAGGATATTTCGGCGTGTCGTGCACAATTGCGGAAATCGGAAATTCGTGGCTGAGCGAATCCGGCGGCGCGTAATGCAAATCCCAGACGAAACGGTGCATGCCTGAGGCTCCGGAAAGAATTTGCGCCGGGCGCACCCAGTACATCGGAATGGGATGCTCGCCAGCGGTTTTTTCCAGCGGCTCCGGCTTGTCTGAACTGGAATAGCGGCGCACGAGATGCTGCAGTTCGTCGAGAATCTCCAGCGTCACCGCTTTGTTCGAACTGGACGCGAGATAGTAGTCGACGGTGGCGCCGTCCGGAGGATTTTTTCCCGCGGGAACTTCCGGCGGCAATGGCGTGTCCGGATTGCGATTCCAGCGGACGCGAATCGCTTCCTGCGGCGCGAAAAGATGCACATTCTCTTTCGCAATATCGGCGTTCAGTTGCCGCAGTGGCGTGAAGTCATCGAGAATCCAGAACGAGCGGCCATGCGTGGCGACAATTAAATCGTCGCCGTGAATCGCGAGATCGCGCATCGAGGTGTGCGGCAAATTCAACTGCAGCGGCTGCCAATCGTCTCCATCGTTGAACGAAACGTAGACGGAGCCTTCCGTGCCGGCAAAGAGCAAACCTTTTTGAACCGAATCTTCGCGAACCACGTTGCTGGCGCCACCATCGGGAATTCCTTTTGTAATTTCCGTCCAGGTTTTTCCGAAATCCCGCGTACGGTAAATGTGCGCGCGCAAATCGTCGAGCCGGAAGGAATTGATCGCCGCGTACGTCGTGCCCGCGTCGAAGTGGGACGCTTCGATAATGGAGACTTTGCTCCACGGCTTCAGTTGCGGCGGCGTCACGTTTTGCCAGGATTTTCCGCCGTCGCGCGTGATGTGAATCAATCCATCGTCGGTGCCCGCCCAGATGGTGTTTGCTTCCTTGAATGACGGCGCGACAGCATAAATAACGCCGCGGTGTTTCCCTTTTTCCGTATCGCTCGCGGCGAAAGCGCCGAGGCTCGCGGGAATTTCGTAGGATTCCCGCGTGAGATCGTCGCTGATGACCTGCCAACTGTTTCCCGCGTCCGTCGTTTTGAAAAGCTTGTTGGACGCAAAATACAGCGTGTGCGGTTCGAGAGGCGAAAAAATCACTGGCAGCGTCCGCGTATAACGATACTCGCCGCGGCGAACCGGCTCCGGCGTAACTTTGGCGTACTCGCCGATGTCCTGCTTCGTGCGCGTGAGCCAGTCGCCATACAGAATGTTCGGATCGAGCGGATCGACGGCGATGTAGCCGTACTCGAAAATTCCCGGCAGGCGCCAATCGCGAAACGTGATTTCGCCGTAATCGCTGCGGCTTTGCGTGGCCACGGAGCCACTTTCCTGCTGCGCGCCGTAAACCCAGTACGGAAAGCGATTGTCGGTGGTCACGTGATAGAACTGCGCGGTTGGCTGGTTGTACCAACTGCTCCACGTCGTGCCGCCATTCACGCTGATGACCGTGCCCTGATCAGAGCTGAGCGCGATGATCTGTGGATTTTCCGCGCTGATCCAGATGCGCTGATAATCGTCGCCGCCGGGCGCGCCTTTGAACCCAACAAAAGTTTTCCCGCCGTCCACGGATTTCCACGTCGTGGTGTTCGCCACGTAAATCACATCCGGATTGTCCGGCGCAACCGCAATTCCCATGGCACCCGGACCGCGACCACCGATGCGGCGGTCGGCGTTTACCTGCTTCCAGGTTTCGCCTGCATCGTCGGAGCGATACACTCCCGCGCCCTTCGTGGCTTCCGCCGAAACATAGATTCGCTTTGCATCGCTTGGCGCAACCGCAATGCCGATCCGTCCGAGTCCTTCGCTTGCTCCCGGCAATCCCTTGGTCAACGGCTTCCAGGTATCGCCGCCATCCGTCGATTTATACAGTCCGCTCCCCGCGATGTAGATCGAAGCGCCGCTGCGCACTTCCCAGGGCGCAACGCGCGCGGCCCATAGCACAGCGTAAATCGTTTGCGGATTTGTGGGATCGAAAGCGATGTCGGCGGCGCCGGTGTTTTCGTCCTTGTAGAGAACTTTCTGGAAAGTTTGCCCGCCGTCGGTCGAACGAAAAACGCCGCGCTCCGCGTTGGGACCGTAGGGATGTCCTTCGGCGGCGACGAAAACGCGGTTGGGATCTTTTGGGTCGACGAGAATCGCCGTGATTTGCTGCGCGTCGCGGAGACCCCCTTTTTCTGGACCAAGGTGCGCCCATGATTTTCCTGCGTCGGTGGATTTGTAAATGCCATCGCCGGTCGCAAGATCCGGGCGCTGCAGTCCTTCACCGCTGCCAACGTAAATGATGTTCGGATCGGACGCGGCAACGGCGAGTGCGCCGACGGAGCCGGTAGGCTGGTCGTCGAAAATCGGATTCCAGGTGTTTCCGAAATCAGTGGTTTTCCAAACGCCGCCGTTGACGGCAGCCATGTAGAAAACATTCGGCTGATGCGGCACTCCGGAGACGGCCACGGCGCGGCCTCCGCGGAATGGGCCGATGCACCGCCAGCGCATTTCGGAATAGAGTTTCTGATCGAATTTCTGGCCGACCTTCTGGTCGAGCTGCTGCGCGGTCGCCGTAGTGCAAAAAATTGCTGTGACGATAATTCCAGAGATGAACCACTTCCCTGCTGCACCGATTCGCATCCGAGTCCTCCGTGAGAAGGGAGAGGATACTCTGGCTGCGGAAACGGAGCAATAATGGCGACCTGTCGCACACGATAATGGCTGGTCTTCCGCAGCGCCCCAACCACGCGCGTTGCTTCCCGCTGGCTCCAGCTGCCCCGGTCGAAGATGTCGACCCTGTCGGGACTCGGTCTATGAAATTTCGATTAACACCACCGACACATCATCGGTGGCAGGGCCGCTCCGCCACGCCTCGACGCGATCGAGGATTTGTCGTTTCATCTCTGGCAAGGACAGGTTCGCAGCATCGCGCACGATCTCCGCGAGACCTTCGACCCCCAACATTTCCCGCTTGAGGTTGAAATTCTCTGTAAGTCCATCGGTATAGATCAGCACACGATCTCCCGGTTCGATGGCTGTTTCGATGGTTGTCTCAACGTCCACGACATTTTCGAACAACCCGAGGATCCCGCTCCTCGATTCGAGCAGCCTTGGCAATTCCCCCCGTCGAGCGATCATCGCCGGAGGGTGCCCCGCCCCCGCGAATTGCAGTGAACGGCAGCTTCGGTCAAGCCGGACAGCCGCCACGGTAAAAAAGAAACTTGAGGTTGCAAGATTCTCCACCACAAAATGATTTAGCGACCGCAACATCGCTCCCAGTTCCGCCGAGCGTTCAATCTGCGCCATCGTTTCGGAGTAGATGCGATTCGCCACCAATGCGGAACTTATCCCGTGTCCCGAAACATCGCAAACCAGCACGTCTAGATGGTCCTCGTTTGGAACCACAAGCCCGTAATCTCCGCCCACCGACCATGCCGGTTGATAATGAGTCTCGACAGAGGCGCCTCCCCAACGCAAGCTTCTTGGCGCGAGACTCTGCTGGACTCGTTCGGCAAGCTGAAGCTCTTCTTCCATCTGCCGCTGGCGCGCCAGGAGCGACTCATTGGCATCGCGCAGTTCCGCTTCGGCGCGTTTTTGTTCGCTGATGTCCGTGGCGGTGATCACCGCGAATGTTCTCCCTTCCGGGTCGTGTATCTGGCGGGATGTGACGACCACCGGTAAATGTCCCCCGCCGGCTTGTGGAATATAAAATTCGTAGCGCGCGCGGCCTTGCTGTTCTCTTTGTCTGATTAACTCCATCAATCGCGGGACATCTTCGGCTGGAAACAAGTCCGTGACGGAACGCCCCAGAAGCTGACCGGCATCCATCCGAATCATTTCCAGGAACATCGAGTTTGCATAAACGACTCGCTTCGAGCTGTCGTTTAGAATGACGCCCTGATTCAGCGTCTCCAGCACGCTTGCGATTTGATCCACCCACCCTTCGTAAAGTGAGGCCAAGCGTCCCTCCGCGCGCCGTCTACTCTAACGCATGTCCCGCTGCATAGTCGCTCGCACTAGCCCGCTCTGTCGCCGATTTTCTCAAGGAGATCGACAACCCCACCAGATAGGCCACCCCTTATCCGCTACACCCTCTGACCTCCGTGCCCCACCGGACAAGTCAAACCACGCTAAGCAATCTCTAAATGTAAACACCTTGCTGTCCAGAGCCCAGGGCACCATCACGGCAACGTGGTCACGGGCATTGGGCCGACTACCGGGGCGGCGCAGAATGGCATCCAGATCGGCTTTGGCGCGGGAGGCGCGATTTCGGGTAACACGGTGACGAACAATTTGTGGTCACCGTGCACAGCCGTGGACACATGCGCGGCGGTAGCGACGAACATTCTGGTCACGCAGTCCGATGGAGTGGAGATAACTGACAACCGCGCCGGGATCAGTCAGGTGGGGATTTTCGTTCACGGGAGCCAGGGGCTGGTGACGGGGAACGAGACGTTTGCGAACAGCGTCTTCGACGGGGTTCGTATCGAAGGCGATGGGAACCGTCTGCGGCACAATCGGGTTTTCAACGGCGCGGAATCCGGCATTTTTGTCGCCGGCAATACAACGTGGTGGAACACAACAAAATTACGGAAGCGACCGTCGGCATTCTCAAAGAGGCTGGGTCTCTCGGCAATATTATCCGGTTCAACCAAGTGTTCGACACGCTGGTCGCGGTGCAGGATCCTGCTTCGCCGGGTTTGGCGGGAGTCGTTTCGCCGGAGCGGTAGGGACCAAAAATCATCCGGGACGCAAAATGCGCGAATGACGGTGGGGTGAGGACGCACTCGGAACCGAAGGAAGGCCCGACGTTGGTCGGGCCTTCCGGTTAATTGGGGAAAGTGAGGATGGTTACCTTGTGGAGGCAGCTTGAGTCTTGGCTTTGGCGAGCTCAGGGACGACGCCGAGTTGCTGCATAAGGCCCAGAGCGTCCCAGTTCACATAGCTTTCGGCTATCTTGCCGTTCGCGAGGCGGCCGACGGTTATTCCGGAAATGGTGAACTGCTTCCCGGTGGGCGCAATCCCGTTGAGATCGCCTTTATGGGTACCGCGGCAGGACCAACGGGTCATGACGGTATTGTCTTCGGCGATGATGTCCTCGATCGTCAAACGAAGGTCGGGGAAAGCATTGCGGTAGAGAGTTGCCCGTTTCTTTTCACTCTCCGGGCCGCGCCCAAAATCGGGTGAGGAAGGGTCATGATGTTCGTAGTTGGGGGCAAAGAGCTCGTCTACCAGCGACAGATTGCCCTTGTTCCAAACTTCTTCAATCAGACGACGGACGACAGCTTTGTTATTTTCAGACATGGGGTGTTCTCCTTTTTGAGAAATGCAAAAACTGGCCTCGCATGAAGCGAGTCGGGCTCAAGTGTTGTGGCCTGGAACCGCTGGGGTCTTGGGCGTGCAGTCCTGTTACGTCGGACAAAAAGTTAGGCCCCGCGAGAGCGGAGAAAAACGAGCCGAGGACGTACTGCCCTCTTGGCGCTCGATGCGGAGCTTAGATGTTCAAGGAACTGCGCTCGGACTAGGGAGCGGGAGTCTCGCCTTAAGCGGCGAAACCTCGACATGATGCTGTTCCTCGGGGATGTGCGTGTCAAGGAGAATCGAGGAATTCTTCTGTGCAAAAGGAGCAGCGGCGAACCCAGGACATACGGCCAGCCGGCAATCAGCCTGCCTTCTTTTTCTTGGAGGGCGTTCGCGGCGGCTCTCCGAGATAGTAGGGCGCACTTACGGTGAAGATGCGCTCATTGCCGCGCACGAGCAGCATCCATTCGAGCAAGCGGCCGCGCTGGTTGTGAAGAAAATATTCGTACCAGTGGCCCTCGACGAGTTCCGGAATCACGACGACAATGCGGCGTTGCGGCTGCTTGGCGGACAGCTCGAGGATGTACTGAATAATGGGGACGATGACGAATCGGTACGGCGAAGGCAGGATCATGAGCTTGGGAGGCGGATGGCCGGCGGCACGGAACGGCGGCTCAACGTAGCGCTGCCACTCCAACTTAAGCAGCTCAGAGTGTTTATCGGGCTCAACGTGGACGCCGATGATTTCGTCGCTGATTTTAGCGGCAAATTCGAGTCCCTGTTTGGAAATGCTGCTCCAGCGATCGATGGCAACGACGGCAATGGGAAGCGTGCCCTGCCGCGCGAACACCGGGACAGTGCAGGCCGTGCGCATTCGCACTGCGTGATAGTGACGCCGCACAAAGCCAAAGAACACGATCAGCAGCGGAATAAAAAGGAGCGTGATCCAGGCTCCCTCCGCGAATTTTGCAACAAGCACGACGCAAACGGTTATGCCGGTGACAAAAGCGCCGAAGCCATTCACGAATGCGCTTTTCAGCCAATGAGGGCCGCGCTTCTTATACCAGTGCACGACCATCCCGGCCTGCGACAGGGTAAAGGCTAAAAACGCGCCGACCGCGTAAAGCGGAATCAATTTGTCCGTGACGCCATCGAAGAAAATCAGCAACAAAGCCGTGAGCAAGGCGAGCGTCACGATACCGTAGGAATACACCAGGCGGCGTCCACGAAAGCGGAAGGCATGGGGAAGATAATTGTTCTGCGCGATGGCACGGCAGAGGCGAGGGAAGTCGGCAAAGGCGGTATTCGCGGAAAGCGAGAGGACCAGCACGATGGAAGCGATGGTCAGGTAATAAAAAGCGCCTTTGCCGAAAACAGCGGCGGTGAGCATCGAGAGGATGCTCTGGTATCCGGGCCTGCCGGGCAGTGTGGCAACGATTCCGTAGGCTTTAACGAGGTAGGAAATTCCGGCTAGAAGCACCGCGAGAATGAAGATGATCACGGTAAGAGTGCGCTGCGCGTTCTTGACGGCCGGCTCGCGAAAAGCCCTCACGCCATTGCTGACCGCTTCCACTCCAGTGAGCGCCGTGCAGCCGCTGGCGAAGACCTTTAGGAGCAGCCAATAGCTGACGGCTTCGGTCGCGGGCCAGGGTGGCGCAAGAGGCGTCAAGGGCGCCGGATGTCCGCCGCTGCGCCATACAGCAATCAAGCCCGCGCCAATGACGATCAAGAGCGTTCCTATGAAAAGATACGTTGGCACCATGAAGGCCAGGCCGGCTTCGCGGAGGCCACGAAGGTTGATGATCGTCACAACGAGAAGAATCCCAACGCAAATCGACAAGGTATGGGGCTGCAAGGCAGGAACAGCGGAGATTAGCGCGCCGACGCCGGCGGAAATTCCCACGGCTGCCGTGAGGATATAGTCGGTTAGCAAGGCTGCGGCCGCCAGCAGGCTTGGACGTGCCCCCAAATTGAACCGCGCGACGGTATACGAGCCGCCGCCTCCGGGATAGGCAGCGATCGTCTGACGATACGAGAAATAAACGATGATGAGCAGGGCGATGATTGCCGCGCTGATAGGAAGGATGTAGTTCAACCCCAGGAGCCCCAAGGGAATGAGCAAGGTGAGCGCTGCTTCCGGGCCGTACGCCGCAGAACTGAGCGCATCCAATCCGAAGATGGGAATGCCCTGGAGCGGCCCGATTTGCTCGGCACGTTCTTCAGTGGTCGCCAGGGGCTTGCCGACGAGGAGATCGAGGATGTTCATAAGGCAGGCAGATACATGGTATTTCTCGCGTGTCCATTTGCAACGAGAAGAGCAACAAAGTCAACCGCCAGCGCGCCGGGAGGTGACGGACGCAAGAGAACGGGGCTAAAGCCCGCCACTATGAGAACGCGGGGCGTAAGCATCGAGGCGCTTTTTGTAAAGGAAGAGGACGCTGGGGCCGAAGGAGAGGGGCATGATGGCGAGGCCCGTGGCGATGCCAAAGCTGGTGGCGAGTGGCGCGGAACAATCGTGACGGCGGCGGACGATGACGTGGCAGGGGACAACGATCAGGAGTTCCAGCACGCTGCCTTTGAGCAGCCACGAAGTGAGGCGCGTTACAACCGGTGAGGAGTTCCGGAAATAGAAATAGAAAAGGATGGCCCAGAGAACCCACGCGGCGCCCCAAAAGGCCAGAGTCCAAAAGAGCAGGATCAGATTGTCCTCATGAAGAAAGCGGTGGACGGAATTATAGAAGAAGTCGAGAAAGTCATCGCCACCCAATGCGACGCCCAAGGACCACACTACGGCGGAGGTGAGGAGTGCAGTAAGGCCCGAAGCAGCGGCTAAGGAAACCAGAACGTGCGCTCGGGGCTTGAGGCGTCTAAATGACGTATCGACGGAGAGGAAAAGCAGAAGTACTTGGCCGCCCAAGACGGCCGCGACAAGAATCCAGAACGTCCAATCGGTGTAAGAGTCCTTGACCCCGCGGATGAGGCCCGACCACTGCGAGAAGTCATGCCTGAGTATGAATATGCTTCCGGGCACAATGAGGGCCAGGAGAATCAGGGCGTAAAAGACGGAGATTAGGATGCCCCATTTGCGCATGGGCCCTCCTGGGTGGTGCAGCAGAGTGTTTATCACAAAACGAAGAGACAAGGGGAAGTCGGGGCGGGGCGATGCGCCGAGGGAGGACAGTGGCGGGATTTAAGCATTGAGCACAAAAGGACGATGGTTCTATTCCCTGGGCAGGCTGGGTTTCTTAGTTTGGATGGTGAGTCGAGGAAGAAGGGAGATCATCCATATGCCGACCAAGATGTGTGCGCTTGCGGCGTGCCTGATTCTTGCTGGCGTGTGCGCGGCCAAGGAACACGACTATCAAAAAGGAACTTTGCTGCGGATGGACTCGACGTCGTGCGGGATGCAGGAAAAAGGATCGAAGTCCGTGGCGGGCGAACTGCTGGGCACGGATGCGCAGAGCAAGAAGACGCAGGAAGTGCTTTGCCAGGAATATGTGCTGCAGACCGACCGCGTGGTCTACCGGATACGGCCGAAAGATGACAAGCACCCGGTGCTGCTACCGATCGGGGAGACGGCGCAATTCCGCATTCACAAGGATAAATTGATACTGAGAGTGGCCGAAGGCAGCGACGACAAAGAGCGCGAGTACATTGTTGTGTCCATGACGCCGCGGCAGGATGCTCCGCCGCAGGTTGCGAACAAGAACTGAATTCACGTTTGAAAGAAATTTGGAAGAAGCGGCGCTCCGACTCGGTCGGGGCGCCGTTTCTTCTTTTAAGGATGAACAGAGAGATGAAGCGTCAGGAAGGAGGCTTGTTGATACGGGAGGCGGCATAGAAACAGATGCCACCGAGAAAGGAGAGCCCCAGAGCGACGAATCCCAGGATGGGACCAAAGAACTTTTCGGCACCGATTCCGCCCGGGTGTTGGAACATGCCGATGACGAGCAGGGTCAGGAACAGGCCCACGAGGATGGAGGCGATACCGACGAGAATTAGGATGCCTTTTCCGATCATGGATGCTCCTTGGGGCCTATTATTTATGGGGCGTGGGAGGCGGGGACGCCGAGGTCAGTGATGTTGTCTCCTTTTTTTAGGGAGGGGACGGCGTTGACGTGGAGGACTATGGCGGAGACGGGGGCGCGAGGCTCGGCGATGACTTTGCCGACATAGTCGGTGATGGTGCCGAGCTTCATTCCGGCGGAGACGTACGTGCCGCGCTTGACGAGGGGATACCAGATGCCGGGGCCATCGGCGAGGACGTCGGCCAGTTTTTCGATCCAGACAGGATTTTCGATGGGGTGGGGATCGCCGGGGAGCATCTTGAGTGCGCGCATGGTGCTGAGGGTGCCGTTGACGAGGAGGGCGACGTCGTCGGAGTCAACGGTACCGGCGTGGCCGGCTTCGACGACGATGGAGGGCTTGCCGCGGACGGAGGCGGTGTTATCGAGATAGCGTGTGGCGGCGGGATCGCTGGGACGTTCGCGCCAGATGATGATGTGATCGAGGCCGAAAGCGAGGACCATTTCTTTCGAGGTGCGATCCTGGGTTTCGCGGCCGGTGGGCCCCCAGTAGGCGTAGGGGCGGAGGCTCTCGTCGAGGTCGCCGCCATGATAGTCGATGAGGTAGTCGCAGCGGTCGACAATTTCCTTGGTGATGAGGTAGGAGGCGCGCTCGGTTTGCGTGCCGTCCGGTTTGCCGGGATAGAAGCGGTTCATGCTCTTGTTGTCGACAGGATTGACGTGGGGAACCTTTTGTTCGAACGATTGGATGTTGATGAGCGGGACGAGGATGACGGTGCCCGTAACTTGAACGGGGTCGAGTGCGGCAATGAGTTTTTCGATGGCGATGATAGAAACGTATTCAGTGCCGTGAGCGCCGGAGACGAGCGCGAGGACTTTCCCGGGCTTGGCGCCGTTAACGACGACGACAGGAATGCTGGTGGCGGCGTCAACACCGGCAGGAACTTCGAGAGTGCCAGAAGATTTCTCGCCGGATGCGGCAGAGGCGGTGCCGACAGTGAATTTAGATTGAGCGGAAACGGATTCGAAACTGAGAGAAATGAGAAAGGCCAAGGCGAAAACCGAAGTGAGCGAACGCATCATTCACCTCCGGCTTTCGTCGCGGGGCCTGGTGGTTCAGTGGGACGCGCGGGAGTGGGATCGCCTTTGACGTAGTGGGCGTACCAAGCGAGGTAGCGTTCGAGGCGGTCCTTAATATGGGAGGGCGTGGTGAAGCCGTGAAATTCGCCGGGGTAGACGACGAGTTCGGTGGTGCGGCCGAGGCTCTTTAGCGCCTGGTACATTTGTTCGCTGCCGATGATCGGAACGTTCCAATCAACGTCGCCGCCCATGAAAAGCGTGGGCGTAGTGATGTTCTTGACCCGGTAGAAAGGTGAGATTTTTTCCCACGCGGCTTTGTTTTCCCAGGGGCTGCCCAACTCGAAGTCGTAGTCTTTTAAGTATTGGTCATGGCCATAGCCGCTGGTCATCAGGGCGATGCTCGCGCCGGAGACGGCGGCTTTGAAGCGCGTGGTCTGGGCAATGATGAAGTCGGTGGACATGCCGCCGTAGGACCAGCCGCCGACGCCGAGCTTGTCGGGATCGGCGATGCCTTGGGCTACGGCGTAATCGACCATGGCCATGTCGTCCTGGTAGTCCTTATTTCCCCAATCGGCAAAAATGGCTTCGCAGAATTTCTGGCCATAGCCGGAAGAGCCGCGCGGATTGGGCAGAAGAACCGCATAGCCGTTGGCGGCGTAGAGCTGCGCGAGGTGGTAAAACGAAGCGGAATATTGGCCGACGGGACCGCCGTGAGGATTGAGCAGCGTGGGGACTTTTTTGCCGGGAGTGTAATCGACGGGTTTGTAGAGATAGCCGGCGATGGAAGTGCCGTCCTTGCTCTTGAAGTGAACGTAGTCGGCTTGTGCGAGATGGAGCTGCGCGAAGAGAGCGTCGTTGGTTTTGGTGAGGCGAGTCAGATCTTTCTCATTCGAAAGATAGATTTCGTCGGGTCGATCGAGCATGCCGATTTGCGCAGCGATTGCGCCGTCTTTGCCGAGCGAATACGAGGCTACAGTCAGGCGGCCGCCGATGGGGCGCGTGACTTCACCGCCAGCGACAAAAATGCGACAGAGACTCTCTGTGCCGTCGTCGTCGGCAATAAAGTAGATGGAGCGGCTGTCGGCGGAGAAACGCGGTCGGCGCACGCTGCGGTCGAATGCGAGAGTCAGGACTTTCGTCTCACCACCGGAGGACGGGGCGACCGCGAGATGGTGGGTCGCGTAGATCATGGCCTTGACGTCGGTTTGGCTGATGAAGGCGATCCATTTGCCATCGGGAGACCAGGCGGGCGAGCGGTCGGGACCGGGATTGGTGGTGATTTGCGTGAGGTGCGCACCTTTGTCGGAGGTATCGGAAGCGATGACCCAGATGTCCGAGTTGTAAGTGGCGTCGGGATCGGGAGTGGAGCGGTTGCTGGTAAAGGCGAGGGATTTGCCGTCGGGAGACCAGGCGGGCTCGGCATCGTCGAAGTCGCCGGACGTGATTTGTGTGGTTTTTTTCGAGGCGACGTCGAAGATATAGAGATGGGTACGGCGGCGGTCCAGATAGCCGACAGTGTCGCGCTTGAACTGAAGACGGTCGATGACGAAAGGAGGAGGAGTTTTCGGCTTGGCAGCGGCGGCGGGCTTGTCTTTGTCCTTCTCTTTGGCGGCTTCCAAGTCCTCGGGCTTGGGATCACGAAGGATCAGAACCAGACGAGTGCTGTCCGGGGACCATTCAAAGTCGTCAACGCCTTGGGGACTGTCGGTGAGGTGAGCGGCTTCGCCACCGAGGCGATTGAGAAGCAAAACCTGGGCCTTGCCATTGTTTCTAGCGGAGAGAAAGGCAATGTACTTGCCGTCGGGGCTCCAGCGAGGGTGGGAGGAGGAGACGCCTTCGGCGGTCAAGGAAATGGGATCACCGCCGTGATTCGAGATCATCCAGAGACGCTGCTCATTCTTGTCTTCCTTAAGCATGCGGGTGCGCACAGCGTATGCGACCCACTGGCCATCGGGGCTCAGTTCGGGTTGCGAGACTTCGCGGATCTGGAAATAATCGTCAATGGTGATGTTGCGGGGAGTGGCGGGAGCAACGGCGGAAGCGGGCTTCGGGGCTGATTCCTGGGCGAGAGCGGGAAGCGAAAGACAAAGCGCGAAGGACGCAAACGCGACGCTGCGAAAGATTCTCATGCACATAACTCCTCAGAAGAAAGATGCAACCCAAACCGGGGGCGTAGTTTAGCAGAGAGACAGCCGGAGCATGGTCAGAAAAGTGAACGTGCGAGCGGGCTGCCGACGAGAGTGAGGCAATCACCTATTCGTAGCGCAAGGCTGTCAAGGGATCGAGTTTGGAAGCGCGGTGAGCGGGCAAGAAGCTCGCGAGCGTTGCTACTGCGCTCAACAGGATAACCGCCATAACGAGCGTCAAAGGATCGCGCGGCTTCAAACCGTAGAGCAATGATTTGGCAGCTTGGGCTGCGGCAAGGGCCAAGCCAGTGCCAATCACCAAGCCGGCGAGGGTGAGCATGCCCGCTTCGCGCAGAATCATATTCACGACATCTATACGCTTCGCGCCAATCGCCATACGGATTCCAATTTCCTTGGTGCGCTGCACCACCATGTAGGAAATGACGCCGTAGAGGCCGATGGCGGCAAGGAGTGCTGCCAGGAATCCGAAAAATCCTGAGAGAGTGGCCATCAATTCATCTTGGAGGAGCGAGTTATGAACGCGCGTCTCTAGAATCCTAAATTCAAGGTCGATGCCGGGATTCACATCGGCAATGGTTTGTTTCAGCGAGGCGATGAGGCTCGTCAAGGAAAGTGAGGAGCGAATCAGGATTTGGTCGTCCGGGCTGGGCTTTTCCTGCTGGGTGGCCGGGAAATACATGAACGGCAAAAACTCTTCGTGCATGTTCTGGAACTTGTTATCCCCTGTCACTCCTACAATTTCGTAAAGAGGCCGCGGCTTTCCCGGCGGTTCGTGTATGCGGAACCTCTTGCCAAGGGGATCCGCGCCTTTGAGAATCTTGCGCGCAAAGGCCTGATTGACGATGGCCACCTTGACCGAAGTGGTGGTATCGCTGTCGTCGAAGTCGCGTCCGGCGAGGAGCGGAGTGCCGATGGTCCGGAAATAGCCCGCGCCAAGATAATTGATCCACACGACGCCTGCGTCCGTGTCGGAACCTTCGAGAAGGACGTCATCGTTCCAGGTCATACCGCCAAACGGCACGAGCATCGCACCGGCGGCGGATTCCACGCCGGGAATGGCCTGGACGTGCTTCACGATGTCGCGTTTGTATTCCGTAAAGCGTTCGTCGGGGATGTGCAACCGTGTGAAATCGACGCTGGTGACCAACATTCCAGTTTGCTGAAACCCAATGTTCAGTGTCGTCAAATTACGCAGACTCCGGACAAAAAGCAGCGCGCCCATCAGCAGCACAACGGAAAGCGCCACTTGGGAAACGACGAGGATGCGTCGAAGGCTAAACCGCTCCCGGCCTCCGGCCGATCCCCGGCTGCCAGACTGCAACAGGGTGGCCGGCTCCGCGCGCGTGGCGCGGACAGCCGGGGCGAGTCCGAAGGAGACGGTTGTGAGGAAGGCAAGCCCGGTGGTGAACGCCAGCACGCGCCAGTCCATGCCAAGGTCCAGGAAAATCTGATTCTGCTGCGCGCTGATGAAGGCCACAAGCATCCGGCTTATCGCGAACGCCAGAAACAATCCGCAAATCGTGCCTGCGGTCGCGAGCAGAAAGCTTTCGGAAAGTAGTTCGCGAATCATTCGCCAGCGTGAAGCGCCAAGCGCTCGGCGGATGGTTATCTGCCGTTCCCGCGCACTGGCGCGGGCCAGCATCAAGTTCGCCAGATTAGCGCAGGCAATGAGCAAGACGAGGCCGGAAATTCCGAGGAGCAGCCACAGGGACGTCTCCGAGTCATCGCGCAACTCCGAAAATCCCCTGCCGGCGGAAAAGGCTCCGAGCTTGTATTCGAGATATTTCTTCACTCCCGCGGCGTCGTAAACGGGCGGAATCGTCTCTTGCAGAATCGCGGGGGTCACGGCGTTCATCTGCGCGTTGGCGCGCGCAATCGTCCATCCAGGTTTCAGGCGGCCGATGGAGGCAAGCCACCAAGCATGACGGAGCGTCAGGCGGTTGTTGCGGGGACTGAGTATGGGCTCGACGCAAATGGGCACGGCCACGTCAAAGGTATCGCCCACGGAGATGCCATTGAAACCCGGCGGCGTGACGCCGAGCACTTCAAACGAATTGCCATCCAGCGTCAGGCGCTTGCCAACGACGGACGGATCACCGGCAAAATTCCGTTGCCAGAACGAGTAGCTGATGTTTGCCGCCGACGCGGCGCAACCGGGCTGGTCATCCTCTGGACCAAGCAGGCGCCCGAGCGTCGGCTCGACGCCCAGGACGTGAAAGAAATCGCCGCTGACTCGGATTCCCTTTGCATTGCGGACTTCGCCGCCCGTGGCCAGATTGAATCGCTGGTCGGACCAGACGGCGATTTCAGCGAATCCTTCCTGGCGCTTGCGGATCTGCTCCCACATGGCAAAGGTGAGCTGGGAATACTGGCTGGAAAATTGGCCGGAACCCCAGTGGCGATCAGCAATCCGGATAGTTCCCAGCTCCTGGGGGTTCTTGACCGGAATGGTGCGGAGGCGGACAGAGTCAATGAGCTGGAAGATGGCCGTGTTGGCACCGATGCCGAGCGCGAGGGTAAGGATGGAGATGATCGTGAAGCCGGGACTCAGGCGCAGAAGACGAAAGGCATGGCGAAGGTCTTGCCACAATGAGGCCATCGGAACCCCTGGCAGTATAAGACGACGGGGAGCCTGAAATGTCACGTGAGAAAGAACGGCGCTGGCGCACCCGCCTGGAGGCGGAGGGTTTCGATGCCAGGGGAACCATCTGCCTGGCAAGCCCCGCCTCTTTGAGTAGTACGAACGTACGGTTAGCCAGAGGGGGAAAAATCTTCGGTCGGACGCACTTTTTTCTTGCATGCGGGGACGACTCTTGTATGCTGCGAATGCGAACTCACTCTACCGCAGCGGCGAGAGCGAGTTCCCTTAGGAGGACGAGAGTAAAAATTGAGTTCTTTATCCCTTCCCACCCAGCTACCTTCCCGCGTCATCCCAACAACAAGAAAAAGAGCCGCGAAGCTCACGCTCTGGCCGCTTGTGGCCGCCACGTTTTTCATGGTGTCCGGCGGCACGTATGGTACGGAGGAAATTATTCACGGAGCGGGCTACGGCCGCGGGATATTGATCCTGCTGTTCCTGCCAGTGCTGTGGTGCTTGCCTACTGCGTTTATGATTGGCGAACTGTCGAGCGCGCTTCCGCAAGAGGGCGGTTATTACGCGTGGGTGCGGCGCGGTTTGGGAAATTTCTGGGGCTTTCAGGAAGCGTGGCTCTCGCTGGCCGCAAGTATTTTTGATATGGCCATCTACCCGACGCTGTTTGTTTTTTACTTGAAGC
>WNFQ01000231.1_pt1 | contig 34434 bp, 37 predicted proteins | sample 5400171 | NCBI WGS metagenome assembly WNFQ01 (sample SAMN13153356, study PRJNA577476) | soil metagenome | isolation source: 20 cm soil under Madrone tree | place: USA:California | collected 2016-06-14
ACGTCGTCGGGACCTTTTTCGGCGAAGAAGCTTTCATAATAGCCGGGGCCGAGATCCCAGTACGGCCCTTTGTAATAGTCATCGCGATAAAAGCGCCAGACACCGCTCACGACGACGAGACAACTGATCCGGTCGTTCCAGTAATCGCCGACATAATTAAAACTCAAGTTAGTGCGCGCGAAAGCGCCCTTGAAGCCAGGGTGATCATAGAGGACCAGCTCTGGTAGACGAATGACTTCTGTCACGAGCGGAACCTGTACTTTCCCAGCTGCGGAAGCGTGATAGCTCAGTGCACCGAGTTTCCATTTCATATCAATGATACAGCCGTTGTCCGGCGACAGTTCAGTTTTGGGTATTTGTCTCATAAGCGTAAGCAGCGGTTTTCCTGATTTAAACAAATGGCAATCGTGCTGTCGAGCGGAGAGATCATGGCACAGCTACCAGCCTGTAGGGTGCCGGGCGTCTCCACTGCAAGGCCCATTGGCGGAACCAGGCAGGATACCTGCTCGCCGCACCGTCGAGGATGGCTAGCCACGATTAAATCGGGTGCTCGCGATCATCAGAGCGAAGTCGGATCGTCTTGGTCTGCAGATCGTGGGCCGCGCGGATGAAGCGCACGGTCCTGCTCTTCGCGCGCATCAAAATGGAATGCGTAGTGGCCTTGGCGCCTTGCCCCTTCACGCCGCGCAAGAGCGCACTATCACTGATCCCGGTTGCGCAAAAAACGATGTTCCTCCCATTCGCCAGATCGTCAGCCGAGAAAACGCGGTCCAGATCCTTTTCGTAACCGTCATCGATCAATCTCTTACGTTCCTTTTCATCGCGTGGCCACATTTTGCACTGCATCTCGCCCCCGAGGCATTTGATTCCCGCCGCCGCCAATACTGCTTCGGGTGAGCCGCCGATGCCCGTGTAAAGATCGACATTGCTGTCGGGAATCGACGGCGCCATCGCTGCCGCAATATCGCCATCGCTGATCATGCGCAACGACGCACCGGCCTTGCGAATTTCATCAACGATCTCCTTGTGCCGGGGCCGATCGAGCATCATCACGATCACGTCCTGTACTCGTTTCTCAAGGGCGCGGGCCACGATAGCGAGCGTTTCGGCGATGGGCGCTTCCAGTTGCAATGCATCTCCGCGCTTTTGCGTGTATTGAATCACACGCGGCCCGTAAGATAACTTCATCATGTAAAAGGAAGGCACATCGCGCAGCGCCACTTTCACTCCTTCCTCGGGGCTGGCCGCTGCGATACAACTGATCGAGTTCGGCGCGCCTTTGGAAATGTTCGTCGTGCCATCGATCGGATCGATCGCAATATCGAATTGTGGCGAACCGGGAATCCACGTGCCGAGTTGTTCACCTTTGAAAATGCCCGGCGCCTCGTCCTTGATTCCTTCGCCGATCACAACTTCACCACAAATATTCATGAGATCGAACATGCCGCGCATTGCGTCGCAGGCCGCCGCGTCGGCTGCTTCCTTGTCGCCGCGCCCCAGCCAACGCAACGAGTTGAGCGCCGCCGCCTCCGTCGCGCGCACAAAATCGAATTCAATGATGCGCTCGATGTCGTAATAATTCTGTCGATGCAATCGCGCCATACGGAGCGATAAGATTCACATCACTCATTCACGATGACAAGGCGACGCTCGCAGCGCTCCTGCCGCTTTCACAAGCTTTTACACTTATTTTTCCATTCCGGCGACGTGCTCAGCATATTCGTGCGAGCCGTGAGCATGCAGCGATGGACGGATGCGCAGAAAAAATTCAAAGGCGTAACCGAGATCGTCACCATAGTAGCGATCGAGGTTGTCCGAACGATCGTTGATCGTAAATTGAGTGCCGAGCCCGATATCGATGCCGTTGCCGTGCGACAAATCGCGGACGTAACCAATCGTGTAGCCGCTCACCGGAAAGATGTCGGATTCATCGGGCGGATTGAGAACCAACTCGTGGCCAGATTTCTGCACCCGCTCCCACCTTACGTAAACGGTGTCGGGTCCACGCTGATAGTTTGACTCGATTAGGAACGATTGCGTTTTCCCTTCGCCGGTATCGTTGTTTTGACCCCAGACAAAGCTATTCGACCAGTTGCTATCGTTTCCAAGCGGCAGGTTATAAATGAGCGATGCTGTCGTGCGATGCCGGTTGACGTCAGGGTCGAGCGCTTCGGGGCTCTTGATGTAACCGTACGAAACTTGCAGCGCCAGATTTTGGGTCGGGTTCCAGGAAATGCGGCCGCTATATGAATCGAATTGAGGCTCATCGAAATTGTAACGGTCTTCATCCGGTTCGCGGCCCGTGAAGATGCTGCCCTCAATTTTCACGTTGCGCCAAACCAGGCCAGCTGTGGCGACGCCAAACGTGACATGCGTTGAATCCTGCCAATGATGACCGAGCGGCGCGTCCGGATCATCCATTGCGGATGCCCGGTGCATGAAAGTAGGCGGCCCGAGCGCCGGTTCGCCGGGATAACCGAAATATAGATACCCGCTAAGATCGCCACCAAGCTTCTGCGAATAACTGATCGACAATTCGTCGAACAAATCATGCGGATGTTGCCGGTCGTGCAGCGGTTCGTCATGCCACGATTCGCCACTTTGAAAAAGAAGAGGGTAACCGCGACCGCCTTCAGTCAGCGGGTCCAGACTCATCATTAACCGGCCGCCGAGTTGCGCGTTCTCGCCGAATGGATGGGAGTACATACCCATGATCCAGTTCGGCGCGTCGATTCGGTCATCGCCGCGCCGCGTGCTCACGTTGGTGTAGCGCGGAAAAATTGCGCCGTGCACCATCAGCATGTCATCGCCGAACATGAACATTTTGCCATACATCGGCGTGGAATCCGGGACCCACGACGTACCCGAGCTTTCGCGGCTCATTGGATCGGCGATGTCCACAGACGATTGCATCGACATCTGCATCTTGTGCTCGCCATGCATCTCTTGCTCGTGCTCGCCGTGTTTCATGGCGTGCATCGAATGATTGTCGATCTTCGCGGGCGGTTTCGGTTTTTCTTGTTTCAGCGGCACGAGCTTCATCCCACATTTCGGACAGTTTCCCGGGTGATCCATCACAACCTCGGGATGCATCACGCAGCTGTATTTCTGCTTCGCTGGCTCGTGCTCGTGCCCTTGCGCGAGCGCAACACTCGTGCCGAGTGTGATTGCGCTCATTAGAGTTAAAATGTATCTACTCATGTCGATGTTGAAATTGGTTTGGAAGATTTGGGCCAGGCGTTTCCGCCTGCGGAAAAGAGGCTGTAGCGGCGGTCGTGTCGGCCGCGGGCTCTTGGAATACAGGCGAGACGCCTGTCACTACAGCTAAACGCGAGATGGCGGAGCGTGCGCGAACATGCTCCCAGTTAATTGAGCGAACGGCGTCGTGCCGGGCGGGCCAGTATCGAGCAACAACGGCGACGGTGCGTTTCGCCAGTTTGCGACGAGTGCGAATTCTTCGAAATATAAATTAACATCGGCAAAATCGGCGCTGCGCATCCAGCTTTTTGCGATGGTTGGAACGACCGCGCGCAAGATCTTGCAGCAAGGCTGAGCGCCCGAATCCTTTTGCTTGTGGGGTTTCGAAGGATGCGAATGGAAAGGGCATTCGCCTTTTATCGGTCCATCCTGCGCAGTCGCCACGGCAAGCACGCAATGATTCGAAATCGCGAACCACGATAGGATCGTTACGAGAGCGATCCCGCAGCGCGCCGAAGTCCATTTCGCGGTCACCATTGCTTTATTCGCCGAATCGCGGCGAACGCTCAAACCTTTTCTTTGGGATCATCGATCGCCCTCGGTTTTTCTCCTTTGCTGGATTACATATCAATCTTATTGAAAGAGAATTGGAAATTGCGGCTCGCACACGAAAATGACATTCCCGCGCTGGAAAAGTTGATCCCGCTCTCGGTTCACGGATTGCAGGCGTCGGATTATTCCATTGCGCAAATGGATGCCGCGCTTGGCTCTGTCTTCGGCGTGGATCGACAATTGATTCGCGATAGAACTTATTTCATTGTCGAGCTTAATGGCGAGCTCATCGGCTGCGGCGGCTGGAGCAAACGCAAAACACTTTTCGGCAGCGATCATCACACGACTCGCGACGATGCTGAACTCGATCCAATGACAGATGCCGCGCGCATTCGTGCATTCTTCGTTCATCCCGATCACGCGCGCCGCGGTATTGGGCGGGCGATTCTCGAAGCGTGTGAGAAAGCAATTTGCGACGCTGGATTCACAGCGATCGAACTGGCTGCGACATTGCCGGGCGTGCCGTTTTATGCTGCCTTCGGTTACGTTCCAGGCGAAAAATCTGACGTTCCGCTCGGGAACGGATTGAGTTTGCAGATTGTGCGAATGACCAAGGACCTGTCCGAAGTCCAGAAAAGAGGACGGACGCGCTAATTCGAAAGCGGCGGTTCGGGTGCACTCGCGCCGGAAGTGATTCCTTCCCGCGGCGTGATTTCACTCGGTTCGATTGGTTTCTCGCTTGGCTTGCCAAACTCCGGTTGCTCAACCCGCATCGCCAGGAGCATTGCGGCAAACAGCAACGCGGCTGCAAGATAATATGGCGCGCCGGGCACATAGAACGAATGTTGCGGATTAATGAACCAACCGAATATTCCCGAGAACAGGAACGGCCCAATGACGAACGCAATTGAGCGCAGGCTTTGAATCGCTCCCTGCAATTCGCCCTGCTCTCGTTCGCTGACGCGGTGAGTCATCATTCCCTGCGCTGCGGGAAAGGAAATGTTCCACATCGAAATCACCGGGATCGAAGCAATGTAAAGCCCGCCGGTTCTCGCCAAACCGGCAATAACCATCCCGACTGCACCGAAAAATTGACCGATGTAAAGTGTGCGCCGTTCACCGAGCCACGCGACGATTCGTCCAGTGAGTCCGCCAGAAATCGCTGCCGTAAACACGCCTACAACTGCAAGAGAAATACCGATGGTGGTTTGGTTCCAAGCATAGCGATAAATCGCATAAAGCGCCCAGATGACGAAAACTTCGTGCGACACGTAGGCGAGAAATTGGAGAGTAGCGAGCTTCCACAATTCGGAATGCGATCGGAGTAGGGTAAGCGAGCCAATCGGATTTGCGCGGCGCAACGTGAATTTTTTGCGGTGTTCATGTCGCAGCGATTCCGGGACGAAAATGTAGCCGTAGAGCCAGTTCGCCAAGCTAAACCCGGCCGCAACCCAGAACGGCAAACGGGGACTGATGTCTCCCAGCGGCCCGCCAATTCCCGGACCCAGAATGAACCCAAGACCAAACGCTACGCCGATCATGCCGAAAGCGCCGGCGCGTTTTTCTTTTGGAACAACGTCGGCAATATAGGCCATGGCGGTTGGAATGCTCGAAGCGGTAATTCCGGAAATAATCCGGCCGAGAAAAAGCCATGCAATTGTGGGCGAGAGCGCCATCACAATGTAATCCAGGCCAAGCCCGAGATTCGACAACAGGATCACCGGTCGTCGTCCAAACCGGTCAGACAAGACGCCCAGGACCGGCGAAAAGAAAAATTGCATCAGCGCGAAGACAGTGCCGAAAATGCCAAGCCAGGTGGCTGCGCTAGTCGCGTTCCCACCGAGAAAGCTCAGGATGAGCTTCGGCAAAACTGGCGCGATCAATCCCAGGGCCAGCATGTCGAGCATGACCGTGATGAAAATAAAAATGACTGCGGCTTTGCGTGCTTTCATTCTGAAATAGTAAACAGTAGCGACTGACGGATGAGTGATGAAATTTGGAGAGCAGCAACCTTTTCATTGGTAACTTTTCCGATCAAGTTTTTGATCGGCGGAATTCCGTTGCCGGCGTTATGCTTAATGCATGAAATTGCTTCCCGGCTTGTTGATTGCCTCCTTCATGTGCGCTGCAACCACTCTTGCTCAAACGTCCGCCGAGGAAACGAATGCAGTTCTTCAAGCCGAACGCGACGGGTGCACCGCTTATTTGAACGGCGAGGCCGAGAAAATCGCAAACTTCTTAACGGAGGATTATACGCTCACCAACTCGAAGGGCGAAATCAGCGGCCGTACTGATGATATCGCCGATGCGACGTCGGGAAAAGTTCACTACGATGTATTTGAGAATTACGACATGAAGGTTCGCCTTTATGGCTCTGCCGCCGTCGTCACGGGTCGCACGAAGCTAAAGGGCGTCTACGACGGCAAAACGGTCGACAAGATTGTCCAATTCACCGATACGCTGGTTAAACAAAACGGCCAATGGCGTCTCGCCGCCGGCCATGTCTCGCCGGTGGCGCAGTAATCGGAGCCAAGCGAAGCGGCGGGCCGGCAGCTTTTTTTACATGGTGAATTCTGCGTAAGTCTGGATGAATCCGCTCTCTTATCTTTCGGCGAAGACCGCCGTGCGGCCGAGTCCGATCCACGGACGCGGTTTGTTTGCCACCGCTGATATTGCGAAAGATGAACTCGTGGCGGCAAAAGGTGGACATATCGTGACCCGGGAACAGTTGCGCGAGATTACGCCGCAGCTCGGTCCGGTCGAAATTCAAATCGACGATGACCTGTTCATCGCGCCGGTGACGGATGATGAGCGCGAAGGTTCAATGCTTTACAGCAACCATTCGTGTGACGCGAATCTTGGCATTCGCGGCGAGATCACTTTTGTAGCGATGCGCGACATCCGGGCCGGCGAAGAACTTACTCACGATTGGGCGACGACTGATGACGATAATTATTCAATGAAATGCAAATGTGCCGCGCTCAACTGCCGAGGCACACTCACGGGCAAAGATTGGCAGCGCCCGAAATTGCAAAAACTTTATGCCGGCTATTTCTCAGCGTATTTGGCGAAGAAGATCGCGCGAATGGATAAATAAACGCAGCTGATAAATGATGCGATTCCTAAAGCGCTTTGGGCACGCGAACTAGGTTCCAGCTGAATCATCATCATCGAGCAAGCGTTGAAAAGATCAGGGTGAATCTGTGGCTTCAAGAGAGTTGAGAGTTTAGCGTTGAGCATTGAAAGTTGGAAATGAAGTCTCCGCTTAAGGTCGCTGTTACCGGCGCAGCCGGACAGATTGGTTACTCGCTTGTTTTTCGCATCGCTTCCGGAGAGATATTCGGGCCAGATCAACCGCTAACACTTCACCTGATTGAAATTCCAAATGCGCTTGGTGCACTGGACGGAGTGGTCATGGAATTACACGATTGCGCTTTTCCGCTCTTGCAGTCGATTGTGCCGACCGTTGATCTTGACGAAGGATTCCGCGACATTAACTGGGCGTTGCTGGTCGGCAGCATTCCGCGCAAAGCCGGCATGGAACGGAAAGATCTGCTCGGGATCAACGGCAAGATTTTCATCGGACAAGGTCAAGCGATCGAAAGGAATGCCGCGGCCGATGTCCGGGTGCTTGTGATCGGAAACCCGTGCAACACGAATTGTCTAATTGCGATGAACAACGCAAAAGACATTCCGCGCGATCGCTGGTTCGCCATGACACGCCTGGATGAAAATCGGGCGCGTGCTCAGCTTGCACACAAAGCCGGAGTGAAGATTACCTCGGTCGCAAACATGACAATCTGGGGCAATCATTCTGCGACGCAGTACCCAGATTTCTATAATGCGAAGATCGACAATCGCCCCGCCAATGAAGTGATCGGCGATGAGAAATGGCTGAAGGAGGAATTTATTTCCACGGTGCAACAGCGCGGCGCCGCGGTGATCAAGGCGCGCGGCCTTTCTTCCGCCGGTTCGGCCGCGAACGCGATTATCGATACCGTCCGCTTTCTAACAAGCGAAACGATGCCCGACGATTGGCACAGCGTCGCGGTGTCTTCCGACGGAAGTTACGATGTCGAGGAAGGATTGATTTCGTCGTTTCCAGTCCGCGTTCGCAGCGGCAAATGGGAAATTGTGGAGAAGGTGCCAATCAACGACTTCAGCCGTGATAAGATCGACAAGTCGGTCGCGGAATTGAAGGAAGAGAAATCGCTTGTGAGCGATTTGCTGTAACGGCGGTCTATGGCCGTAGGACCCAAAATGCGGCGCTCATAGAGCGCCGCTACAGAAGCTTTTCGCCGGTCAACCGCTCGAACGCTTCTATGTATTTGGCCGAAGTTTTCGCGATCACATCTTTCGGCAACGAAGGCGCCGGCGGCGTCTTGTTCCAATCGAGAGTCTCGAGATAATCGCGCACAAATTGTTTGTCGAAACTCGGCGGGCTTTGGCCAACGGCATATTGGTCGACGGGCCAGAAGCGAGACGAATCCGGGGTCAAACACTCGTCGATCAAAATCAGTTCGCCTTCCACAATTCCGAATTCGAATTTTGTGTCGGCAACAATGATTCCACGTTGCCCGGCATGATCTCTGCCCTCCGCGTAAATTTGGAGACTGAGATCCCTGGCGCGAGTCGCGATCTTGTTGCCAAGGATTCGACAGCATTCCTTCCAGTCGATATTGAGATCGTGGCCGGCTTCACTCTTTGTTGCCGGAGTGAAGATTGGCTTCGGCAATTGCGAAGCGAGCTGCAGTCCCGCTGGCAGTTTCTCGCCACAAACACTTTGCGATTCCTGATATTCCTTCCAACCAGAACCCGCGAGATAACCTCGCACCACACATTCCACCGGCAATGGTTTTGCTTTACACACAATCATTGAGCGACCCGCGAGCTGATCGCGAAACGGTTGTAATTCTTTCGGAAATTCACGGAAATCGGCGGTGACGAAATGATTCTTAATCTTACTGAAGCGCTTGAACCAAAACCCGGAGAGCTGATTCAAAACTGCGCCTTTGTGTGGAATCGGATCTGGCAAGATCACATCAAACGCGGAGAGGCGATCGGTGGCGACGAAGAGCAGTGTTTCCCCGAGATCAAAAACTTCGCGCACCTTTCCGCTGCGCAGCTTTTTGATTCCGGGAAGATCGAGAAAGGATTGTAAAGCGACCGCCATAAGTGCGACATCATTACTGCATGGCTGGAATCGTCGTCAAACCGCGCGCGAGAATTTTGCATGGACACGACTGGATTTTTTCCAGCGAAGTGCTGAAAATTTTCGGCCATCCAGCGGATGGTGACGTCATCTCACTCAAGGACGGTAAGGATCATTTGATCGGGAGCGCGATTTATAATTCGAAGTCGCAAATCGTCGCGCGGCGGTTCTCACGGCGGAAACAGGATCTCGATTTGGATTTCTTCAAGCGGCGGATCGGGCAAGCGGCCGAATACCGTGCGCGACGACGTGTCGATCCAAAGCTTTGCCGGGTCGTCTGGAGCGAGAGCGACGGGCTTCCAGGGGTAATCATCGATCGTTACGGCGATCATTTTGCGCTGCAAACGTTGGCGCTGGCCATGGACATGCGAAAAGGATTAATCGCGCATGCAGTTGTCGACCTTTTTGGTGCAAGAAATATTATCGAACGCAACGATGCGCCGATTCGCCGCGCAGAAGGCATGGAGTTGCGGAGCGGAGTCTTGGAGGGCCCTGCTCTATCGGCGCCGGTCCTGATCGAAATAAATGGGACGCCTCAGCGGAGGTCCCTCCAATTGGAGGTTGATTTGCTTCACGGGCAAAAAACTGGCTTTTATCTCGATCAGAGGGAGAACTACGAGCTCGTCGCACAACACGCTCGGGGACGGCGCGTGCTCGACTGTTTCACGAATCAGGGTGTGTTTGCGTTCGTATGCGCCCAGGCTGGCGCAAAGGAAGTCACCGGCGTGGAAGCAAATAGCGAAAGCCTTGCCGCGGCGCAAAAAAATGCCGAGCGCAATCACTTACAGGTAAAATGGAGGGAGCAGGATGTTTTTCAATTCCTGCGAGGGGCTGAAAAAGCGGAAGAGCAATACGATCTGATCGTTCTCGATCCACCGTCATTTACGAAAACAAAGGACGGGCTGCGCGATGCGATGCGCGGTTATCGCGAACTCCACGTTCGCGCCTTCAAATTGCTTTCGCGCGATGGTGTTCTCGCAACATTCTCATGTTCGCATCATGTCAGCGAAAATGCGTTTGCGCAGATGATCGCCGATGCGCTAGTGGACGCACGGCGTTCGGCCCGGCGACTTCGCCGTTTTGAACAGGCGCCCGACCATCCGGTGCTGCCCACTTTGCCAGAGACGGAATATTTCAAAGGCGTTTTGCTTGAGATGATGCCGGGTCGGTAAGAGAAACCGACAAGCCGGGACGGAAATTTTCTTTGGAAATATCTGGAATTCTCAGGTGGCTTAATTAATATGGCGCTGGCCGAGCTTTGAGCGGCTAAGCTGCGGAAGCTCACGATTGTCATGGCAGAAAAGATTCGACCGATCGAACAGATGTTGGAATTGAGCGAGGAAGAGGCGCTTTCTGCCGAGCATCTCGACTCGCAAATGCAAAAAGCGCAGGAGCAACTGCTTCAGCTCAAGCGCCAGCAGGAGCAGATTGAAAAACAAAAACGCGAGCTCGAAGAACTCAGCCGTCGTCAGGAAGAACTGGATCGCGGTCGCGCGGAAATGACCGACAAGCTGGCGCGCTCGCTCGTTGTGCTCGAGCGGGAAGCGTACAACGCCCAAAAGCGACTTGAACAACTTCGTACGACTCGGGAAAGTTTTGGGCAGCACTTGGAATTAATTGAAGCCATCGATCCGAAAAGCTGGAATCCGGCCGATTTGCACAAGGAATTGAGCCGGGCTCTGAGCACAGTCGATGACGCGCGCACAGAGTACGGCGAGCAGCGCAGTCGGCTGCAAGCGGCTGACGAAAGCGCCGGCGGTACTTCGTTGCCTGATATTGCATCGGAGGCTTACGAGCTCAACGGCGGACGCTCTTTTTCCCAGTGGATGCGAATCGGCGCCGCGCTCACTTTGCCGCTGATCATTTTTGGTCTTGTTGCCCTTGCTCTTTTCTTCTGGATGGCCAGCCGGTGATTGGGCATGTTTCGTCGTTCGCCTAGATCGGCTCCACCCCTTCGCCGTAGGCAGGAAGAATTAGCCCGTCGGGAATCGGAACTGCGCGATAAGGTCGACAAACTTGAACGGATGATTTCGGACGCCCCGCGAGTCACGGAGGAGACGTCTCGTCGGGGACGGGAAGAGCGCACAAAACCCAACATCGGCGACAGCCGGTTCCACGTCTCAGTAGCGCTGCAAGACAGACGCTACTCCGATGAGAAAGGAAGCACGCGCCGGCCACGTTCGCTGCGCAAAGAACGACGGGAGGGTCGGATGATCTTTCTCATTCTTGTGACCGGGCTTGCAGCAGTAGTCATCTGGTTAATGAGTCATCTGCATTTTTGATCTGCAAATCATGCTCACACCTTCCGATCTCGACGTCGCATATGTTGCTAAACTCGCGCGGCTAAATTTGACGGACGCGGAGACGGAGCTTTTTCAGAAGCAACTCGGCGATGTGTTGAAATATGCCGACAAACTGCGCACAGTGGATGTGAGCCACGTGGAAGCTGCGGCGCATGCGATTCCAATTTTCAACGTTTTCCGCGAAGATGAGAGTCGCGATTGGTTTACGGCGGAACAAGCGCTGAGCAATGCGCCACGCCAGGCAAATGGTCTTTTCATCGTCACGAAAGTCGTGGAATGACTGGAAAAGATCTGCCGGCGCTGAATATCGCCGATCTGCAGTCTCTGTTGCGTCACCGGGAAGTCTCACCCCGGGAGGTGCTCGATGTCTTGCGAGCACGCATCGAAAGTGTCGATGGAAAGATCGATGCGTATCTCTCAATCGATTTTGAAGCTGCCGCCAAGGAGGCGGAAAAAGCAAATGTCGATCTTCCACTGGGCGGAGTGCCGATCGCGATTAAGGACATAATCAGCGTAAGCAGCGAGCCCTGCACCTGCGCTTCAAAGATTTTGCACGGTTATCGCGCGCCTTATGACGCGACGGTCATTCGAAAGTTGCGCGCGGCGGGCGCAATTCCATTTGGCAAAACGAACATGGACGAGTTCGCGATGGGTTCGTCGACCGAAAATTCCGGCGTAAAGTTGACGCGAAATCCATGGGATTTGTCGCGCGTGCCAGGTGGTTCCAGTGGTGGGTCGGCCGCGGCGGTTGCGGCCGACGAAGCATTCGGGGGACTCGGGACTGAGACCGGCGGGTCGATTCGGCAACCAGCCGCGCTTTCGGGTGTTGTCGGTCTTAAACCAAGTTACGGACGTGTTTCGCGCTTCGGCGTCGTCGCTTTCGCCTCCTCGCTCGACCAAGTTGGTCCCCTGACAAAGACGGTGCACGACTCCGCTTTAATTATGAACGCGATCGCCGGCCACGATCCGCAGGAAACAACATCTTTGAACGAGCCAGTGCCCGATTATACAGCGGCGCTGGAAAGAGACTTGCGCGGCGTGCGGTTAGGCTTGGCGAAGGAATACATGATCGAAGGGACTGATCCGCAAGTGAAAGCTGCGATCGATGCAGCTGTGAAACACATGGATTCGTTAGGCGCAGAGATTGTCGATGTTTCTTTGCCACACACCGATTACTCCATTGCAGTCTATTACATTTTGGCAACAGCGGAAGCTTCGGCGAATCTCGCCCGGTTTGATGGCGTGCGCTACGGACACAGGGCCGAAAATCCAAAAGACCTTCTCGATCATTATGGCCGCACCCGAGAGGAAGGTTTCGGCCCGGAAGTAAAACGCCGCATCATTCTCGGCACTTACGTTTTAAGCTCTGGCTATTACGACGCTTATTATTTGCGTGCGCAAAAAGTGCGTGAGTTGATCCGGCAAGATTTCGCAAAGGCGTTCGAGAAAGTCGACGCGTTAATTTCACCGACTTCGCCGGTCCCTGCTTTCAAGCTGGGCGAACGCACGGACGATCCGCTGCAAATGTATCTCGCGGATATCTTCACCAGTCCCGCGAATCTCGCCGGAATTTGCGGGATTAGTGTGCCGTGCGGTTTTGCCGACGTCGACGGGAGTCGCTTGCCAATCGGTTTGCAATTGCTAGGCAAAGCGCTCGATGAAGCGCGTATTTTGCAGATTGCGCACGCCTACGAGCAAAGCACCGATTGGCACAAAGCCCGTTCGCCAATCGCAGCGACTCTACCAAACGCGTGAATGATTCAGCCGGAAAGCGCGGATGGACCGCGTTCAATCGCCGCCTGAACGGCCCGGCTGGGTTTCGCGTGTTGATAGTCATCTTTGTCGTAGCGGCGATCGTATTTTCGGCGGTTCCGCTCCTCCATTATTTCCGTGGCCGCAGCATCATGGATTACAAACTGTGGTACGAAACCGGCAAAAAGGTGCTTGCTGGTCAGGAGATCTTTTTTCTCCGTTTTGGCAAATACGACTTTATGTATCCGCCGCCCTGCGCGATTTTTCTAGGAGGCGCGAGTTTACTGGGTCAAGGGGGATTGATTCTTCTGTTTGTTGCGATTAACTCAGCTGCTTGGTTTGCTAGTGTCCAACTGGCTGTGGTGCTCGCTGCTGGCCAGAGTCCCGCAAAGAGTGCTTGGCTGTATCTGATGCCGAGCCTGCTGGTAATTGTATACATCTGGTCCAGCTATCACCTTGGCCAATCGAGTCTCGTGCTTCTTGCACTAATGCTTGGCGCTTTCGTTTTGTTGCGTGCGAGGCGGGAAATTTCTGCTGGCGCATTGATTGCGCTGGCGGCGGCGATCAAAGCGTTTCCAGTAATGGCGATTATCTATTTAATTTATCGGCGTTACTGGAAGGCGACCGTAAGTCTTGTCGTGGCGCTCGTATTTTTGCTTCTCGTTTTGCCGGCGCCGTTCCGCGGATGGGAACAAGCATGGCGCGATCTCAAGCAATGGAGTGTCGGAATGTTGAAATACACCCCGGCCGGCGTGGCGCAGCGGCCAATGCGCAGTTACACCTGGAAAAATCAATCCCTTGTGGGCGTCAGCAATCGATTGCTTCGACACGTGGACGCGGATGCTGCTTCCTCGCCGCATACACCCATCTACGTAAATCTCGCCGACCTCAAGTTTGCGACAATCAATGCGATTATCATAACTGTCGCGTCGGCATTGGGAATTTTATTTATCGCGGCGATGCCTCAACGCGCAATGCGGACGGCAGAAAGTGATGCAATTGAATTCGCGTTGCTCACCTTAATGGTGCTGATGGTCACACCGCTTTCGTTTGGGTATCTTTTTTCATGGCTCATCCTGCCGTTTGCGGTCGTGACGCAACGAATGCTCGCGGAAAAAGGCTCGAGCCTTTTATGGTGGAGCTTGCCGGTGCTAGCGATTCTTGCCCTGGCCTTGCCATTCCCGCGCGGCGCGCAGATCTACGGCAACACTTTTTTTGGCGCCCTATTGCTATTTATCGGACTCTCGATTGAGCTCTTGCGCTGCAAGCGAGCAGGCCGATCATCGGCAGCCTAAGCCATTCCGATTCCATAGAGGCCGATTTCCTAATCAGTCGATCGAGGCGCTGCTTACTGTCGATCTTGCAATTTCGGCGTGACGGTACGGTCCCCGGACAAAGTGCCGGAACATTGCCAGTAGCCATCGACAAGAAAATCTCAGCGCAATGCCGAAAGACATTTTCGATTTCCCGCGTATGCGATTACGAAAAGCAATAGGAATTTCGCAGACGCGCAGGGTACCACCGCCGCGCACAATCGTTTCGAAAGCAAGTTTGAAGCCCGCCGCTGGCGACGCGAGTTCCAGTAACCGAGAACGCGTAATGGCAAAGAAGCCGCACATCGAATCATGCACGCCCGTGAGTGGGTAAGCGAGCGCCGCCCCGATCCGCGACAATAACAGCCGCCAAAGCGGCCAACCCGGTGTCGATCCACCGGGGACATATCGACTTCCGATCACCATGTCCGCGGTGCCGGCAAAGAGAGGCGCCAGCAAATCTTTAATCCGTTCCGGCGGGTGGCTGAGATCTGCATCCATCACAAGAAGGACTTCTCCCTGTGCGGCGAGCCCACCCGATATGATTGCGGCAGCCAATCCAAGCTCTGCATGATCTTGCTCGATTAATCGAATTGGATGACTTGTCGCGAGAACTCGAATCATATCTCGGCTCGCATCCGTTGAATTATTGTCGACAAACAGAATTTCGCGGAAGCAGACTGCGCTCGCGATAATCTGCGACACGAGCGGCGCAATGTTTTCCGCCTCGTTCAACGTAGGAACGATGATCGAGACTGAGCTGTCGGTATTGGACATTTGGTGCGTGGAGCCGACGACGGGATTCGAACCCGTGACCTGCGGTTTACGAAACCGCTGCTCTACCAGCTGAGCTACGTCGGCGCAGCGGCAAAGATGGCATCCGCAGATTGCCTGAGCAAGCGCCAAGGTACGGTGGTGACTGTGCAGCCGCCTGATTTGTTGCTCGGGCGCTTGACGCCAGCACCTCTACATCGGCAACACAAATGTCTCGCCGATTTCCCGCAGTGCAATGCGGCCGAGCTCTGTGCGCAGTGCATCTTCGAAACGCCCGACCGGTTCGCGCAATGGTTCGAAGCTGAGGCGGAAGGTTTGGTGGTGCACGGGCATGATAAATTGTGCGCCGGCGGCGTTTGCCATTTCGATCGCTTGCTCGGGCGTGCAATGCGACCGGATCCACGGGTTGTAAGCGCCAATTGGCATGATCGCCAGATCGACGCTGCCCTGTTCACGCAGTTCGGCAAAACCGTTCGTCATCGCCGTGTCTCCGGTGAAAATGATGCGACGGCCATTTCTTTCCAAGAGATAGCCGTTGTAGCCGCGGTGAGTATCCCGCTGCTTTCGCGCGCCCCAATGTTTCACGCGGAAAGCGAGGATGTCGATCTTGCCGGCGGAAGTATCGACCCACTTACGCTCGCCCCAGCGAAGTTCACTCACGTCGCGCAATCGCGTCCAACGAAGCAAATCCGTCGTGTGCGGCGCCGTGATCACGGTGGTGTGTTCGTCAAACCGATCCAGCGTTCTCAGATCGAGGTGATCGAAGTGCGCGTGTGACAAAAGAACGATTTCGATCCTCGGTAGCTCGTCGAATTCGAGCGCGGGCGCGATTAAACGTTTCGGGCCAATAGTGAAAACGGGTAATCGAATTCCAATGCGTGGAAACAGTACTGGGTCAGTGAGAATCCTTATGCCGAAAAAATTGATTAAGACAGTCGAGTGACCGAGCCACGCCACCGTCACTCGCGCGTCATTCCATTTCCTCGGCTCCGGTTTGGCAAAAGCTGGAGCAATCGGTCGCCAACTTTCGATCATCCATTCGTGCCAAAGATGCCCAAGCCAACGGAGCACGCGCGAGCTGTGTAAAGTTGGTTGCTCAAATTTCTCTTGCACGACCCTTGTGGATTGGATCAAAGCCTCGCAAGGCACTCCGCAAAACGCCTTCAGCTTCGCTTACGGTGAAAGAGGTGTTTGAGAAGATCCCAAAAACCGCCGATGGCCTGCGGCGGTCCGCCGCGTGCGACAAGCACGGGACAATTCGCATGATTCAAAATGCTGCGTGTGAGATCGCCCATAATGTAATGGCGAAGCAGCCCGCGAGCTTGCGACGTGCCGGTCACGATCAAATCGTAGTCGCCATCACGCGCTTCTTCGAAAACCTGGTCAATCACAATGCCATGCCGAAGCCGCACTTCGGCGGAGACACCAAGGCGTTCGAACTCTCTTTTTTGCCGCTGGAGATTTGTTCCGAGTTCTGATTTTGATTCGAGCAGTCGACTGACATCTTCTTCGAGTTGCACCAAATCGGCATAAATCGCGGGAGCCTCGGCCATGACGTTCAGCAACGTCACGGAAGCCCCGAGTGCCGCAGCCAATTTGCCTGTGAGCTGTATCGCTTGCTCGATGAATTCTTTTCCGCCCGTGCAAACAAGAAAACGCTTCAATTGTTTGCATTCGCCGATTGCCACCAACACCGGCGGCTGAATCGCTTTGATCACTTCGTATGTCTTTTCCGAACGCCAGTAATGCCCGGTCGCTCCAGTCCATCGCGCCCCGATTACGACGAGATCGTAGCTCGTTTTGGATGTCTGATCGAGAATCTGGCGGACGGGTTCGCCAGCGTGCATGCTGATCTCCAGTCCGAATTTTTGCGCACGGAGGGATTGCGCCTGCTTCTCGAGCGCTTCGCGCAAAGGGCGTTCGTCGCCTGACTTTTCGGCGATGCCAAGGATCGTCGTTTGAGCCTGCAGCGGCCCTGCCAACAATCCTCCCAATTGGATCGCGCTTTCGGCGGCTGGCATTCCATCACTGCAAATCAAAATTTTCATCGAGGTTACAATTTGTGTCCGGTGAACAGGGTATAAATCACGATGGCTGCGCCGATCAGTGGCAGCGGCACAAAAGCGAGTCGAATTTTCGGTCCGGCAAAATATTGTGTGGAGATGGCACCGATTTGCGCGCCAATGGCCGCGCCGGTGTGCATGACGAGCGCAATCAAAATATCCACGTTGCCCTTAATCGCATGGGTGAACGTGCCGTAACTGGCTGAGATGATGATCTCAAACAAATCAGTGCCGACTGCCAGATGAGTGGGAATCCCGAGCACATAAACCATCGACGGCATCCGAATGTAACCAGCACCTCCGCCGAGAAAGCCTCCAAACACCCCGCCGACGAATGCAACTAGGAGAATCATCCAGAGCGAAATCGCTTTCACGCCGGATGTGGGAAGAGCAATCATCGGCCAAATCTTCAGCCGCTGGATCGCGCGGGTCGTGGGTCCGAAGGCCGATTTGTCCCGCTTCGCGATTGGACCTTTTACTTTTTCTTTGGATGACCGCCGTTTTTGCGACCTTAGTGTTTTTTGGCTTTCCCACAACATGAAGGCCGAGATGCTCAGATAGACAACAATTGCGACAATGCTCACGATCAGGTTGACATTGCCCGCGCGCTTTAACATTTGAATCAACTGCGCGCCTGCCTCCGCGCCCGCAATTGTTCCGATTGCCATGATTAATCCGAGGCGAAGATCAACATTCCCGAGTGCGCGGTGCCGTTTTGCCGCCACCACTGATTTTCCGACGATATGCGCGAGATCGGTGCCGACCGCGAAATTCCAGTCCAAACCAACAAGGCGCAGGGCGGGGCCCGCAATGAAACTTCCTCCAACCCCAAAAAATCCGCCGAGAATCCCGACAAGAAACCCTACAATGACCAAATAGATCGGGCTGATGTGCGCCCCGGAAATTGGAAAAAACATGGCTTATTCGGAGCGGCCTCCGATGAGGCGGAGCAAAAAGGTGGTAACACTTTCGAGAACAACGGCCTGACCGATGATGAGTAGAATCGCGACGCCGGCATAAGTATACCGGTGGTGAACCTCGAGCCCGTAGAGCCACCCTCCCAGCAAATGCAGCACCAGGAAAAAATAGCCGGTGACCAGGAGCGCATAGATACCCAGTTCAATCGCAAAAGCTCTTAGCGTCCTGCGGGTTTTGGCTTTCATGAAGTTAGATCGTAATTGGTTGATTCGTTATTGGTTACGTCGCTTAGAGCACTCTGTCGGCTATTGTTATTCGCTATGATTCAGTTAAACCGTTAACTATTCAACGAGCCAACTGCGCCTGGCGGTTGCGTCCAATCTCGTCAACGGGCAAATTGCATTGCGCCTCAAGGGTTTCTCCTTAAGGTCTTACTGCATTTTCACTGGGATAAATCATGGCCGATGCTGCGAACAAATACGCCGAAAACGTAGAGGGAAAATTCTATGTCGATGATCAATGCATTGACTGCGATTTATGCCGTGAAACTGCCCCCGCCAATTTCAAGCGCAATGACGACGGCGGTCATTCCTATGTTTATAAGCAACCGGAGACTCCAGCGGAGGAAGCGCTCTGCAAAGAAGCGATGGAAGGTTGCCCGGTCGAAGCGATTGGCAACGACGGCGCGTAGCTGGTGGGACGCGACTGTGGAGGCGCACTCTACCGTGCGACATTGAGGTAAAGGTTCAACGTCCAGTGCCCAACGTCGAAACTCGAACCGCGCCCATTGCATTAACCATAGCAGGCTCGGACAGCAGTGCTGGCGCCGGTATCCAAGCCGACCTTAAAACTTTTTCAGCGCTCGGCGTTTACGGCTTGACGGCTGTCACCTGTGTCGTCGCGGAAACACCAGGGATACTTTCGCGGATCGAGCCAGTCAGTGGCGAGATCGTGCACGAACAAATTGCTATACTCGCCAGAAATTTCCCAATTGCGGCGGCCAAGACGGGGCTCCTCTATTCGGTCGGAATCGTCGAAATGGTCGCGCGCGCAATTGTCGACTCCGTTCGTAAGATCGACAATTGCATTCCGCTCGTCGTCGATCCGGTGATGGTCGCAACCAGTGGCGATCTCCTTCTGTGCCCTGATGCAATTGCCCTTTACGAATCGGAATTGTTTCCGCTGGCGACGTTGCTCGTCCCAAACCTGGATGAAGCTGGAACATTGATCGGCGAGCCAATTAGCGATCTGGAAGCGATGCGCAAAGCCGGAAAGAAACTGCAAGAGAAATATCGAGTGCCGATCTTGCTTAAGGGCGGCCATCTCGCTGGCGGCAACGCGGTCGATCTGTTATTTGCGGACGACAAAATTGCTGAATTCTCGGCGCCGTTTGTCCGCGGCGTGGCGACCCACGGAACAGGTTGCACTTACTCGGCCGCAATCACCGCGGGTCTTGCATCCGGTCTATCATTGGAAGATGCGATTGGCTACGCAAAAAAATTTGTAACCGCGTCGATTGCGCAGCATTTTCAGTGGATCTCGAGTTCTGGCAGCCATCTCGACGCCTTAAATCACTCGATTTGATTTGGTTTGGTTCAGCGCTGGCGCGCCGCTATTGAAGACGGAGAGCCTGGCGATCCTCTCTACCCGAGCGTTCTCCAACGCTTTAACTTCATCGCCTCGAGCGCAGCTGAGGTTTCCGCCTGTTTTTTGCTCCGGCCGCTGCCCTGTCCCAGCACGATTCCTTCCCAGATAGCTTGCACAACGAATGTCTTTTCGTGCTCCGGCCCGCTCTGCGTAATCAACTCATAGACCGGACTGCGCGGTGAAATACTTTGCAGCAATTCCTGAAGATCCCCCTTGGGATTGACGTCCACCGGTTCTTCCGCGATCTGCTCGAGCACGGAGCGCGCTTGCGCGAGGATAAATTTTCTCGCGGTATCTAAGCCGCCGTCAAGATAAAGGGCGCCAATGAGCGCCTCGAAGGCGTCGGTCAATGTCGACGTTCGCTCCCGGCCGCCACTGGCTTCTTCGCCGTGCCCCATCAGGAGGTAGCGTCCCAAATCCAAGGCGACCGCGTGAATCTTCAATGTCTCGCGCGAGACTAGCCGGGACCGCAACTTCGTCAGCTGGCCTTCGGCCTCATCGCCAAAATGCTGAAACAAATGTTCGGTGATGACAAGCTGCAGAACGGCGTCACCGAGGAATTCCAAGCGCTGATTATCAAAATGGTGCCGCTGCGTTTCGTGCCCGAGACTGGGATGAGTGAGCGCCTCGGCCAGCAAAAGCGAATTGCGGAACTTATAACCGATGCGTTCCTCGAGTGGACTCACATTACCGTTTTTGATAAATCTCGAGTGAGGTGACCACGTCGAGCGCGCGCTGCAAGACAAGATCGTGCGCCGGCGATTTTTCCGGCGCGCGTCCGCGCCGTTGCTGCGCGGTTTCGGCCACCTCGATCTCAGGATTTGTCCCGGCCAGAAGGGCGGCCTCATTCATATGCGGGCGTCCCATTTCATAAACAAATGGGCCCATCCCTTTCTCGCTGCTCAATTGAAAAATCTGCCGCTTGTCCACCATCGACATTTCGACTGGCAGGTCCGGTTTTATCCCTTCTGGAAATAATGAATGGCCTTCCGGCGAAACGATTTCCGCAACGGCAACGCGCAAGATTTTCCCACTCGGCAATGGCAGATCGGAGTATTCCGCTGCGCGACCGGCTGTGGGCTGACCCATGAGCAAGACTTTGTCGTAAAAACGAAGCGCATCCGCGAGCGCTTCGGCAGAACCGACCGTGTCTCCGTCGGTGAGCGCCATAATCAGACCACGAAACGCCGGATCGCGGTCGGAGTTAAACACGCGATCTTGCCTCGCGGCTGGTTTGCGCAAAGTGAAAAGAGGTTTGCCTTTCGGGCAAAATCGCTTGGCAAATTCCGCCGCCACCGCAAAATCACTCGCTGCCTGACTGGCGCGGAGATCGATAACCAGTGCGTCGACCTTCTTGGCAGCGAAAGAGCTAAGACTTTTGTCCAATGCTTGAAGATTAGCGCTGTTCAGCGAGCCGAGGCGCAAATAGCCAATATGACCATCCAAAATCTCACTATAAAATGCGCTCGGCCCTTCCATGGACCCGCTTTCCCGGTTCGGCAAAAGCATCACCCCATGTGGCAGCCGAACCATCAGCCCCTGAATCGTCGCGCGGTTTAGCTCGGTATCGGTAATCGCATCCGGATTTGTGAAGTTACTTTTTAAGAGCGCGATGACTGCCTGTAAATCCGCTGAGCTTAACGAATTGATAAACTGTTCCGTCGTTGGTTTGGCCGACGGCGACGACGATGGTGACGACAGCGCGGGCGATTTCAATGCAGTCTGAGGCACTCTCGGGGCCGGCGTTGGGGATTCGGCAATAAGGCGCGCTGCCAATATCGACATCAACCAAGTCGCCAGTAAAAATCGGGACATCAGGGTAATTTTTTGATGTTATCTGTAATGGCAGTAAGAGCAATGTCGCGCCGGTAATGGCAGTTTTCGAAATGAATGCGCGAGACGGCATCGTAGGCTCGCTCGCGAGCTGCTTCGACGGTTGATCCAAGCGCAGTGACTGCCAGTACCCGACCGCCCGCAGTTACAATTTCGTCGCGCACCCGGCTGGTTCCGGCGTGAAAGATTTGGACGCTCTCTAGCTTCGCCGCGTCGTCGAGACCGGAAATGATTTTCCCTTTTTCATATTTGTTTGGGTAACCGTCTGAGGCTAGCACAACCGTAACTGCGGGCCGTTGGTCCCATTCGATGGAATAATTGCTGATCTTTCCGTCAATCGTCGCCTCCAGCAACGGCAACAAATCGGATTTCATTCGGGGTAAAATCGCTTGTGTCTCGGGATCGCCGAAACGGCAATTGAACTCGAGAACGCGCGCACCGTCATCAGTGATCATCAATCCCGGATAAAGCAAACCACGAAATGTGATTCCTTCTGCGAGCAAACCATGCAGCACGGGTCGCATGATCTTTTCTTCGAACTGTGATTGCAGTTTGTTATTCCAATTGTTGGCCGGACTGAACGCACCCATCCCACCCGTGTTTGGCCCAACATCGCCGTCAAACGCGCGTTTGTGATCACGCGCGGACTCGAGCAGCCGATAGTTTTTCCCATCTACCAGCGCGTGTAGCGAACATTCCGTGCCGCGCAGAAATTCTTCGACGACGACACGCCGACCCGCCTCGCCGAAGCGGCCTTGATTCATCATCTCGTCAATCGCCGATCTTGCCGATTCGGGATCGGGCGCAATGATGACGCCTTTGCCAAGCGCGAGTCCATCGGCCTTGATCACAATCGGAAATCCCAGCTGGTCGCAAAATCGGAGCGCATCGTCGCTCCGTTCGAACGTGCCCGCTTGCGCGGTCGGGATTCTTTGTTTGCGCATCAGTTCTTTCGCACAAATTTTCGATGACTCGATTCGCGCGGCCGTCTTGCTCGGTCCGAAAACGCGCAATCCTTGGGTAACAAAGAGATCGACAATCCCAGCGGCGAGAGGATCATCCGGCCCGATCACCGTTAGATCGATACGATTTTCTCTGGCGAAACCAACCAGCGCCGTCAAGTCGCTTACGGGAATCGCGACATTCTCACCAATTTCAGCGGTCCCGGCATTTCCCGGCGCGCAGAAAATGCGCTCCGCACGCGGCGATTGCTTCAACTTCCAAGCGAGCGCGTGTTCACGGCCGCCACTGCCAATGACAAGAATTTTCATGGAGCACGCAATTGAAAGCGTGCGCTACCAGAAAAACAAGCAACGTCGCGTAGCATGTAGAGGCAGCAGGACCGCCACTGCAGCCGTCTCAATATCGCCGGGCGGTGTCCCTTTAGCCCGTCGCGTGCGGCGGTGATTCGGCTGGCAAGATCGACAATTCTAATTTTTCGGTGTGCCGAATGACTAACAGCCTTGCGGGAATGCCGATTTGTTCGCTGACCAGCATTTTGTGCAGCTCGTGAATCGTGCCGACCGGTCGCTCATCGAAGGCAACGATGACGTCGCCCTCCCGGAGACCTGCGTGCTCGGCCGGACTGTCCTTTTCCACCGACACAACCAGGACCCCAGTTTCCAGCGGCAAACTATAAAATCGAATCACGCGCCGATGGAGCGGCACATTTTGACCGGCGACACCGATGTAACTGCGTCGAATTCTTCCATCGCGAATCAGCCATCCCGCGACCAGTTTGGCGGTGTTGCTCGCGATTGCAAAGCAGATGCCTTGCGCCGGTCGGATCATTGCCGTGTTTACGCCGATCACTTCGCCGGCTGAATTGACGAGCGGCCCACCGGAGTTGCCGGGGTTCAGTGCGGCATCAGTTTGAATGATATTGTCGATCAAACGACCCGATTGCGAATACATCGAGCGGCCGAGCGCGCTGATCACGCCCGCGGTCACGCTCGCTTGAAAACCGAGCGGATTGCCGATCGCTATCGCCACCTGCCCGACGCGTAAGCTTTCGGAATCGGCCAAACGCACATGGGCGAGCTGGGGCGCATCGATTCGGATCACTGCGAGATCAGTGTCGGGATCGTCGCCGATGAGCTGCGCAACACAATCGCGGCCATCCGGGACATTCACCACAATCCGGGTGGCATGATGGACGACATGGCTGTTAGTCAAAATGAAGCCGTCCGGCGTGATCACAAATCCGGATCCGCTTCCGGCCACATCAGCCCGATTTTTGACGCGCTGCTCGATCTCAATGTTCACAACAGCAGGCGCGACCCGCTCGACCGCGCCGACCACCGCACGCGAATACTCGTCGAGCAACAAATAATCCGTGGGCACGTTATCTCTACCGATAAACCCCGAGCCATTTCGTACTGGCGGCGACTCGTCCAACAAGCGAACGGCAGTTGCCTCATTTTGCTCTGACACAACAAAATCCTTCATGATAGTCTTATAAAATATCGACTATGGTAACTCACCGTCAAATACAGCTCTTCTGACCTATACACTTCGTTTAGATCGCTACTCTCTTCTTGCGCCTTTGTCGGTAGCCGTTTAAAGAAAAGTCATGCCCAAGTCCTCTTCGGGCGGCTCAGTCATGGATGCGCAGTGTCCTTCCCGGCTTGTGCTCGATCGGATCGCAGACAAATGGACAGCGCTCATCATCCAGGTGTTGGCTCACGGCACCAAGCGTTACGCCGCGCTTCAGCGCGAGATCGGAGGCATTTCGCAAAAAATGCTCACCCAAACTCTGCGCAGCCTCGAGCGCGACGGTCTGGTGCAGCGGACAGTTTACCCGGTCGTTCCGCCGAAAGTTGAGTACTCTCTCACGAGGTTGGGGCGAACTTTGATCGAACCATTGCACACGCTGTGTCGCTGGTCGGAAAAACATTTGCCTGAGCTGCAAGCAAATCGTGCTCGGGCAAAAGCGAAACTTCAAAAACCAGCTCCTGTAGCCACGGTAGCCACCGCGGTTCGCTGATCTAACATTAACTGACTAGGTTCAGCGACCTCGGCTATAGCAGCTCGCCCATGCATCAGCCGGAAATCATCATTCTTCTATTCGCGGCGGTGGCGGCACTTGGCGGTGGTCGCGGGCAGGCCTGCGCTGCCATATCCGATCGTGCTCGTCATAATCGGACTTGCATTGAGCTTCGTTCCGCGCCCGCCGGAAACGAGACTCAGTCCCGAGATCGTTTTCTATTTTTTTCTGGCCCCGTTGCAAAATCGGCCACCGCATTTTTCTTCTTTCCCCCGCTTACTCCGGCAGTGAGCGAGCGTGAACGATCTTGAGCGATCGGGCGCACGGTCAGAATTGCTTTGCATCGCAGGGTCGAATTGGCCTATTTTAAAAGGTTTCTTCCGGTTTTCAGTAACCGGATTTTCCAGATATGGACGTTAGTGGCACCATCGACGCGATCTTGAATCAGAAAAGTGGCGAAATTTTTGCCATCCCGCCTGACGCGACCGTCTTTCAAGCGATCGAAATGATGGACAACAAGAACGTTGGCGCGCTCTTGGTAATGGACGGCAAGAAATTGGTCGGAATGTTTTCGGAGCGCGACTACACGAGAAAGATTGTGCTCCGCGGCAAGCGTTCGCGAGAAACCAAGGTCGCCGAGATCATGTCAACCAATTTGACTGTCACCCATTCGCGTGAGCCGGTCGAAAAATGTCTCCGTCTTATGACTGACAAACGCATTCGCCATTTGCCTGTGCTGGATGGGGAGAAGGTCGTGGGCGTGATCTCGATCGGCGATCTGGTAAAATGGGTCATCTCCTGCCAAAGCGCGGCCATAGCGCATCTCGAGAATTACATCAGCGGCGGATACACCGGTTGAAATAGACGCGGCCTCCGCGCGCTCCGACGAATTTCAGTCCAGTTCCCAAATAGTCTTGCCGCCCACAATCGTCCGCACCGCTCGTCCCTTTAGTTTCCAGCCATCGAACGGCGAATTGCGCGATCCTGATTCGAACTTGTCAATTTGAACCGTCCATTCCAAATCCGGGTTGAGCAACGTCACGTCGGCCGACGCTCCGACTGATAACGTTCCGGCCTCCAGCTTCAATAATTTCGCCGGCTCGGCCGTGTACATCTCGATCAGACGGACGATGTCGACCCTGCGATGTTTGTGCACGAGCAGGTCAACGAATAACCCGAACTCAGTTTCCAGCCCGATAATGCCGAAGGGCGCGGCATCGAACTCCACTTCCTTTTCAAAATCGGCATGCGGCGCGTGATCGGACGCGAGGACTGACAGTGTGCCGTCGGAGATTCCTTCCAGTAATGCATCGACGTCGGTCTGCGCGCGCAGCGGAGGATTCATCTTGTAATTGGTATCGAAGTTCTGGATCGCTTCATCCGTGAGCGCGATGTGATGCGGACAAACCTCGCCGCTGATCTTTACGCCACGCCTTCGCGCTTCGCGAAGCAATCGCACGCTCTTAGCGGTGGTCACGTGCTGGCAATGAATGTGATGATCGCAAAGTTCCGCGAGCAAGATGTTGCGCATCACGATTGCTTCCTCACCAACCGCGGGCCAACCAGGCAGACCGAGCAGCGTGCTCCAATAACCCTCATTCACGACGCCATTGCCGACGAAATTGTAATCCTGACAGTGATCCAACACCGGCACCTCCACCATGCGTGCATACTCGACTGCCCGCCGCATCAACTCGTGGTTTTGAATGCAACGACCGTCGTCGGTAATCGCTACGATGCCTGCCTGCACGAGTGATCCGATCGGAGCCAGCTCTTCGCCCGCGAGATCCTTTGAAATCGCGCCGGCTGGCAGAACATTCACGCACGCGGCAGTTGCCGCGCGACTTTTGATCCATGCAATCGTGCTCGGATCATCGGCGACTGGAGAAGTGTTTGGCATGCAAACAATCGTCGTGAAACCGCCAGCCGCAGCCGCGCGCGCGCCCGACTCAATCGTTTCCTTGTGGCCGAATCCTGGCTCGCGCAGATGCACGTGCATGTCGATCAAGCCAGGCGCCACGATGAGGCCGCTTGCATCAAGCTCATCGGGTTGAGAGTTGAGCGCGGAGAGCTGAGAGAGCGGCGCGATTTTTCCGTCGACAATCAAAAGATCAACAACTTCATCGCGTTTGTTTGCAGGATCGATGACACGGCCGTCACGGATAATGGTCGCGCTCACGTAGTTGTAATCCCCCCGCAGAGGTAGAGAACGGCCATCCGCACAGCGAGGCCGTTGGTGACTTGGTCGAGAATGACGCTCTGCAATCCATCGGCCACGTCGCTATCGATCTCGACGCCGCGGTTGATCGGGCCTGGGTGCATAATCAGACAATCCGGTTTCAAAAGTTTTGCGCGCTCTTTCGTTAGGCCGAAAAAACGAGTGTATTCGCCGGTTCCGGGGAAATATTCCTTACGCTGACGCTCGTGCTGGACACGAAGGAGATTCACGACATCGGCGCTCGGCAGCACGTTGTCGATCTGGTGTGAAATTTGGACACCCAATTTCTCAAACTCGCGCGGAACCAGCGTGCTCGGCCCGACCAGGGTGACGCGGGCGCCAAGCTTGACCAAACCGAAAATGTTCGAACGCGCGACGCGGCTGAACAAAATATCGCCGATGATCGCCACGTGCAGCCCAGCGATTTTCCTTCTCTTTTCGCGGATCGTATAGAGATCGAGAAGCGCCTGCGTTGGATGCTCGTGTGCACCGTCGCCAGCATTGATGACGCTAGCTTCCAATCGATTGGCCAAAAACTGCGGCGCACCAGCCGAACTGTGACGCAAGACAAGAATGTCGGCGTGTAAGGCTTCCAGATTGCGCGCGGTGTCTTTGAGTGTTTCGCCTTTCGTAAGGCTGGACGCTGTTGCCGAGATGTTGATCACGTCCGCGCTCAACCGAAAAGCGGCCAGCTCAAACGATGTCCGAGTGCGCGTGCTCGGTTCGACGAAAAAATTCACCAGCGTTTTTCCCCGCAACGCCGGCACTTTCTTAATTTCGCGTGTCCCGACCTGTTTGAATGCGTCGGCGGTCTCAAGAATGAAATTGATTTCGTCGACCGACAATTCGCGCAAGCCGAGCAGATCTTTGCGGTTCCAGCGCACGGCAGCCTGTGCGTCGTCTGAAAGCGATGTTGTCGTCGATTCCACGATTCTCATGCGGCGCTTTTCGGTTTAATCAGCCAGACACCATCGGGCTCATCGGGGCTGCCGATGCGCACCCGCACTTTTTCATTCGCAGCAGTCGGGAGATTCTTCCCAACGTAATCGGCGCGAATCGGGAGTTCGCGATGCCCGCGATCAATCAGGGCCGCAAATTGGATCCGGGCCGGTCGACCAAATGAATTGATCGCGTCCATGGCAGCGCGAACGGTGCGTCCAGTAAAGAGAACATCATCGACAACGATGACTGTTCGTTCTTCCAATGGCACCGGCAGTTTTGACGCGCGCACGACAGGCAGTTCTGCGCGCGTACCCACGTCGTCGCGGTGCATTGCCACATCAATGGCTCCGGTCTCGATATCGATCTTTTCAATCGCGCGGATAAAATCCGCGATACGCCTAGCGATCTCAACGCCACGCGAAGGAATCCCTGCCAGTACGATTTCAGGGAGCCGCGGATTGCGTTCGATTATTTCATGTGCGATCCGCCGAAGTGCTCGGCGAATTGCCTCCGCGTCCATGATCAGGACGCCGATAGATGAATTCTGTTTTCCGTTTTTCATTCGTTTCCTTGGCAACCTCACGGGATCGCTTTAAAGGACACGCTTATGGATCAGTTGATTACTTTACTTCGGTTTTGGCTTCGCGCATCCGTTTTTCGCGCCAGTTGGAGCGATGTTTCACGATCCAATCGAGCAGTGCCTTTTCGAAACCGATGTCTTTGCCGGCTTTCTCGCTCTCGATCCACTTGTGCTTCAAAATTTCCGCGCGCTCGGCGAGGAATTCCTTGTAGAGAACAGAATTTTTAACGAATTGAGATCGCTCTTTTTCTGAAGATGGCATCTCGCGATTTTCTTTCATAAAATTCGGGGCCAGTCAATCACATCGAATCACGGAATTCGACGAGGCACCCTGCCGATTTATTTAGTCTCGTTCGCGCTCAAGCATGCGGATGCCTCGCTAAGGCAAAGTTTTGCGAAGATTTTCGGCGATTCTCTTAAACTCGGCTGTAACAAGAGATTCCCGATCTTCGCCTACAATCGGCATCCCGCGGTCGCCCGCTTCGCGCGTGGCAATATCAATCGGAATTTGACCCAGCAACGGCACGCGCAGGCGTTTCGCTTCGCGTTCGCCGCCGCCGCTTCCAAAAATATCGTAACGTTTGCCGTCGGATGGAGAGACGAAGTAACTCATATTCTCAATCAGCCCAAGCACCTGTACGTTGACCTTGTCGAACATCGTCGCAGCTTTGCGCGCATCGATCAGGGCCACCTCTTGCGGCGTCGTCACAATAATCGCTCCGGAAAGTGCGACCGTTTGCACAATCGTCAGCTGGATATCGCCGGTGCCGGGCGGAAGATCGAGTACCAGATAATCGAGTTCGCCCCATTCGACTTGCTGCAGAAATTGTTGGGTGTAGCGCGTCACCATCGGTCCGCGCAAAATAGCGGGCGCGGTATCGTCGAGCAGAAATCCCATCGACATCAAACGCAAGCCGTATTGCTCGATCGGAACGATCTTGTTTTCTTCCGTTGCCATCGGCCGTTCCCGCGTGCCGAACATGAGCGAAATGCTAGGGCCATAGATGTCGCAGTCACACAAGCCGACACGCGCCTTGGTTTGCGCGAGCGCGAGCGCGAGATTTGCTGCAACAGTCGATTTACCGACACCGCCCTTGCCGCTCGCCACCGCAATGGCGTGCTTGATTCCCGGAATTCGCGTAGCGCCCACACCAGCCGCGGCCCCAGCCGGTGGCGCGTGGATGTCGATCAAAACTTTCGCGCCTCGAACGCCATCTATCGCACGCAGGACCTTTTCGGCATCGTTTTTAATCGTTGCCGGAACATTCGGATCGTTGGTCGCCAGCGCGAGTTGCACTTTTATTTCGCCATTGGCGATGTTGATCGACTTGACCAAGCCAAACGAAACAATGTCGCGGGTAAAACCGGGGTATCTAACCGACTTTAGTGCTTCGCGAATTTGTTCTTCTGAAACAAGCATTGCGACAAATTTACGTGCGGCTTCAGCGGAGTAAAACACGCAAAAGATTCGATATAAATGTGGACTTGACCTTCAGTTGCCACCAGACACGATGGACGGTATGAAAACACAACTTTCTTTCCGAATCATTTGCACTGGCGCTTTGCTCGCCGTATTGGGTGCGTGCGCTACTTATGCGCCCGCCGGTTCAGGGCCCCTGGTTGGAACGTGGACAAACTCGCTTGGCGCAGTCTGGACGATCAAAGCCGACAACACCTTCGATGTCGTCAATCCGAAACGTCACATCCGGGGCAATCTAACAATTGCCGGGGATACTGTCACAATCCAGGAGACGGGTGGCAAAACCGCGAAAGGCTGCAAGGGCCCTGGTGTCTACAAGTTTAGCCGGACCAGCGCAAACACTCTCGCGTTCACGTTGGTCAAGGATAGCTGCAAGGAGCGGATCAAAAACGTGACGATCGCCTGGCATCGAAAGTAACTTTCGAGCCAATTTAAGCACAACGTCGGCTGAAGCTTCCCGAGCCCGCGGCGGTCAGGCGCGGTCTTTCAGGTCCGTCTTACCTCCGCTGCGCGCACAGTGGACGCAACAGAAGATTTTGCCCTCCTGCTCGACGCCATGGCCAATGACCCGGCACTGGCAGTGAGGGCAAATCGGTGCGAGCGCATGGATCGCGCACTCGAAGCTATCGAAGGTGTGCCGCTTTCCGGCGACGGTTAGGTCGAACGACTTGTCATATTCGTTTTCGCAAACTTCGCACTTAGCCATACTAACACTTTTTCGTGTGCGGAGGTCTTTTCGGTGGTGTCCAGGAGGTAGAGATCGCCCAGCGAAGCGATATCGCGTGCCCTCAGTCCAGTCGGGCAAAGGCAGCAAACCTAATCCGACTCGTCTTCCACCGGCTCAGCCCGGCGCACTTCTGTTTCTTCGGGGGCGCGACGTTTCCCAGTGCTGTTCGCTTGTTGTCCTCTGTAAATCTCCTTAAAAATATCGGCGATCATTGGCGCAGCGGCGCTCCCTCCATGCACTTTGCTGTCCACGTCGCCCTCGTAGAGCGCAGCGAACGCGAATCGTGGTTGATCGGCTGGTAAAAATCCCGCGAACCACGCCGCCGTGCGCTCTTTGTTCTTCGGTCCCCATTGCGCAGTGCCGGTTTTCCCGGCGACTTCAACGTTATCGAGGCTTGCTTGATGTGCGGTGCCCCCCGGCCCATTGACGACGTCTATCACCCCCGTGTGCAATTGCTCCAGTGTCTCAGATGAGAGATCGAGTGTCTTTCTCGCACGGACGGAATAGCCAGTAACAATTTTGTTATCGAATGTCTGCACCTGTTGGACGAGACGCGCCTGATAAAATGTGCCGCCGTTCGCCACGATTCCCATGGCTTGCGCCATTTGCAGTGGGGTAACCTGCATGTCGCCTTGACCGATCGATAAGTTTGCGATGTCGCCATTCAGCAATCTGCGACCGTGCGTTGCCTTCATGTATTGATCGTTTGGCACGCGGCCTTCCGCCTCGCCGCGCAACGGAATGCCGCATTTCGCCCCAAACCCAAGCTTTAGTGCCCAATCAATGATTGCTTCGCCGCCGGTTTTGATTCCGGCCTGATAGAACCAGGTATCGCACGATTCGGTGAGCGCCTGAACAAAATTCAGCGCACCACGATCGCCTTTTTTCCAGTTGTGAAAAGTGACATTGCCAATCTGGATTGCCGGCACGCATTCGAATCGATCACCGGGATGAACAGCTCCGCTCTCGAGCGCTGCAATACCTACCACGATTTTGAATGTCGATCCCGGCGGATAAGACGACCGAAATGCGCGTGGCAAGAGGGGAATATTTGGATCGTCCTGCAAGGATTTAAACTTTTCCGATGAGATCGACGGAATGAAAAGGTTCGGGTCGTAAGTTGGCCACGACGCCAGCGCGAGAATGTCTCCGTTGTTTGGATCGACAACCACAATCGCGCCGCGTTTGGCTTTTGCCTCCAGAGCTTGTTCCGCCAGCTCCTGGAGGTGAAGATCAAGCGTGGTGACAACGTTGTAACCGGGCACTGGCGGCGTAAGTAATTTCTCGGAAGTTTTCCGGCCATCTTTGTCGAACGTGAGTTTGTACTCGCCGTGCTTGCCAGCGAGCATTTCGTTGAACGTTTGCTCAAGTCCCTCGCGTCCCTCGGTTTCGGGCCAAAGCGTTTCGTGATTATCAACGATACCGTCAGGGTTGCGTCCGGTTTTTCCAGTGTAACCGACGATCTGTCCAGCTAGTCTGCCATTGGGATATGTGCGCATATAAACTGGCCGCACGATTATTCCGGCTGGCAAATTGTCTTTGACCTCTTTGTACTCCGACTGGCTGAGATTCTGCGCGATCTCAAAAGGCATAATCCCACGGTTACGATAATTCCGCAGGATCGCTTCGTCTGAGATCCTGAGCGTGCGGCCGATTAACTTTTCCGCCTTGTCGATCTTTTCCCGGACGAAGCTGAGCGCCTGCGCGTCGGAAAAATCGAGCGGCGTGGGAAAATTGATCGCGAGATTGTAACTGAGCCGATTTTGCGCGAGCGGCACGCCGTTCCGGTCCGTTATTTGCCCGCGCGGCGCCGGGACATCGAGGATATAGGCGCGTGCTAGCTTTTGCGTTTCGAATGTCGGGACAATGGTCTCTTCTTCCACGGCCGGGCTTGCGCTTGGGACAGTCGATGGCTGTAAGATCTGCGCAGAAGCGGCGAGCGGCGTGAAAAACAGAACTATGGCAAACCCCAAGTTACGCAGATTTTCACAGATTTGGGCAAACATCATCTCAGCTAATCCGCGTTGATCTGCGAAATCTGCGGTAATTCAATGTCGCTGCAAGAAGCGATGCACTTCTTCAGCCAGCCTGGGACCAATCCCTTCCGTGGACGCAATTTCGTCCACCGTCGCTTTGCGCAGACGATTCACGGAACCAAACTTTCGTAAGAGCAGATTCTTCCGGTTCTGACTCACACCTGGGCAATCATCAAGAATGCTTTCGCCGATGCGCTTTTTCATGAGCAATTGATGATAGGCGTTGGCGAAACGATGTGCTTCATCGCGGATGCGCTGGAGCAAGCGCAACGCACCGGAATCAAGCGGCAATTGCAGGGGCAGCGCCCGCCCTGGGCGATAAATCTCCTCGTGTTCCTTTGCCAGTCCGATAATCGGAAGATCATGCAGCCCGAGCCGTTGCAACTCGCGGCAAGCGGCGGAGAGTTGCCCCTTTCCACCATCGACAATGATCAAGTCGGGCAGACGAACGTACGATTGCAGGTTGCGGATTGCGGATTGCGGATTGGTAAGGCGTTCCGCAATTTCCAATGCATTCTCTTGTGAATATTCCGCCGGATCCGGATATGCCTCGCGAGCTTCAAGAAGGACCCGCGAATATCTTCGCCTAACGACTTCGGCCATGCTGGCGAAATCATCCTGTCCTTCAACGGTTCGGACCCGATATCGCCGATAATTATCTTTGTCCGGCACGCCATTCCGGAAACAGACCATCGACGCTACGACATGCGTCGTGGAAATATTCGAAATATCGAAGCATTCCATGACGCGCGGCGTACGCGGAAGTTGCAGGGCATCGGCCAGCGCCTGCACCTCTGCCATTGGATCGATTGTGCTCGGCAAACTGCCGCGGGTAAAACGGCGTGTCGGCTTTGTCGTGCTGCGCAAATCTTCAACCATGTTGCGAAGCTCGGCCGCTTTTTCGAAATCCATTTTCTCCGCCGCCTTACGCATCTCCTCTTCGAGCGCGGCGATCATCTCGCGCGAGTGCCCCTCGAGAAACTCACAACCCTGTGCCACACGCTCGCGATATTGCTCGGCGTTAATTTCGCTCAAACGCATCGGCACCTGATACGTTGACGATTTCAATTCCCGCTCCGTCGGCGAACCGCGTCCGAAGGTGAGCACGCCAAATTTCTTGCGCATAAAGTTCAGCGTCTGCCGGAGCGCACCGGCATGCGCATACGGTCCGAAGTAGCGGGCACCATCGTCCTTTTTAAATCGCGCCAGCCGGAAACGCGGCCATTCCTCGGAGGGGTCGATCTTTACCAGAAGGAAGCGTTTGTCGTCGCGAAAAGAGACGTTGTAACGTGGCCGGTATTCCTTGATCAGCTTGCCTTCGAGCAAGAGCGATTCCGCCTCGCTGCGCACGGTGTGCGTCTCGAAATCCCAAACGGCATCGAGCATGGCACGGGTCTTCAGGTCAGCCTGCGCCACTTTCGATGGCAGAAAATAGGAGCTCACGCGTTTGCGCAGGTCCCGCGCTTTGCCGACATAAATAACCCGATTAAAGCGATCGCGCATCAAGTAGACACCGGGTTTATGCGGCACTTCGTGCACTCTTTTTTGCAGATCCGGTTTCTCTTTCGTCAATGATGCCATTGTTGGGCAGCAATGTACGCTTCACGGCAGGATCGACAATCAGCGGGTGGTCGAGCAGTCCCTTGTTCGATGTTAGAATATGGCGGCGAAGCTGTATTAATTTAGCGTCGCCCGCGGCGCGGCCGATCCACCTTTTACGAAACGCGGCGGCGCGGCAATGCCGACTGCACCATCATCAGTTCGCTCACGTTTTCCGGCGTCAACAAACCGACCAATCGCTTCATGCTGTCGAGCACGGGTACCGCAGGACAATTGCACTCCTGCATAATCCGGAATGCTTCTTCAAAACGTGTCCCGGTAGTAACCGTGGGAATATCGC
>WNFQ01000747.1_pt1 | contig 34398 bp, 30 predicted proteins | sample 5400171 | NCBI WGS metagenome assembly WNFQ01 (sample SAMN13153356, study PRJNA577476) | soil metagenome | isolation source: 20 cm soil under Madrone tree | place: USA:California | collected 2016-06-14
AGGGCTTATTAAAGCAAAGATCATCTCTCTTTAATAGTGTTCAAACGGCTGGTAGACGGTAGCTTGGTCCACCTAACTCATTGATTTGATGGTGGCAGGGAGGGAATTGAACCCCCGACACGCGGATTTTCAGACGCCGTTACGCGGCAAGGAGCCTGGCGGACTTAGGGCCATCGTCGCGAGACGGTGGGAGGCCGAGGCCAGATGGCCTCCATTGCGCTATGCCGTCCCTGCTGCGCGCAAGCCCGGGGTGACCATCTGTGGTCACCCGCGCGACGCATGCGTCGCGCCCGTCGCAGCAGATGGACCTAAGTCCGACAGGCTCCTAGTTTTTCGACGAATCGGCCGGCAATACCGGCGCGTTGCGCGAAATGGATGTGCAAATAGCTCGCGAGTAGATTGCCGCTCGCGAATCCTCCCGAGTCTGCGGGAGCTTCGGCCCGCGTGCCGCGCACTTGCCAGGCAATGTCATCGCCGGCAATCGGTTCATCGCAGACCCAGGTGCTGTATCGAAATTCATGTCCGCGCAGCTCGCCTCCGCCCTCGGTCAGCAGGTTTGGATGCAGCGCGGCGGCATGCCGATACCCCAGCGCGGCCAGCTTCCCGGTCATGCGCGCCACGCCGGGTATGAGGCCCGCCATCGGCCAGCGGCGACCCTCGGCATCGATCAAGCCCTGCGTGAGCACCATGAACCCACCGCACTCGGCATAGATCGGCGCATTCCGAGTTCGCAGGTCTTTCAATGCATGCCACAGTCCGACGTTCGACGCGAGTTCCGAGGCATGCAACTCGGGATAGCCGCCGCCTAGATAGACGCCAGCCGCACCGGGGCTGGGTTGCTCACCTTTCAGAGGACTGAAAAATTCGATCGCCGCCCCGGCCTCCATCAGCAATTCCAGGTTTTCCGGGTAGTAGAAACAAAACGCGTCATCACGCGCGACCGCGATGACGGGGCGGCGGACGTCCGGCTCGTGATGCACGACGGGTGCGGGCACGGAGACGCCCGGCATCTCGCCGGCCGATCGGGCAATCTCAGTGATCGAGTCCAGGTCGAACCGGCGGATGACCGCATCCGCCATGTCGGCAATGAGTGAACTTGAATCCCTGTGTTCGCCTCCAGGCACCAAGCCCAGATGCCGCTCCGGAATCTGCAACATGGAATCGCGAGGCAGCCAGCCCAACACGGGCAGCCCGGTGATCGCAGTGATCGCCTCGGCGCAGCCCTTGGCATGACCTTCGGACCCGGCAAAATTGAGAACCACCCCTCGCAAAGCGAGGTCGCGGTCGAAATGCTGACAACCCATCACGACGGCCGCTGCGCTGCGCGCGGCCCCCGCGATGTCCACGACCAGAATGACCGGGGCAGCCAGGAGCTTCGCGATCTGCGCAGTCGACGCGTGTTCGTCGTGCCAGTTGCTGCCATCGAAGAGACCCATGACGCCTTCGATCACCGCAATATCCGCATCCCGGCACGCCCGAGAGAATCCTTCCAGAAGCTGCGCGCCGTCGAGCATCCACGCATCGAGATTTCGACAGGGCCGCCCGGCTGCGCGCTCGTGATAGCTCGGATCGATGTAGTCGGGACCACACTTGAACGGCTGCACGGCCAAACCCCGCCGGCGCAAGGCTGCGATCAGTCCGGCCGCAATCGTCGTCTTGCCGGCGCCCGAGGCGGCGGCGGCGATCACGATCCGGGGCACGTTGCGCGGTGGCATCACAGCACACTCGGAAGCGCCGCCAGCAATGCTTTCTGCGCAGCCCCGACACCCGGCAAAAACTGCATTCCCACCGCGAATAGAGCCGCGACGACCCACGCCGTTGCCTCGGCGCGGCGCAGCGCCGTGGACGTGTCCGCGGCCGAGGGCGCGGACCCGTTCGCATTGAGCGCATAGACTTGCGGCTTGCGCAGCCGAACGTTCAGGGAGAGCGCCAGAGCGCCCATCGGCCACCCCGAATTGGGCGATGCCGTACGCGCCGCTTCAGCCGGCAGCCGCCGAAACAGCGACATTCGATTGGGGCCCGCCATAGCTAAGGCGACGGCCGTCATTCGCGCGGGAATGAAATTCAACGCATCATCCGCGCGCGCCGCAAATTTTCCGGCCCATTCCCAGCGCCCGCGATAACCCCACATGGCATCCGCCGTATTCGCAAAGCGATATACCGCCGCACCCGGCAGGCCGAACAAAGCGAACCAAAAGAGGGGCGCGATGATCGAGTCCGAAAGATTCTCGGCCAACGATTCCAATGAGGATTCGCGTACCTCTCCTGAATCGAGGGCCGCGGTATCGCGGCTCACGATATGCGCCAGGCGCGCACGGCCGCACTCGACGCCCTGCATCAGCGAGCTCTCCACGGCGCCCACCTCGCTCAGCAGCAGGCGCAAGGCAAACAGCGGTTTCAGGAGCACCGCGGTCAGTACGATGTCCAGCCACGGCGGCAGCTTCGCAGATTCGGCGCCGGCAACTCCATACGCCGCCGTGACGAGCGCCGCGCCCGCAAGCCAATAGAGGGTGCCGAGAAAGAACGCCATCCGGGGACCGCGATCCGGCAACCCGCGTCCGGCGCGCTTCAGATAGGACCCCATCCATACGACCGGGTGAAAGCGTGCCGGCGGCTCTCCCCACCAGCGATCGATCAACAACGCAAGGATAATGCTCACAGGTACTCGAGCCGCCCATGGATGCGAAGCGTGAGCGCCGCCGCATCCATGGCGTCGAGCGCAACGCATTCGGCGCCCAGCGCCTGGGCAAGCACTCGCGCGCGGCCCAACATGATCGGTCCGGGCTCGCAATCAATGACCAGCGCGCCGGCGCAGGCGGCCTGCAGCGGGGGGCAGGCGGCGAGCGCCTCCTCCCAAGGATCGCCGCCGTCGAGGCTGACATTCGCTCGTCCGTCGGTGAGCAGCACCAGCAATGCAGGCTCGCGTGTCTGCATCAGCCGGGCTGCATCGAGCAGCGCGCGCGCCAGAGGTGTTCGTCCGCCCGTGGGCACATCGCGGAGCGCCAGCTCGATGCTCGCGATATGACGCGTGAACGGCAGCACGAGATCCGTGCCCTCGGCGCGAAACACCATGAGCGCAACCTCGTCGCGCCGCTGATAGCTCGATGTCAGCAACCCCAGCGCCGCGCCCTTCGCCACTTCCAGGCGGCGCTTCGTCGCCATCGATCCGCTGGCGTCCACCAGAAACAGCACGTGGCAGAGACCGGGGCCGCGCCGGTCATGCTGCATGAGATCGGCGGCGGTGAGGCTGACGCCCTGCTCGCCGGAGCGAACCCCGCGCTTCGCCGCAGCCGTCAAGGTCTGCTGTATGGCCAGGGTTCCCGTGTGCTGAAAGGGCACTGCGCCGATCACGCGTTGCGAACTCGAGGATTCCGCTGCGCGCCGGCCGACTCCCTCACGGTCGATCGCATCCGTGACCAGACGTATGGGACCGCGATCAGGCCCCGGCGGTGCGAATTGCAGCCGCGGACTCTCGGGGGCATGCGTTGCGGCGCTTGCGGGCGCTGCCTCGCCGTCCGCCGGGGCGCGATGCTGATCCGGCGGAGTGAGACCAGCCGCAGCGCGCGGCTGACCCTTGGATTTCTTGCGCCGCGTTCGATGCGGCAGCGCGAGGTCGGCGGCGCGGCGGATATGTTCATCGAGGATCTCGGGGGCGGCTTGCCACGCCGCCAGGGCGCGCGCCGTCTTGATGATGGCGAGGTCCCCGCGAATTCCGTCCAATTGGTGTTCGACCGAGAGCGCCGCAACCGCGGATAGCTGGTCGTTCGTTATAGGGAGCGCGGCAAGCCGCGCGCGCGCCGCCGCTATCCCCTCCCGCAGCGCGTGTTCTGCCGGCTGCACCGCCTCGATGACGCTCGCGGGCTGATCATCGAACGACAACCGCTGGCGGATCGCGGCGATCCGGGTCTCCTGCATCGCGAGTCCGCGGACCTGCACACAGAGTCCGAAACGATCGACAAACTGCGGCCGCAGCTCCCCCTCTTCGGGATTCATGGTGCCCACCAAGACGAACCGAGCCGCCTCGCCGGCGGAAACTCCGTCTCGTTCGACCGTGACCCAGCCGCCGGCGGCCGCGTCCAACAGAAGATCGACGATGTGGTCCGGCAGCAGATTGACTTCATCGACGTACAAAACGCCGCCGTCGGCGCGGGCCAGCAGTCCCGATCGCAACTCGGAGCTGCCGTCCTGCAATACCCGCGAGATATCCAGCGATCCGACGACTCGATCCTCGGTCGCGCCGAGGGGCAGCTCCACGAACGGCGCGGCTTTCCCTTCGGACGTCTTGGGCAGAAGCGCGGCGAGGCCGCGCGCCGCAGTGCTCTTGGCCGTGCCTCTTTCGCCCGTGATCAGTACGCCGCCGATCGTGGGGTCGACGGCGACGAGCACGAGCGCGAGCTTCAAATCATCCTGTCCCACCACGGCGGAAAACGGAAAATCAGGTCTCATAGAGGGCTCACGGCAGCTTCTTCGATGGTCGCCTCGCTCGCAAGAAGCGCCGCACGCAATCTCTTCAGCGTTTCCGGCTTAGGGATCCACAGCTGCCGCTGTTCGGCTTCCAACAGGCGCTCCACGATCGCGCTCAATGCCCACGGGTTATCGCGCTGCAAGAAGCGCTCTGCTTCGCCGTCGGCAAAGTTTTCCGCGACGCCCTCGAACATCCAGTCAGTGACGATTCCTGCGGTGGCCGAAAAACCGAACAGCGCGTCCACGGTCGCGGCCATTTCGAGGCCGCCGCGGTAGCCGTGGCGCTGAATGGCGCTCAGCCACTTCGGGTTGACGACCCGTGAGCGATAGACCCGCAATGCCTCTCCTTGCAGGGTTCGAACGCGGGGGCGGACAGGGTCCGATGAATCGCCGAAATAGGCGCGTGGCGCCGTGTTCGAAACGGAAGTCACCGCCGCCACCAAGCCACCGTGAAATTCGAAATAATCGCTGGAGTCGAACAGATCCTGTTCGAGATTATCCTGGTTGTGCAGCACCAGCTCGACGCCGGCAAGCTTGCGGCGGAACGACTCCACGGCCTCTACGCCATCGCTCGACTGCGGCGAATAGGCCCACCCACCCCACACCAAGACGGCCTCCGCAAGATCGCTGGTATCGCGCCAAGCGCTGCTGTCCATCAATTGCATGAGCCCCGTTCCGTAGGCGCCCGGCTTGGAGCTGAAAACCCGATAGGAGGCTCGACGCCGCGCTGAATCCACATCGCATCCTTGGGCCTGCAAGGCCGATGTCTCCGCCAACCAATGCTTGCGAACGAAATTTTGCTCCCCCGTCTCATCGAGAATCACGACCCGCTGAACGGCATCGTCGAACAAGTGCATCAACGCGGGAAACGCATCGCGGAAAAACCCGCTGACGCGCAGCGTCACATCGACACGCGGACGGCCGAGCTCGGCGAGCGGAATGACGGCGAGGCCGCAGGTGCGGCGGGTCTCGGGCTCCCACACCGGACGCACACCCAGCAACGCCAAGGCCTGCGCGATGTCGTCCCCGCCCGTACGCATGGTCGGCGTTCCCCAGACGGAGAGCGCGATACTCTCGGGCCACCGCCCTTTCTCGGCCAAATGACGGGCAAGGGCCTCGCGCGCAAGCGCTTCCCCCGTCGACCAAGCGGCCGGTGTGGGCAGACCGCGCGGATCCACTGTGTAGAAATTACGGCCGGTGGGCAACACCTGCGCCATGCCCCGGCTCGGCGATCCGGAAGGCCCGGCGGGCACGTAGGCGCCATTGAGCGCCGCCAATAGATGGCGCGTTTCGTCCGTGGTTCGCGCCAAATCGGGCGCCAATGTCCCGCACGCGAAGGACAAGGTCCGCGAAAGATCGGTCAATGCGGCGGCATCCGGCGGCGCAAACCGCCGCCGAATCACACCGTCGACGCATGCCGGTGAAAATGCGCCTCCTGCGAGGTCCCGGAGCAGCGCCCGCGCCAGCTCATCGACGGCGGTTCGAACCTGCCCCGCGGTCGCACCTGTGCTCGCCCATACGGACAGAACGGGAGTGAGTGGGGCCGGCCAAACACCGCGGGCATCGCGGAGTACCGCGGGATCGATACCGGCAGCGCGCGTCACCGCATCGACCAAGGACGGGATGCTGCCGTTCGGACTGCGCAAGATCGCAAACAGCAGATCCACCAGTGCGGAGCCCTGTGGCGGCGCACCGAACACATGCAGTCCACCCCGAATTTGGGCGCGGCCCAAGTCGCACAAATAGGCGTCGAGATCTTCCAATAGATGCGCAAAGCCGCGTCCCGACAGGCGTTCCAGTGCGCGCGGAATCCCCTGCTCGTTGATGCGCTCGTCCCACGGGTGCTCATGATCGCCGTGCCGTTGGACCCGGATCTGTTTGAGATCATCCTCGAGCCGCGCCGTGCGCACGAGATCCCACACTTGACGGCGCAGCACCGGGAGTTTGTTCGTATCGAGCACTTCGGCGCGGTAGTATTCCTCGACCAGACGCGCCAATGTCGCCAGCGGTCCGTAACTTTCCGCATGGGTCAGAGGCGGCACGAGATGATCCACGATGACGGCGTGCGTCCGGCGTTTGGCTTGCGCGCCCTCGCCGGGATTATTCACGACGAACGGATAAATCAGAGGCAGATCGGCCAGGAGCACGTCCGGCGCGCAATCGGCCGACATCGCCAGACTCTTGCCGGGCAGCCACTCCAGCGTTCCGTGCGTGCCGAAATGAATGATCGCGTCGGCCCGCCAATCACTGCTGAGCCATCGATAGAACGCGGCATAGTGGTGGCACGGCGGTAGGTCCGGCGCGTGATAGGCCGCTTCCGGATCGACGCCGAATCCGCGCGGCGGCTGGATGGCGACGAGGACATTGCCGAACTTCAGTCCGCTGAACCAGTAATCGGCGTCGTCGGAGTACGGCTCGTGGAGCGCGAGCAAGGGCGAGCGGCGCGCCGGCTGCCTGTTGCCGCGCCAGAACGGCGGGGCCAGCGTCGGCCCTGCCGCTGCCGGCTTGCCCCACATGTCGCACAGCGACCCTTGAAATTCCTTCGATTGGGCGGCGAACCAGTGCGCATACCGGCTGCGGGACATGCGCCAGGCGGTGCGCGGATCGATCGGGTGCTTTTCATCGTAACATCCATGCGCGAGCAGCTCCGCCATCAGCGCATCCGCAGACGCCGGCAGCGCACCCACCTCATAGCCTGCCGCCCGCATGTCGATGAGCCATTGCAGCAGTGATGCCGGCGTGTCCAAGCCGACCGCACCGCCGATTCGCTGAGCCTTGCCGCCGGAATTGCTGAGCACGATGGCGATCCGCTTCTCGGAGTTCGATTTTCTGCGCAGCACCGACAGCCGGTGGGCGAAATCCGCCACGCGCTGCAATCGCTCCGCATCGGGTACGTAGCGATGATCTTCTTTGAAGGAGATGGGTACCGTGATCACGCGTCCGTCGCATTCGGGCAGAGCGACGTGCATCGCGGCCTCCGACGGACTCAAGCCCCGCGCCGATGCATTCCACGTCGCGCGCGGGGTCCCGCAGCAGATCGCTTGGATCAGCGGCGCGCCGATCACCTCGAAGGGTGCGCCGTAACCCGGCACGGGAACACGTTCCGGCGAATTCAACGTGAAGACCGGAAAACTCACGGTGTTGACGATGATGTCCGGAGAATCAGGCAGCAGGCGCAGCGCGAGCGGCACTCCCGTCGCATCGCAATCGCGCAACGAGCTCGTAAAAACCCCGACGGCAGAAAAGCCGCGGCTCTCCACGGCGCGCAGCGCGGCATCGACGAATTGCAGATTTCCGCTCAGCACGTGGGCGCGATAGAAAAGGACGATTGCCGTGGGCCTGTCGGGCGCGCGATGGCTGGCCCATTCTGCGGCATTCGTGACCAACAGATCCGGGTGATACAGACCGTGAGCGGGCATCGGCTGCGGCGGCGCAAACGCCCCGGCCATTCCGAGATACTCCACCGCCGCATAACGCAGGGCTTGAGCCACATTGGCGACGCCGCCGGCCATGAAATAGGACGTGAGATTCGACGCGAGCTCAGGGGTTATGCTCGAGGTGCGGGGCAGCAACTCGGCGCCGCCTCCGACGCCGCTGATCACGACGAGTCCCCAGCCCTCGCGGTGCGCGAGGCCAATGAGATCGGCAAGCCCCGGCACGGAGGAAGGGGTGCCGTGAATGCGCACGATCGCGAGCAACCGCGGCGAGCGCGGCGCACCGAACAGAGCGAACAACGCATCCGCCGTGGACAGGGCGAGCAGAGAATGGCCCACGACCGGCGGAAAACCCGCCGGTAGTTCCGAACGAGCTCGTTCGAGCGCCAGCAGGTCCGTTTCCGCATGCGAGAGCAGCACCAGGCCTTCCGTGACCGCGGCAGTGCTCGAGGCAGGCTCATCGCACACGGCGCCTGTCGAACGGCATGCGAGTTCGGGCGGCGCGGAAGGGGTGGGGAAAAAACCGTCGGCGTCGAGCACGGCGGCGGCGTACTCGATCGTCAGGCGGCGTTTATCTGCGTCGTCAATCGGCCCGAACCAGCGCAGCGTCTCGCCGTAACCCAATCCGACTGCATTGAGGTCACGCGCATCGCCGCGCACGACCCGTTGCAATGCAATCCGTGACGCGTGGGCGCTCGCCTGCCGCGCGGACTGCCAATCTTCCCAGGACGCGTCATCGACGCCATGCGTCGCGACCAATATCCGAATGCGCGATGGCCTCGAACTCTCCCCACTCACGTTGCGCATCCTAAGCCAGCCTCAAAACTCGATCCCGGCTTGCGCGCGAATGCGTTGCAGCTTCAGGGGATGTTTGATCAGGCTCATTTCGGTCACGAGATCCGCGCGCTCGATCAGCTCCTGCGGAGCATTTCGGCCGGTGAGCACCACATGGGTCTTCGGCGGGCGCTGGCTGATGCCCGCCAATACTTGATCCACGGACAGGTAATCCTTCTTCAAGGCAATATTGACTTCGTCCAACAAGACCAGGTGGTACCCGGGGTCAGCCAGGTAGCGCAGCGCAACCTCCCATCCCGCCTGCGCCATGAGCTTGTCGCGGACTTTGTCCTGCGTTTCCCACGTGAAGCCCTCGCCCGTAGCGTGAAATTGAAGCTGGCTGCCCCAGGGCTCGAAGGCTCGCTTCTCAGCCGGCTCCCACGCGCCTTTGATGAACTGCACGATGGCGACGCGGTAGCCATGGCCCAAGCTGCGCAACACCATCCCGAGGGCAGCCGTCGTTTTCCCCTTCCCCGCGCCCGTGTGAACGATGACGAGTCCTCGATCCGTGACGGTCTCGGCCATGCGCCGATCCTGAATTGCCTTGCGCCGCTGTATGCGCTGCGAATACGCATCGCCGCTCTCGGTTCCTTCGGACTCCTCAGGAGGCAGGTTAGGTTCCGCCATGATCACACACCTTCCGCACGAATCGTTTCTCAAGACTGCGGACATGTTGATGCCAACGGGCACCAGGCATCGGGGTTACTGATTGAGTGTGCCATCCGCTTAAGAAAGGTCCGACGGCACGGGAACGGTGCCGCCGGCGCGTAAGCACATAGCCCAATTCGCCCACCGCGAAGTTATCCGCTACTCGATGTCAGGCCGGTCTCCGGACTCGCGAACGCCTTTGGCCGACGAAACGTCTTCCCGCGCCCACCGGCGCAGTGACCTAAGATTCGTCTGGATTCGCTTACCGTTGCGGGGGCAGTCCCGGAATTAAACGCCCGCTCGAGCGCTTGCACCGGATTCCCGTTTCACTCGCCAACCCCATGCGGTTGGTACCGAGCACCTGACAACGCATTCAGGGTAATGCATACGGCCGGCAACGACAATAGTGCGGCCGCGGACCGGACCTAAGCCGCGGATCGAAGAACGCCGGGTTGCCATTGACAATGCGAGGGCGCGACGTTGTACTAGCGCCCTTGATGGCCTCTCTCGAACGAGAGAGCGATGAGGGAATGTGGTACGCATCGAGCGCCGCAAGGTGCTTCGATACCAACCCACGGCTGCCCCCGCAACTGTAAGCGGTGAGCGCTTGCCCGATGCCACTGATTTCTGTCCCCAAGCGACAGGTCGGGAAGGCGGCAAGTTGCACTGACCCGCGAGCCAGGAGACCTGCCATCCCATTGGTCGCGTGCCGGGCGGGGTGCCTCGGCGACGGTCGAGTCCGTCTCGACTGTGCGGGAATCGGCAACAGCTGATTTCGCCCCGATTCCGCACCCCCGAGCTTCAGCTTGTCAGGAGAGGCGGATGGGCGACATCGGGGCAGCGGGCCGGGCCTGGATTTTCGTGTGCATTACCTGCCGTGCGGCCACGGACCCGGCCGATGCACCGGACGCCGACGCACCGCGAGCCGGCCTTGCCTTGGCCGAGGCTACCGCCGCCGCCGCCGCGAACGCCCCGGACATTTCCGTGAAGCGCATCCGCTGTCTTGGCAACTGCAGCCGCGGATTGAGCGCGGCAATCCGGTGCGACGACGCGTGGACCTATGTTTTCGGAGGCTTGGAACCGACGCGAGATGGCCCCTCCCTCATCGCCGGCGCCCGCTTGCTGGCGCAGGCCGAGGACGGCATCATGCCATGGCGTGGCCGGCCGGAATCTTTGAAACGAGGCCTTATCGCCCGCATCCCTCCCGGCAACTTCGAAGAACTACCGTGACGCCGCTTACTCGCGGTGCGTGTCCCGGCGTCTCGCAGCCCATGCCGACCGGCGATGGGCTTCTCGCGCGGCTGATGCCGCCGGCGCCCATTCCCCTCGACGCCTTGATTGCTCTTTGCGATGCCAGCGAAACGCACGGGAATGGCATTGTGGAGGTGACGCAACGCGGCAGCCTGCAAATTCGGGGTCTTTCACCCGCTTCAGCGCCCGTTTTTGCTCGCACCGTTTTTGCACTTGGATTGGGGGCGGAAGGCGGCCCGCCCATCCTCGCCTCGCCTTTGATGGGTTTGGATGCTCTGGAGCGCGTTGATCTGAGTGCCTTGGTTGCCGCGCTACGCACGGAACTGACGAACCGCGGCGCGCTCGCATCGCTCGGTCCCAAGGTCTCCGTGCTGATCGACGGCGGCGGCGTTCTGCACTTGGACCATGTGCCCGGCGACCTGCGATTGCAGGCGAACACGGATTCTCGTCTGCACATCGGTATTGCCGGGACCGCCGCGGACGCGACCAGTCTCGGTTGGGTCGAACCGCATCAAGCGCTCGAGGTCATCGTCCATGTCTTGGGCAGCATCGCGAACCGCGGGACGGCCGCGAGAGCCCGGGATTTCGCGAACAGCAGAGATGCGCGCGCTCTTCGCGCGTCGCTGGCCGGCGTACTCAGCGGCGAACCGCCGCCCGCCCTAAGACCGCCCGCGGAGCCGATCGGCAGCCACCGGCTGCGTGACGGACGAGCCGCATTCGGGGTTGCACTCGCGTTCGGATACACCCAGGCTGCGGTGCTCAGACGATTTGCGCACGCTGCCGCGCGCTGCGGCGCCGAGTCGATGCAGCCGGCGCCCGGCCGCGCGCTGCTGACCATCGGGTTGGCCGCGGCCGCAACGGACGAATTCGCCGATACCTCGGCTGCGGCGGGATTCGTCGTGCGGCCCGACGATGCGCGCCGATATGTGGTCGCCTGCGCCGGCGCACCCGCCTGTCGGTCCGCCATGCTCTGCACGCGCCAAGTGGCCCCGGCGATAGCGCAGGCCGCAAGGCCGCTGCTCGACGGCTCGTTGACCATACACGTGTCGGGCTGCGCCAAGGGATGCGCACATCCCGGCGCCGCTGCGTTGACTTTCATTGGACCCGATCGCCTGGTGGTGCAGGGCCGCGCCGGCGACGTGCCGCACGGCACCGCGTCCGCCGCGGACTTCATCGCCGGCTTGCCGCACCTGCACGCCGAACGGCAGCGCTCGAACGCCGGCCGGGAGAGCAGCGCGGCGATGGTGTCGCGGCTCGGCGCGATGCGTGTGCTCGCCGTCATGGGTGGGGAGACGCTCCATGATTGACTACGTGCGCGACGGCGCCGCGATTTATCGGCAATCGTTCGCCATCATTCGTGCGGAAGCTGACCTATCACGATTCTCCGACGCGGAAGCGGATGTCGCCGTTCGGATGATTCATGCCTGCGGCGTGGTTGAGACCGCCAAGAACATCGTGTTCTCGAACGGAGTGGTAACGGCAGCTCGCGAAGCACTGCACGCCGGAGCGGCTATCCTGTGCGATTCTGAAATGGTGAGCCACGGCATTACGCGTGCCCGTCTTCCCGCAGGCAATGCAGTGATCTGCACGCTGCGCGATCCCACCGTGCCGGCGCTCGCCGAGAAGTGGGAAACCACGCGCTCGGCCGCTGCAATGGAGCTGTGGCTCGATCGGCTCGAGGGCGCCGTCGTCGCGATCGGCAATGCGCCCACCTCATTGTTCCGGCTGCTGGAGATGCTCGACGGCGGGGCACCGTGTCCCGCGGCGATTTTAGGCGTCCCCGTCGGGTTCGTCGGCGCCGCGGAGTCGAAAGAGGCGCTCATCGCCAACTCGCGCGGCATCCCCTTCATCGCCGTACGCGGACGAGTGGGCGGAAGTGCGATGACCGCCGCTGCCGTGAACGGCTTGGCGCGGGCCGGGCTATGAGCGGCCTGGGAAGACTGATCGGCGTCGGCGTCGGACCGGGGGATCCGGATCTCATGACGTTAAAAGCAGTGCGCGCGATGCAAGGCGCCGACGTCGTCGCCCATTTTGCCAAGGCCGGAAACGCCAGCAACGCGCGGGCGACCGTCAGGCAGTTTTTGCGTCCGGGCGTAACGGAGTTGCCGCTTCTGTATCCGATCACCACCGAGCGCCCGGCCGACGATCCTAGGTATCGCTCGGCGATTCAAGGTTTTTTCGATGAAGCGGCGGCCGCGGTGGCGGCACATCTCGACGCCGGACGAACCGTCGCCGTTCTGTCGGAAGGCGATCCGTTGTTCTTCGGATCCTACATGCACCTTCATGTACGCCTGATGAAGCACTATCCCACCGACGTGATTCCCGGCGTGACCGGCATGTCGGGATGCTGGTCCGCGGCCGGGCTGCCGATCGTTCAAGGAGACGATGTGCTGACGGTATTGCCCGGCACATTGAATGAGGCAGAACTCATCCGCCGGTTTCGCGAGAACGATCCAGCCGTCGTCATGAAAGTTGGCCGGAATCTATCGAAGGTGCGGCGTGCGCTGATCGCCGCGGACCGCCTGCACAAGGCGACCTATGTCGAGCGCGGCACGATGGACGATGAACGGCTCATGCCGCTCGCCGAGAAGTCAGACGACCTGGCACCCTACTTTGCCATTGTGCTGGTCGCCGGCCGTGGGTGGAACCCATGAGCGGGAAACTGACGGTGATCGGATTGGGGCCCGGGAGCGCCGGACAGCTGACGCCCGAAGCATCCGACGCGCTCAACGCCGCCGATATCTTGTTCGGATATGGCCCGTATCTTGATCGGGTTCCCGATCGAGCGGGTCAGCGCCGTCAGGCCTCCGACAACCGGGAAGAAATCGATCGCGCGAGGCGCGCCTTGACGGAAGCGGCGCAGGGAGCAAGCGTCGCGGTGGTATCGGGCGGCGATCCCGGGGTGTTTGCCATGGCCGCAGCGATTTGCGAGGCGCTCGAACGCGGACCCGGCGCATGGCTGACCCTCGACATTGCAATCGTTCCGGGCGTCACCAGCATGCTGGCCGTCGCCGCCCGCGTGGGTGCACCGCTGGGTCATGACTTCTGCGCACTGTCGTTGTCGGACAACTTGAAGCCGTGGCCCGTGGTTGAGCAGCGTTTACGCGCCGCGGCGAGCGCCGGGTTCGCCATCGCACTTTACAATCCCATTTCGCGCTCGAGGCCGTGGCAGCTCGACCGCGCGTTCGAGATATTGCGCACTCACCTTCCCGCCGGCACACCGGTGGTGTTTGGGCGCGCCGTGGGCCGCACCGACGAGCGCGTGCGAATCACGACGTTGGCGGCGGCTCTAGGGTCCGACGCGGACATGGCGACCTGCATCATCGTGGGGTCTTCTGAAACCCGCCTGGTTGAACGGCCGAACGGAACCGCGCTGGTTTATACCCCGCGATCGGCCGGAGTCTTCAGCACATGATCAAGCCACGCCATCGCCTCCCCGACGGTCGCCGCCCGCTGAACCGGCAATTCCGGCGGCCGGCGCAACAACATCACGGGGATGCCGAGCGAGCGCGCCGCGACGATCTTGCCGTAGGTCGCGAGGCCGCCGCTGTTCTTCGCGACCACGACATCGATCGAATGAGCGAGGAGCAACGCCCGCTCTCGTTCCTCTTCGAAGGGACCTCTGCCGAGAACGTAGCGCGCATGCGGAACCGCCAGCGGCGGATCCACCGGATCGACGCTTCGAATCAGATAGCGGTGCTGGGGCGCCGAAGCGAAGTGCGCGATCTCTTGCCGGCCCAGCGCCAGGAACACATTCTGGGGCTTGATGCCCAGCGTGCGCACGGCCTCATGGACATCGAGAACTTCGGTCCACCGATCGCCGGCGACGGCGCACCATGGCGGCCTGCACAGCGCAATCATCGGGGTTTGCGTCTGCGAGGCGGCGCCCTGCGCATGAGCCGAGATCGTCGGCGCATACGGATGAGTCGCATCGATCAATGCGTCGATCGCATTGTCGCGGAGATACTGCGCGAGTCCGGCGATCCCGCCGAAGCCGCCGCGCCGTACGGGTACGGCTTGAGCCGAGGGCGAGGCGGTGCGGCCCGCCAGCGACAAGGTCGCCGCGACATCGGTGCGGGCTGCAAGGTGTTGCCCGACCTCTCGCGCCTCCGTCGTGCCTCCAAGAATGAGGATATGTTTTCTCATGCCGCTCGCTGAACTCGCCGGCCCCCAGCCTGCCGCATTACACCGGTGGCTGTCCATCGTCGGAATCGGCGAGGATGGCATCGAAGGGGTGAGTCCGGCCGGGCGGGAACTGATTCGAGCGGCTGCCGTCGTCTTCGGCGGCGCGCGCCACCTCGCGCTGGCGGCACCCTTGATTCGAGGTGTTGCCCGATCTTGGCCGGTGCCTTTCGACTCGACGGTCGCCGAGGTGCTCACCCACCGTGGCCGCGCAGTGTGCGTGCTCGCTTCGGGCGACCCTTTCTCTCACGGCATCGGTAGCCTCCTGTCGCGCCACGTCTCGCGCGAGGAAACATTGGCGGTCCCCGCCCCGTCCGCCTTCAGTTTGGCGGCGTCGCGCTTGCTGTGGCCGCTTCCAGAAACCGTATTGCTGTCCGCGTGCGGCCGCTCGCTCGACCTTGTCCGCCCGCATCTGAATGCCGGCGCGCGAATTCTGCTGCTCACCTCCGGCCACGATGCGCCCGCGAAACTCGCCCGCCTCTTGTGCGAAATCGGCTTTGGACCTTCGCGAATCACGGTACTTGAATCGCTGGCGGGGCCGCGCGAGCGGATCCGCTCGTCGCCGGCGAACTCCTTCGACCTTGATGCGATCGATCCGCTCAACACGGTTGCGATCGAGGTCGCCGCCGAGGACGGCGCGCGCATTCTTCCCAGAGCGGCCGGCATGGCAGACGAGCTGTACGAGCACGATGGACAGATCACCAAGCGCGAGATTCGCGCCCTGACCTTGTCGGCGTTGGCGCCGCGGCGCGGCGAGCTCCTCTGGGACGTGGGCTCGGGCTCCGGATCCGTGGCGATCGAATGGCTGCTCGCGGATGCCTCCCTGAGCGCGATCGCCGTCGAGCAGCGCAGCGATCGGGCCGCGCGCGTCGCGCGCAACGCCGCTGCGTTCGGTGTGCCGCACTTGACGCTGCTCGAAGGTTCGGCTCCTGCCGCCCTCGAGGGATTGGCCTCGCCGGATGCGGTATTCATCGGCGGCGGCGCCACGACGCCTGGGGTGATAGATGCCGTGCGAGCTGCGTTGCGTCCGGCGGGCCGCTTGGTCGTCAACGCCGTGGCCCTGGAAACGGAAAGCGTCCTGCTGAAGTGCCGGTCGCAGTGGGGAGGAACACTCACGCGAATTGCGATCTCGCGCGCCGGCCCTATCGGTGGTGAGAACGCGCGCATGACGGGCTGGCGCGCCGCCATGCCGGTCATGCAATGGACTTGGGTGAAGCGGTGATCGTCGCCGGAGTCGGTTGTCGCAAGGCGATCTCGGCGGCACAGGTCGAGTCGGCCATCGAGGCGGCATTGCTGCACAACCGGCTCGCTGCCCACCGGCTCGGGCGGATTGCCGTGCCGGCCGTGAAAGGCGCCGAATCGGGCATCGTCGCGGCCGCTGCGGCCCGAGGAGTTCCACTGGTGCTGATAGCGCAAAACGCGTTGGAAGCGGCAGACGCGCGCACGTTGACTCGTTCGGCGCGATCCATGGACACGCTGAACGTGCATTCCGTTGCCGAAGCCGCGGCATTGGCCGCCGCCGGGCCGAACGCGCGATTGCTTGCGCCCAGGGTTGCCGTGGGTCCGGTGACCTGCGCCCTCGCCGAAGGAGACCTGACATGACGGTACATTTCATCGGCGCCGGCCCCGGGGCCGCCGATCTCATCACCGTCCGCGGCCGCGACATCCTCGCGCGATGCCCCGTGTGTCTGTACGCCGGCTCGTTGGTGCCTCCCGGCTTGCTCGCGCACTGTCCGGCGGGGGCACGCCTCGTCGACAGCGCGGCAATGACCCTCGATCAGATCGAGAGCGAATACATAGATGCCCATGCTGCGGGCCTCGATGTGGCGAGGCTTCATTCGGGGGACTTGTCGATTTACAGTGCGCTGGCCGAGCAGCTTCGCCGCCTGCGGCGTCATGGAATTCCGTACACGCTCACGCCGGGCGTACCGGCTTTTGCCGCCTCCGCCGCCGTTCTGGGCCGCGAGTTGACGGTGCCCGGCATCGCACAAAGCGTCGTTTTGACGCGCATGCCGGGACGAGCTTCGGCAATGCCTGACAGCGAGCGTCTGGCGACGTTTGCGTCGAGCGGCGCGACGCTTGCCATTCATCTGGCGATCCATGCGATGGACGCGATCGTGGAAGAATTGATTCCCTATTACGGGCCCGACTGCCCGGTGGCGGTGGTGATGCGGGCGAGTTGGCCGGACGAACGCGTGCTGCGCGGAACCCTTATGGACATTCGCGCCGGATTATCGCTCGAGCCCATGGAGCGCACCGCTCTGATCTTCGTCGGCCGAGCGCTCGAAGCCGTGGATTTCGACGAGAGCGCCTTGTACTCCCCTGAATATCAGCGGCGCTTCCGCAATGCCGATGCAACCTGATCGCAATCAATCGGCACACCCGGGACATGCGGAAATGTCCGGCACGCAGGCTCTGACCGCGTTGCGCGGTCAGTATCCTGTGTTGGTGCCCGGCGAGGTGTGGTTGGTGGGCGCAGGACCCGGAGACCCCGGCCTGCTGACCCTCGATGCACTGGCGGGATTGCTGCAGGCCGATGTGGTCGTGCATGACGCGCTGGTCGATGCGCGCGTTCTGGCTCTTGCGCGAAGCGGTGCGCAGATCCTGTTCGCGGGCAAGAGGGGCGGCCGGCCCTCGACTGCTCAAGAAGATATCAGCGCGCAGCTCGTTGCCTTGGCGCACGGCGGCCTTCGGGTATTGAGACTCAAGGGCGGTGACCCCTTCGTCTTTGGCCGCGGCGGTGAAGAGATCTTGGCGCTGGCGGCGGCCGGCGTGCCCTTCCGCGTCATCCCCGGAGTGACCGCCGGTCTCAGCGGATTGGCGAGCGCATGCATTCCGGCGACGATGCGCGGCGTCAATCAGGCGATCATCCTGGCCACGGGTCACGATCCCCATGAGGAAGGCGCCATGGATTGGTCTGCGCTGGCGCGCACCCGCCAGCCGATCGTTCTGTACATGGGATTGCGCAATCTCGAGAATATTGCGGCTGCGTTGATGCGCGGGGGGCTGCCCGGCAGCACACCGGCGGCCGTGATCGCCTCGGCAACCTTGGCCGGGCAGCAGGTGCTGGTATCGAGACTCGAGTGCATCGCCTCGGATGCGCGTGCGGCGAAATTCGCCGCCCCGGCCATTGTCGTCGTCGGCGATATCGTGCACATCCGCCAACAACTGCTGGACGCGTCGGCGCACAACACGGCCCCTGCACCCGACGCCGGCGCCGCTTTGCCCCGCGGGAGTTCCGAATGCGAAGGTTAAAGCTCATCGGGATCGGAGCCGGCAACCCCGACTACATCACCATTCAGGCCATCAACGCCCTTAGACAGGTGGACGTGGTCTTCGTGACCGACAAGGGCGAAGACACGGCGGATTTGCTGCGTGCGCGACGAGAGGTCTGCGAGCGCTACATGCAGGCTAAGCCCCATCGCATCATCGAGATTCAGGACGCGGAGCGGGATCGCAACCCCGCCGCATACCGGTCCGCGGTCACGGCGTGGCATGAAAAACGCGCCGCTCTGTATGCCCACGCGATTCGAGAAGAGCTGTCCGAGGACGAATGCGGCGCGTTTCTCGTATGGGGAGACCCGTCTCTTTACGACAGCACGCTGCGGATCATCGATCAGGTCGCTGCGCTGCGAACAGTGGATTTCGAGTGGGAGATCATCCCCGGGATCACCAGCATCCAGGCGCTCGCCGCCCGCCACAGAATCTCCCTGAACGAGATCGGCGAACCGGTTCATATCACGACGGGGCGCCGGCTGACCGTCGAGCAGCCCGCCGACGGCGCCAGCGTGCTCGTATTGCTCGACGGCCAGTGCGCATTCAAGACGTTGGCTGGTGACGACATCGACATTTATTGGGGCGCCTATCTGGGCACGCCGGATGAAATCTTGCTGTCCGGCAGACTCAGTGAACTCAGCGGCCGGATCGAGCAACTGCGCACTCGAGCGCGGAATCAAAAAGGATGGATCATGGACACTTATCTTTTGCGCAGGCGCGGAGCGTCGTCATGTTAGCTGCGCACCGCTCCCACCTGACGCGCTTCGGCGCGATTCCGCCGGTTGACGAGGCCAGTCGAGCCGCGGCCTACCGGCGCCTCGATGTGCTGACGAAGCCGCGCGGTGCACTGGGGCTGCTCGAGCCGCTGGCCGCCCGGGTGTGCGCGATTCAAGGAACGCTGGACATCAAGATCGTTCACCCGGTGGGTATCGTGTTCGCTGCGGACCACGGTGTCGCGGAACGCGGCGTCAGCGCGTATCCGCGCGAAGTGACCGCGCAGATGGTGGCCAATTTCCTGCACGGCGGAGCGGCGATCAGCGTGCTTGCAAGACTGCAGGGAGTCGAACTTTGGATCGTGGATGCCGGCGTGGACGGCGACTTGAGCCCGCATCCCTGCCTCATCGAGGCAAAAATCCGTCGAGGTACGCGCAACTTCATCGACGAGCCGGCCATGACGCCCAGCGAATGCGCCGAGGCCCTGCAACGGGGCCGCGACGTGGTTGAACGTGTGATGTCCGCGGGCGGCAACGCTCTCATCCTCGGCGAGATGGGAATCGGCAACACCGCGGCCGCGGCGATGCTGATGCATGGGCTTACCGGACGAGGATTGGCCGATTGCGTCGGACGCGGGACCGGTCTTGACGATGGCGGACTGGAGCGAAAGAGACGGCTCCTGGCGCAGGCGCTCGAACGTCGCGCGGCGCCGCAGGCCCCGTTGGATCTGCTCGCGGAATTCGGCGGATATGAAATCGCGATGCTCGCCGGTGCGGCGCTGGCGGGCGCCGCGCGCCAGGCACTGATACTGGTGGATGGATTCACGGTTACCGTCGCGGTGGCGCTCGCTGCGAAATTGGATCCCCGCGTGCTGGATTACTGCGTATTCGGACATTGTTCCGAAGAGCATGCGCATCGCGCGCTGCTGCGGCATCTCGAGGTCCAACCGCTGCTCGATCTCGGGATGCGCCTGGGCGAAGGCAGCGGCGCAGCCTTGGCGCTCTCCGTCGTGCGCGCGGCCGTGGCGCTGTTCACGGAGATGGCGACGTTCGAAGGCGCAGGGGTGAGTGACAAGGACGCGTGAGTTTCCATGAAACGGCAATTTTTGCTCTTTCTGGCCGCCATGCAGTTCTTGACTCGACTGCCGGTGCCGCATCTCGACGGGTTTCAGGCGAACGGGTTGTCTCGGTCGGCGCGGTTTTTCCCGTTGGTCGGCGCGCTGATCGGATCGATCGGTGTCGGTGTCTGGTGGCTGGGCTCGATGTGTTTTCCGCCGTCCGTGGCGGTCGGCTTGATGATGAGCGCCTCGTTGCTGCTCACGGGCGCGTTTCACGAGGACGGTTTCGCGGACGTTTGCGACGGGTTTGGCGGCGGACGAACGCGCGACGCGGTGCTGTCGATCATGAAGGATTCTCGTGTCGGCGCCTACGGCGCCATCGGCATCGCCATGATGCTGGGCCTGAAATGGTCGATCCTGGCATCCCATCCGCGTGCGACATTTCCCGCCATCGTGATTGGAGCGCACGTGGTGAGCCGCTGGTGCGCGATCAGCCTCATCTGGCGATTGCGGTACGTGCGCACGGACACGGAGGGTAAGTCCAAAGCCTTTGCCGACACGGTGGGCGCCGCGGACTGGTGGCTGAGCGGTGCACTGGGAGCGCTTGCCCTGCTGCCCGTGATCTTGCTCGTCGATCCTGCGGCGGAACCCCGATTGGCCCTGGCGCTTCTCGCCGCACTGGCGCTCAGCGCGGCCAGTACTCTTCTGGCGGGCGCTTACTTTAGAATCCGAATAGGCGGATACACCGGCGACTGCCTGGGCGCCGCTCAGCAGCTCGCGGAATTGAGTTTCCTGCTGGCGGCTCTCGGGGTTCTGGCCGTGATTCAACGGACCTGAAGTCGCGCGACGATGCACATCTATCTCATCCGCCATCCGCCGCCAATCGACGTCGACGGCCTTTGCTACGGCCGCCTGGATGTGGCGGTGGACGAGCAGGACGTCGCCGGCGCCGCTGAATCGGTATTCGCCCAGATTCCGAGCCGGACCCTCGCGCGCGCCCGCATATACTGCAGCCCGTCCCCGCGATGCATGAGGCTTGCCCGGCACATCGCCTCGCCGCGCGAGCCTACGGCGTCAGAGGATTTGATCGAGATGAGTCTCGGTCGCTGGCAAGGCATTCGATGGGATGCCATCGAGCGGCTCGAGATCGATGCCTGGGCCAGGGACGTTTGGGGATACCGGCCGGGCGGCGGAGAGTCGGCAGAGATGGTCGCGACGCGCTGGGAACGCTGGTTGCATCACGTGCGCGGCAGCGACGGCGGCGACGTCGTGGCGGTGACCCATGCGGGCGTGATTCGCGTCGCGCTGGCGCGCGCAAGCCAGGGCAACGGCTCGTCCGCGCTGGAAGCACAGATTCCGTTTGGCTCCGTTCACCGTCTTGATCTCGGATGACACTCAATCAAGAGATGCGAAACAAACATGGGTGATTTTACAGCGCAGGAAATCGCGGCCGTCTACCGCGTAATTGCCATGCGGCGCGACATGCGCCACTTTCTGCCCGAGCCGCTCGACGAAGCGCTGGTTGGGCGCTTGTTGGGCGCCGCGCATATGGCGCCGAGCGTCGGTCTGATGCAGCCCTGGCGCTTCATCCGAATCCGCGATCCGGCTCTTCGAGCAAGTATTCACGCACTCGTGGAGGAGGAACGCATCAAGACCGCCCAGGCGCTGGCCGAGCGCGAGGACGAGTTCATGCGCCTCAAGGTCGAGGGTATTCTCGATTGCGGCGAGCTGCTGGTTGCCGCGCTTGCCGACGGCCGGGAGGGCCACGTCTTCGGAAGACGGACCATGCCGGAGATGGACCTCGCGTCGGTGGCATGTGCCATACAAAATCTCTGGCTGGCCGCACGCGCCGAGAACGTCGGAATGGGCTGGGTATCCCTGTTCGATCCGGAGACCCTGCGACGGTTGATTCGTATGCCCGAAGGCAGCCGCCCGGTCGCTATTCTCTGCTTGGGTTACGTGCCCGCGTTCTACCCCCGCCCCATGCTCGAGGAGGTCGACTGGGCGCATCGCTTCGACCTCAAAAGCATGGTGCACACCGACTATTGGGGGACGCGGTGAGCAAGTCATTTTCATTGTCCACTGCGGCGGCGATGATGGGTTTGATGGCGGCGGCCGCGGCCTGTGCCGCCGCCGCAGCCGGCGCCGCAGCCGTCGCCGATGAGATCGTGGTAACGGCCACTCGGATTCCGACCCCGGAATCGCAGGTGGCGAGCAGCATCTCGATCATCACCGGCGAGGAGATCGAGGCGAGACAGCTGCAAACCTTGCCGGATGTGCTCACTCCGATCACACCAAGGTCTTCGTCGATGGGATCGATGTGAATGATCCGAGCAGTCCCAACGCATCGTTCGATTTCGGCCAATTTCTCACTCAGGACATCGCGAAGGTCGAGGTGCTGCGCGGTCCGCAAAGCGGGCTTTACGGCTCGGACGCGATCGGCGGGGTGATCAACATCATCACCAAGAGCGGGTCGGGGCCGGCGAGTTTCGTTGCTCGCGTCGAGGGCGGTTCCTTCGCCACCTTCAATCAATCCGCGGGCCTGGCAGGGTCGGCCGATGGATTTCATTACACGGCGAATATCGAACACTTTCATTCGGGCGCGACTCCGGTAACGCCGCTGGACCTGCTCGCGCCGGGCGAGCAGCGTATCGATGACTACTACGACAATCTCACCGCATCGACGAAGCTGGGATTGAACCTCAGCGACGTCTTCGACCTCGGCTTGGTCGGCCGCTACACCGATACGCATCTGCGCAACACTGGCGAGAACTTCGCTACTTTTCCGGGGACCCCGGATTCCGCGCAAAGCGCAGACCACACGCGCCAGTATTACGCGCGCGGAACGGCGCATCTGGCGCTGTTCGACGGCCATTTCGAGCAGACGCTGGGAGTGGCTTACAGCAATCTCGACTCCTCGGCCACGAGCCCGGATGGACCATCGAGCGACTACTCAGGCAATCGCCTGAAGCTCGATTGGCAGGGCAACGTGAAGCTGACCCGTGACGAAATTCTGGTCCTCGGTGCCGAACATCAGAAAGATGAAATCAGCAACCCGATTTCCGCCTCCACCGCGATCGATTCGGGCTACGCCGAACTGCAATCTTCTTTTGCCGGGAATTTCTTCAACACCTCGAGCGTTCGCTACGACGCCAGCGATCGATTCGGCAGCAAGGTGACCTATCGACTCGCTCCCGCCTATCTCATTGAGGCCACCGGTACCAAGTTGAAGGCCAGCGTCGGCAGCGGATTCAAAGCGCCGACGCTGTCGGAGATGTTCCAGAATTTTCCTGCCTTCGGTTTCTTCGGCAACCCCAACCTCCGGCCCGAATCGAGCGTTGGGTATGACTTTGGCTTCGAGCAACGGGCGGCGGATTCGCTACGGCTCGGGGTGACGTACTACCGCAACAACATCAAGAATTTGATCACTGACAACAGCACGTTCACTTCCTATGCGAATGTCGGCCGCGCGGTGACCGACGGCATCGAAAGCTTCGTTTCCTACCAACCGTCGCCGGCGCTCGGGCTGCGCGCGGACTATACGTTCACCCAGGCGTATGACGATATTCTCCACGAGGTGCTGCTGCGCCGTCCCAAGCACAAGGCCAGCGTGACTGCCGAGTGGCGTGCGAGCGCCAAGCTGTCGATCTCTCCGAGCATGCTGTACGTCGGTGCTTGGACCGACGGCAATCGAGATTTCTCCGTCCCGAGACTGACCGCGGGCGGCTACACCATTGCCAATGTGGCCGCGAACTATGACCTCACCGACAGACTGTCTATTTTTGCGCGCGTCGATAACATGTTCGGGCGGCACTATGAAGCGCCCGTGGGCTTTCTTCAACCCGCCCGCGGTGTGTACGCAGGAGCCAAGGCCAAGTTCTGACCCTTCATTTCAGCTGCTTCGCATGGTGGCGCAAGTGATCCCCCATGAAGGTCTGCATGAAGTAGTAGCCATGATCGTAGCCCGGCTGCATGCGCAGGCTGAACGATTGGCCCGCCTTGGCGGCGGCCGCGGAAAATATCTCCGGCAGCAGCTGCTCGGCCAGAAATTGATCCGCCGTGCCTTGATCGATGAGGATGGGCCCCGGGAACGGCCGGCGTGCGACCAGCTCGCTGGCATCGTACTCGCGCCAACTCTGAGTATCCGCTCCCAGATAATTGGCAAACGCCTTCTTTCCCCAGGGGGCTTGCATCGGCGCCGCAACGGGCGCGAATGCGGAAACCGATTTATACCGGTCCGGATTGCGCAATGCGCACACCAGCGCGCCGTGCCCGCCCATTGAATGGCCGAATATTCCGGCGGCGTCCGGTTTGGCGGGAAGATTGGCGGCGATGAGCTCCGGCAGCTCGCGCGTGACATAACTGTACATCCGATAGTATTGCGACCAGGGGGCGACCGTCGCATCCACGTAGAAGCCGGCCGAATAGCCGAAGTCCCAGCTGTCGGCGTCGCCCGGCAGGCGCGGCTCGCGCGGGCTGGTGTCCGGATTGATCAGCATCAGCCCCAGTTCCGCCGCGGCCTGCTGCGCATGCGATTTGATGGGAAATGTCTCCTCGGTGCAGGTGAGGCCGGACAAGAAATAGACGACCGGTACTTTGCCCGTGCGCGCCTGCGGCGGCAGGTAGGCGGAGAATTTCATGGGCCCGCGGATCTCGCGCGAGTCGTGCTTGTAGAACCGCTGCACGCCGCCGAAACAGCCGTGCTCCGAAATCAGCGTCAGCGCGCTCACGAGTACACCACCACGCTGCGAATCGATTCGCCGGAATGCATCAAATCGAAAGCCTTGTTGATGTCATTGAGCGGCATTTTGTGGGTGATGAGATCATCGATGTTGATCTTGCCGTCCATATACCAGTCGACGATCTGCGGCAACTCCGTGCGTCCGCGCACGCCGCCGAATGCAGTCCCCTTCCAGACGCGTCCGGTCACCAGTTGAAACGGCCGAGTGCTGATTTCCTGCCCCGATCCGGCCACGCCGACGATGACCGATACGCCCCAGCCGCGATGGCAGCATTCCAGCGCCTGACGCATCAGCTTCACGTTGCCGACACATTCGAAACTATAATCCGCGCCGCCGCCGGTGAGTGCCACCAGGTGCGCGACGAGATCCCCCTCGACCTCTTTCGGATTCACGAAATGGGTCAAGCCGAATTTCTCGGCCAGGGCTTTGCGCCCCGGATTCAAATCCACGCCGATGATTTTGTCGGCGCCCACCATGCGTGCGCCCTGGACGACGTTGAGGCCGATGCCGCCCAATCCGAACACCACCACATTGGCTCCCGCCTCTACTTTGGCTGTGTGGGTCACGGCGCCAATGCCGGTGGTCACTCCGCAGCCGATGTAGCACACCTTGTCGAAAGGGGCATCCTCCCGGATTTTCGCCACGGCAATCTCCGGCAATACCGTAAAATTCGAGAACGTGGAACATCCCATGTAGTGGTGGACCAGGTCTTTGCCGATGGAAAAGCGGCTGGTGCCGTCGGGCATCAGTCCCTTGCCTTGGGTTGCGCGGATCGCCGTGCACAGATTGGTTTTATGCGACGTGCACGACTTGCATTGCCGGCATTCAGGCGTGTACAGCGGAATGACATGGTCGCCCTTGCGCAAGCCGGTGACGCCCGGCCCCACGTCGACGACGATTCCCGCGCCCTCGTGGCCCAATATCGCCGGAAACAATCCCTCCGGATCGGCGCCCGAACGCGTAAACTCATCGGTGTGACAAACCCCGCTGGCCTTGATTTCCACCAGGACTTCGCCCGCCTTGGGTCCGTCCAAATCCACGGTGACGATCTCGAGTGGTTTGCCGGCGGCGACGGCAATGGCGGCTTTGGTCTTCATTAAGAGATATCCTTGGGTCTATTGGACAATCGAGGCCTGGAAGGTTTAGGGCGATACCCTAAAACAACCGGCGCCGACTTGGAAGCTGTACATGAACATTGAATTTTCCCCGAATGAAGCGCGAGTGATCGGCTGCCTGCTTGAAAAGGAAATCACCACTCCCGATCAATATCCCCTGTCGCTGAATGCGCTCACCAATGCCTGCAACCAGAAGACCAATCGCGAGCCGGTGCTGGAATTGAGCGAAGCCGTGGTGCAGCAAGCGGTGGACTCGCTGATGAAAAAACACCTGGTGAGCGACCGATCCGCCGGCTACGGCGGCCGGGTCACCAAGTACAAGCACCGTTTTTGCAATACGGAATTCGGTTCGCTCAAATTCTCGAAACAGGAACTCGGCATCGTTTGCGTGCTCCTGCTGCGGGGACCCCAGACGCCGGGCGAATTGCGCGCCCGCACCAACCGATTGTGCGAGTTCGCCGACGCCGATGAAGTCGAGGCCACGCTCAAGAACCTGATGGCGCGCGAGGATGGTCCCTTCATCGCCCGATTGCCGAGAGCCGCCGGCGCGCGCGAGTCCCGCTATGCCCATTTGTTCTCCGGAAACATCGAGTCGGTCGACGAACCCGCCGCCGCCGAGGAACCGGCGGCGGGTGCCCCCACTTTAAGCCAGCGTGTAAGCCAGCTGGAAGAACGCGTGGGGCAGCTGCGCGCGGAAATCGATGCGCTCGCAGAGACGCTGGCAGAGGCCGTCAAAAGCGGCGCGCAGCGCGCAGGACCGCTGCCTACTGCGGACTAGGAGCGGGCGCGGCGGAGGACGCAGATGCCGTTGGCTTGGCGACCCCTTCGCGCTCCTGGAGCCATTTTCCGAAGGAATCGATGTCCCCGGCGCGCATCCCGTTGGCCGCCGCGCGATGACTCTCGAGCCAGGTCTGCATCGTCGCCATCAATTGGTCCGCGAGCGGGCGCGCATGGTTGAAGAGATTCATGTACGCGCTCTTCGCATCATCCAGCCGATCGACCGCCATATAAGCTTCGGCGCGATGCTCGACCGCCTCGAGAAGATCCGGCTTGAGCGCGAGCGTGTGATTGTAATCGTCGATCGACTCGCCATAAGCGCCGAGGCGCAAATGGATATAGCCGACTTGATTCCAGGCCTCGAACATGTCGCCTTTGTTGCGCAATGCCTCGGTAAACTGATCCAGCGCTTTGCCGTAAGCGTCGCCGAGCTTGTCGATGGCGGCGCCCTTTTTATCCGGATTCGTCGCCTTGGCCGCGGCTTCCTCGTATTCACGGGCTTTGTTCAGTGATTTGATTCCGGCGTTGTAGGCTTTTTTTGCGGCGGCGTCCGGTTTCTCTACCCCTGACCGCCTGCGAGGGCCGTCTGCGCGCCGGCGCCGAGCCATGCAAGCAACACTAGGCAACAGATTAAAATCCCACGCATCCTACCCTCCGCAAGGCCGCTCGACCGTCTATGCAATAATCCACGCATGCCGCTCAATATTAAGTTTTTAGCCCTGTGCGCGCTGACCTTTTTGTCGGCATCCGCCCTGCCCGCCGACCATCCTAGCATGCCGGAAGTTCTGGCCGCCGCGGGGCCGGCGGACTGGCGGCCGCTCGATCCGGACAACACCCTGTACGTCGAGCTGCCCGGCGGCCGCGTGGTCATCGAATTGACGCCCAGCTTCGCCCCGCTGCATGTGGCCAACATCAAGACGCTCGCTCGGGCGCGGTATTTCGACGGGTTGTCCGTCATTCGGGTACAGGACAACTACGTTGCGCAGTGGGGAGATCCCGCCAACCGGCACCCGATACCGGCGGGCATCGGCAAGGTCGCGCCGGAATTCGATTCCCCTACCCCTGCTCATATGCCCTTCACGCGCTTGCCCGACGGCGATGTGTACGCGCCGGAAGTCGGCTTTTCCGACGGTTTGCCGGTCGCGCGCTCCCCGTCGCTGCACCGCGCCTGGCTGGCGCACTGCTACGGCATGGTGGGTGTGGGCCGCGACCTGGACGTTCAAAGCGGCAGCGGCGCGGAAATGTATGTGGTCATCGGTCATGCCCCCCGGCATCTGGACCGCAATGTGGCGCTCGTGGGACGGGTTATGAAAGGCATGGAGCTGCTCGCCGGACTGCCGCGTGGAAGCGCGGAGATGGGCTTTTATGCCAAGACTGAGGCGCCGATACCGATCAAGTCCCTCAAGGTCGCGGCAGACATACCTCCGTCGGAACGATCCAATCTCGAAGTGATTCGCACCGATTCGGCGGCCTTCACCGCACTGATCGAATCACGCCGCAATCGGCCCGAGGATTTTTTCAAAATCCGGGCCGGACGCATCGATCTCTGCAACGTGCCGATCCCGGTACGCGAACAGCGCCCCGCCGCCGCTCACTCGTCGTGACGCGAGGCTGCATCGGCCGCCTCGGCGGCCTCGATGCCGATTTGCAGCGTGTTGGTCGCGACGCGCACCTCGATGAGGAACGCCGACAATGCCGCCGCCAGTGAGAGCATCGACAAGATGAACATGCAGGCAATGAAAACCGACAAGTCCCAGCGCAGGAAGGCGTTGACGAACAACATCACGACCACGAGCGAGATGAAGAGCGCGGACAGCGTGATGAGGGTAATCGCAGCATTGATATAACGGGCGCGCCGCGCCAACACGCTGAGCACGCCGTGCAGGTCCCGTCCATCCTGTGTGTGGTCCGGCCGGCGCAAAACGTCCTCCATCGCGCGCGCACGATCCACGATGCGGGTGGGCGATGTCGACGGATTGGACCGTGTACGTGGAAAAGCTGCCGATGCCGTTCATTCCGCGAGTATACCCAACGCCTGGCTTTGCGGGATATTTCGGGAATAAAACGCGCGATGCACGAGTCTAGTTCTCTCATGGCGGCAATACCGTTACGGACGGTGATAGGCCGCCGGTAGATCGCCGGAGAAAAAGGGTCTGATGACTGCAACAGCAAATGCGGAAATATTTATTTCATAGCAGGCGACGAGAATTGACTGCCGGCATTCTGCTGGCGGTCCTCCTCTTTCGAGCCTATGTTCCGGTCGGTTTCATGCCGGCGAGCGGTGCGCCGTTTCTACTGGAAATCTGTCCCGTCGGACTTCCGGCAGGGATGCTCTCCGCTCATCTACATCATCACTCGGGAGTTCACGATCATTTCGAGAATTGCCCGTTTGGGAGCGCTCCGGCTGCGGGGCCCACATCGCACTTCGTCGGCTTTGAACCTGCCCTGCAAATCGTCTCCGAGTCGGTTGCCGCCATTGAGCCCTTGCGACTGGGCGTACGGCTGCAGCGCGCCCACCAGGCTCGCGGACCGCCGTCTCTCGCCTGAATTGATCTTTATCTGCTGATCGCGGGTGGGTCCTTTGATACCCCGCCCGCCTCAGCCGCTTCAATTCTGCTATGAAGCGCTCTGCGATCGCGGGCGCTGGAGAAATATCCGTGAGTCATTCAATCAACCATCTGGGCACCGTGGCCCTGTTCGTTTCCCGCACATTCGACGTGTTCCGTACATTCGACGCGTCCATTCGTGCAAGCCTGCGCGCGGCCCTGCTGCCGGTGGCGGCTGCCTGCGCATTTTTCAGCTTTTCCGTTCCGGTTTTCGCGGACCCGTCCGCGGCCGCCGCACCCGCGCCCAAAAAGGTCGCCATCCTGATCTTCGATGGCGTCCAAATCATCGACTATTCGGGCCCCTACGAAGTCTTCGCCGATGCCGGTTACGACGTGTTCGCCGTGGCCGCGACGCAACGCCCCGTCATCACCGCGGCCGGTGATGGCGAGAAGATCGTGCCCAAATACACTTTCGCGGACGCACCCCAAGCCGACATCGTGGTCATCCCCGGCGGCGGCTACGAGGCGCCAAGCAACAGTACGGCGGTGGCATGGATCAAGCGCGAGCATGCGCACGATCAGCACACCATGTCGGTTTGCAATGGCGCGTTCACCTTGGCCAACACCGGGCTGCTGGACGGTTTGAGCGCAACCACCACGGCGGGAAACATACTGCGCCTGAGGCAGACGTACCCAAAGATCAAGGTGGTCAACGATCGACGCGTCGTGGATAACGGCAAGATCATCACCACCGCGGGCCTTTCGGCGGGCATCGATGGGGCGCTCCACATGGTTGCCGTCCTGGATGGCGAGGATGCCGCGCAGAGCGTCGCTCTTGCAATCGAGTACAACTGGCAGCCTGACAACGGCTATGTGCGTGGCGCCATGGCGGATCGCCTGATCCCTGGCATCGACCCCGGCGTAATCGGCGACCTGATCACCGCGAAGCGCAAGGGCGACAAGGACCACTGGGAGAAGGCCACCTGGTTCAAGACCAAACTGTCGGCGACCGAGCTGTTCGGCGCGGTGCAGACGGCCTACGAGAAGGCCTATGCCGCCGACGGTCCGTGGAGCCCCGGGAGCTTTCACATGGACTCGTCTGGACCGCTCACGGCGGCCCTGCACTTCAACGACCGCGATGGCCACCATTGGCAGGGCACCTTGACGGTGGAGCTGATCACAGCCGACGTCCATCAAATCGTGTTGCGCGTCGTGACCGCGCGCGCCGACTAACCGGCGCTTCGACGTCCGCGGCTGCGCTTAAAATGCATAGCGCACCTGCGCAAAGATTTCTCGAGGCTCGCTGTAGTGGAAACCACCGAATGTCAGGCTATTGTCGAGCAGCAGGTGGCGATTGGTCAGATTCAAGACGCTCAGCGAACCTGAAAAACTCTGTGAGAATGTTCTTCCCACCGACATATCCACATCCGCATGACTGGGCAAGTGGCTCGGGGGACCTTGGCCATTGGAAAATCCTGAACCGTAATAGACGTTCATGGAAGCAAACGCCTGCCAGGGAAGGTTGGCATCGAGGCCGGCGTTCACGGTGTTTCTTTGGTCGTGATCGAGCTGAAAATATCCGTTCGGTGGGCTAAAGGCTGTCAGGCCGCCATTGATCGCTCCGCGTCCCTCTGCCGTTTGATTCGAATAGGCCACGTGAACCTGAGCGACATCCCAAACTCGGGGGGAGCGAACGGTGAGTTCCGAACCCCTGATCAGCGCGCCATCGATCGTGATGGGTAAGAATACATTCGAGTTCCCGATCGGGTTGTGATCGAAGAAATTGGTGGCCTCGGTCCGGAAGTGGTCGACGTCAATCGTCCAACCGCTCAAGGGTATCGAGACACCGAATTGATATTCTTTATTTCGTTCGCCGTGCAGCGGCAGGAAGCTCAAGTTGCTGTTCTGGGCGAATCCGAGGAGAGGGCCTGAGAGCGTCGTCAGGGGCGGCGCCTGATAGTACTTGCCATAGAAGCCACGCACAGTCCAGTTGAGCCGGGGAAGCAGCACGGTAATTCCTAAGCGCGGGCTCGTGGCATTCTCTACGACTCCGCCGTCAAAATGGGTCTGCCGCACCCCCGCCGTCAGGGTCAGCCAATGCGTCGATTTGAAGGTGTCCTCGACGTACGCGGCCACGAGGCTCCCCGTCGGACTCAATTTTTGATTGACGGGTGCGTTGCTCCCGTCATTGAAAAGCACATCGAAGCGCTGACTGTCGTGCTGGCTAAAGCCGACGAGGCCGATTTGCGCCTCATTCCGCCCCCAGTGAATACGCAAGTTCTCCTGGCCACCGAGATAGGTCGAGGAACGCTGGGCAGTCGTACTGATGGGAAAGTCGTCCGGCGCGCCGTCGAGATCGGCTCGATTGAAGTGATACAACAGCGAGGTTGTCAGCACGGCCTCGGAGCCGAGTTTGTGAACCCAAGAGGCAATCGCGAACGCATCGGCTTCACGCTGAACGTCGTCCAACTTGTCTCCGGGGTTGTTCGGGATCTGATAGTCATCGCGCCGAACTGAGCCCACAAAACGGAACTGATCTTCCGGGCCGGCATTGAATATATAATTGGCGAAGCCTCCATAGCCGTCCTCCGCATCGTGAATAATTGCCGGGCCCGGCGTCTGAATGCCCAGATCGCTGCGATTGCCATTAACGCTCCCATAGTACGCAGAGCGTTCGGTATGTCCGCCGAAGCTCAAGTAGTCATTGGTCTGACCAAAGTTCCCGCCGCTGACGATGAGCTCGCCCCGGTTATCCCGCTCAAAACCGGTGCGCGGCACGACATTGAACACGCCGTACGTGCGATCACCCTGGTCGGCCTGGTAGCTTCCCCGCTGCACCTCCAGATAATCGATGTCCTTCGGATCGATCTGGGGGCCGAGATTGCTGGCAATGTTGGTGTTGGGAATCTCCACCCCATCGACGGCCCACGTCGTCTGATGTCCGCCACGCAGATGCAGCTGATCGTGCACGAAGTAAGCACCGGGGACGAAGTTCGTGATCATGGCCAGGCTGTTGCTGCGACTCGCACCGGGCGTGCGCTCGATATCCTGACGGTTGACGAGCGTGGTCGGCGTTGCTGAATTGACCACGGCGGTGTCCGCTGCGGCAGTGACCGTCACCGTGGCAAGTGTTGGGCCGGCGACCAATTTGACGTGCGCAATGGGAGACGAACTCGATGTCACGGTGACTGCTTGCGCGATCGTTGCAAAGCCGGACTGAGCGACGCTCAGCACGTAGTCGCCCAACGGCACCGTTCCAAAGGCGAATGCGCCTTGCTTGTCCGTGTCGGTGTTTTGCTGCCAGCCCGAGGTCGCGGATCTGAGCATGACTTGGGCTTGGGCGATCGGGTGATGCCGCGAATCATGCACAATGCCACGCACCGAGCCCACATCCGCGGCGAATACTTGCGCCGGCACGAAGAGCGTCACCAGAAAGAACATTGCAAATACTGCCACCGGCCTTTGCCCAAGTGCAGCGAGCGGTCTCGCCGCTGAAGCGCCGGTGCCGCGCGGGCGATGCGGGCGCCTTGAATGGTGCCGGAAATCACTTAAAGGGATGAGGCCGACTCCGTGCTCAGAGTTGACCTAGGAGCACACGAGCCGCCGCCGAAGATATGCTCAGGCTAGGAGAGGAGGTCCGCGGGATTGTGGGAGATAGACGAGCTGTACCCCGACCGGCAACAGCTCAATCGGGGCGGCAGATTCTAGAATAAGGAGCGGGACTGCGCTGACTGCGCCCAAATGTGGAGCGGGGCCTGAAGCCGAAGCGCTGCCGAAGGGGCAGTTCTCGAAATGAGTATGTGTATCGGAGTGATGGTGATGCGCCGGCATCGACATCGGCAGAGGGGCTGCTGCGGGGCACAGTTCCAACAAAAACGGCGTCCCACTCGCCGGCATGAAACCAACGGGCACATAAGCCCGAAACAGAAGCATTACCAGCAGGAAGCTGGTCAATAGATCGCGTCGCCTACCATTTATTCGATGTGTGCGCATACGCAATACGCACAATGCCAGAGTGTGTTTCGGTCTACCACCCTATCGTCGTAGGGGCGACGGCCGGCGATTCGAATCGCCTGTTGATCGAGTCGATTGCATCGAACAATGGATTTATTAATCAATCGGTTACGCGCTCGCCAACCCTTCCCCGGGCCCGTCATGGCACGGTCCGGGCACACATAGCCTGAGCTGCCCGCGTTCCGGCCGCGAGCCCCGGGGGACCCGCTTGACCGGGCGCCAATAAAAAAGGCCGCAGCCCGAGTTGTACGCACCTGAACGTAGGACTACAGTAATTTTGTGGGGCTTCTGCGGGCACGCGAAGAGTGAACGAGCTGCGCAACGAACCGAGCTAGAGGAGACCGAGGGCGCGGCGTGCGCCCCTCCAAGAAGCGACTACCGTGACCGACTTTCTGTCACGACCCGCGAGTCGCGGTCAATAACTACAACGTAATTGGGAGATGGCAGATGAAGAACAAACTCACTGCAATCGCAGCGGCAAATCTGATGCTACTCACGCTCGTGCACGGCCCCAACGCGGATGCTGAGCCAACGGTGCTGCAGCGGGGATACGATGCCGGCCTTTCCGGAGCGACGCTCAGCGAGACCGTGCTCAACACCTCCAACGTCGGTCCCAGCACGTTTGGGCTCGTGTTCAAGCTGCCCGTGGACGACGCCATCTTTGCGCAGCCGCTGTACGTGCCGAACGTCCTGATCAACCAGACTGCCCGCAACGTCCTGTACGTCGCGACGATGAGCGACACGGTCTACGCGTTCGACGCCGACGCGGGCGGCGCGCCGCTGTGGAAGCTCAATCTGGCAAGCCTCAGCGGTGCGACGCCGGTACCGATCGCCAACTTCGCGTTCTCCGGCAACCGCAACATCGTCGGTAACCTCGGCATCCTGAGCACGCCGGTGATCGATTTACCCACCACCACCATGTATATCGTCGCATGCACCCTCGAGGCAACGCCCAGCGCGCCCAGCGGCACCATGGTGTACCGACTGCACGCGCTCGACATCACAACCGGTGCGAGACGCGCGGGTTCCGGCGTGCTGATCTCGGGCAGCTATGGCGGGTCGACCTTCGACGGGCGCTATCTGACTCAAAGGGTGTCGCTCGCGCTCTCGGGCAATCATGTCGTGTTCGGGTTCGCCGCCGTCGAGCTCGAGTACGCCGGCGGCTACGCCGGATGGGTCATGGCCTACGACAAGAGCACGCTCACGCAGAGCGGCGTGTTCGCCACCGTGACGAGCGGCAATCGGGGCGGCGGTGTGTGGCAGTCCGGGCGTCCGCCGGTGGTCGACAGCTCGGGGTTCGTTTACGTATTCGTCGGCAATGCCTACGGCAACGGTTACGACGGC
>WNFQ01000233.1_pt1 | contig 34396 bp, 28 predicted proteins | sample 5400171 | NCBI WGS metagenome assembly WNFQ01 (sample SAMN13153356, study PRJNA577476) | soil metagenome | isolation source: 20 cm soil under Madrone tree | place: USA:California | collected 2016-06-14
TTCCGTCGAAATTGCCGCCAAGCAATTGCGTAGCTTTGGCCAAGTCCTCTGTCGCAACTCCCGAGAGGTAGCCGTCAATGATCCGCTGGTAATTGCTGATCAGGCCTTCCTTGTCCTTCGAAAGACGCATGAATTCGAAGCCTCCCGCGTGCAGGCCCTTCTGCTGAAGCGGAATGTTCGAATAGTCCTGCCGCGGGATCGGCGGGAAATCCTGGCTGTCGTATGGCAGGATGGTCGGCGCTAACGGTGTTTTCGGCTCGTGCCCTGCGGCGGCGAAGGTGAGCGACCAGATCTCGAACAGGCAGCTCTCGGGGCCGAGCGGCCGGATGCGGTAGGACGACATGCTGGAGAAGAACGGCAGCAGGAAATAGTGCGGGAATAGGAACTCCACGGCATTGACCGGATCGGAAACCGCGACGGCGTTCAGGTCCGGCACCGGCTCGCCCTTTGCCCTCAGTTGCTTCGTAATCTGATCCTGGACGATCCCGTACCACATGGGCACAGCCTTCACCGGGTCTTGAGGCAAATCGACATCGAGAAGCTGGCGCGCGATGGGCAGCTCTTTGGCGTGAACCATGCCGGCCATGCCGGCACTCAGCAACTCCAACTGGTCAAATTGCTGCTGGATGTTCTGGCGTGTGGTCAACTTTGGATTGACGGGCTCGCCGATGCCGCCGGTTTCCTGCCCGTACATCGAGTTGTAGAGCGATGGGCAGGCCCTCTGCAGCTGCGGGTGCGTCCTCATCACGTGGTAGCCCTCCATGAAGGCCTCCATCGCGATCTTCCAATTCGCAGGCAGGACAGTGGCGTACCACCATTCCGAGCGCAGCTTGCCCACTCCATGGACCTCGAGCCGGTCGGCCACGGATCCGATGCATTCGCGAAAGGCAGGCGCGCCATCGTCGAAGTTGATGAAAGCGCAGCCGCCCCACAATTCCACGCGGCAGGGCTTGAGCGCCAGGTCGGCTTTGTCCAGCTGTCGCTCGTCGAAGAGGTGCTTGCCGTAGACGAAGGTGTTCTCGCCGTCCATGTTATAGCGCCAACCGTGAAACGGGCAGATGAATCCCTGCGTTTGGCAATTCCCATTGCCCACATGTACCAGTTGCACGCCACGGTGGCGGCACGCGTTGTGAAAGGCCTTCACGCCTTGCTTGGTCCTCACGACGATGACGGACATGTCGAGGATGGTGTATTCGACCCAGTCGCCGACATTTGGGATTTGCTCCAGCCGGCAGGCCATCTGCCAGACATGCGGCCACAAGCGCTCGCACTCGAGCTCGTAGAATTTCTCGTCGAAGTAGCGTCGCGCGGGGATGCGCTCCGGATCCGTGACTCGAAAAGGAATTTCTGCCGTGGCTGCGGTTTGCAATTGGGTCATCGGGGGACTCCGGGAGACAACATTGGCAGGCGAGGGTAATGCTATTCCGCAAAACGTCGATTGCGCAACCACCGTGTCACGAGCTTCGGCCGCTGGTTCCATCGGCCATCCGATGCCGGCGCCTACCTGCAACGTCTGCGCGAAACCGCTGCGCGCTTTGACTCTTATGATTTGGTGCTCTATCAGGCGGGAGCCGACGTGCATGTCGCCGATCCTCTGGGCGGCGTATTGACAACCGAACAGATGATCGAGCGCGACCGCATCGTCTTTGACGCTGCCCGCGCGAGTGAAACACCGATCGCATGGGATGTGGCCGGCGGTTATCAGGAACCGTTGGCGAAGGTCGTCGCCTTGCACGTGAATACACTGGGCGAATGTGTAAAGGCATTTGGGACACGAGGGCGGACGGTGATAAATGAAGCTTGAAAGCATGATCATCACACCAATCGCTCCGCAGGCACTACCGGCATCGCCACTCCTCAACACTACGCGGTCCTTTTATCAGGTTCTTACCCTGCCGGCGCCGCTCGCGGGTATGGAGTATCCGAAGGAAAATTGGCCTTGGACCGATTTACAGGCAGCAGGGTTTACAAGAGGCTGATAAATCGTGGTGGATTTGTGTCCAACGGCTATGTGCACTGAGAAAGTGATCGCATCCGGGCGCACCGGCTTGCACGGCCCGTGGTTGGGTGTATCTTCTAATATGGTCTCAGTTGATGCCGCCTTGGATGCGTTATTAAATAATTATGGCCTGCTGCGTTCTCATCATGGCATTCATCGCCCAGCTGTTCGCCCTACGCCGCAGGGTTCGCCGGGCCCTTGGCTTGCCGGTGGGTGATTGGTACGACGACGAGCCCCAGCCCAGCGCATTCTCGGTCTGGGGAGAGAAATTGCGGGGCTTGATGCGCAATGGCGTGGCGCGGGCGGTTCTAGCGTCCCTGGTCGCCGCCGAGATCACGTTCGTCGTGGTTGCGGCGCCGGGCGGACAGGGGCTGATCGCCGAGCACCGCGTCCACGCCCGGCAGGCATGGGAGGCTGTGCAAGCCTTCGGCGCATATGTTGATCTGTCGTCGCTTTGGTGTAAGACCGCCGACAAGGCTCCCACCAGCAAAGGTCGCGGGTCGCGGTAGCGCGCAGTCGGTGACCAGGCCCGCTATAGGCTTCCCAGCTGTTTTCCGCAAGATGTTAACCGCCGCCGGACACTATATTCGCCCTGGCCTGGTCGACACGGATGACGCCGCCGTTAGCCGCCCGGCGAAGACGCGAGTATGCCCCAACTAGAATCTTGCATCGCAACAGGCTCCGCATCGTTCCTCGCTGCCCGGGCCGCGATGCTGGATCAGATTGCCCGCATCCGCCAACTGGAGGAGCGCACGCGGAATGCGTCCGCCGCATCAAAGGCGCGGTTCGATCGCCGCGGCCAGGTGCTGCCGCGCGAGCGGCTGGCGCTGCTGCTCGACCCGGGGACGCACTTCCTAGAACTCAGCACCTTGACCGGATACCGCCTCGACAATCCCGATCCCGAGAAAAGCGTGCCGGGCGGCGGAGTCGTCGCCGGGATCGGCTGGGTTGCGGGCACGCGATGCATGGTATTCGTCAACGACAGCGGCATCGACGCCGGTGCGCTGCAGCCGCGCGGCCTCGACAAGCAGCTGCGCGTCCAGGAGATCGCACTTGAGAACAAGCTGCCCTACGTACAATTGGTCGAGAGCGCAGGAGCGAACCTGCTCGCGTACCGCGTCGAGGAGTTCGTGCGCGGCGGCAATCTATTTCGAAACCTCGCGCGCATCTCGGCGGCCGGGCTCCCGGTCATCACCGTCGTTCACGGCTCATCGACCGCCGGCGGGGCGTATCAGACCGGCCTCTCGGACTACATCATCATGATCCGCGGCCGCTCGCGCGCATTCCTCGCCGGCCCGCCGTTGCTGCTCGCGGCCACCGGCGAAGTCGCGACCGAGGAGGAACTGGGGGGCGCCGAGATGCACACCGGCATCTCGGGTCTCGGCGACTATCTCGCCGAGGATGACCGCGATGCGGTGCGAATCGCGCGCGAGCTGGTCGGCAAGCTCGAATGGAATCGTAGCCCCTCGGCCGCACCGGTGTGCGTGCGGCCGCCGCGCTTCGATCCGGAGGATCTGCTAGGGATCATGCCTCTCGATCCGAAGCGACCGGTGGACATGCGGGAGGTGATCATTCGCATCGTTGATGACTCCGATTTTCTCGAGTTCGGCGCGCGCTACGGATCCGCCACCGTCTGCGGCAATGCCAAGATCGACGGGCATGCGGTCGGCATCGTCACCAACAATGGCCCGATCGATTCGGCCGGGGCAACCAAGGCCACGCATTTCATCCAGGCCTGCTGCCAGGCCAAGGTGCCGATCCTCTACCTGCAAAACACCACCGGGTACCTGGTCGGGCGGGCGCACGAGGAGGCGGGAATCATCAAGCATGGATCGAAGATGATCCAAGCCGTCACCAACGCCACGGTGCCGCAGATCACGATCTACTGTGGTGCGTCCTTTGGCGCCGGCAACTACGGCATGTGCGGGCGGGGCTTCCATCCGCGCTTTTGCTTCGCGTGGCCGAACGCCAAGACCGCGGTGATGGGCGGTGAACAGGCGGCGCGCACGATGACGGTGGTGACCAAGGCGGCGCGCAAACGCAAGGGCCATGACGTCGACGAGCAGCGCATGGCGGAACTCGAACGCAGCATCATCGACAACTTCGACGGCCAGATGGACGTGTTCACCACGAGTGCGCACGTGCTCGATGACGGCGTCATCGATCCGCGCGATACCCGCAACGTCTTAGGGTTCGTGCTTTCGGTGTGCCGGGACGCCGGGACCCGCGAGCTGCAGGCGATGCAGTTCTCGGTCGCGCGACCTTAAGACCGGCCGCAGGCGACATCCGATGTCCTCGACACCCTTCTTGAAAATCCTGATCGCCAACCGCTCCGAGATCGCGGTCCGCATCGCCCGCACCGCCCGCGCCATGGGCTACCGGACCGTGGCGGTGTACTCGGATGCGGACGTGCGGGCCGTGCACACGACGGTGACGGACGAGGCCGTCCACATCGGCGGCGCGGCTTCGAGCGACTCCTACCTTCACATCGCACGCATCATCGCCGCCGCGCGCCGCGTGGGCGCCGATGCGATTCATCCGGGCTACGGGTTCCTCTCCGAGAACGCCGCCTTCGCATCGGCGTGCCGGGACGCCGGCATCGTCTTCATCGGGCCGTCGCCTGAGGCGATTGCGGCGATGGGCGACAAGGGCACCGCGAAGCGCCTCATGCTCGAGGCCGGCGTTCCGTGCATTCCGGGCTACAACGGCGCCGCTCAGGAGGATGCGCAGCTGCTCGAGCAGGCGCGGATCGTCGGTTTCCCGGTGATGATCAAGGCGGCCGCCGGCGGCGGCGGGCGCGGCATCCGGCGGGTTGCCTCCGAGGAGGAGTTCGCGGCGGCCCTGCGCAGCGCCCGGTCCGAGGCGGCCGGCGCATTTGGCGACTCGCGCGTCATCTTGGAGAAAGCCATCAGCGCGCCCCGTCACGTCGAGGTACAGGTCTTCGCCGATCGTCACGGCAATGTGATTCATCTCGGCGAGCGCGACTGCTCGGTGCAGCGCCGTCACCAGAAGGTGATCGAGGAAGCCCCGTCGCCGGCCGTGAGCGCAACTCTGCGCGAGACGATGGGCGCGGCAGCCGTGAAGGCGGCTACCGCCATCGGCTACGAGGGTGCGGGCACGATCGAGTACCTGCTCGATGCGGACGGCCGCTACTACTTCATGGAAATGAACACCCGGCTGCAGGTCGAGCACCCGGTCACCGAGGCGATCACCGGTCTCGACCTCGTGGAGCTGCAGTTGCGCGTCGCGGCCGGGGAACGATTGCCGATCCGCCAGCAGGATGTGACCTTCTCCGGCCACGCGATCGAGGTTCGACTCTGCAGCGAGGACGCCGAGGAAGGCTTCGCGCCGCAGAGCGGGCGCATGTATCTGTGGACACCGTCGCCCGGCGTGCGGGTCGAGCACGCGCTCGTATCGGGTTCGGAAGTTCCGCCGTACTATGACTCGATGATCGCCAAGGTCATTGCGGGCGGCCGCACGCGCGATGATGCGCGGCGGCGCCTCCTCATGGCGGTGGAGGACTTCGTCGCGTTCGGTCCGCGCACAAATCAGGGATTCCTCGCGAACTGCCTGCGCCACCCGGTGTTCGCTGACGGCGGCGCGACCACGGACTTCATCGACGGCGAGATCGACCAGCTGCGCGGTGCCGACCCAGCCCACGCCCATCGAGTGCGTGTGCTCGGGGCGCTGTTGCTACAGCTCACCGACCTGCCGGCGGCGGGCGAAGCGAGGTCTGGCATCATGCCGCGACTGTCGGTCACGACGCGGTTCGAACTCGATGGGCAGCTGGTCGCGGCGGACGTCGAGGGATCCTTTGCCGACCGCTGCCGGGTCGCTCTCGAGGGCGGCACCAGCGAGGTGTCGGTGCTCGGCGTCGAAGGCCACCGCGCACGCGTCGTGTGCGATGGACATCGCCAGGACATCGCGTTCGTCCAGGCGGACGATGAGCTGCTGTTCCTCCATGCCGGCCGGGTGCATCGCGTCCAGGATCAGCGGCTCTTGCCGCTGGCCCGCGTCACGGCGGGCAAGGACGGCCGGATTCGCGCCTCGATGACCGGACGGGTCGTGGCGCTGCACGCCGCGGTCGGCGCGCACGTCGAGGCCGGGCAACCGGTTCTCACCATCGAAGCGATGAAGATCGAGCACACCCAGATGGCCCCGATTTCCGGGGTGCTCACGCATCTGCACACCGAGCTCAATCAGCAGGTGACGGCCCACCGGATCGTGGCCGAAATCGCCCATGACCCTGCGGGAGAGTCGGATCTCACGAAGACTTCGGGCAGCGCGGGAGGCAAGCCGTGAACGACAGTGAAGTACTCCACGAGCGCCGCGGGCCGGCCTTGTGGATCACGATCAATCGACCGGCACGCCGCAATGCGCTCACCGACGAGGTGCTCGAGGGAATCGCGCGCGGCTACGACTCCGCCGAGACCGATTCGGAGGTGCGCGTCATCGTCCTCACCGGCAGCGGGGACAAGGCATTCTGCGTCGGCGCCGATCTTGCGCCCGGGCGCAATTTTGCCTTCGACCACGGGCGGCCGACCACGCCCTACGCGGATCTCGCGCGCAGAGTGCGATCCGCGCGGGTCCCCTCGATTGCGCGCGTCAACGGTATGTGCATGGCGGGCGGCATGGGACTGCTCGGCATGACTGACCTCGCGATCGCCGCGTCGAGCGCGGTGTTCTGCCTTCCCGAGGTGCGCATCGGTCTCTTTCCGATGCAGGCGTGCGCGCTGCTGCAGGATCTCGTCCCGCGGCGCGTGCTGCGCGAGTGGAGCCTGTGCGGCGACCGCTTCGATGCGGCCGCGGCGCTGCGTGCCGGGCTCGTGAATGCGGTGGTTGCCCCCGACGCGCTGGATGCGGCGGTGGAGAGTTTCGTCGACCGGCTCACCGCCGGCTCGCCGCTGGCGATGCGCCGCGGGTTGTGGGCGCTGCGGCGCATGGAGGACTGCGGGTTCGACGACGCGCTCGCCTTCGGCGAGGCCCAAATCGGCCTTGCGGCACTCACCGAGGATGCACGCGAAGGCATCGCGGCATTCAACGAGAAGCGCCCCCCGCGCTGGGTCGTGAAATGACCGAGGGGACCCGCAGCTCGAAGATCGTGCGCATCGGCGGAGCCTCCGCATTCTGGGGCGACAGCGTCTGCGGGCCGATCCAACTGGTCGAGCGCGGTGAAATCGATTATATCGTGTTCGACTATCTCGCCGAGACGACGATGGCCGTACTCGCGGCGGCACGCCTGAAAAATCCGGACGCCGGATATGCGACCGATTTCGTCGAGATCGCCATGCGCAGCGTGCTGCGCGAAGCGGCGGGCAAGCGGATCAAGGTGCTGGCGAACGCGGGCGGCATCAACCCGGAGGCGTGTCGTCGCGCGCTCGCCGCGCTGGCCGCGGAACTCGGGGTAAAGCTGGGCGTGGCGGTGGTCGAAGGCGACGACGTCAACGCGCGCTTGCCCACGCTCGGCGCAACGCTCGCCGACGGCGTGACGCCGGCCATGATCCCCGCAAACACGCTGAGTGCGAACGCGTATCTCGGCGCACTGCCGATTGCGCGCGCACTCGCCCAAGGAGCCGACGTCGTCATCACCGGGCGGTGCGTCGACAGTGCGTTGACGCTCGGCCCGTTGATCCACGAATTCGGCTGGCGCAGCGAGGACTACGATCGGTTGGCGGCCGGCAGCCTTGCAGGACACATCATCGAGTGCGGCTGTCAGGCGACGGGCGGCCTGTTCACGGACTGGCAGGACGTGCCCGACTGGGCGGATGCGGGCTATCCCATCATCGAATGCGCCAGCGACGGCAGCTTCGTTGTCACCAAGCCGCCGAACACCGGCGGTCTCGTCCATCCGCTCGCGGTCGCCGAGCAGCTGGTGTATGAGATCGGCGACCCGGCCGCCTACGTGCTGCCGGATGTCGTGTGCGACTTTTCCGGCGTCGAGATCACAGCGGCCGGCCCCGAGCGGGTGCGCGTCAGCGGCGCACGCGGACGTGCACCGACGGATCGCTACAAGGTGTCCGCCACCTATCGTGATGGCTTTCGATGTTCGGGCACGATGATCATCATCGGCCGCGATGCACCCGCCAAGGCGCGGCGCACCGGCCGCGCGATCCTGGATCGCATGCGCGGGCTGCTCGCGCGCGCCGGCCTTGCGTACTTCGGCCAGGAGTTGATCGAAGTGATCGGCGCCGAGACCATGTACGGTCCGCATGCCCGCTCGCCCGGGCCGCGCGAGGTGATGATGCGCGTGACGGTCACGCACCCGGATCGCCGCGCGCTCGAGATGTTCTCGCGCGAGATTGCGCCGTCCGGCACCTCGTGGTCGCCCGGAACGACGATGCCTGCCGGCGGGCGACCCTCTCCGTCGCCGCTCGTCAAGCAAGTGAGCTGCCTGATCCCGAAGGCCGCCGTGCAGGCGCTGGTGCGCTTCGAGGATGAGATCATTCCCGTCGCGGTACCGGCGGGATCGCCTGCCGGCTCCGAGGAGGGTCCGGGGGATGCCGAAGTTCCGATGGGACCGGCCGGGGTGGTCGCGGTGCCACTGGCGACGATCGCGTGTGCGCGCAGCGGCGACAAGGGTGACCGGTCGAACATCGGCGTGATCGCGCGCCGGCCTGAATACCTGCCGCTGATCCTCGCGCAGGTGACGCCGGCCGTGGTCGCGAACTATTTTGCGCACCTCATCCAAGGACCCGTGCGCCGCTACCGGCTGCCCGGAATCCACGGCTGCAATTTCGTCCTCGACGGCGCCCTGGCGGGCGGCGGCACCACCTCGCTCCGGCTCGACCCGCTCGGCAAGGGAATGGCGCAGATGCTGCTCGACCTTGAGGTCCGCGTCCCGGCGGCGTGGTCGGCTTCAGCGCGCCCCGCCGGTTGATCGCGGCGGAGAGGCAGAGAATCCGTCACGGCGCGGGTCCTGCCATCGCGAACCCCGGGTTTCCTGCCAATGCGTCGGCGATGTCGGCCGACAGGGTGGGAGAGGTTTCCGGCAGCGCAGCGATCACGCGGCGCTCGGGGTCGAGCACGTACAACACCGCCGTGTGATCCATCGCGTAATTGTCGCCCGAAATGATGCGCTTCTCGGCCCGGGCGCGAAATGCCTTGACCGCCTGCGCCACGGCGGCGGGGTCACTCACACTGCGGATGCGCGAGTCGAAGTTCTCGACGTAGGTTCGCAAGCGGTCGGCCGTGTCCCGCGCCGGGTCAATGGTGACGAAGATCGGGACCACGCGCGCCGCGCCAGCCCCGAGTCGCTCGAGCGCTTGGTGCACCGCAAGCAGGGTCGTTGGGCAGACGTCCGGGCAGTACGTATAGCCGAACGCGACCAAGAGGAAGTGCCCGCGGGGTGCCTCCGGGGCGGGCGAGGCGGCGGAGTCGAGCCTGCTGGTAAACGCGGCGTCCACCCGTTCGCCGCGGTGCAGGGTCAGTGCATCGCCGCCCGAGGTGCGAAGCCACACGGCGAACACGGCCCCCGCGGCGATGCCAACCGGCACCCCGAGATACCGCCACCAGCGTGTGGGTCGGCCGCTCAGCACACTCCCCAGAAACTCATGCGCGTCGCGCGAACGGGATTAGTATGACACGGGGGTCTTGCGGATCGAGCGCGTCTCGACCGCGGTGCGATGGGCCGGCACGCCGCGCCTGCCGACTTAGCTAATCCGCACAAGCCCTGAGGAAGCGCCTCCGTTACTGTCCAGAGTTGGACCCGTGTCGAAGAGGTTCCTTGCATGCAGATTCAGGCCGCCGTTTGCCGCGAGAAAGGCTCGTTCACGCTCGAGCCGGTCGACCTCAGCGAGCCTCAGGCGGAGGAGGTCCTCGTCAAGATCGTCGCCTCCGGCATGTGCCACACCGATCTTGCGGTCCGGGACCAGCACTTACCGCTGCCGTTGCCGGCGGTGCTCGGCCACGAAGGGGCGGGCATCGTCGTGAGAGCCGGTGCCGGGGTGTCCAAGGTGAAACCCGGCGACCATGTCGTGCTGAGCTATGGATCCTGCGGCAAGTGCGCCAACTGCCTATCCGGACGGCCCGCGTACTGCGCGGAGTTCATCGCCTACAACGTCGGCACGCGCCGGCCCGACGGATCGTGCACGCACCAGCAGCACGGCAAGGCCATCACGGGTGCTTTCTTCTACCAGTCCTCGTTCGCCACCTACGCGTTGACCCACGTGCGCAATGTCGTCAAGGTCGCCGACGACCTGCCGCTCGATGTGCTCGCGCCGCTCGGATGCGGTATTCAGACCGGGGCGGGCGCGGTGTTCAATTGCCTGCGCCCCCAGGCGGGCAGTTCGATTGCGATCTTCGGAGCGGGGGCCGTCGGCCTGTCGGCCGTCATGGCCGCCAGAGTCGCAGGCTGCGCGGTGATCGCCGCCGTCGATGTGCAGGACAGCCGCCTCGAGTTGGCGCGCGAGTTCGGCGCGACCAGCGTCATCAACGCGAGGACGGCGGACTCGGTCGCGGCGATCCGCGAGATCTCCGGCGGGGGTGTCGACTCGGCGGTGGAGGCGACGGGCATTCCATCGGTCATGACGCAGGCGTTCGACTCGCTGAACGGCACCGGCACCGTCATCGTACTGGGCGTCGCCCCGGCCGGAGCGACGGTCAGCGTCGATGCCGCGAGCCTGCTTGGCGGCAAGAAGCTGCGTGGCGCGATCGAAGGGGAGAGCGTCCCGGAGGTGTTCATTCCGCAGCTCATCGCACTTTGGAAAGCCGGTAAATTTCCGTTCGACCGGCTCGCGAAGTTCTATTCGTTCGGCGAGATCAACCAGGCGGCGCACGATTCGGAGTGCGGCCTCGCGATCAAGCCCATCATCCGCATGCCCGCCTGAGGAGAAGTGAATATGAATGCCACGATCCTGGAAAAGGAAGGCGAGGACATCGTGCCGATCGGGACAAAGGGGCCGGTCACGGCGTACCTTCACCGCCGCAACGCCGTCCTGTATGCGCTGCTCTGCGTCGTGGCCTACACGCCGGGCTGGCTGCAGCTCGGTGCCGAATGGCAGGCCGCGGGCTTGGGGCTGCTGGCGCCGGGGGTGGGTTTCGTCGCCGCCGGCGGCTGGTGGGTGCTTTTATTCCCCGTGACGCTCGGTCTCTTCTGGCTCGCAGTGGTGGCGTGGTTCTGGTGTGGCATGGTGGTCGCACCGCTCTCGATCTGGCTCGGCTCGGCGGCACTCGCGGGCGCGGCGACCGGCCAGGCAATCTGGGCACCGGCCGTGTATGTCGCCCCGGCATGCGCCTTCGCCATCTTCATGGTGTTTCAGTACCGCGGCCTCAAGCGGCGGCAGCGGGACCGCGCGGCCCATGCGCTGCGCCAGACGTTCTTCCCCGAGTCGCTCGCCGAAGTACAGCAGAAGGTTGCGTTAGAGCCGGTGCCGGGCGAGCGGGAACTCGATCCCGATCAGATCGCCGCGGTCCGCTACGTGCTCGAGCGCGCACTGCAGCCGATCGACGGCTTCAAGGGCTTCACCATCATCGATCAGTTCCAGCCCGCGGCGCTCCGCTACCAGATCAATCACATGGGTTTCGCCTTGGGGCTGGTCCAGGCGCACTACACACCGAATTTTCACGGCTACCTGATCGAGGCACAGCGCAATCTCATCGAGAAATATCGAGTACCCCGCGTCTGGAAGTACTGGGTGTACGAGTCGATGTGGGGACACTTCAACTTCACCCGCCATGATCCCGTGGTCCGCGACAACATCATGCTGTCCGGCTGGTTCGGCATGCACGTGGGACAGTACACGCTCAACACGGGCGATCGGCGCTATGCCGAGCCGGGGAGCCTCACCTTCAAGCTCAACGACCGCAAGGTCTACCCACACGATCTACACACGGTCGAGAGCGCCGTGGTCAAGAACTTCGAACACAACCGCTTCACGCTCTTCCCCTGCGAACCGAACTGGGTCTACCCGATCTGCAACATGTACGGTCTCTCCTGCCTCGCGGCTCACGACGCGGCCTTCGGTACGCAGCACGTCGCGAAGATCTACCCTAAGTGGCGCGAGAAGCTGCGCACGGAATTCACGGACCTCAAGGGCAGCATCGTCGGCCTGCGCTCGAAATGGACGGGGCTCGAAATGCCGTTCTACACGGGCGAAGCCGGCTTCGCGTTCTTCGCCAATATCTTCTCGCGCCCGTTCGCGCAGCGGCTCTGGGCCGTCGGCCGCAAGGAACTCGGCTTCTGCCTCGCGACGGATGCGGAAGGCAGGCCGCGCCTCTCGCTACCGGCCGATCTGCTGCCGTTTCTCGACAAGATCGACCCGGGTCACTACAAGCCTGGCGTGCTGTTCGCGTACGTCGCGGTCATCATGTGTGCGCGCGAGTTCGGCGACGACGATCTGGCCGAGGCCACGCTGCGCTCGATGGAGCAGGATTGCGGGCGTACGATGGAGAATGGGGTCTTGAGCTACCGCAAGGGATCATGCCTCGCGAACGTCTGGGGCGTCGAGGCGCGCCTCATGCGGACCGGGGACTTCCGCAACTCCTTCGTCAAGGGTCCGCCAAAGTCGGCGCTCGCGGGACCGATCCTGGTCGCGGCGACCTACCCGGACGTGCTGGTTGCAAAGGCGTTCAGCCGCGGTCAAGACCTCGAGCTCGTGCTCTACAACGGCAAGGCACCCGGTCCGCAGCAGCTCGGAATCGAGCGCCTGAAGAACGGTGCGACGTATCGCGTCACCGGTGCCGCGGTGCCGACCCTCACCGCCGACGCGCAAGGTCGGGCCACACTCTCGGTGCAACTCGATGGACGAACGGCTGTCCGGCTCGATCCGGTCGAGCTGCACTGAGGTGCGACGCGCTCGCGCCGGCGCCGGCGTGGGCGGCACGGATGCACTCGGTGGCAGCCGGTCGCTGGCGCATCTGATTCGACGCCGCGCCGCGCAATTCCCGGAGCGCATCGCGTTCGTCACGCCGGCGGGCACCTGGACGTTTCGCGAACTCGATGCGCAGTCGAACCGCATCGCCCAGGGTTTCATCGCGGCCGGCGTCGCGGCCGGGGACTGTGTCGCGAGCCTCACGAAACATGCGGCGGAGTGCATCCTCCTGCTGCTCGCGGCCAGCAAGATCGACGCCGTCCTTGCGCCGCTCAACTGGCGATTGTCGGCGACCGAACTCGAGTACGTGCTCGGGGTCGCGCGGCCGAAGGTCCTTATGGCGGACGCCATGCTCGCCGGCACGCTGGGCGAGATTCGCACGGCCGCCATTCCCTGCCGGCTCGTGACCGACGGTCCGGACGACCCGGCGCTCTTGAGCACATGGGCGTCCGCTCATCCGGCGCGCGACCCGGGCGGCGAGCCGGGGCTCGATTCGGCGGCCGCGCGGCTCTTCTCGTCGGGCACCACCGGATTCCCGAAGGCCGCCGACCTCTCGCATCGCGGCATCCTCACGCACTGCATCGAGTGGACCGGTCCGTTCCGCTACGTGCACGGCGACACGACTCATTTGAACGTGTTGCCGACGTTCCACGTTTCGGGCATCGTCAATGCTGTGTGGATGCTGTTTCTCGGAGGAACCGCGGTCTTCCAGCCGGAGTTCAACCCGCAGCGCTACCTGGCCGCGATCGAGCGTCACCGCGTCACCGATGCCTTTGCGGTGCCGGCCATGCTGCGCACCCTCGTCGAATGCGTGGAGATTCGCACGACCGACCTGTCGTCCCTGCGCTGCATCGCCTACGGCGGATCGCCGATCGACGAAGCGCTTCTGACCCAGTGCATCACGGGCTTCGGCTGCGGCTTCCTGCAGGTCTATGGGATGACCGAGGCCAGCGGCACGCTGACGGCCCTGTATCCGGAGGAGCACGAGCCGGGCGGCCCGAGGGCCCATCTGTTGCGCTCCGTCGGCAAGCCCGCCGCGCACATCGATCTTCGCATCGTGAGTCCAGTCGACCGGCATGAATGCGCCGAGGGAGAAGTCGGGGAGGTGTGGGTCCGCTCCGCGCAGCTGATGCTCGGCTATCACGGCGATGCGGCCGCGACCTTGGCCGCTTTTCCGGAGGGCCGCGACCCGCCCGGCGGCTGGCTTCGGTCGGGTGATGCGGGTTACCTCGAAGGGGGATACCTGTTTCTCCACGATCGCATCAAGGACATGATCATCTCGGGCGGCGAGAACATCTATCCGGCCGAGGTCGAGATGACGCTCGCCGCGCACCCCGCGGTCGCCGAGAGTGCCGTGATCGGCGTGCCGGACGAGAAATGGGGCGAGACGGTCAAGGCCTGCATCGTGCTGCGGACCGGGGCCAGCGCGACCGCGAGCGAGCTGATCGGCTTCGCGCGCACGCGGCTCGCGCATTACAAGTGTCCGACATCGGTCGATTTCGTCGACAGCCTGCCGCGCAATCCGAGCGGCAAGATCTTGAAGCGCGTACTGCGCGAGCCGTACTGGTCCGGCCGGACCCGGAACATCGCGTGAAGCGGCACCATCCGTTCCGAGCAAGGAGTTCCCCATGACTACGATCGAACGCGTTTTCGCCTTGCAGCGCGCGCACAAGTGGACCGTCAAGAACTCCACGGCCGCCGAGCGCAAGGCCAAGCTCGAGCGCCTCAGGGAGGCGATGCTCGCCAATGCCGAGGCGATCCGGCGCGCGTTGCACGCGGACCTGCGCAAGCCTGAGGCCGAGGCGGCCGGCGAGATCGGCAGCGTCGAGAACGACATCAACGATGCCATCGAGCACCTCGAGTCGTGGATGGCACCGGTGGAGATCACCCCGGCGCCGGTGTTCGCGGGCGCCCGTGCGCGCATCGTGTACGAGGCGCGCGGCGTATGCCTGGTCTTTGGTCCGTGGAACTTTCCCTTCCAGCTCCTCTTCGAGCCGCTGGTACCGGTCATCGCCGCGGGCAACACGGCGATCTTGAAGCCCAACGAACTTGCGCCGGCGACCAGTCGGATCTCCACCGAGATCATCCGCGCGGTGTTCGATGAGCGCGAGGTGGCCGTGTTCGAGGGCGGGATCGAACTGGCGAATGGGCTGCTCGCCTTGCCGGTGGATCACGTCTTCTTCACCGGCAGCCCGAAGGTGGGCCGCGTGGTCATGGGCGCCGCGGCGCGCCATCTGTCCTCTGTCACGCTCGAACTCGGCGGGAAGTGCCCCGTGATCCTCGACGAGACGACCGACCTCGCCGCGGCTGCCGCGACCATCGCCGCGGCGCGCTGCTACAATAGCGGCCAAGTGTGCCTGTGCCCAGATATCGCGTGGGTGCCGGCGTCGAAGCGCGACGCGCTCGTTGCCCACCTTGATAGTGCGGTTCGATCCATGCTCTATCAGAACGGCGAACTCAACAAGAGCGCCTTCGGGCGCATGGTCGATCGCCGCAACTTCGACCGCGTCAAAGGCTATCTCGACGATGCGCTCGAGCGCGGCGCGACGCTGGCCTTCGGCGGCACGACCGAGGCCGACGACCTCACGATCCACCCCACGGTGCTGCTCGACGTTCCTGCAGATGCGCGCATCATGAAAGAGGAGATCTTCGGGCCGATTCTGCCCATCCAGGGCTACCGCACGCCGGATGAGGTCTGCGCAGCGGTGCAGGGCGGCGGCAAGCCGCTGGCGATGTATATTTACAGCAACGACCCCGGATTCGTCGAGACCGTGATGAACAATACCTCCTCCGGCGGAGTGACCGTGAATGGATGGGCGACGCACTGGTTCGAGCCGCAGTTGCCCTTCGGCGGAGTCAACGAAAGCGGGATCGGCCGTTACCATGGCCTGCACGGATTCCGTGAGGTTTCGCATGAGCGGTCCGTGTTCCTGCAGCCATGAAGGCGTTGTGCGGCGATCTGCTCGCCGAATGCACGGCGCTCGAGGCCCTGACGGCGCCGCTCGATGCCGCGAGCTGGCGGACGCGGACGCGTTTCTACGAGTGGGCCATCTACGATGAGATCGCTCACCTGTGCCTGTTCGACGAGTTTGCGGTGTTGGCCGCCGAGAACGGCGAGCGCTTCCGTGCCGAACAGGCCGCGCTCGAGGCGACGTTGGCCGCCGGGATGGAGGTCAGCGAATTCGCGCGGCGCCGTTATGCGCACCTCGACGGTGCCGGCCTCACGGCATTCTGGCAGGATCGCTACCAGGTGCTCGCGGAGCGGCTGGCGATGCTCGCGCCGAAGGCACGCCTCCCCTGGTTTGGACCGGACATGAGCGCGCGCTCGTTCGTCACGGCGCGTCTCATGGAGACCTGGGCACATGGCCAGGACGTCTACGATGCGCTGCACCGGACCCGTCCCGCAACCTCGCGCCTGCAGCATATCGCGCATTTGGGCGTACTGACTTTCGGCTGGTCCTTCAGCAACCGCGGCCTCGCCGTCCCGGCGGTCCGCCCGTTCGTCGAACTCACCGGTCCCGGCGGTGAAGTGTGGGCGTGGGGAGAGCGCTCCGGGACGGAGTCGGTACGCGGCAGCGCACTCGATTTCTGCCTCGTGGTCACGCAGCGGCGCCACTACCTCGATACGCGCCTCGCTGTAACCGGCGCCGTCGCCGCGGAGTGGATGCGGCTCGCCCAGTGTTTTGCCGGTCCGCCGGCGATGGGCCCCGCTCCGGGAACCTTCCCGGCGTGAATCCCGACGCTGGCGCGGGGCGGCCGGGGCTGCCCCTCACGCACGAGCATGCGAAGGCCATCGAAGCACGCCTCGCGGCGCTTCGAGCGCCGCTCGCCGAGCGCGCTTTGTCCGACGGCACCTTCTTGAATCTGCACCTCTTTCGTGAGGCGCACGCGTATCGGTATTTACCGGGTCCTTGGCCCGGCATCGCCGGCCGCACCTACAATGGCGCCGCGATCCTCATTCCGCTGTTCGACATCGCGGCGGCGCCGCCCGAGGTGCTGCGCGAGTTGCAAGGGCAGCAGGCTTGGTTCTACCCGCTCGCGGACGAGGTACTCGCGCGGCTGGATCCGGCAATCGTCGAGTGTCACGCGCTGCGCGAGGACGCCGACTATCTCTACGCCGCGCCGGCCTTCGTCGACTATGAAGGCCCCGGCCTTAGGCAGAAGCGCCAAGCGGTCGCGCGTCTCCTGGCGGCATGGGATGTCAAGGTGAGTCCGCTCGGCCGCGAGAATCATGCGGCTGCGCTCGACGTGCTGGAGGGATGGTGCGCGGACAAGGGCCGGGGTCCCGATGATGCCGACAGCCCCGCCTGCCGCGAGGCGCTTGCAGAACTCGTGCGCGGCGGGCCGCTGTCGGGTTTTTTGCACGTGGCCGACGGTGTACCGGCCGGGTTCGTCATCGTCGAGACCCTCAATCCCGGCGTCCTCGCTGTGCGCTTCGCAAAAGGCAGAGCGCGGTATGACGGGATCTTCGCGTATCTGTTCCAAGATCTCGTGCGCCGGTTTGTACCGGAGCCGCGCTGGCTCAACTTCGAGCAGGATCTCGGTAAGCCCAATTTCCGCCAAACGAAGCGCTCGTTCCGGCCGGCGGCGCTCCTTGCCAAGCATCGCGTGCGGATCCGCGCCGCCTAATGCGCCGTTCCGTGTTCGCGCTCGAGGACGAGGTCCTCGAGGATCCGGGCGTAGTCATCGATCAACAGCCTCCCGCCCGGCTTGAACCACGTGCTCGCCCAGTTGATCGCGCCATGCAGCACGAATTGCAGCGAGTGCGGATCGCTGCGCAGGAGACCAGCGCGGGCGCACTCGTCGAGCACCGCGTGCCAGATCGCAGAATACTGGGTGCGCCGCGCCGTCAGCCCCGGCTTGGCTGCGGCGTCGAGTTCGCGCCATTCGGCGATCAATACGGCGTAGTAATCGCGCGTTTCCTCGCCGATCAGGCAGTCGAGCTGAAGGCGGATGAGTGCGCGAAGCCGCTCGCGCGGACCGCTCACGGCCGCGACCGCCGCTTCCGCCTTGTCGCAGAGCTGAGTCGCCGCTTCATGCATGACCTCGAACAGCATCTGCTCCTTCGAGCGGAAGTAGTGGAACAGGCTACCGGACAGAATGCCGACTATGTCGGAGATCGCGCGGGTCGTGGTCGCATGGAAGCCGCGCTCGCGGAACAGATGTGCTGCTGCGTCCAAGATGCGCTGCCGAGTATTGGTCGGGTCGGCGGCCACGCGGGTAATTGCCGGGTCCGAGCGACCGGAAAACTACACGCCGGCCGTAAACGGGCGCATACGCCGCGACGGCGTTGCGCCGCCAGCCACGGGCATCCATGCCATCCGATAGGAATCGGGACAGAGCAGCGACAGCCGGCGGCAACCCGCGAGGATGTCGCGCGGCCGCAGCCCAAAGATGCGACGAATCGAGTGACTGAAATGCGTCGAGTCCGGATATCCTGCTTCGAGCGCAAGCTGAGTCAAATTGCAGGGGCCCGTCATCGACGGCAGCACCGACCGCGCCCGTTTCCATGCGCAGAACGCGCGCACCGTCATACCGATTTCTTCCTTGAAGAGGTGCACGAAGCGAGAGAACGAGAGGCTCGTCAGGTGGGCGAATTCAGTTGCCGAGATTTGCTCGTGGGGATTCGCGCCGATCCGTGCGACGACGCGCTGGATGCGCGGGTCGAGCGATCGCGGCGCGAGTTGCCGGCCGAAGAAGATCCGGTCGAGCTCCGACACGTTCGCATCGGCGAGCTCGCGGCCCGCGAGCCACTCATCGAACGCTCGTTGCAGGTTCAAGTACTCCGCGGTTCGCGACGGCACCATGCGTGCGTCCCAGGCCGCGAGATCCGCGAACGATGCGGACTCCGGTTCGATCAGAATGTCGCGCATGAGCCGGTCCGATGAGGTGATCCGGTGGACCACATTGGCAGGGACCACTGCGAGCCAAGCGCGCGTGGGCGCCGCGCAGTCGACGGCGATCTCGAACGGCGTTTCGTGCGCGATGTAAACGGTATGCGCGCCGTGTTGCCGCGCCGAGGGGGTGCCGAGCAGCCCCGAATAGACGATCCGGTCCGGCGTGACGATCATCGAGCGCCGACGGGTCTGGTCGTGGGCATGCTCCTGATGGAGCATCGGCGCGAAGTGGGCTTGCATGTGTTCCCCCGTTGGAAATCGGGGGTCGAAAGCCCCCTCTCCGGCCGAGTATAGAGCGGTTGCTCTGCACCAAGCAAGCGCTAGATTGGTTGGCGTTCCGCCGGTGGGCTGGTGCTCCGTCACGACGTCGCCCCGACCGTTGGCCGCAAGACCCGACCATGACCTCGGAGGTAGGATCGAACACCCAATGCGAGCAGAAACTCCCGATCCGGCCGCCCTCTACCCCTGGTTCGAGGAGCATGTCGTCGGGTTCCACGGCCCGCTGACGGTCGAGCGCTTGAAGGGGGGACAGTCGAACCCGACGTTCCGGCTCGCCACACCTGGGGCGGTATATGTGCTGCGCCGCAAGCCGTTCGGCGAGCTGTTGCCGAGCGCGCACGCGGTCGAGCGCGAATACCGGGTCATGAACGCATTGCGCGGATCGGCCGTCCCGGTGCCGCGCGTGCACGGGCTGTGCGAGGACCCCTCGATCGCGGGCACGACGTTTTTCGTCATGGACTACGTCGCCGGCAGGATATTCGAGGATTCGCGGATGCCCGCCATTGCGAGGCCGGAGCGAAGCGCGCTGTTCGATGCGATCAACACCGTGATCGCGGCGCTGCACACCATCGATCCCGCGTCGGTCGACTTGACGGATTTTGGCCGGCCCGGCAATTACATCGAGCGCCAGGTCGCGCGCTGGACGAAGCAGTACCGTGCCTCGACGACCCAGCCGATCGAGGAGATGGAGCGGATCATCGAGTGGCTGCCGCGGCATCTGCCGCCGGAACATGGCGGCCGCATCGTTCACGGCGACTACAAGGTCGACAACATCATCTTTCATTCCACCGAGCCGCGCGTCGTAGCGCTCCTCGACTGGGAACTCGCGACCATCGGCGATCCGCTGGCAGACTTCGCCTTCCACTTGATGGCCTGGCATCTCGAGCCGACCCTGTTTCGGGGCTGGGCTGGCGAGGATCTGGCCGCGCTGGGAATCCCGAGTGAGCGCAGCTATGCAGAAGCCTATGCGCGCCGCACCGGTATCACCGTCGCCACCGACTGGCGTTTCTACCTGGTCTTCAGCATGTTTCGACTGGCGGCGATTCTGCAAGGGATCACCAAGCGCGCCGAATCCGGTAATGCGGCGGATGCGCATGCCGCCGATGTCGGTCGCCAGGCTCGACCGGTGGCGCAGAAGGCCTGGGGAATCGCGAACGCCTCAAAGGACTCAGCATGACTGAAGCCCCACCCGCCGACCCCAGCATCTGGCCGCAACGCGACGGTGAATTGATACTCGACCGCGGTGCCGCGGTCGTCACGGGAGCGGCGAGCGGTCTCGGGCTCGCCATTGCGCAGGCCTGCGCGGCGCTGCGCATGCGGCTCGTCCTCGCCGATATCGACGCCGCCGGCTTGGAGCGCGCCAAGGCCGACTTGGAGTCACAGACCGATTGCATCGCGCGAGTCATCGACGTGCGCAATCGCTCGGCCCTCGAGGCGCTGGCGGACGCCGCCTTCAACGCTTTCGGCGTGGTGACCGTGCTGTTCAACAATGCGGGCGTCGTGATCACCCGGCCGATCCTCGAGACCTCGATCGCCGACTGGCAGTGGATGCTCGACGTGAACCTCTGGAGCGTGATTCACGGCATCTCCGCGTTCGTGCCGCGCATGCGGGCCCAGGGATGCGAGGGACGCATCGTGAACACGGCGTCCGCCGCAGGCTTCTTGTCCGAACCCAACCTCGCCGCCTACTCGGTGAGCAAACACGCGGTCGTCGCGCTGAGCGAGACTCTGCATCGGGAGCTGCGCCAGGAGAATGCGTTGCTCGGGGTGACGATCTTGAGTCCCGCATTCGTGCCCACGGGGATCATCCACAGCGAACGCGCGAGACCCGCCAATCTGCCCGGTCCGGCGGCGCGATCAGCGGCGGCGCTGGCCGCCGAGGCGCAGCTTCAGCATGCCGTGCAGTCGGGAAGAATCTCCGCCGCTGATGTCGCGGCCCGGGTGCTCGACGCCGTGCGCCGTCGGCGGCTGCACGTGTTCACGCACCCCAAGATCCAGCGCGGCATTGAAATGCGTATGGCGGCCGTCTATGCCGGCTTCGATTCTTGAGTGCGCGCCACGCCGACCGCCAGTCCGCTGCGACGCAGCGCCGGCGAGGGCCGTCGCGATTCGAAGCAGAAGTCCGAGCGTCCGTATGTTCTACACGCGTCGACTCACATCAAGGCCTGCAGTTAGCTGATCCGCGCAAGAATCGCCAGCACCGCCGCCATAGTCTCCGACAGTCAAGAGGTACGTAGCAGCCGCTTCTGACAGTCGGTCAAATGGGGAGTTACAATGAAGCAGAGCGTGATTGGGATTTTGGCGATCGCGACGGCGAGCGGGCTGTCACTCGCGTCGACAATGGCCCGGGCGGACGCGGAGGAAGGTATCCAGGAGATCGTTGTGACCGCGCAACGGCGGGCGGAGTCCGTCATGACGGTACCGATCGCAGTCACCGCGATCTCGCAGAACGAACTGGAGTCCCGCGGCATAACGACCGCGAGCGAGATGAGCAATCTCGTCCCGACACTTCAGGTTAACAGCGCCTTCGGCGACACGCAGCCCAACTTCACTCTACGCGGCGTTGGCATGGCCAACGAGCACAACCCGAACCAAGCCTCGCCAATCGGCATCTACTTCGACGATGCTTATATCGCCGCACGCGCGGATCAAGGCATGCAGCTGTTCGACTTGGAACGCGTCGAAGTGCTCGAAGGACCGCAAGGCACCCTCTACGGACGCAACACGACGGGCGGTGCGATCAACTTCATCTCCCGGATGCCGAGCCTTCAGGGAGGATCGGACGGCAATGTCGAGGTGGGCTATGCCACTTACAACACATTCAGCGCACGAGGCGCATTCGAAACAACGCTCCAGGAAGGCATCGCGGCCGTGCGTATCGCGTTCAGTTCCGCTCACGGCGATGGCTTCAACAAAAATTCGTACCCGAGCGAGCCGGCGGCCAATTCGACGGACAATGATGCCGTGCGCCTGATCTTCAAAGTGAAGCCCGACGAGCGGTGGGATGTGATGTTCAAGCTCACGGCAGGCAATGCCAATCCGACGCAGGCGGGCGTCTACAATCTCGGCACGGGACCCAATGGGTTAAATACGGTGCTCAACACCAGCCGCCAAGCTCAGGGTCTGAGCTTCTGGGAGATCGATAGCGCCCGGTTGGGCTACAACACTGTTCGGAACTGGGGATCCGAGCTCGTCACCAAGTTCGCGATCAATGACGCCATGGCGTTGACCTGGCTCCAATCGTACGACACCGCCAATGCGGAATTCACGCAGGAAGGCACCGGGGAGAACTCAACCGTCTTCGCGCAACCGCTCGACACCCTGTACGGCAATAGGTTCACGATGTTCAACGAGGAGTTGCGGCTCAGCTACGCGAGCGATCGTACCAAGGTTCAAGGCGGCGTCTATTACGGCTATGACGAGGACAAATCGAACAGCTACTACTGGTTGCTCGACGGTGCCGCAGATATTCACCAGGACTTCGATCAGGTGAGAAACTCGCGCGCGATATTCGGGCAGATCGATCAGACCCTCGTCTCCACGCTGATCGCGACCCTGGGCCTGCGTTACACGCGGGATAGCCAGGAGTACAAAAACTACTATTCCTACCTGGAGCCGGCATCGGTGAGCTATACGGGCCAGCGCGATACGGCCCCGCAGTACTGGGATCCGTCGAAGGGCACCTTCGTGCTCGGTAGCTTCGATGCGGCGACGGGCCAGATAGTATCCGGAAGACCGTACCAGCTCAATAGCAGCGCGGTCACCGGTCGGGCCGCGCTTTCCTATACGTTGAGTAACGGCGAACTCGTCTACGCGAGTTTCGGCCGCGGCTATCGCCCGGGAGCGTTCTGCGGGCAATGCTTCCTGAACAACCCGATCAATCTCACGTCTGCGGAGACGGATGATGCGTACGAGCTAGGAACCAAGGGTCTTTTCTTCGACCGCAAATTCTCGTTCACCGGGGATCTGTTCTGGATCAACTACAAGAATCAGCAAACCGATGAGCAAATCGGTTTACAGACGATCCTGCATAATGTGCCGAAATCGAGAATGCGGGGTGTGGAGTTCGAGGCGACGGTCCAGCCAATCCCGGAGTTTCGGGCGGGACTCTCGGCAGCCTATATTGACGCCATCTATGAGACTTTGACCCTGGCCCTCAGCAGCGTGAACGGTGTGCAACAACCCTACGTGCCCAGGAATAGCGGTTCGGCATGGTTCGACTGGCAGTTCGCGCACTACGGGGAGGGTAAGTTCACGTTCACGCCGACTTTCTCCTATCAGAGTCACGTCTATTTCTCGCCGTACAATGGTCTTGCCGGTAACGGGCCACTCTCAAATCCCCAGAACACCAAACTCAACGCGGAAGTTTCCTATGCGACGGACAAATACTCGGTCAAGCTCTGGGGCAAGAACTTGATGGACCGCCAGACCTTCGCCGACGGTCTCGACTTGCGCAGCTTCGGCTACTACTACCTCGTCCAGGCCCCGCCGCGTACTTTCGGCGTGACGTTTGGCGCGAAGTTCTGACGGCCGCCTTAAGGCAACGACATGGAATTCGGATACGGCGAGGGTGTCCAGCAGTACCGGACGAAGTTGCTCGACTTCATGGCCGAGCATATCTATCCGAACGAGGTGCGCTATTACTCGGAGGCGGCAAGGCTCGGCCCGTGGAGCGTTTATCCGATTGTGGAGGAGCTGAAGCCCCTCGCCCGGCAGGCGGGCCTGTGGAATCTGTTCCTGTCGGAGAGCCGTTTCGGCGGCGCCGGTCTCTCGAATCTCGAGTATGCACCCCTCTGCGAGATCATGGGCAGTTCGCTTCTCGCGCCGGAGGTCTTCAACTGCTCAGCGCCCGACACGGGCAACATGGAGGTGCTGCTGCGCTACGGGACGCCCGAGCAGCAGAAGCGCTGGCTCGAGCCGTTGCTGGCGGGCGAGATTCGATCGGCGTTCGCGATGACCGAGCCGCTGGTGGCTTCGTCGGACGCGACGAACATCACGAGTTCGATCGCTCGCGACGGCGAGGAGTACGTGATCAATGGGCGCAAGTGGTACACGACCGGTGCGACCGATCCGCGCTGCAAAATCATGATCTTCATGGGCAAAACCGACCCGGACAACCCCGACACGTACCGGCAGCAGTCAATGGTGCTCATCCCCAAGGAGACGCCGGGCGTCCGCATCCTCCGACCGCTGCCGGTATTCGGCTACTACGGCGTGCCCGATCGGGCCGCGGAAGTCGTGTTCGAGAACGTCCAGGTCCCCGTCACGAACATCCTCCTCGGCGAAGGCCGCGGCTTCGAGATCGCGCAGGGGCGTCTCGGGCCCGGTCGCATCCACCACTGCATGCGCCTCATCGGACTCACCGAAAGGATCCTCGAGCAGATGTGCCGCCGCGCCGTCGATCGTCGTCCATTTGGCAGACCGCTGGCCGAGCAGACCGTGACGCTCGAGCGCATCGCCGAGTCCCGGATCCTCATCGAGCAGGCGCGGCTGCTCACATTGAAAGCCGCCTGGATGATGGATACGGTCGGCAACAAAGCGGCCAAGGCCGAGATCGCGATGATCAAGGTTGCTGCGCCCCAAATGGCGTGCCGGATCATCGACTGGGCGATCCAGGTCTTCGGTGGTGCCGGCACGAACGACGACTACTTTCTTGGCGCGGCGTACGCGACCGCCCGCCTGCTGCGGCTCGCGGACGGACCGGACGAGGTGCACCGCAACCAGATCGGGCGAATCGAGCTCAAGCGCCTCAGGGACCGGGATCCCCAGCGGACGGGCGGGCATGCGGCGGTCCTATCGGTTGAAGAAGTGGAGGCGCGCGCTGCAGCGAGCCGCTGGCCGCTGCCGTGAACGCGCCGGCAAGCATACCGGCCGTGGACTGCGTAACGCTCGAGCACTCATTTCCGCACCTCGCCATCGTCACCCTCAACCGGCCCGAAGTTCGCAATGCCATCGATGGATGCGTGGCGACAACCTTGGCCCGTTTCGTCGCGGAGCTCGACGAGGACCGCGGGCGTTCAATGAAAAGCGTCCGGCCCGCTGGCTGGGCCGCTGAATGAGCCCGGCGCAAGAGGAGTCGAATTCATGACGACAGCCGTTTTGGTATCCACCGCGCGTACGCCGATCGGGCGCGCCTTTCGCGGCGCCCTGAACAACGTGCGCTCGCCGACCCTTATGGCCCATGCGCTGCGCCATGCGGCGGATCGCGCCCGGCTCGATGCCGTCGACATCGACGACGTCGTCATCGGTACGGTGCTCGCGGGCGGCACGGCTGGCATGAACCTCGCCCGCAATGCGGCGCTCGCCGCCGGCTGGCCCGTCACCGTGGCCGCGCAGACCGTCGACCGCCAGTGTGCATCGGGACTCATGGCGATCGGCATCGCGGCAAAACAGATCGCCGTCGACGGCATGCGGGTCGTGGTGGCCGGCGGACAGGACAACATCAGCGGGGTGCAGACACCGTACATGGACTGGGTCCGGCGCGAAATGGATCCGACCGTAACGGCGCACGCCCCGAACGCGTACATGCCGATGCTCGAGACGGCGGAGTTTGTCGCTTCACGCTACGCGGTGACGCGCGAGGCACAGGACGCCTACTCGCTGAAATCGCAGCAGCGAACCGCAGCGGCCCAGCGCGACGGCCGTTTCGATCTCGAGATCGTTCCCATCGAGGCGGTGATGGCCTTGAAGGACAAGGACACGGGCGAGGTCAGCCATCGCGCAACGACGCTGTCCAAGGATGAGGGCAATCGTCCGGAGACGACGATTGAGGGGCTCGCGGCGCTCAAACCCGTGATTCCAGGAGGCGTCGTCACGGCGGGAAATTCCAGTCAGCTCTCGGACGGCGCCTCAGCGTGCGTGCTGATGCACGAGGCCGAAGCGTCGGCGCGCGGCCTCGCGCCGCTCGGACGCTACCTTGGAATCACGGTCGCGGGGTGCGAACCGGAGGAGATGGGCATCGGCCCGGTGTACGCGGTTCCCAAGCTCCTGAAGCAGCACGGCCTGTCGGTCGACGACGTCGGACTCTGGGAGCTCAACGAGGCGTTCGCCGTCCAGGTGATCTACTGCCAGGAGCGCCTCGGCATCGATCCCGAGCGCCTGAACGTCAATGGCGGCGGCATTTCCATCGGACATCCGTACGGCATGACCGGGTCGCGGCTCGTCGGGCACGCGTTGATCGAGGGCCGCCGCCGCGCTGTGCGCCACGCCGTCGTGACGATGTGCGTGGGCGGCGGAATGGGCGCGGCCGGACTGTTCGAGATATTTTGAGGATGCCATGAAAGAAAAGGCCGGCGTTGTCGGTGCTGGATTGATGGGCACTGAGATCGCATTCGTCTACGCGCTCGCCGGTCATGATGTACGACTCGCGGACCAAGTCCCGGAGAAGGTCTCGGCCGCCCTAACCCGGCTTCGAGAAATTGCAGGCAAGGGGTGCCAGCGCGGATTCTACGAGCCGGCGGCAGCGGATGCCGCCCTTGGGAGGATCGCCCCGTCCACGGTCGAGGAGTTCGGCGACAGAGACTTCGTCACGGAAGCGGTCTTCGAGGATCTCGAGGTCAAGGCGACCGTCCTCGAGACGTTGAGCCGCGTGTGTCCGAGCGATTGCCTGATTGCCACCAACACCTCGACGATTCCGATTTCGACGCTGGCCTCAAAGCTCCCGCCGGAGCGACGCCCGAGATTCGTCGGGACGCACTACTTCTCACCGGTGTCCCGGATGAAGCTGGTCGAGATCATTCCGGGCTTCGACACCGACGAGAAATCGATCGCCGACGCGATGCGGCTTGCTTCCGCAGCCGGCAAGACGGCGGTTCGGATCAAGGACGTGGCAGGTTTTGCGGTCAATCGGGTGCTGCACGTCTTTCTGATCGAGGCGGTCCGCCTCGTTGAAGAAGGGGTTGCGACGCCCGAGGATATCGACACGGCATGCAAGCTCGGGCTAGGGCACCCCATGGGTCCGTTCGAATTGATGGACGTCACCACTTCAAGCCTTTGCCTGCAAGCGCAAGAGATCATGTTCGAGGCGTACGGTGAACGGTTTCGCCCACGCCCACTCCTCAAGCAGCGTGTGCGGGCAGGGCTCGTGGGCGGCCGCGCTGCGAAGGGTTGGCGACGGTGAGTGGCGCGCGATCGACGCTCGCTCCTCAGTTCTGGCCGGCCATGGACGGATGACGCATGATGCATGAGACATCGGCTCGCTTCACAGGACAAACTGCGCTCGTCATCGGGGCATCATCCGGGATCGGCAAGGCGATCGCGCGCCGCCTGGTCCAGGACGGCGCGAATGTCGTTGCGGCTGCACGGCGGATCGAGCGGCTGAAAGCGATGGAGGTCGACTTCGGCCCCACGCTTCTCGGCGTCCACTGCGACGTGCTCGAGGAGGCCGACGTCGTGCGAACGATCGAGGAAACTGCCCGCCACTTCGGCGGCCTCGACTTTGTATTCAATGTCGCCGGTGCCGCGCGGATCGGGACAATTGTCGATGGGTCAACGGACGATTGGGACGCGGTGATGAGTCTTACGCTGCGAAGCGCGTATCTCGGCGTCAAGCACGCAGCACGCTGGATGATCGCCAATAGTCGGCCGGGTGCGATCGTCAACATATCCTCGCTGAACCAGCAGGTCCCGTTCTACGGCGCCTCGAGCTATGCCGCGGCGAAGGCCGGGGTCGGCATGCTGACCCAAAATGCGGCGCTTGAACTCGCTCGCCACCGAATCCGTGTCAATGCACTGCTCCCGGGTCTGACTTCGACGCCCGCGACCGGCATCATCAGCGCCTTTTCGGACATCAATCAGGCTTACCTCGAGCGCATCCCGATGGGCCGGGCCGCCGACCCGGCGGAGATCGCAGCGGCCGCCGTTTTTCTCGCGAGTGCCGACGCGAGCTACATCACCGGTGCGTCCGTGCTGGCCGATGGTGGTTGGTCAACGACGGGCTACCCGGACTCCAGTAAGTGGATTTCCCGGTGGCGCCCGGACCCAACCTAGCTGCTGGTTTTTCGGTGTCGGAAGCCAAGCACGATGAGGAATTCTCTGATCTCAATGCGGATACTCAACGCTGAAGCGCGTCCGGCCGCGACACTGGAATGGTTTTGCGTCCGTGGCGACGATAGATAGGAAATCGGAATCTAGCGATAGCACTAGACACCGATCGTAAATCTCGGCCATTCGACGAGACAGACGGCCACCAGCGACGCGGGAACGTTGCCCATTTAGACGATAATGGTTGTTGCTACGTAGTGCTACAAGTGCTACATTCACGCCATGAACCGCAAGATCACGCAGCGCGAGCTGCGCAATCAGTCGGCAGCCGTGCTTCGCGAGGTCGAGGCGGGCCGAACGATCGTGGTGACCCGCAATGGCACGCCCGTCGCGGAATTGCGGCCCATCCGGCCGCGCCGATTCGTGCCCCGAGCAACTATCGCCGAAGCTGCCGTTCGCGCGCCCGGGATCGATGCCGGTCGGTTTCGTGCCGATCTCGATGCGGTGATAGATCAGCACGTCGATGACTGAACTGTCGAGAGGGCTCCTCGACACGTCGGTGGTAATAGACCACGACGTAATTGATCCCGCGTCGCTGCCCGACGAAGCCGCTATTTCAACCATAACCCTTGCCGAATTGGCCGCGGGTCCACACGCGACGGAAGACAAGGATGAACGTGCTCGACGCCAGGACCGATTGCAATGGGCGAGCACAACATGGGATCCGTTGCCCTTTGACGGGGAAGCGTCACGCATGTACGGCCGGATGTTTGCGGCTGCGCGAGCAGCCGGACAGTCGAGCCGCTCACGACTGGCGGACTTGCTCATTGCTTCTACGGCCGCAGCCAACAGCCTGCCTCTATACACTCGCAACCCGTCGGACTTCGACGCGCTGAGGGCGATCATCAAGGTGGTCCCTCTCTGACACTCGTCCGCGCGGGAGGAAGGGACAGGACCAGTTTCACCTAGCGAGTTCTCGCCGTTATTCTTCGCCACCGCCACCGAAGAATTCCAACTCGCTGGAAGTACACTCCTCTCCTCCGGTCCGCGTATAATATTCGGTTCTCTCGATGCGCATCAAAATCATAAATCCCAACACGACGGCGACGTTCACTGAACTCAGCTTGAATGCCGGGCGCGCTGTGGCCGCTCCCGGTACCGAGATCCTCGCGGGGCAGCCCTCGAGCGGCACACCCTCGGTCGAGTGCCACGTCGATGAGGCGGTCGCGACCCTCGGCGTCGTCGAGGCGGTCCAGGCGGGCGAAGCGGACCGGGTGGACGGGTATGTCATCGCCTGTTTTGGCGATACGGGACTCGATGCGGCCCGTGAAGTGGCGGCCGGCCCGGTCGTCGGCATGACGGAGGCAGCTCTGTACGCCGCCGCGCTCATCGCGCCGGTCTTCTCGATCGTGACCCTGCCTCGCCGGACACGCATGTTCGCCGAGCGTGCGGTGTGGCACGCGGGCCTGGATCGACGCTGCGCGAAGATTCGGGCCATCGACGTCGACGTGCTGGATTTGGAGGACGAGACGTCCAAGGTATTTGATGCCTTCGTTGCCGAAGCGGCTCGCGCGATCGAGGAAGATCACGCCGAGGCGATCATTCTCGGCTGCGCGGGGCTCGAGCCGCTGCTCGGCCCACTCGTCGAGACGCTTGGCGTTCCCGTCATTGAAGGTGTGGCCGCCGCGGTGAAGATGGTCGAGGCGCTGCTGGCGATGCGCCTGACCACCAGCAAGGCGGGCGCTTGGGGGTATCCGTTGCCGAAGCCGATCACGGGGCCGGCCGCGAGCTTGGTGTCGCCGACGCGAGACAGGACGTGAAGACCATCATCCGCAATGTCCGGGTCCTCACGATGGATCCGCAGGGGACGGAGCACGCGCGCGCGGCGGTTGCCGTGCAGGATGGCGTGATCACCGTGGTCGACCCGGGTAATGCGCCGGGAGCGGCGGTCGGTTCTGATGTCCGTGAAATCGACGGTGCAGGACACCTCGTGATGCCGGGTCTCGTCAACGCGCATTTTCATTCCTCGGTCAATCATCTGAAGGGGGCGCTCGACAGCCTGCCGCTCGAGCTATTCATGCTGTATGAGTCCCCGGCCGATGGGGCGGTCATGGACCCGCGCGCCGTCTATGTGCGGACCATGCTGGGCGCGCTCGAGATGTTGAAGAGCGGTGTGACCGCGGTGCTCGATGACGCGTTTTTTGTACCGGCGCCGTCTCCCGCGTCGATCGATGCGGTGATGCAGGCGTACGCGGACTCGGGGATTCGCGCGACTCTCGCTCTCGACCAGCCCAACGTGGCGGAAGTCGACAAGCTGCCTTTTCTTAAGGACCTGCTGCCGCCTGCGCTCCGCGCGCGCGCCGCCGCGCCCGCGGTCATGGACTCCGACGGTCTGCTCGGTTGCTATCAGCATCTCCTGAAACGATGGCATGGCGCTGCCGGGGGGCGTCTGCGAGCCGCCGTCTCCTGCTCGGCGCCCCAACGGGTGACGCGCGATTATTTCCAGGCGCTCGATGACCTGAGCCGCCGGCACGATCTGCCCTTCTACGTCCATGTGCTCGAGACCAAGCTGCAGCGCGTTTTCGGCGAGGAGCGCTTGGACGGACGCTCGCTCATTCGCTACGTGCGCGACGCCGGGTTTCTCAGCGAGCGGCTGAACATCATTCATGGCGTGTGGCTGGACGAACACGACATGGACCTGATCGCGGAGGCGTCGGCCGTGATCGCGCACAATCCGATTTGCAACCTGAGGCTCGGCAGCGGGGTCATGCCGTTCCGGGCGTTGCGCGCCCGGGGGATTCCCATCTGCCTGGGCAGCGATGAGGCCATTGCGGACGATTCCATCAATATGTGGGCCGTGGCAAAGCTTGCCGGCTTGATTCACAACATCACGACGGTCGACTACCAGCAATGGCCGAAAGCAACCGAGATTCTCGATTGCCTCCTGCGGGGTGGCGCGCGCGCCATGCGAAGTCCCGTTCCGATCGGCCAGATCGCGGCGGGGCACCAGGCGGATCTGATCATGGTCGATCTCGACACCCTCGCGTTCACGCCGCTCAACGACCTGCATCGCCAGCTCGTCTACTGCGAATCGGGGAGCTCGGTCCGTATGACCATGGTGGCCGGCCGCATCGTGTGCGAGAACGGCCAGGTCAACACCATCGATGAGCGTGCGCTGCGCGCCGAAGCCCGCGAGCATGCGGAACGGCGCCGTGCCGCCGACGCGCCTGCGCTGCAGACGGCGGCGCAATGGCTGCCCTACTATCGAGAGATGTACCTCAAAGCCGCGGGCCGAGACGTGGGCATGCAGCGCTGGGCCGGCGGAGCGCAGTAGGCCGTGGGAACCGGAGCGAAGGATCTTATGTTGCCGACGCACGGTCGTTACGAATACTCCCCCATTGTCGGCAGACCGGCATTTCGCTGGCCCGGCGGCGCTAGGCTCGCCGTGTATTTCGCGCTGGGCATCGAGCAGTATGCGTTTGGGCGGGGGATGACCGAAAATTTGGTTCCGGGGATGTCCGAACCGGACGTCCTCAACTCCTCGTGGCGCGAGTACGGTAATCGCGTGGGCGCGTGGCGCATCCTCGATTGCTTCTCCCAAGCGGACCTGCCGCTCGCGATTCTGCTCAATAGTGCGGTGTGTGACGCGGCGCCCGAACTCGTGGCGGCCTGCGACGCGGCGGGGTGTGAAATGATCGCCCACGGCCATTCGAACTCGGACACGCTGGCCGGGATGGAGGAGGGCGCGGAGGCTGCGTACCTGCAAGGCGTAGCCTCTCGGATGGAGCGCGCCACCGGCAAGCGGCCCGCGGGTTGGGCGAGTCCTTGGATCGCCGAGACTGTGCTCACGCCCGATCTTCTGCACGAGACCGGCTACCAGTACCTCCTCGACTGGTGCATGGATGACCAGCCGGTGTGGATGAAGACGCGCACCGGCCGCATTCTTTCCGTGCCCTATTCGCAGGAGCTCAACGACAGCTCGGCCATCATCGGCCGTCAGGTGAGCGCCACGGACTTCGCCGATATGATCGTCGATCAGTTCGAGGAGATGCGTCAAAGCGCGGGCGATCAGTCGCTGGTCATGAGCGTGATCCTGCACGCCTTCATCATCGGCCAGCCGTTTCGGCTGCGCGCCTTGCGCCGCGCGCTCGACCACATCGGGCAGGCGCGCGAGGGCCTGTGGCTCACGCAACCGGGCGCGATCGCCCGACATTTCCGGTCGCTATAGGCTGAAGGCGATTGTCGCTGTAGGCGATTCAATCGCCCCGATTCAATCGCCGAACGGCAGCCAGATCGTCTTGACTTGGGTGGCAGCAGCTAAGAATGCGCGGCCTTCGCCGGTGGCAGTCGACCACCAATCGCGGGCGCGGCCGCCGTTCACCCAGGTGTGCTTCAAATTGCCGACCGACGAGGCCTCGACCTGCCGCGATCCTGCCGCGGAGCCGTGATACCAAAGGCCATCGACCTGATCGTGTTCGGCGAGAATCTTGGCCAAGGCATCGCTCTCGCCGGTGACGATGTTGACGACGCCGCCCGGCACGTCGGATGTATCGAGGATCTGGTAGAAATCGGTCGCCAGCAGCGGGTAGCGTTCGGACGGCACCGCCACGCAGCGATTGCCCATCGCGATGACGGGCGCGACCAAGGACACGAAGCTCAGCAGCGGCAGCGGATCGGGACACACCACGCCCACGACGCCCAGCGGCTCGTGCACGCTCAGCGCCAACTGCCGCGCGGGCGGGCGATGAACCGCGCCTTCGAACTTGTCGGCCCAGGCCGCGTAACTGAACAGACGCTCGATGCTTGCGGCGACTTCCCGCCCCGCCGCGGCGGGGGAGGCCCCGGTCAGCTCCACCAGGCGCTGCTTGAATTCCCGGGCGCGAATGCTGAAGTTCTCGGCGACATAGAACAGAACCTGCGCCCGCTGGTGAGCCGTGCTCTTGGTCCAGCCTTCCGCGTTGAACGCCGCCTCGACAGCGTCGCGGATATCCTTGCGGGATCCCACGCCGACGCGGCCGGCGGGCCGTCCGTCGTGGCTCGCCACCAGCCGCGTGTCGCCGCCGTCGGGACGTGTCTGCTTACCGCCGATGTAGTTCTTCGCGGTGCGGTCGATCAGCTCGCCGTCGCGAGCCTCCCCGGCAACGATGGCGGGAGCGGGCAGGCGCACCGCACCCTCATCGAGCCATTCGCGCTTCGCCTTGAGATATTCGTCCAACCCCAGCAGGCCGCCTTCGCGGCCAAAGCCGGATTCCTTGTAGCCGCCGAAAGGGCAGGCCGCGTCGAACTGGTTGGTGCAGTTGACCCACACTACTCCGGCCTTGACGGCGCCGGCGAGCTCCAGAGCGCGGTTGATATTTTCCGACCAGATGGTCGCCGAGAGACCGAACCGGGTGTTGTTCGCGAGTTGCATGGCTTCGCTCACGCTGCGGAAAGTCATCACCGCCAGGACCGGTCCAAAAATCTCCTCGCGCCAGGCGGTGTTGGCGGTGCCCAGATGGGTGATCAGCGTCGGCGGGTAGTAGCACCCGGCCGGCGGACAGGTGACGGGCGCGCGCCAGACGTGACCGCCCTCGGACTCGGCTTGGCGCACCAGTTGATCGATGCGGGTGCGTTGGATCGGATCGACGACGGCGCCCATGTCGATGCACTTGTCGAGCGGATCGCCGAGGCGAAAATTGGCGAGGCGAGCTTTTATTTTACCGAGGAATCGTTCGGCCACGCTCTCCTCGACCAGCAGCCGCGATCCGGCGCAACACACCTCGCCTTGGTTGAACCAGATGGCATCCACCAGTCCTTCGACCGCGGCGTCGAGGTCGGCGTCCTCCAGGACGAGGAACGGCGATTTGCCGCCGAGTTCCAAGCTCAGCTTTTTGCCGCTGCCGGCGGTGCGCGCACGGATGATGCGTCCGACGTCCGTCGATCCGGTGAATGCGATCTTGGCGACGCCCGGATGATCGACCAGCGCCTGGCCGGTCTCACCCGCGCCGGTAATGATATTGACCACACCGGGCGGCACTCCCGCCTCCTGACACAGCTCGGCGAAATACAGCGCGGTCAGGCTGGTGAATTCGGCGGGCTTGAGTACCACGGTGTTACCGCAGGCCAACGCCGGCGCGATCTTCCAGGCCAACATCAGCAGCGGGAAATTCCATGGGATGACCTGGCCGACGACGCCGAGCGGAACCCTGTCCGGCGCCTCTTGCGGCAACAGCTGCGCCCAGCCCGCGTGATGGTAGAAGTGCCGGGCCACGAGCGGAATGTCGATGTCGCGAGTCTCGCGGATCGGCTTGCCGTTATCGAGACTTTCCAGCACGGCGAGCACGCGGCTGGACTTTTGCACCAGCCGCGCGAGCGCGTACAGCACCCGAGCGCGCTCGTGGCCGCGGCGTTTGGCCCAGCCTAAGGCCGCGGCGGCGGCCGCCGCGACGGCA